>OGQH01002798.1_pt1 | contig 11142 bp, 8 predicted proteins | sample 1553181 | NCBI WGS metagenome assembly OGQH01 (sample SAMEA2579946, study PRJEB22360) | human gut metagenome | biome: human gut; feature: human-associated habitat; material: faeces | place: Denmark | collected 2008/2010 | reverse complement strand
GTGATGTAGTAGGGCAGGTTGGCGCAGACAGCCACCGGCATCCCGGGGAACTCCTGCGCGATCAGGGCTTTCAGATCCACCTTGAGCACATCCTGCAGCACCAGCTTGAAGTTGTCCACACCGGCCATGGTCTCGGCCAGCAGGGGCGGCAGGCGCTCGTCCACCTCGATGGAGACCACCTTTGCCGCCCGCTTTGCCAGCTCCCGGGTCAGCACGCCGATGCCGGGGCCGATCTCGAGCACGCCGTAGCGCTTGTCCACGCCGCTGGCATCCACGATCTTGGGGGGCAGGCCGGGGTTGACGATAAAGTTCTGGCCAAAGCCCTTGGAGAGGGCAAAATCATATTTTTCGCACAGGGCGCGCACATAAGACAGGTCAGTCAGTTCGGGCATGGCTCTATCCTTTCTTTTCCAAAATAACCCTCTCAGTCTCGCTTCGCTCGCCAGCTTCCCCAAAGGGGGAGTTTTTGACAAAACCGCAAACTTTGCATGAATTGCCAAGACCTCGCCCTTCGGGAGAGGTGGCAGCGCGTCAGCGCTGACGGAGAGGGTTGTTCTCTTATTCTTGACTACTGGATGCAGTGCTCTCCCCTGCTGCTTCACTTTCGGCGGGCGCGGTCTCTGCCGGAGTGCTCTCGGCAGATGCAGCCTCAGCGTCCCCCTCTGCTACGCTCTCGGCGGCGGCACTGTCGGCAGCTTCACTGGAGGCCGCTTCGTTGACACCGCTCACGGTGGTGGTGCCGCTCATCTGCTGGGCAGTGCTCACGGCACGCTGGATCTGGGGATCGTTCTCCACAGTGTAATCATAGTATGCGGTCTGCTCGTCCGCAGTCAGGGGGCGCTCCACATCCACGGTCAGGCCGGTGCCGTCAAAGCAGCTGCCGTCGCCGCAGACCAGCTTTGCCACGGTAACCACCACGGCACTGCCATCGGACAGGCGCTGGGGACTGCTCTGGATGGTGCCCTTGCCCTGCGTTGTGGTGCCCACCAGACGGGCACCATTCAGGGTGCGCAGGCTGCTGGCAAAGAGCTCCGCCGCGCTGGCGGTGCTGCCGTTGACCAGGCAGACAACGGGCAGGTCGATCCGGGATTCGCTGGTGCTGGTGCCCAGCAGGGTCTGAGTGCCGTTCTTGTCCTCAGCAAAGGCCAGCGTGCCCTCCGGGGCGATCAGGTCGATGCACTGGATGGCATCGTCCAGCAGGCCGCCGCCGTTGTCGCGCAGATCAAACACCAGGCTGCCCGCGCCGTTGGCGCTCAGGCTGCGGATGGCGTAATCCAGCTCGCTGGGGGTGGTGGAATCAAACTGGCGGATCCGGATGTAGCCCACATTGCCCTGCACCATCTGGTAATCCACGGTGGTGGAGCTGTAGCCGGAGTGGGTCAGGTCAGCGGTGTGCTCGGCGGCCTCGCTGTCCAGCCAGGTCACATTGACGGTGGTGCCGCTCTCGCCGCGCAGGCGGGTCTGGATGGCATCCACGCTGCTCATGCTCTTGACATCGGTGCCGTCCACAGCGGTGATGTAGTTGCCGACCTGGATGCCGGCCTCCTTGGCGGGGGATTCATCGTAGACCTTGATGACCTTGGCATAGCCGGACTGATCCACAGCCAGCTCCACGCCGATGCCGATCAGGGTGCCGTTCTGGGTGTTCATCAGCTCCGTATAGGCGGTGGCGCTGAAATAGCGGGCGTACTTGTCGCCGGTGCCCAGCAGGTAGCCAGCCGTCAGGCGGTCGTAGAGGGTGGTCTCGTCGATGGGATAGTAATCGTTGCTGCGGACATAGCGGTCCACCTCAGCGATCTTGTTGTACATGCTTTCCTTTTCCTTCACACTGGAAACGGTGCTGTCAAACAGGCGCATCGCCACCAGCATGGTAATGGAAAAGGTAACGGTCATGGCCAGGATGACGATGCTGACCGCCATGCCGACCGATATCTTACGGTTCATCTTCTTCCCTCCTCTGTCAGACCAGCAGCATCATAACCACGCTGCCCAGCATGGAAAGTGCAAAGATCCCTGCCAGGATCAGACAGCCCACGCGCAGGATGCGCTTGCGTTTTTCTTCCTTCATAAGCCCTGACGGCCTCCTTTGATACAATGCAGATTATTTCATGGGGATATAACCACGGGGGTTGACGGCATTGGCCTTGGAGCCGCCCTTCCAGACCTCCAGATGGAGGTGGTTGCCGGTAGAGTTGCCCGTGCTGCCCACATAGCCGATGATCTCGCCCTGCTGGACATACTTGCCCGCCGAGGTGGCGACCGACCGCATGTGGCCGTACAGGGTGCTGTACTGGTTGCCATCGGACATTTTGCCGTGGTAGATGATGACATAGTTGCCGTAGCCGCCGCTGGACCAGCCCGCCACCTGCACATAACCACTGGCGGCTGCATAGATGGGCGTGCCGCCCGGGGCGGCAAAGTCGGTACCGGCGTGGAGCTTGTTGACCCCCGTAACGGGGTTCTTGCGCCAGCCGTACTCACTGGAAATGCGGCTATAACTCTTGAGCGGGCAGATGAAGCCGGTAAAGCTCAGGGTGGGCTTGGAGGCAGCGGCAGCGGCGATCATCTTCTGGATCTGCTTCTTGACCGCCTCATAGTTCATCTCGTCCGATTCAATGGCGGCCTGCGCGTCCTTCTGGGCCTGCTGCGCCTCGGCAGCGCTCATCTGGGCAGCGGCCACGCTGGAGTTGAGCTCGTTCTGCTTGGCACGCATCTGGCTGTTCTGGGCATCCAGATCTGCCTTTTTGCTTTGCAGCTCGCTGCGCTGGGATTCCAGCGTCAGCTTATCGCTTTCCAGCGCTTCCTTGGCGTTCTTCATGTTGTCCAGGATCTCGGTGTCCTTGATGGAGATGTCCTGCATGACCTCGTTGAAGGTCAGCAGCTCATACAGGTCGTTCACCGCAGACAGCATGGCAACGCTGCCGCCGTCCCGCAGCTCCTGCATGGCGGCCATGTGCTGCTTGAAATCCCCCCACTGGTCGGCGATCTCCGCTTCTTTTTCGGTGATCTGCTGCTCCTTGACGGCGATCTCCTGTTCCTTCAGACCGATGCTGTTCTGCACCTCGGCGATCTGGCCCTTCAGCACGCTGATCTGGCTCTGAACCACCGTGACCTTTTCCTTCAGCTCCGATTCCAGCGCCTTGGCGGCCTGCTCCTTCTTTTTTGCATTGGACAGTTCCTTTTTGTGCTGTACAATGGACTGGGAGAGCTTATCCAGCTTGTTCTGCAGGCTGGACATGCTGGTAGCCGCCGTGGCCGGGTAGACCGAAACGCTCAGCAGCAGGCAGGCCGCTACCAGAAACAGGCTGGCGGCGCGCATGGCCCGGCTGTGCCCGGGGGCGGGCTTTGCGTGGGCGGGGGTATACATGAGGTGCAGGCGGAAGCCCGCAGAGTGTTTTGCTTGTTTCACAGAGAAGGCTCCTTTCGCTTACACATTCAGATGCTTGCGGATGGAGAACATGCTGCCCAGCGCACCCACCAGCGCACCACCGGCCAGACTGTACGTCAGGATGGTGGGCCAGACGGCATCCACAGGCACCATGGCGGTGCCCATGAGCAGCTGCCACAACCCGCCCAGCGTGCTGGAGGCCTGCACGATGTAGGCATAGCCGAAGATACCGGCTACCGAGGTGATGGCACCAGAGATCAGGCCCATGGTCAGGCCCTCCACAAAAAAGGGCAGGGTGACAAGGTGGTTGGTCGCGCCCACATACTTCATGATCTCGATCTCACGGCGGCGGGCAAAAACGCTCAGGCGGATGGTGCTGCCCACCGTGATGATGCTGACCGCCATCAACACCAGGATCACGATCTGGCCCACCTTGGTCACGGCCCGCTGGACCTCCACAAAGGTCTGGGTCATCTCAATGGGGGCGGTAACACTGTACACGCCCGGAATGCTCTGGAAGTTCTGGCTCATGGCCTGCATCTGGCTCAGATCCGCCAGAGAGACACGGTAGTTGGCCTTGAAGGGGTTATCATTCTCAAATTCGTCCAGCAGGACGGCGTAATCCGCCATGTACCCACGGTACTGGTTGAGCACGTCCTCCTTGGACATGTACTGCACCCGGCTCACGCCCGGGGTGGCAGTGATGCGCTCCCCTACCGACTGGATGGTGGCATCGTCGGCTTCGGGGTCCACATAGACCACCATTTCGTTCTGCTGGCCCAGATAGTTCACCATGCTGTCCACATTGACTTCCGCCAGCGTGGCAAAGGTGTTCAGGGTCATACAGACGCTCAGGGAGGCGATGCAGGCAATGGTCATAGCCCAGTGCTTGCCCAGGTTGCGCACGCCGCGCACCACAAGGAAACCGAACGTAGAAGGCTTCATCATACCAGCGACACCTCCATTTCCAGTTCCTTCGGGTCTACGGGCGGGTGGGGGATCATGGAGCCCGTGGGCACATCCGAGATGATGTGTCCGCCAGACAGGGTGACCACGCGGCGGTCAAAGTGACGGACCAGCTCGTGCTCATGGGTAACCACCAGCACAGTGATGCCCATCTCGCTGACACGCTCCAGCAGCTCCATCATCTCAAGGCTCAGCTCGGGGTCGATGTTGCCGGTGGGCTCGTCCGCAATCACCAGCTTGGGGGCATGGGCCAGGGCGCGGGCCACAGCCACACGCTGCTGCTCACCGCCGGAGAGCAGGTCGGGGTAGACCTTTGCCTTGTCCTCCAGGTGGACAAGCTCCAGCATGTAATTCACGCGCTCCTTGATCTGCTTGTGCCCGATGTTGGTAACATGCATGGCAAAGGCAATGTTCTCGTAAACGGTCATGGTGGGGATAAGCCGGAAATCCTGAAAGATGATGCCCATCTGACGGCGCAGGTAGGGGATCTTGCGGCGGCGCAGGCGGGCAACATCCTGCCCGTTCACCAGCACGCGGCCCTCGGTGGGGGTCTCCTCGCGCAGGATCAGCTTGAGCAGGGTGGATTTACCCGCGCCCGAGTGACCCAGCAGAAAAACAAACTCGCCGTCATCCACATGGAAGTTGACATCCTCCAGGGCAGGCTTTGCGTTGTGCTTGTACTGCTTTGAAACGTGTTCAAAATCTATCATGCGTTTTTCGCTCCCAATAATTTTCTCCAAACCAAAAAGAACCGGCCAGCATCGGTTTCGAGCGGCCGGTTCTTCGCCGACGGCTTTGCGCCGCAAGCGTTTGCTTAATATTTGGCCGGGTTGTTGGACAGGTACTTCTTGACCATCAACGCCACCTTAAAGACGATGGCATCGTCGAACTCACGCAGATCCAGACCGGTCAGTTTTTTGATCTTTTCCAGACGATACACCAGCGTGTTGCGGTGGACAAACAGGCCGCGGCTGGTCTCAGACACATTCAGGTTGTTCTCGAAGAAGCGCTGGATGGTGAACAGGGTCTCCTGATCCAGGCTCTCGATGCTGCCCTGCTTGAACACCTCGCGCAGGAACATCTCGCACACGGTGGTGGGCAGCTGGTAGATCAGGCGGGCGATGCCGAGGTTGTCGTAGCGGATGATCTGCTTCTCGGTGTCGAACACCTTGCTGACCTCCATGGCAATCTGTGCTTCCTTAAAGGAAGTAGCCAGGTCCTTCACGTTGGCGATGGGGGTGCCGATGCCCACGACAGCCTTGATGTAATGCTCGCCGGACAGGGTGTCCACGATGCTGGCGGCCAGCTTCTCCATATCGGTGCGGTCGATGCCCTTGCGGATCTCCTTGACCAGGACGGTGTCCGTCTCGCTGATGTTGAAGACGAAGTCCTTCTGCTTGTCGGGGAACAGGCTGCTCACCACGTCGTAAGCGGAGATGTCGCCGCCGCTGGTGACGCGGACGATGAACACCACGCGGGAGACGTCGGTGGCAAAGTGGAGCTCACGGGCCTTGGCGTAGATGTCGCCGGGCAGGATGTTGTCCAGCACCACGTTCTTGATAAAGTTGGCCTTGTCGAACTTCTCATCGTGATACTGCTTGATGCTCTGCAGGCTGATGGACAGCACAGCGGCAAACTGGCCCGCAGTCTCGTCCGCACCTTCCACAAAAACGGCATAATCGTTATGCTTTGCGCTGGAGAACTGCTGGTAGGTGTAGCCATCCCTCACGAAGCGGTCACCGGCCGTCAGACGCTCTGCCATAAAGCCCTCGCGCACCTCGCCGATCAGATTCAGCTCCGAGCAGGAGATGACAGCGCCGGTCTCATCCACCACGCCGACCACGCGGTCGATCGCGTCCTTCATCTGGTAGATCACGCTCTGAAATACTCTATTGGCCATAAATGGATACCCCTTTTCCTCTCTTGTGCAAACCGCAGGTGGGCGGGATTGTGATTTTTAACAATTTCGCCGCATTACATTTTATATTTTACACAAAAGAATTTACTTTTGCAACATATTTCACCAAAAAAAATTCTTCTTTCTTGTTGAAATTATCTTTCGGGGTCATTTTCGGGCCAAAAAGGGCCTTTCTGCGTGGTTCTGAGGGCTATTTTACCGGTAAAATGTGATACTTTTTTGAAAACCGGGTGAAAAGCAGTCCTTTACCCCGTGGTAATTTTCGCCACCTCGTCAGCTGTCAGCTCCCGCCACTGGCCCGGGGCAAGGCTCTCGTCCAGCGCAAGCCCGCCGATGGCGTCCCGGTGCAGGGCGTTGACGCCCGCACCGTAGACGCCGAACATCCGCTTGATTTGATGATACACGCCCTGCCTGAGCAGGACGCGGACCGTCAGCCCGTCGGGGGTGAGGGCGGACACTTCCGCCGGCGAAAGGGCCGTGCCGTCGGCCAGGGTGACGCCTGCGGCAAAGCCGGCCTTCATCTCTTCCGTCAGCGGGGTGTCGATGACGACGGTGTAGGTCTTGGAGACATGGCGCTTAGGCGCGAGGATGTCGTGGGCAAAGCCGCCGTCGTCCGTCAGCAGGACGAAACCGGTGCTGGTCTTGTCCAGCCGCCCCGCCGGGAACAGCTCCCGCCGGGGATAGGCATCCCCCACCAGATCCACGACCGTCGTGTCCCGCTTGTCGGTGGAGGCGCTGACGACGCCCTCGGGCTTGTTGAGCATAAGGTAGACGAACTGCCGGTAGGCCAGCGCCTTGCCGTCCACCGCCACGGCGTCAGCCTCTTTCAGCTGGGTGTCCCCTTTCCTGCAGACCGCGCCGTTGACCGTAACGCGGCCTTTCGCCAGCAGTGCCTTTGCCTCGCTCCGGGTGCATTGGGCCGTCTCGGCCAAATATTTATCGAGTCGCATGAAAACTCCTTCTGTGTGCAGAAAAGAGGCCGTTGCCTGCGGCAACAGCCTCTTTTCCTGTAAAATCACGTTTAGACGCTCAGGTTTGCGTGCTGTTCCACAGCATCCGGGTTGGCGTCAAAGATGGGCTTGAGGATGTGAGCAATGAACTCCTCCACCTGCTGGGGAGCGCGGCCCACAAAGTTCTCCGGCACAAGGCCCGCCACGATCTCCTCCTTGGTCAGACCAAAGGCCGGGTCGGCGGCGATGCGGTCCACCATGTCGTTGGGCAGACCCTCTTCCTTGACCTGCTTGCCGGCGGCGATGGCGTGCTGGCGCAGACGCTCGTGGAGCTCCTGACGGTTGCCGCCCTTCTCCACGGCCTGCATCATGATGTTCTCGCTGGCCATGAAGGGCAGCTCAGCCATCAGGCGGCTGCGCACCACCTTGGGGTACACCACGATGCCGTCGGTGACGTTGAGCATGATGTTCAGGATGGCGTCGGTGGCGAGGAAGCCCTCAGCCATGGCAACACGCTTGTTGGCGCTGTCGTCCAGCGTGCGCTCGAACCACTGGGTGCCGGTGGTGAAGCTGGGGTTGAGCACATCCACCATCAGGTAGCGGCTCAAAGCGCAGATGCGCTCGCAGCGCATGGGGTTGCGCTTGTAGGGCATGGCGGAGGAACCGATCTGGTTCTTCTCAAACGGCTCTTCCATCTCCTTGAAGTTGGCCAGCAGGCGCAGGTCGGTGGCGAACTTCATGCAGCTCTGGCCGATGCCGGCCAGTGCGTTGAGGATGAAGGCATCCACCTTGCGGCTGTAGGTCTGGCCGGACACCGGGATGACGGCCTCGCTGTCGAAGCCCATCTCCTCAGCGATGGAAGCATCCACGGCGCGGATCTTATCGGCGTCGCCCTTGAACAGCTCCATAAAGGAAGCCTGGGTGCCGGTGGTACCCTTGACGCCGCGCAGCTGCAGGGTAGCCAGACGGTGGTCGATCTCGTTGAGGTCCATCACCAGCTCGTTGGCCCACAGGGTGGCGCGCTTGCCCACGGTGGTGGGCTGGGCGGGCTGGCAGTGGGTGTAGGCCATGCAGGGCATGTCCTTGTATTCCTCGGCAAAACGGGCCAGCTTTGCCAGCACGCCGATGAGCTTTTTGCGCACCAGCTCCAGGCCCTGCCGCATGACGATGATGTCGGTGTTGTCGCCCACATAGCAGCTGGTGGCACCCAGATGGATGATGCCTGCCGCCTTGGGGCACTGCTGGCCGTAGGCGTAGACATGGCTCATGACGTCGTGGCGCACCAGCTTCTCCCGCTCGATGGCGACTTCATAGTTGATGTCGTCCACATGAGCTTCCAGCTCGGCCACCATCTCGGGGGTGATATTGGTCAGGCCCTGCTTCATCTCGGCCCGGGCCAGGGCCACCCACAGGCGGCGCCAGGTGCGGAACTTGTTGTCGTCCGAGAAGATGTACTGCATCTCATCGGAGGCATAACGGGTGGAAAAGGGGCTGATATAACGGTCATGCTGAGACATTGGTTGTTTCCTCCTTGTAGCCCTCTCAGTCTGCCTCCGGCAGCCAGCTCCCCCAAAGGGGGAGCCATTGGCAAACCGGGTAACTCTGCGCTGTCCGCCGGAAGTGTACTGGCACATCAAAGGGCGGGCCTCGCTGCAGAGGGCAGAAGCTTCTCAGCAGGGCATTTTGTCAAGCTGCTGTGAATCTGTACAGCAGGGCACTATCGTTTCCGAAACAGAAAACTTTATTCATCCTGCTCAGACCTGACCGACACGCCAGTGGCTCCCCCTCTGGGGGAGCTGACGCGTAAGCGTCTGAGAGGGCTATTATACCATCAAATCTTGAAATAGTCCACGCCGCCCTCGAAAATAGGCTGATACTTGTCGCCGGTGACGTTCTTGTACAGGTACTCGCCGCTGCGCTCCGAATGGCCCATCTTTCCGAAGACACGGCCATCCGGGCTGGTGATGCCCTCGATGGCGAGGACGGAGCCGTTGGGGTTGTACTTCATGTCCATGCTGGGATTGCCGTCCTGATCGACGTACTGGGTCGCGATCTGGCCGTTGGCGATGAGGGTGTCCAGCACGCTCTGAGGTGCCACGAAGCGGCCCTCACCATGGCTGATGGCCACGGTGTGCTGGTCGCCCACGCTGCACTTGGACAGCCAGGGGCTGCCGGTGGAGGCGATGCGGGTACGCACCAGCATACTCTGGTGGCGGCCGATGGTGTTGAAGGTCAGGGTCGGGTCGCAGGCCGTGATGGGGCGGATGTCGCCGTAAGCGGCCAGACCCAGCTTGATGAGGGCCTGGAAGCCGTTGCAGATGCCCAGCATCAGACCATCCCGGTGCTGCAGCAGGTCGCGGACTGCCTCAGTGACCGCAGGATTGCGGAAGAAGGAGGCGATGAACTTTGCGCTGCCGTCCGGCTCGTCGCCGCCGGAGAAGCCGCCGGGCAGCATGACGATCTGGCTCTCGTTGATGGCCTTGACCAGTGCCTCGCAGCTGGCGGTGACGTCAGCGGGGGTCAGGTTGCGGATGACCAGCACCTCGGGGTCCGCACCGGCGCGGGCAAAGGCGTGGGCGGTGTCATACTCGCAGTTGGTACCCGGGAATACCGGGATGATGACCTTCGGCTTTGCCACGCCGATCTTGGGCGCAGCGGGGGCGGTCAGGCTGCCGTTGATCTTCTCGACGGCGGGGCCGGCCTTGCGGTAGGGATAGACGGGCTCGAGCTTGCTCTCCCAGATCTCCTGCAGCTGAGCCATATCCAGTTTGTCGCCGCAGCACTCGAAGGTGTAGTCTGCGGTGGTCTCGCCCAGCAGCTCACCAGCCGGGGCGTCAGAGACCATCTCCAGCACGATGGAGCCGTACATGGGCTTAAACATATCGTGGGTGGTCATGTTGTTCATCATCTTGAAGCCGATGTGGTTGCCCAGACCCATCTTGAAGAGAGCCTCGGCCAGACCGCCGTAGCCCACAGAGGAAGCAGCGGCCACCATGCCATCTTCCATCATCTGCTCAACTTTCTTATAGTTGGCCTTCAGGGAGAAGAAGTTGGGGCAGCCGGTGACGGGGTCCAGGATGGGCCGGATGAGGACGACGGTGCTCTCAGGCTTCTTGAACTCGGTGGAGACGACGCGGCCGGCCTTGCCGATGGCGGGGGCGAAGGGCACCAGCGTGGGAGGCACATCCAGCTGCTCGAAGGAGCCGGACATGCTGTCCTTACCGCCGATGGAGGCGATGCCGAGGCCGATCTGCGCGTCCAGTGCGCCCAGCAGAGCGGCCAGCGGCTTGCCCCAGCGCTCCGGGGAAGTGCCAAGGCGCTCGAAGTACTCCTGGAAGGTCAGGTAGGCGTCCTCATAGCGGAAGCCGGAGGCCACCAGCTTGGTCACACTCTCGACGACGGCCATCCGTGCGCCCACATACTGGTTGGCGCTCATGAGGTAGGGGTTGTAGCCCCATGCCATGCCGGAGCAGGTGTCGGTCTCGCCGTCCACGGGCAGCTTTGCGACCATGGCGTTCTGGGGGGTCAGCTGGCATGCGCCGCCGAAGGGCATCAGCACGGTGGCCGCGCCGATGGTGGAGTCGAATCGCTCAGAAAGGCCCTTCTTGCTGCAGACGTTCAAATCGCCCACCATGTTCTTCATCTTCTGCTCGAAGGTCACGCCGGCCCACTGGGGCTGCCAGACAGTTCCCTTCTCGATGTGGACGTTCTGGTGCTTCTCAGCGCCGTTGGAGTTCAGGAACTCGCGGCTGATGTTGACGATGGACTTGCCGTTCCACACCATGTTCAGGCGCTTTTCCTCGGTGACCTTTGCCACGGGGGTGGCCTCAAGGTTCTCCTCGGTGGCGATGGCGATGAACTTGTCCACGTCCTCAGGGGCCAGAGCCACAGCCATACGCTCCTGGCTCTCGCTGATGGCC
>OGQH01002793.1_pt1 | contig 11151 bp, 8 predicted proteins | sample 1553181 | NCBI WGS metagenome assembly OGQH01 (sample SAMEA2579946, study PRJEB22360) | human gut metagenome | biome: human gut; feature: human-associated habitat; material: faeces | place: Denmark | collected 2008/2010 | reverse complement strand
TGCGAATGGCTCCAACAGCGTGATGTACTGGCACTGGCACTCGATCCACAATGCGATCGAAAGCTACTGGAAAGGCGTGCTTTCCCACGATTTTTCCGAAAATGCCACCTACCGGGAAGCCAGCGAAATCGGCGCGGAGTGGAAGCGCATCGGCACACACCTCATGAATCTGAAAAAGGAAAACCGCGTCGCCATCCTGCTGGACAATCTCTCCCTGGCGGGGCTGCGCCAGTTTCCGCTTGAGACCACCGGTGACCACAGCTACAATGCCGTGATGCGCTGGCTTGCCGACGCCCTGTACCGCAGAAACATCGAGTTTGACATGGTCTCTTCCGGCGAGCGCGATTTTTCCGCCTATGATTTTCTCGTTGTTCCGGCGCTCTATGCCGCATCCGACGATCTCCTCGGCGCGCTCGACCGCTACGTGGCAGAAGGCGGACACCTGATCGCCACTTTCCGCACCGGCTTCGCCGACGAACAGTTGAAAATCCACCACGACGTACAGCCACATCTTCTTGGTAGGTGCCTTGGCATTCACTACGACCAGTTCACCTACCCGAAGAATGTCCGCATCGCCACCACAGACGGCAGGAGCGCCCTCACACACGACTGGATGGAGCTTGTCACCTGTGACACCGCGACGCCGCTCGCGCATTATGACCATCCATTCTGGGGCAGTTATGCCGCCGTGACCGAGAACGCCTATCAGAAGGGCTCCGCCCTCTACCTCGGCGCTTTCTTCGATGATGAACTGTTGGAGCCGCTGCTCGTATCCTACCTCTCCAGACACGGGTATGAAGGTCTTTCCGAAGACACACCGCAGTTTCCGCTGATCGTAAAGCGCGGCACAAACGATTTTGGCAAAAATCTGTGCTACTACTTCAACTATTCGGACGAACCGCGGACAGTGACCCACACCGGAAATGCGGGCACCGATCTTTTAACCGACACCCCGGTTGCCGCCGGTGCCGTCCTGACACTGGCTCCCTGGGGGCTGGCGGTCGTCGAATCATAGATGCCTAACACCCCGATGCATCCCGGGAACACGGCGGCGAAAAGCAGAGACAGGAAGTAATCACAAGATGGTAACGTGTTCCGGCTGGAACTTGCCGGCGGCGGTTCTTTGGAGCAAAATCTGAGCATTTCTTCCGCATCGCGCCTGGCATCGGATTCCGTGTCTTTGCCACGCTTTGACAATCCACGGATGTGTCCGGCAAACCGCAGACAATGAGCGGATTCCCTAGTGCCTCTAATGGCACTGCTTCACAGACAATATAAAACCGCGCGAACCGAAACTCGTTGCCATCTGCTATTAAAAATATGGCAGATGGCAATTCAAACATCGGCTTCGCGCGGTTATGTTTTGTTCAGAGGTGCCAATAAGGGACACACACAAAAGTCCTAAAATTGTCTGCTGGCTTGCGGACACAGTCCGTGGAGTGCTCCAAACTTGGAAAGACACGGATCATCACGGATGCCAGCTGCGGCATGGTTAGAAATACCGGATTTTGCGATCAGAATTTATCGTCGCATGTTTATCTGGAACTTTTAAGTATCTGTTTCTGATAATATTACTTATCACTCCCAAGAGATCTATGCTTATCGCGGCAATTCCTTTTTTAATCGAGGCTTACAGCAGCTGGATTCCGCTCTTTTCGCATGCCTGCATCATCTCATCCGGCCACAGGGAGGACTGCACCTCGCCGATGTGCGCCTTGCGCAGGAAAAACATACAGATACGGGACTGACCGATACCGCCGCCGATGGTGTAAGGAAGCTCGCCGTCGATGATCGCCTTCTGGAACGGAAGCTTCGCGCGGTCTTCACAGCCTGCCTTTTTAAGCTGGGACAGCAGGGCTTTTTTGTCCACGCGGATTCCCATGGAAGAAAGCTCAAGGGCAATGTCAAGTACCGGATAGTATACAAGAATGTCTGCGTTTAACGCCCAGTCGTCGTAATCCGGCGCGCGTCCATCGTGCGGTTCGCCGTTTTCCAGCGTATCGCCGATCTTTAAGATGCACACGGCGCCTTTGGTCTTGGTGATATAGTATTCGCGCTCCTTCGGCGTGTTGTCCGGGAACATCTCCGCAAGCTCTTCCGTCGTGACGAAAAAGATGTCGTGCGGCAGGATCTCCTCGATGTAATCGTACTGGATCGCCATGTATTTTTCGGTCTTGCGCAGGCATTTGTATACGGTGTTCACCGTTTCCTTTAAGGTGTCGAGCGTGCGCTCCTCCTGCTTGATGACTTTCTCCCAATCCCACTGATCCACGAAGATGGAGTGGATATTGTCGGTGATCTCATCGCGCCGGATGGCGTTCATGTCGGTGTAAAGACCTTCCCCGTAAGAAAAGCCGTATTTTTTGAGCGCGTAGCGCTTCCATTTGGCAAGTGACTGAACAACCTCCGCGGTTCTGCCGTTCTGCTCCTTGATGTCGAAGGTGACCGGGCGCTCCACACCGTTTAAGTTGTCGTTGAGACCGGACAGCGGGTCTACAAACAGAGGGGCGGATACACGGGACAGATTCAGGCGCAGTGCAAGCAGTCCCTGGAAAAAGTCCTTGACCGTCTTGATCGCAATCTGTGTATCATGCAAATTCAATTCAGAATGATAATCTTTTGGAATGATTAAATTGTCCATCTGGGGTTCTCCTCTCTTGTGTACGCAAAAGCGTAGACATTAACCTAAATAATTATAGCACAGGGCAGTTCATTTTCAAGAAAAGATACAGGTATTTGAAAAATAATACGTGTATACAATTTAGACCGGCAGCGTGTTTGGAAATGGTACAAACATACAACTTCAGGGCGGGAATCCGTCGATAGCTGTTGACAGTAATATGTAAAAATGAGAAAATATTAACAAGATTATTATGCAATTATCATAGAATCTGTGGTATTACAAGAGAAAAGGAGTTGAGGCACATGCAAAAGGAAAAAGGAATCGTATCGATTAAAGTTAAGCTTTTAGGTGTGATCGTTCCGGTTGTCATTGTCAGCATTCTGGTGCTCGTACTGATCGCCTACCGCACGTCGGCAGGACTGATTGAGAGCTATTCCGAGAATCTGCTGGAGTCATCGGTGGAGAATCAGGCGTCGCAGATTGAGGGCTGGCTGGAGCAGAATATCGGGGCGTTCCAGATAGCGAAGACAACGATAGAGAACACGAAGCCGGACGATAAGGAATTACAGACCATGCTGGATTCTTACTATAATTATAACTCGAATTATCCGGAGGGACTTTACATCGCGGATGAGACCGGAAAGCTCTGGAAAGCGTCGGATTCGGCGATGAGTGAGTCGGATCCTGTCAACAGTGTCTGGTATCAGGAGGGACTGACCAGAGTCAATATGGCGATCGGATCTTCCTATGTTAATTCAGAAGGCGTCAGCGTCATCAGTGCATCCGGCATTTTAAATGACGGCAGCGGCAAGATGAAAGTCATCTCAGCGGATATGACGCTCGACCGCATTTCCGTCATTGTAAATGCGTTTATCAAGATGAAGAATGCGGAGGCTATCCTTGTGGACAAGGATACGGCGACGATTCTGGCAAGCCGTGATTCTGCGAAGATTTCCACGACGCTCGGCAGCGACGGCAGCAGTGTATTCGAGCAGAGCGTAGCAGCGAAGATTGCGGATCGTGATTACAGCTTTTCCACATTGGACGGCAATATGACCGTGTTCAAGGAGGTATCCGGAACCAACTGGATTCTGGTTTCCTATATTCCGACCAGCATTGTACTGGCAGACCTTGCGAACCTCAGGAATCTGATGATTCTGATCAGTGTGATCTCCATTTTGATTCTGTGTGTGGTAATTGAGCGCACAACGCACGTTGTGATCGCACCTGTCCGCAAGCTGACGAACGTCATCAGGGCGATGACGGACGGCGACTTTACCGTATCGGTCAAGAGCAGCGGCAATGATGAGATTGCGCTTATGAGCCGCAGTGTGGAGCGCTTCATCACATCCATGAAGCAGATGATTGCGTCCATGGGAGACATTTCCGGAAAACTGGGAACGCAGGCAGATGCGAGCGACAGTGTGTCCCGAGAGATGCAGTCGGCGGCGAATGTCCAGTCCCAGTCCATGAGCGAACTGAATATGACGGTGGATCAGCTGTCCGTTTCCGTCAATGAGATTGCAGACAATGCGACCAAGCTTGCCGGCGTGGTTGCGGACACGAAGGACGACAGCGTGAATGTCGGCAACAAGATGCGTGAGACTGTCGAAGTATCCCAGAAGGGACGCGAGGATATGGAGCATGTCGGTGAGGCGCTTGAGAATATCCGCATTTCCATCCAGAATCTGGAAGCGGCGGTAAATAAAGTAGGTACAGCATCCGGTGAGATTGTTGAGATTGTACAGCTGATCGGAAATATTGCGGAGGAGACCAACCTCCTGTCCTTAAACGCTTCCATTGAGGCAGCAAGAGCGGGCGAGGCAGGACGAGGATTCGCAGTCGTCGCTTCTGAGATCGGAACGCTTGCAAGCAACAGCACCGCATCGGTAGAGCACATTTCAAAGCTCATCCATGAGGTCAATGAACTTGTGGCGGATGCAGTACGTCAGGCAGGCGACAGCGCCGACAATATCAATGAGAGCAGCGGATTGATTCATACGGCAATCGATACCTTTGATAAGATTTATGACAACATTCAGCAGACAAGCGCGCTGATCGACCAGATGGTGGACAAGATCAACAAGGTAGATGAAGTAGCGACCAACGTGGCGGCAATTTCCGAGGAGCAGGCGGCAAGCTCAGATGAGATTCTTGCAACATCAGAGTCCATGCTGACGCAGGCAAAAGGAATTGCAGAGAACAGTGAGAACGTGGCAAAAGAATCCAGAAGCCTGACAGAGTCGTCCATACAGCTGGCGGATCAGGTTAAGCTGTTTCGTATTTAAGGGGGTATCAGATATGAAGAGATTGATGAGTGCGGTACTGGTAGCTGCTCTGGGAGTGACATGCCTCGGAGGCTGCCAGGCCGGCAGCAGTGGAGGAGATACCGCGGTAAACGGCAAGGGCGTCCGGATTTATGTCTCGCTGTCACAGGCGGATACATTCCGTAATACACTGATTGATGCGGCGAAGAAGACGGCCGAGGCGAGCGGAGCTGAGATTGCGGTGTACGATGCGGAGAATTCCATCGAGAATCAGGTGGCGCAGATCAAACAGGCGGTTGCGGAAGATTACGATGTGATCATGTGCGGTCCGGTAGACGCGGACACAGCGCTGGAACTGGAGGCGCTGGCAGAAGGCATTCCGATCGTCTTTTACAACAGCTGCCCGGATGCATCGGTGCTGGAGCCGGACAAATACATTTATGTGGGATCGGATGAGGGAGTTGCAGGACAGTATCAGGCAGAATATATTCTGGATCAGATGAGTGACAAGGACGAGATCAATGTGGTACTCTTAAAGGGACCGAAGAATCATTCCGCAACCAAGGGAAGATCCGAGGAGTTCAAAAATACGCTTAAGGCATCCGGCAAGAAGATCAACGTCGTGTTTGAGGATAACGCAGACTGGGAGCAGGGAATTGCAGAAGATTATTTCGATCTGTTCCTGCAGACAGGCAAGCAGTTTGATGCGGTGGTATGCAACAATGATACCATGGCGCTTGGAGTCATCGATTCCTGCAAGAAGAATGGCATATCGGGAGTACCGGTTCTTGGAATTGACGCGACAGCAGATGGCTGTGCGGCAATCCAGGCGGGGGATATGGCATTTACCGTATACCAGTCGGGAAGCGGACAGGGTGAGGCGGCTGTCAAGGCGGCAATCGCACTCGGTTCCGGAGGAACGACGCAGGGAATGGAAGGCCTGTCGGACGACGGACTTTACGTCTGGGTACCGTTTGAGAAGGTGGACAGTTCCAATGTGGCAGATTATCAGTAATAGAGAGGGAAGAGGGCATCAGTGCGGTCTGCACTGATGCCGTTTTGGTGTAAGAGAATGGAATATACGCATGTGACACATACGTTTGGACCTGTTTATGACGATGCATCCCGGATTCTGATTCTGGGATCCTTTCCGTCTGTAAAGTCGAGAGAACAGCAGTTTTATTACGGTCATCCGCAGAACCGTTTCTGGAAAGTGCTGGCAGCGGTCTTTGAGGATACGCTGCCGGAGACGATTCCGCAGAAAAAGGCGTTTTTGTTAGAACACCATATTGCGCTGTGGGATGTCATTGCCTCCTGTGACATTGCAGGATCATCGGACAGTTCGATCCGCAATGTGACGGCGAATGACATGGAAGTGATCTTAAAGACGGCGGACATCCGGCGCATCTGTGCCAACGGGGATACGGCGTACCGCCTGTTTTCTAAATATTGTCTGACCGCGGAGATGCCGGAAGTAAAGAAGCTGCCGTCTACGAGTCCTGCCAATGCCGCATGGAATTTAGAGCGGCTGACACAGTGCTGGGCGCAGGAACTTTTGCTGTAAGAAAAAGAGAGGGAAAAGGAGGTGTGAGACATATGAAAAAGAATGAGATGACATGGCAGGTGATGCTCATTGAGGCAGTCGGTATCGTATCGGCGATCGCCTATCTCGGGTTACAGATCTATTACGGGATCGCGTTCCACGTCAATCCGGTGAACCTGATGATGAATCTTGTGTTTATGATTCTGGTATATGTGGGTCTGACCCTCCTTGCCGTCTACCCGGAACGTGTGAACCGATTGACAAGGGAGGTATGCAGCGGTAAGATCAGACAGTATACGCTTCGGATGGTTCGGATGGTCAAGCTTGTCTTTGTGGAGGGACTTTTATTCACCAGCGTCTGTGATGCGCTCGGGAAAGAATTAAAACAGGGATACAGCCTGATTATCGTGGTATTGATTGCAGCGATTGCGGTGTATTATGAGGGAAGGATCATACACATTCTGAAGCAGAATAACAAAAGATAGAAAGGCATCTGCAATGACAAAGGATATGACGGAAGGAGCGATACCGCATCTTCTGGTAGGTTTTACAATTCCACTTGTTCTCGGAAATCTGTTTCAGCTTCTCTACAATGCGGTCGACAGTATGATTGTCGGAAAATTTGTGGGGGAGACGGCGCTTGCCGCGGTCGGTACGAGCAGTCCGCTGATGACGCTTGCGATTCTGTTTATCAGTGGCATGTGCATGGGAGCAGGCGTTCTGATGGGAATGCACTACGGCGCAAAGGATTATGATGTCCTGGAGCGGCAGATCAGTTCGACCATGATCGGCGGGCTGATGTTTTCCGTCCTGCTTTCAGCCGTCTGCGTTTTTCTGACGCCGTGGCTGCTTCGGCTGATAAGGACGCAGGAGGAAGTGCTTCCGATTGCTACGGGGTACCTCCGCATTATTTTCTGCGGACTGATCTTTACGTTTATTTACAACTTTTATGCGAGCACATTGCGGGCACTTGGCGACAGCAGATCGCCGCTTTATTTTCTGATGATCAGCGCTGCACTCAATGTGGCGGGAGACCTGTTTTTCGTGGTGGTGCTAGGCTGGGGCAGCAACGGATGTGCCTTTTCGACGGTGCTAAGCGAGGCACTCTGCTGTCTGCTGTGCGGGCTATACATTAAGAAAAAGATAAAGATTCTCTGCCTGGGGCGCAAGTGGCGCGTGTTTGACCGGAGGTTATTTTATAAGACGGTGCAGTTTGGCTGGGTGAGCGCCATGCAGCAGGCGACGGTACAGCTCGGCAAGATCGGAATCCAGGCGATTGTCAATACAATGGGAATCTCTGTCATGGCGGCGTTTGCAGTCGTAAACCGCATTGATGATTTTGCCTACACTCCGGAGCAGAATATCGCCCATGCGATGACCGCGCTGCTGGCACAGAACAAAGGTGCCGGCAAAAAGGAGCGGATCCGGGAGGGATTCCGCTGCGGGCTGTGGATCGAGATGATCTATGCGCTCTTTATCTGTGTGGTCTGCTTTGTGTTTGCGCGTCCGCTGATGAAACTGTTTGTGACGGATGAGGAGGTGATCTCCCTGGGAGTGATCTATCTGCATGCGATTGCGGCGATGTATTTTCTGCCGGCGGCTACAAACGGGATTCAGGGATATTTGGGCGACCTCAGGGTGACGCTCATCAGCAGTTTTATCAACATGGGAGTGCGGGTGGCGGCAGCCGTTCCGCTGGTATTTTCCATGAAGCTTGGAATTGTGGCACTGCCGGTTGCCTACCTGATCGGATGGCTGGCAATGCTGGCGGCGGAGACACCACTGCTTTTCCGCCGGAAAGAGTGAGCGGGAGGCGGTTGCTTTTTCCTGCTTTACAAAGAAAAATGATAATGATAGAATACCCATAGGTGTTTTTTGTTCGGAAGACACAAAGGGAGGAAGCGTTTATGGCAAACCTGTTTCAGCTTTTACTGGCGCAGATTCACCCCAGACAAGGAAGACCTGCAGGAGAGCCGGAACGGGCGGAGGGATATAAGACACACCCGAAGCGCGAGAGCAATAATAAGGTTCGGGAGACCAGGGTTTTAGAGACCGGGGAGAGCACGCAGGAACGGGAAAGGATACAGACAGAAGTGGAAAAGGAAGATTTCTTATTAAGTCAGATCGACGAGTTTCGTGAGAAGGCGAAACAGCTGCAGGATCTGCTTGCAGCGAAGGAGAATAAGGTACAGGAACTGCAGTCGATTGTCAACGAGCGGGAAGGCAAGGCCGAGGAGTGGCAGCACATTCTGGTGGAGCGCCAGGAGGAAGCTGACAAGATCGTGACAGAGTTCACGAAGAAGGTCGATGATCTGGCAGACCGTGTGACAGCGAAGATGACCGAGATTGAGACAAGCATCTCGGGGCAGGTTGCGGAGGTAAAGCGTGCGAGCGAGGAGCAGCTTGCATCGAACCGCAAGCTGAATGAGGATCAGATTGCTGCAAATAAAAAGCTTTCCGAGGAGCAGCTTGCGACAAACAAGCAGTTTTTGGAGGAGCAGGCAATCGCGAACAAGAAGCTTTCCGAGGGACAGATCGCCGAGGTCAAGGCGCTGCTTGAGAATGCGACAGCACAGCTGGAATCCATCAAGACAGATCTCTCCGAGAAGGTACATTCGGAGAACGTGAAGTGCTACCGCAACATTCAGGATCTGTTCAACGAATTTGATTCCAAGATCGAGAAGATGGACGAGATGGAGCAGGGAGTCGGATCGGTGAAGGGATATGTCAAATGCCTTTCCTGGTTTGCAATTCTGAATTTTGTTGTTCTGATCGGATTCATCCTGTATTCTCTCGGTGTGTTTAATTTTTAGCTTTAAGGAATAGAAGATCATATGAGTACAGAATCAAAGAAAGTGTGGGTCGTGGGGCATAAGAATCCGGATACGGATTCGATATGCGCCGCGATTTCTTATGCATATCTGAAAAACCAGAGCGGGGACAAGAAGACTTATGTGGCAAAGCGTGCGGGCGCGGTGAATGAGGAGACCCGCTACGCATTAGAGCGCTTTGGCGTGGAGGAACCGCCGCTTGTGAGCTATGCCGGTGCACAGATCAAGGATATCAATATCCGCAAGACGGCCGGTGTCAGCAATCAGATTTCGCTGAAACGGGCATGGGAGCTGATGAAAAAGCTGGAGGTTGTAACGCTTCCGGTCACCAATCAGTTCGGCAAGCTGGAAGGTGTGATCGTCACCAAGGATATTGCGACGTCCTACATGGACGTGCTGGACAACTGCGTGCTCTCAAAAGCGCGCACACAGTACAAGACGATTGCGGAGACGATCGACGGTGAGGTCTACGCCGGGAATGAGCATGCACATTTTGTGCGCGGAAAAGTTGTGATTGCAACCTCCAACCCGGAATACATGGCGGATTATATCGAGGACGACGATCTGGTGATCTTAGGCGACCGCGAGGAGGCGCAGATGCAGGCGATCCGGTCGAACGCGAGCTGCATCATCATCGGCGGCGGTCTCGAGGTGGCGGAAGAAGTCAAAAAGCTTGCGGAGAAGCGGGACTGCGTGATTATCACAACGCCGTTCGACACATTTTCCGTGGCGCGTCTGATCAATCAGAGTATGCCGATCAAGCAGTACATGACCAGACGGGAGCTCGTCACGTTTGACATTGACGATTATGTGGACGACGTCAAGGATGTCATGTCGCGGGTGCGCCACAGAGATTTCCCGGTGCTCGGCTCAAACGGCAACTACGTCGGAATGATTTCCAGACGTAACCTCATGAATATGCAGAAAAAACAGATCATTCTTGTCGACCACAACGAGAAGTCACAGGCGGTGGACGGAATCGGAGAGGCGGAGATCTTAGAGATCATCGACCATCACAGACTGGGAAGCTTAGAGACCGTATCGCCGGTTTATTTCCGGAATCAGCCGCTCGGCTGTACCTCGACAATTATCTATCAGATGTATCAGGAGCAGAGGGTGGAGATTCCGAAAGAGATCGCGGGACTTTTGCTCTCGGCGATCATTTCCGACACGCTGATGTTCCGCTCGCCAACCTGTACACCGTTTGACAAGGGCGTTGCAAAGCGGCTCGCAGAGATTGCGGACGTGGATATTGAGGATCATGCAAAGAAAATGTTCCGCGCCGGAAGTGATTTCAAGAACAAGACGACCGAAGAGATTTTCTATCAGGATTTCAAGATTTTCCACACGGAAGACTGTGATTTCGGTGTTGCCCAGATCAGCGCCATGAGCGGAGAGGAATTAGAACAGATCGGAGAACAGCTCCGCCCGTTCCTGCCGCAGGTGCTCGGCGAGAAGCGTTTAAATATGGTATATGTCATGCTGACGTATATTTTGGAGGAATCTTCCAAGATTATATTTGCGGGGGAGGATGCCGGAAAAATTCTGGCGCATGCGTTCAAGAAGCAGGAGGATGCGGATGGCATCCTGTTGGACGGCATTATCTCACGTAAGAAACAGATGATACCTACACTCATGAATGAGATGTCAGAGCGAGCGTAGCTCGCTCTGTGAGCATAGCCCGCTCTGTGAGCATAGCCCGCTCTGTGAACATAGCCCGCTCTGCGGGCATGGCTTAAAGGCTTTGGCGGTAATCCCTCGGGGATTCCCCAAAGCTTTTTTTGTATGCTCTCGAGAAGGTCGAGTAATTCTGAAAGCCGCAGGAATAGCATACTTCCGTGATCGGCGTACCGGCGGCGATCAGCTCTTTGGCGGGAACCGCGCCGC
>OGQH01002791.1_pt1 | contig 11153 bp, 5 predicted proteins | sample 1553181 | NCBI WGS metagenome assembly OGQH01 (sample SAMEA2579946, study PRJEB22360) | human gut metagenome | biome: human gut; feature: human-associated habitat; material: faeces | place: Denmark | collected 2008/2010 | reverse complement strand
GGGTACGGCCGCCACGGCCGAAGCCGTATCGTGCCCCGCGACGGCCACCACGGGCACCGCCCCCAGCCCAGTCTGCCGGGCTACGGCGTCGCAGAGCGCCCCGATCCTCCGGCCGGGCATCACCACCCGCGGGAAAAGCGCGGGATCGACACCCGCCTCGCGCAGCAGCAGGCCGTCGATCTCCCGCGTACGGGGATCCATGAACTGCGACGTCGAGAGGATCGTATACTCGCATACCTTCTCGCCGGTGAGCAGGTACGACAGCGCGTCGGGCATGAAAAGCACCGACGCGGCATTTTCCAGCGCCGACATCCCCTCCCCGTGCGCGGCACGGAGCTGGAAGAGCGAATTGAAATTCATGATCTGGATACCTGTGCGGCGGTACACTTCCTGCCGGGGTATTTTCCGGAAGAACTCCTCGGGAACCCCGTTGGTATAGGGGTCGCGGTAAGCCCTCGGAAGCCCGGCCAGCGTACCGTCGGCCGCCACGCAGGCCATGTCGACGCCCCACGTGTCGATACCGATCGAATCGACCGGAATCCTTCGCTGCCCGGCCAGCGTCAGGCCGTGCAGGATCTCTTCGTAGAGGGAGTAGATGTTCCAATAGAATTTGCCGCCGAGTGCGAGCAGGCGGTTCGGGAAGCGGTGCAAAACTTCGAGGGCGATGCCGTCGCCACAGAGCGTGGCGAGAATGACACGGCCGCTCGTGGCACCGAGATCGACACCGACGAAATAACGGTTCATCACGGAAAGTTTTAGGTTACTGATGCAAAACTATACAATCTTTTCCCTACCTTTGTTGATGGTTTTGACAAACTATATATAGATTTGACACTATGGACGACCGGCCGCTGAGCATCCTTCACTACCTGCCAGTCTCCCCGCGCGACGAGCAGTGGGGCATCGTCTGCACCACGGCCGGGCACCAGCACGTCCCGCCGGGGACGCCCTACCCCGTCTCGGAACCCCCCGAGCACTACCTGTTTTACAAAGGCAGCGGCCGCACGCTCGACGAGTACCAGCTGGTCTACATCACCGCCGGGCGGGGGCGCTTCGAGTCGGCATCCTGCCCGTCGCAGACGGTCGAGGCGGGCACCATGCTCCTGCTCTTCCCCAACGAATGGCACTCCTATTCGCCCGACCCCGGCACCGGATGGACGGAGTGGTGGGTCGGCTTCCGCGGCGCCAATATCGACAGGCTGGAGCAGCAGGGGTGCTGCGGATCGGGTGCAGCGGCGGCATCGAGCGGTGCTACCGCGAGATCATCGGCACGGTCGAGGAGGAGCGCGTGGGATTCCAGCCGCTCATTTCGAGCATCGTGCTCCACATCCTGGGGTCGGTGCTCTTCAAGCACAGCAACCTGCTCTACTCCGACAATCCCGTCGTCGAGAAGATCAACCGCGCGAAAGCCATCATGCGCACAGACTTCGGCCGCAACCGCTCGCCCGAACAGATCGCCCGCGAAGTGGGCATGGGCTACACGTGGTTCCGCCGCGTCTTCCGCGAATACGTGGGGATGGCGCCGGCGCAATACCAGCACACGATGCGGCTCAACAAGGCCCGGGAACTGCTCGCGACGACAGCCCACAGCATCTCGGAAATAGCCTATGCGCTCGGCTTCGAAAGCGTGAGCGCCTTCTCGCTCTTTTTCCGCCTCCGCGAGCGGCTCAGCCCCAGCCAGTACCGCGCCCGCTTCCGGGGCGAAAAGGGGCAGTGACCCGCCGGGGCCGGCCAAAGCAGCAACCCGCCGGGACAGGCCAAAGCCGTGACGCACCGCGGGCAGCCCAAGGCAGCGATGCACCGGGGCAAACCAAGACTGCGAGCTGCCGGAACAGACCAAGGCCGTGACGCACCGGCACAACGGCTCACTTGGGCAAACCGGGGCAGCGACCCGCCACCGGCTAAGGCAGCGACCCTCCGGAGCAAACACGAGCCAATGTTATGTATTAAAATGAAATATCACCATATTGCTTACAATCTGTAAGTACAACATGCCGAAAAACCACCCATCCTTTACCTTATTTCCTGTTTCAGCCTAATCACTCCCCATAAAATCCCCGTTAAGAACACTTTACGGGGCTTCGCGCATTTCTTCTGCACTTTGGCGGCGGCCGGAAAATTGTTATCTCCCCGGGGTTTCGGGGGAGCTTATCCCTTCCGGCAAAAAATATTTTTATATTTTTTATATTTTTTCAAAAACCCACCCCGCGGGCCGGCATATATTAAATAATATCAAAAACAAGGCATCCCCGAAGCACCTGCAACCGGAAACCCACTGCGCATCAAGCCGCACCGGAGGATATATTTTGGCCCGAAATCCCAAAATATTCAAAACACATTGAATTTTATTTTCATTTTTATAAAAATATTTTAACCCGTATTCAACAATGGTTCGCCGGGTTAAAATAAAATGTTAAGTTATTTATATTTAGCCTTATAACACCTGTTTTCATCCGGAAAAGAGGGCCGAAAAGACCCTTTCCGAGCATTCCTGCTTACATTTCATCTATTTTGAACATTTGGCAAATTCGTTTTAATTATTTTTCTTTGTTGCGTAAGAAAGTATCATTTACTTATGCAAAAAACGAAACTCCTACTCAACATTCTTGCATTTTTCCTATGTGCCCTGCCGGCGATAGCCGTAGCGCAGGGGGGGGGAAATGTGACCGTCAGAGGCATCGTCACCTCGGCGGATGACAAGCAACCCCTCATCGGGGTCAACGTGATTTCCGGAGCCGCCAGCGGGGTGAGCACCCTTGCGGACGGAAGCTACTCGATCAGCGTCGCCGCAGGGACGACACTCACCTTCCAGTACATCGGCTACAAGCCCGCCACCTTCACGGTTCCGGGCGGCAGCGCCTCGCTGACCTACGACGTCTCCCTCGAGAGCGAGGCACAGGCGCTCGACGACGTGGTGGTCATCGCCTACGGTGTCCGCAAGAAGGGCACCATCGCCGGGTCGGTATCGACCGTCAAGGCCGAAAAGGTCGAGAACACCCCTACGGCGGCGTTCGACCAGGCCATCCAAGGACAGGTTCCCGGCCTGACGGTACTTTCCAATTCGGGTGAGCCGAGCACGTCGGCAACGATGATGATCCGGGGCATGAACTCGATCAACTCGGGTACCTCGCCGCTCTACATCCTCGACGGGGTCGCCATCGCCAGTTCCGACTTCAACACCATCAACCCGGCCGACATCGAGAGCATCTCGGTGCTCAAGGACGCCTCCTCCACCTCTATATATGGTGCGCGCGCGGCCAACGGCGTGATCGTCATCACGACCAAACGCGGGCGCATGGCCGAGCGGGCGAAGATCAACTACCGCATGCAGCTCGGTTTCTCGCAGATCGCCTACGGCAACTGGGATCTGATGGACACCGACGAACGCATCCGGTACGAGAAGGAGATCGGGTTCACCGACGGCAAAAACTACAACGTCCTGGGCAAGACCAACGTCAACTGGCTCGACGAGGTGTTCAACGATGCCGCCCTGCTCCAGAACTACGAGCTCTCGGTTTCGGGGGCCACCGACAAGACCAATTACTACGTCTCGGGCGGCTACTACAACCAGGAGGGCATCGCCGTAGGTTCGGCCTTCGAGCGTTTCTCGCTCCGCGCCAACGTCGAGCAGCAGGCCGCCAAATGGCTCAAGCTCGGCACCAACACGATGATGAACTACCAGACCATCGAACGCGCCGAATCGGGCCAATATACGCTCGTGACCCCCATCTCGGCCGCACGTTTCATGATGCCGTACTGGAATCCCCACCGTCCCGACGGCTCGCTGGCCTCGATCAAGGACGGCACCTGGAAGGGCGAGGGCCAGAACCCGCTCGAATGGCTGGCCAACAACAAGATCTCCTATAAGAAATACAAGGTGATCTCGACGCTCTTCGCCGAGGCCACCCCCATCGAGGGGCTCACCATCCGGTCGCAGTTCGGCGTGGACTATTCGCACACGACGGGCTTCGGCGCCTCCTACCCCAACTACCCGCCCAACCTGGGCTCGGGCACGGCACAGCGCTACTCGACCGACGGCATGAGCCTTTCGGTCACCAACACGATCAACTACCGCTTCTCGCTCGACGGCGGGCACTCGTTCAACTTCCTGTTGGGCCAGGAGGGCGTCGATTACAGCTACGAGGAGTTCACGCTGGCGACCCGCGGCCAGAACAACGACAAGCTGGTCAACATCTCGTCGGGAACACGTGCCACGTCGTGGAGCGACGTCACCGACGACAACTACGCCTTCCTGTCGTTCTTCGCGCGCGGCGAATACAACTACGCCGACCGTTACTACGTCGACTTCTCCGTCCGTACCGACGGCTCCTCGCGCTTCGGCACCTCGGGACGCTGGGCGGCGTTCGGCTCGGTGGGCATGATGTGGAACCTGCGCAACGAGAAATTCATGGAGAACTCGCGCCGCTGGCTCACCAACGCGCAGATCGCCTTCAGCACGGGTACCTCGGGTAACTCGTCGATCCCCAACTACGAACATATGGCGCTCGTGAGCGGCGGCCTGAACTACTACGGCGACGCCGGCATCGCCCCCTCGCAGCCGGGCAACGAAGACCTGCAGTGGGAGAAGCTGTGGATCACCAACCTGGCCGTGCACCTGGGCTTCTGGAACCGCCTGAACGTGGACGTCGAACTCTACCACAAGAAGAACAGCGCCATGCTCATGGAGGTTCCCGTTTCCTACACCACCTCCAACGGCTTCGGCTTCCGCTGGGACAACGTGGGCGACATGACCAACCGCGGCGTCGAGGTGAGCCTGGCCGCCGACGTCATCCAGCACAAGGATTTCGTATGGAGCGTGAACGCCAACGTCTCCTACAACAGGAACAAGATGACCAAGCTCTACAGCGGGGTCAGCGAATACGAGCTTTCGAGCACCAACACCAAACTGGTCGTGGGGCACTCCTTCGGCGAGTTCTACCTCAACCGGTTCGCAGGCGTCAACCCCGCCAACGGCGACGCGCTGTGGTACACCAAGGAGGGCGAGCTGACCACCGAGCTCCGCGACGAGGACAAGGTCATGGTCGGCAAGAGCTACGTGGCGCCCTGGCAGGGCGGCTTCGGCACGACGCTGGCCTGGAAGGGACTTTCGCTGTCGGCACAGTTCAGCTGGGTCGCCGACCGCTGGATGATCAACAACGACCGTTATTTCGACGAGTCGAACGGCCGATTCGCCTCCTACAACCAGTCCAAGCGCCTGCTCAACCGCTGGAAGAAACCCGGCGACATCACCGACATCCCGCGCCACGGCGTCTACACCGAGTTCGACGACCGCCTGCTGGAGGACGCTTCGTTCCTGCGCCTGAAAAACCTCATGCTGAGTTATTCCTTCCCGCAGGAGTGGCTGCGTAAGACACGCTTCATCAGCGGTGTGAAGATCTACGCCCAGGCCCAGAACCTCTTCACCTTCACCAAATTCACGGGCCTCGATCCCGAAGGGTCGAGCAATATGTACCAGGCACAGTACCCGATGGCACGCCAATTCACCTTCGGACTCGACTTAACATTCTAATCAGGGACTATGAACATGTTACGCAATATAAAATTCTATCTTTCGGCCCTCGCGATACTTGTCGGCGCCACCTCGTGCCTGGACAAATACCCCGGTTCGTCCATCCCGGAGAAGGAGGCCATGCGCACCTTCGCCGACGCCGAGCAGACGCTCACCGGCATCTACGCCTCGCTCAAGAGCAACGCGCTTTACAGCGGCTACCTCACCCTGCTGCCCGACATCCAGGCCGACCTGGTCTATGCCGTCGAAGGCAACACCAACACCTACGGCTCGTTCTGGCGCTGGGACATACGCCCGACCGACCTGCAGCTCGAAGCGGTTTATGCCGCCCTCTACAAGGTGATCGGCAACTGTAACTTCTACCTCGACCGCATCGACGAGGTGGTGGCGAACGAGATCAGCGACACCAACATCGAGAAGCTCGAACAGTACACGGGCGAGGTCTACGCCGTGCGTGCGCTCTGCTATACCGAGCTGCTCAAGACCTTCTGCAAGGCCTATGAGCCGGACACGGCCCAATCAGAACTGGGCGTCGTGCTGCGCACGAAATACTTTACGCCCGAGGCGGCCCGCCGCGCATCGCTCTACGACTCGTACCAGTTCGTACTCGACGACCTGGCCGAGGCCGAGAAACGCCTCGACAAGGAGAACGACGCCTACGGCAACGTCTACATGACCTCGGCCTCGGCCGAGGCGCTGCACGCCCGCGTGGCGCTCTACATGCAGGACTGGGACACGGCGATCGAATATTCGAGCACCCTGATCGACGAAAAAAAGGCCACCTTCCAGCTCTCCGATGCCAAGACCAACTACACCTCCGACTACACCTATTTCGACTACATGTGGGCGTACGACCTGGGATACGAGGTCATCTGGCGCATCGGCTTCACCGACACCTCCTACGGCGGGGCGCTCGGCACGGTGTTCCTCAACTTCAACAAGGACTACACCTATTTCTATCCCGACTATGTCCCCGGCCAGGCCGCCCTGGATCTCTACGACGATGCCGACCTGCGCTATTCGGGCTACTTCTACCAGACCGAGACCGGTTATGCCCACGGGCTGAGCTGGCCGCTGCTGGTCAAATACTACGGCAACCGCAACCTGATCGCCAACCAGATCTACCATGTCTCGATGCCCAAGCCGTTCCGCCTGGCGGAGCAGTACCTGATCCGCGCCGAGGCCTACTGCCAAAAGAACGATTTTTCGAAGGCCGGCAACGACCTCTCGACGCTGCGTAAGATGCGCTACAAATCGGGCGGCACGATCAACGTCACGAAGGACAACTGGTTGCAGACCATCTCCGACGAGCGCCTGCGCGAACTCTACATGGAGGGTTTCCGCTTGCACGACCTCAAACGCTGGCACAAGGGCTTCGAGCGTAAGCCGCAGGCCAATTCGCAGGCCGAGGGAAGCTCGCTCAAGATCGAAGCCGACAACCCGCTTTTCGTATGGCCGATCCCGCAGCACGAGCTGGAAGCCCCCGGCTCGGAGATACTCCCGAACGAAAGCAACAGATAGCAACAACGAATAGAAGAGAGACAATGAAACGAATTATCACGGTTTTGTTTGCAACGGGACTCCTGGCCGCCCTCGCAACGGGTTGCAAGGAGGAATATAAGACCTACTCCGATGCGGAGTACGTGCTGTTCGCCGACACCCTGGCGACCTACGCCGTACTCCAAGACCAAGACTATTTCTCGGTACCGGTCTCCTCGACCGTCGCGTGCGATTACGACCGCACATTCGGCGTGGAGATCATCGACCAGGGCAGCAATGCCGTCGAGGGGAAGCACTACCGCCTCCTGTCGAACACCATCACCATAAAGGCCGGTTCGCGCAAGGCCGACGTACAGGTGCGCGGGTTGTACGACAACATCGAAGATACCGACTCGCTGGGCTTCATCCTCAAACTGGTCATGCCCGAGCAGCTGAAATGGGATCTCTACCACGACCGGACGAAGGTCGTCATGCAGAAAAGCTGCCCCTACGACATCAACGAATTCACGGGCTGGTGCGTGGTGACCTCGACGTTCCTCAACAGCTACCCCGGCGTGGAAAACAAGAGCATCCAGCGCCTCATCCGCACCGAGAAGCACCCCACCGAAGAGAACATGATTATCCTGCACGACTGGCTCTTCTCGGGCTACGACGTCACGATCCGCCTCGACCCGCGCGATCCGATCGAACCGCTGGTAACCATGGACAAGAACCAGGTACTGGCCGACGAGGCTTCGGTCTTCGGACAGATCGTCGGGGACAACAAGATACTGGTCACTAACAGCCCGCTCTACGACTCCTATTTCAACAGCTGCCAGCACTACGTGGCGCTGTGGATCAAGGTGCATGTCGAGGACATGGGCGTGAACATGGGCCTGGTAGGCCATTTCTACAACATCATCGAATGGGTCAGCGACGAGGAGGCCGAACGGCTCCAGCGGGAAGAAGGCATGCTCCCGGGAGGCGTCATAGCATCCGGATCGCTCTAAATCATAACGTAAATAAAGAAACGAAATATGAAAAGACATTATTTACACTTGGTGATGTCGCTGCTCGCCGGAGCATGTCTGGCGGCCGCTTCGTGTTCCGATTCGGATGAGGATACGAAGCTCCCCAGCCCCAACTTCCCCGAGGCGGTTTCGGCGACCATCGAAGCCGGCGGCACCTACACGCTCGAGATAGAGCCCAACCAGAACTGGGAGGTGAGCGTCCCGACGGCCACCGCCGCATGGTTCTGGATACAGGACGAAACACAGAAAGTCTGGACGCTGCGCGGCAGTGCGGGCGCATCGCGGATCGTAATCGGCGTGGCCGAGCTCGATGAGTTCGACGACACGCGCGTCTGCGAGGTAACCCTCAAGATGGGCGGCCAGAGCAAGGTCATCGCCACGATCACGCGCGGTACGCTCGAACGCGGCTTCAGCCTCCGCACGTGCAAGCTCGACGAGTACGGCGACTTCGAATACGGCGACAGCGAAACCGGCCTCACCTACTCCTATAACGAAGGGGAGGCCGAAAGCATCGACCTGACCTGGCCCGAGGGACGCACCGATTTCTCGATGCCGATCCTGGTCGAGGCCAATTACGACTGGGCGATCAATGAGTTGCCGGAGTGGGTATCCACCCCGTCGGTGACGGTCGGGAAACCCGGCACGAAAGTCGAAATCCGCATCCAGGGCAACCCGTCGGCCTATCCGCTCGACGGGGCGCAGGACAAACTGGTGTTCATCGACAAGTTCAACCTCGACGCGAAGGTCGAGATTCCGATCACAATCCCCTCCTGCCGCGACATTTTCGACGTCACGCTCGACAAGGAACTCAAGTTCAACGCCGCAGCCGAGATCTACAACAACATGAACGGCGACTGGTCACCCGGCACCGCACGCGGTTCGGTCAAGGGCATCGAGGGCGCGAGGATCTACGTCATCGCCGAAGTCTCCGACCCCTGGGGCGGAACGAGCCTCAGCGGCGACGAAGCCGACACCAAATGGGTCATCGTCGAGGAAAGCGCCTGGGACGACGAGCTGGTCATCATGGATCGGAGCTTCACCGTCGGCACGGAGGTCAACCAGGGCGATGCCCGCACGGCACGGATCATCGTGCTCCCCGCTTCGATGGCGGTCTCCGACCCCAACGAACTCTTCGACTACGACATCAAGGAAGAGTACCAGCCCTATGTCTTCGCTACGCTGACGCAGCTGGCCAGCCCCGGCCCGATCCAGGCTGCCAACCCCGACGGCATGGCGGAGATCGGCACCATGTTCGAGAAACTCCCCTCGACCCACTGGTCGCTCCGCGAGCTCGAAGTCGACGACGCCTACAAACTGACCTACACCAAGGCCTGGTCGAACGACCCCGAAGCCACGCTGACATTCGAACGCGACTTCACCGGCTATAAATGCTACGACGCCGACTGCCAGCCGCTGTCGGACGAGGAGAACTGGCTCTCGGTACGTCGCGTCGAAGGCGGGGCCATCATCGACATGGACCGCGAGGACGAAGGCTACATCGTCTTCTACGATGCCGAGGGCAACATCGCGGCCGTCAACTGCCTCTACGATCCCAATGCGGACATCGGCGGCACGGACATCGGGTTCGCATATCCCGAATACGTCACCGGCGCAACCCTCGAAGAGATCACCTCGGGCGAATACTATGAACAGTATGCGGAGTACGGCGCCCCGATCTATCACCTGACCTACGAGGGAGAAACCACGAACGCCGCGATGAACGTCCCGACCTACTCGAGCTTCATGGCCCAGGGCGATGCGGAAAGCTGGCTTACGGCCGAATCCTACGGCCCGACCCAGATCTACGTCAACATGGACTCTCAGACCGCCGCGGAGGGCGTCATGTTCCTCTACGGAGCCAACTGGAACGTGGTAATGGTGATTATCTGCACGCTCAACATCTGACCCCAATGATTCAGGGCCCCTCTCCGAAGGGGCAGGGGCCCTGTTCGATACGACTACAATTTATGGAGAACATACAGACCAGGTTTTTAGATATGAAACTTTTTAAATTTTCCGTAGCGGCACTCCTCGCACTGGCCACGGCCTTCCTCGGCGGATGCTCCGACGACGACGGCATCGACAACCGCGACCGCGATTACGGATACGTTCAGTTCAAACTACACAAGGAGGCGTCCTACGACGCCGTGAGCCGGGCCCAGAAACCCCAGCTCGACTACCTTTCCGAAGCCAGCAAGGTGCAGGTCTCGCTCTATTACGACGGCACGACCATCACCCAGTCGCTGACGCTCTCGGCCCCCGACAAGGAGAGCGCCGAATTCGGGCTGCGCAGCGAGAAGCTCCGGCTGCTGGCAGGACAATACCAGCTCATCACCTTCTCGCTTTTCAATGCCGACGACGAACTGATCTACAACGGCATGCCGGGCGAAGAGAGGCTCGACATCGTGCCCGGCGGCCTCGTTTCGCACGACCTGACGGTCGACGTGGAGCCGCGCGGCACGGTACGTTTCTCGATCTCCAAGGACTTGTCGGACTTCACCGAGACGCCCGTGGTGACGCGTGCCGCCGAACGGCAGTATACCTTCGACGAGATCGCGTTCCTCGACCTGACCGTAAAACATAAGACGACCAACGAGCTCACCACGTTCGAAAAACTCCCCGCGAAGTTCTCGATCCACTTCAAGGACGACCGCGAGGACGGGGCCCCCGAGGACATCGAGGACGGCTACCAGACCTCCTCGCTCGAATGCGACACGCTGCTCTCGCTCAAGGCGGGCGATTACAGCCTGGAGAGATACCAGGCCTACGACAAGAATAAAGTCCTGCTGGAGACCAACAAGCGCCCCAAGAACCTGGATTTCACCATCGAGGACAACAAGACCACCGAGGCCAAGGTCGGCGTCACGCTCTACGAGGCCGACGAGTACATCCGCGACTACTACGCGCTTTACGAAATCTGGAAGGCGCTCGACGGGGAGCACTGGTCTTACAGGGGCGAGAACTATGCCACCGGCGCCAACTGGGATTTCAATAAGGATCCCGACCTGTGGGGCAACCAGCCGGGCGTGGAGGTGCATTCCAACGGCCGCGTGGCGAAGATCACCATCGGCGAGTTCGGCTTCCCCCGGGGCCTCCCCGCAGCTCGGTGAAAT
>OGQH01002790.1_pt1 | contig 11154 bp, 6 predicted proteins | sample 1553181 | NCBI WGS metagenome assembly OGQH01 (sample SAMEA2579946, study PRJEB22360) | human gut metagenome | biome: human gut; feature: human-associated habitat; material: faeces | place: Denmark | collected 2008/2010 | reverse complement strand
TCTATCTCTCTTTTCTTTTTTCTTAATTTTGTCCAATATCTATTGTAGCACTACAGCGCTTTTATGGTGCAAACGAGGTTTTGCTCTTGACGTTTTCAACAAAAAGTGTTATAATTGTTATGTTCACATTGGCAATAGCGATAATTATTGCCCTGAAAATTCAAGAAATTAAGTTGGAAAGGATAACTTGAATATGAAAAAAGTTTTGTTTGCTTCTTCGGAGTGTGTTCCGTTTATCAAGACAGGCGGTCTGGCTGACGTTGTTGGCTCTCTGCCTAAGTGCTTTGACAAGAGGTATTATGATGTCAGAGTAATTCTTCCTAAATATTCCTGCATGAAACAGCAGTGGAAAGACATGATGCAGTACAAAACGCATTTCTACATGGACTTTGCAGGTCAGAGCCAATATGTGGGCGTGCTTGAATGCGTTTATGATGGCGTTACGTTCTATTTTATCGACAACGAACATTATTTCACCGGTGACAAGCCTTACACTGAGCATCACTGGGATATAGAAAAGTTCATGTACTTTGACAGAGCTGTGCTTTCTGCTCTGCCGCTTCTTGATTTCCGTCCTGACGTTATACACTGTCACGACTGGCAGACGGGTCTTATACCTGTATATCTTCATGACAGCTTTGCAGGTGGCGATTTCTTCCGCGGCATAAAGACCGTTATGACTATACACAATCTGAAATTCCAGGGAAATGACGGCGTTGAGCAGTTCAAGAGGATATCCGGTCTGTCTGACTACTACTTCACTATCGACAAGCTGAGAACGGGCGTTGACGGAAATATGCTCAAGGGCGGTCTTGTTTATGCTGACGCTATCACAACTGTCAGCAACACATACGCAGAGGAGATAAAGACGCAGTTCTACGGTGAGGGTCTTGACGGACTTATGAGGGCAAGGGCTAACGATCTTCGTGGTATTGTAAATGGTATCGACTATGTTGATTACAACCCTGACACGGACAAGAACATTGTTGTAAGATACAATTATGACAACGTGCTTGAGAAGAAGATACACAACAAGAGGGCAATTCAGGCTGAGCTTGGTCTTGCGCAGGACGACAATCGCTTTACGATAGGCATTGTTAGCCGTTTGACAGATCAGAAGGGTTTTGACCTTATTGCATACATGATGGAAAGAATGTGCGAACAGGGCATACAGTTCGTTGTGCTTGGCACGGGCGAGCAGAAATATGAGGATATGTTCCGCTGGTTTGCAGGCAAGTATCCTGACAGGGTTTCCGCTAACATTTACTACAGTGAGGAAATGAGCCACCGCATTTACGCTTCCGCTGACGCATTCCTTATGCCGTCCCTTTTCGAACCATGCGGACTTTCACAGCTTATGTCACTGCGTTACGGCACGCTGCCTATCGTTCGTGAAACTGGCGGTTTGAGAGATACTGTTCAGCCGTTCAATCAGTTTGAGAGGACCGGCACTGGTTTCAGCTTTGCAAACTACAATGCACACGAGATGTACAACACTGTTATGTTTGCAAAGTACATATTTGATGACAGACGTGACGAATGGAACGGACTTATCAAATCTGCAATGGCACAGGATTTCTCATGGCAGGCTTCTGCTAACAAATATCAGGAAATGTATGACTGGCTTATAGGATAAGATAAATACAAAAAGCCCACAGGACTTTGATGTTCTGTGGGCTTTGTTTATGCCTTATGAAAATTACAATGTTTTTCTTACGTTCTTTGCGGCGGCAACAAGGTTTTCAAGGCTTGGAACTGTTTCTGCTTCGCCTCTTGTTTTAAGTCCGCAGTCAGGGTTTACCCACAATTTCTGTGCAGGTATCCTATCGAGCATTTTATGAAGAGCATTCTCTATTTCGTTCTCTGACGGAACTCTTGGAGAATGGATATCGTAAACGCCAGGGCCTACCTCTGTTCTGAAATTGTTCTCCTTAAGAACGTCAAGGATAGTCAGGTCGGAACGTGAAGCTTCAAAGGTGATAACGTCAGCGTCCATATCGTCGATATCCTTGATGATGTCGGCGAACTCGCTGTAGCACATATGGGTGTGTATCTGTGTATCAGCCTTTGCACCGCTGTGTACAAGTCTGAATGCAGGGATAGCCCAATCGAGATACTCGCTGTGCCAATCAGATCTTCTCAGAGGGAGCTTTTCACGGAGAGCGGCTTCGTCTACCTGAATTATCTTTATGCCGTTGGCTTCAAGGTCAAGGACTTCATCACGGATAGCAAGGGCTATCTGCATTGCTGACTCTTTAAGGGAGATATCCTCTCTTGGGAAAGACCAGTTAAGGATAGTTACAGGGCCTGTGAGCATTCCCTTAACAGGCTTATCTGTGAGGCTCTGTGCAAATTTTGACCACTTCACTGTTATAGGCTTTGCTCTTGAGATATCGCCCCATACGACCGGCGGCTTTACACATCTTGTGCCATAAGACTGCACCCATGCTTTTTCTGTGAAGATATAGCCGTCAAGGCACTCGCCGAAATACTCTACCATGTCATTTCTTTCAAACTCGCCATGAACGAGGACGTCAAGACCTATCTTCTCCTGAAGTCTTATGCAATCTATTATTTTCTGGCTTATGAACTTATCATAGTCAGCTTCGCAAAGCTCGCCTTTACGGAATGCCGCACGATTTTTTCTGACCTCAATAGTCTGTGGAAAAGAACCGATAGTTGTTGTTGGCAGGAGCGGCAGGCCAAATTCTTTCTTCTGTATCTTTTCACGCTCTGCAAACTCAGGAAGTCTTACAAAGTCCTTATCAGTGAGCTTTGCAACACGCTCTGTCACCGACTTATCAGCGCCGCTTCTTGGCTGTGAGAACAGTGCTTTATTTGCTTCCAGCTTATCACTGCACTCGCCCTCTGTGATGGCTTTAAGTTCTGCAAGCTCGGAGAGCTTTTCTTCTGCATAGGCAAAATACTTTTTATAGTCATCAGAAAGCTTGCTCTCGTTCTTGAGAGTATATGGAACGTGGAGCAGTGAGCAGGAAGTGCCCAGGACTATCTCGCCGCACTTATCCTTTATATCGTCAATGATAGCCAAAGTTTTTGCATAGTGGTTTTTCCAAATATTCTTACCGTTCACAACGCCTGCGAAAAGCACCTTGTCTTTCGGGAAGCCGTTCTTTTCAACAAGTTCTGCGGTTTTGATGCCCTCGATAAAGTCAAGACCTATGCCGTCAAAGGCAAGGGCGCAGATATCGTTATAGCAATCACGAACGTCGCCGAAATATGTCTGGAGGAGTATTTTTGCACTGCCCTTTTTATCCAATATCTTTGTATAGATATCCTTGAAGAATGTGATATCCTCGGCGGTCATATCCTTTACAAGGCAAGACTCGTCAAGCTGAATCCACTCTGCGCCAAGGGCTGAAAGCTTTGCAATAACGTCTGCATACACGTTCACAACGCTCTGTGCGATATCGCCGGCGTTCTTCTTGCCTGTAAATCTTGCAAGCTTAAGGAAAGTATATGCGCCTATGATAACAGGTTTTGTTTTCACGCCGTTTGCAAGGGCTTCGCTGAACAGGTCGAAAGGCTTTGTATCGGAAAGCTTTATTTCTGTATCGTCATCTACCTCGGGAACCATGTAGTGGTAGTTTGTGTTGAACCACTTTTTCATTGCAAGCGCCTTTACGTCGCCCTCGCTGCCCTGATATCCTCTTGCCATTGCAAAATATGTATCGAGTGGAGAAAGTCCAAGGGCGGTATATCTTGCAGGAACTGCACCGAGGAGTACGGCTGTATCGAGCATTCCGTCATAGTAGGAAAAATCGTTTGAGGGGATAAGGTCAAGACCGCTCTGACGCTGAACGTCAAGGTTTTCAAGGCGGAGCTTCTCTGCTGCTTTTTCAAGCTCTGCGGCGGTTATTTCTTTTCTGAAATACTTTTCTTCAGCGAATTTCAGCTCACGGAGAGAGCCTATTCTAGGATAGCCAACTATTGTTGTTTTCATATATCAAATTCCTTTCTTGGTTTTATTTCATAAGCTTATGATAATATTATATCGGTTTAATAGGAATTTGTAAAATACTAAAACTATTGTGTTTGCTATAGTTTCAGGCTATATCGGCATATACAAAAAAGCGGCACAGCATACACTGCACCGCCTGTTTACACATATTTTAGTCGCCGAATGCAACGCCCAGAGCCTTTGCGGTCTTGACGAGCTGGTGGTCGGCAGGGACGAATTTTGTTTTGCCTGCGACTTCTGAAAGTGGGTTTTCTGACACAACTTCATTTATCATTGCCACTGCATAGCCGTATTTATCGGCTGCGATAAGCTCTGCGGCATGGACACCGAACTTTGTGGCAAGCACTCTGTCATAGGCTGACGGACTGCCGCCTCTGAGCATATGACCAGGAACGCAAACTCTTGTTTCTCTGCCTGTAAGCTCTTCTATCTGCTTTGCAATTCTAGGGGTAGCAGTTGTAAGACCCTGCTCTGCACGGAGTCTTGCTCTTTCCTTCTTTTTAAGCTTTGCCTCTTCTTTATCAAAAGCACCCTCAGCTACGGCGAGGATAGAAAATCCCTTTGATTCTCTCTTTTCGCAGGCAGCGGCAAGCTTTTCGATATCATATGGTATTTCAGGAATGACTATCATATCTGCACCGCCTGCGATACCTGAATAGAGGGTGAGCCAGCCGGCTTTATTGCCCATTATTTCTGCAACGAGTATTCTTCCGTGGGAATTGGCTGTGGAATGAAGTCTGTCGATAACGTCTGTGGCTGTGTCAACAGCTGTATGGAAGCCGAATGTTACGCTTGTGCCCCAGATATCGTTGTCGATAGTTTTTGGCAGGCCGATAACGTTAAGTCCCTCGGTTGAAAGGAGGTTAGCGGTCTTATGAGTGCCGTTGCCGCCCAGGGTGAGCAGGCAATCGAGTTTCTGCTTTTTATAGGTTTCTTTCATAGCCTTTACTTTATCCACGTTATCTTCTTCGATGACCTGCATTTTCTTGAAAGGCGTTCTCTTTGTGCCGAAAATAGTTCCGCCTGTGGTAAGGATACCGGAAAAGTCAGACTGTTTCATTTCTTTGCACATATTATTGATAAGTCCGTAATAGCCGTCCTCGATACCTACTATCTGAACGTCCTCGCCAAACTTTTCATAGCAAGCCTTTGCAACGCCTCTGATAGTTGCGTTAAGTCCCGGACAATCTCCTCCGCTTGTGAGTATGCCTATTCTTTTCTTCATTTTACCAAGTCCTTTCAATGAAATTCTATCATTATCAACGATATCAATACTTATCGCTTGTGCTGAAATCTTCTATATCGGCTTCGTCGGAAGGAGTGATATCCTGCTGAGTTTCCTCAGGGGTGGCCTCGCTTTCCGGCTCATCGTCAATATATGTGAACCTTGAAGTCTGATGCTCTTTCTTATCCTTTTCACTGTTCTCGCTAAGTTTGAAACGTGCTATCATATTCTTTAGTATAAGCGACTGGCTTGAAAGCTCTTCACTTGCGGAAGCTGAACCGACTGCAGTCGAGGTATTGGCTGATACAACGGCTGATATCTGGTCTACTCCCGTATTTACCTGAACGATAGCTTCTGCCTGTGCCTCAGAAGCGTCTGAGATATTCTTTACGAGATCCTTTATAGTATTTGAATTGCTTACGATATTGTTCAGTGAATCAGCAGTTTCTTCGGCTATCTTAGAGCCCTTTGAAACAGCGGCAGACTGGTTTTCGATAAGTGAAGCGGTCTGCTTTGCGGCTTCGGCTGATCTTGACGCCAGACGTCTTACCTCGTCTGCTACCACGCCAAAGCCCTTTGAACCCTCTCTTGCGGCCTCTACGGCGGCGTTAAGGGCAAGGATATTTGTTTGGAATGCGATCTCGTCAATGACCTTGATTATCTTTGAGATCTCATCGGAAGCTGTATGGATAGCATTCATGGCATTTACCATGTTGCCCATATCGCTGTTGCAGTTGTCAACGGCTTCGGTATTCTTAAGCACGATATTATAAGCGTTCTTAGAGTCCTCAGAGTTCTGAGTTATCTGCTTTGAAACATCACTGAGGGTAGCGGAAAGCTCCTCGATCGCAGAAGCCTGCTGTGTAGAACCCTGTGATACAGACTGTGCGATATTTGACACCTGAACCGCTCCTGAGTTCACCTGCTCGGCTGACATATTGATAGAAGCAAAGGTATCAGACAGTGAGTCGAGTATCTCGTTAAACGTACTCTTTATCTTATAGAAGTCGCCCTTGAAAGTACCTTCCATTCTATGGCAAAGGTTGCCCTCGGATATCTGGGTAAGAGCCACTGTGATAAGTTTGATATACTGTCTGAGGCAGACGATAGTTTCTTCCAGAGAGTTTGAAAGGACGCCAAGCTCGTCCTTTGAATACCACACGTCAACAGGGTCGGTAAGGTTGCCCTGTGCGAGAGAACGAAGTCTGTTTGTGGTAGAAATGATAGGCTTTGTTATCCTCTTTGCAAAAAGCAGAGAGAACAGCACCGTCAGGCACATAAGCACAACGCCCATTACAATGATATTAGTAAGTGCGCTGGAGCTTGCAGTGGTGAAGTCGGCAACATTTGTGACCATGACGACAGTACCGTCAAAATATGACGAACCATAATAGCCCACGATATAATTGTTATCCTTAAATTTATACTCTGTTGTACCGCTATTATTTGCAAGTATTTTCTCAACGGCATTTGTCACTTCCGTATATTCTTCATCTTTCTTACCGATCTCAAGGGCATTTTTACCTATCTGATCTGTATCCTTATGAAGAAGGATCTCTCCGTCTTTACCAACAAGATAAACATAGCCGGATTTTCCGAAGGTATATTCATTAAGAGCATTGACAAGCATATCGCTCTGAATGGTAATACAAGCGACTTTTTGTTCTGTGTTGCCAGACTTTGTTGAAGCAAGTATAGAAAAATAATTCTTACCGCCAAAGGTATATATATCGGTTATATAGGCCGAGCTTCTTTCGCAAGCACTTATGATGTGCTCCTTTTCAACTGATGACGATACCATTTCATTATCTGTTGCAAGCACAATGCCATTGCCGTCAAAAACCGTAAAATTCAGATAGAAGCCTGTGTTGTCTGCAAAGCCACTTTTTACCGCCTTCAGTCTGTCAGCGTCAGTTTTTGCCCCTAAAAAAGAATCAGACTTTACGGTCGAAACTATATTATTCGTATAAGAGCTGATCGTCGAGTCAAAATTCTTAGCCGCCTGAACAGCCAGTGGTTCAGCGGTGCTTTTGAGCGTATCCTTTGCAGAAACGTTTATAAAATACACGGAAACCAAGCTGAGCAGCACCGTGATGATAAGTGCGATTGAAAGCATTGCCAAAAGCAGCTTTGAACGCAACGTTTTCATATACAGTTCCCCCTTATGAACTTGTTTTTAACGCAGCAAACAACACTGCGATATTACGTGTTTATTATATCATAATTGCACAATTATTTCAAGTACCACAAGCATATTTTTTGTGAACTTATGATGCAATTAATGATATAGAGGTGAATAAAAATAGGTAAAAAAGGGGGTAAATAAAATATGTACATAAGTCTAAGGATAAGAAAAAGGGTGATGCTTTGTGTTATAGCTGTGCTTTCTATGCTGGCGGCGGTGGCTGTTATGCCAACCTTTGCAAAAGAAGAAAAAACAGATGGGATAAAGCTTCCGATCATAATGTATCACAGCATTGTAAAAAACGAAGATCGCAGCGGTGAGTATGTTATAACGCCTATCGAGCTTGAAAAGGATCTGCTTTATCTGAAGCAGAACGGCTACACTACTGTTTTTGTAAATGACGTTATAAGATATGTGAAGCGTGGGGGCGAGCTGCCTGAGAAGCCTATCATACTGTCCTTTGATGACGGCACTTACAACTACAGAGAATATCTTCTGCCGCTTCTTGAAAAATACGATATGAAAGCCACTGTATCTATTGTGGGAGCTTACACTGACGCTGCCTGCGAGGAGGCTGAGCCTGATCCTGCTTACTCTTATCTTGACTGGCAAGACGTTTCAGTGCTTCGTGACAGCGGTCATGTGGAGATATGCAATCACTCTTACGATATGCACAATCTTGATGGCAGGCGTGGAGTTGGTCAGCTAGAGGGGGAAAGCTACGAGGATTACCGAAAGATATTTCTTAACGACACCACGAAGCTTCAAACGCTTTGCGATGAACACTGTGGTTTTCAGCCAAACGTTTACACCTATCCTTTCGGCATAACCTGCGAAAGTGCAAGTCGGCTCGTAAAGAACATGGGGTTTGAGGCTAGTCTTGGAGTAGAGGAAAAAATCAATATAATAAAAAAAGAAGATGAGCGCTGCCTTTTTGGTCTTTACAGATACAATCGCAGCGGGATCATCTCCACAGAAGAATTCATGAAAAAAGTTTTTGGAGCATAAAAAAAAGCAGCCCCTATTGGAGCCACTCTCTAAACTGAATCACCATCAGCATATTCACATTATACTCTGGCAGGTGTCGAAATTATACTTGTTTTTGTGTGATTTTTGTAAAAAAAATGTGTATTCGTGTAAGCAGAGTGAAAAATGCTGTCACAAGCAGCCAAAAGCACGTTGATACGCCTCTTTTGGCTGTTTATCATCTCTTTACACAGAACTTATTTATCCTTTTTGCCGCCTTTGATCTTTCCTCTTATCCAGATAATTATTACTACAAGTGCAATAACAAGGACAATAAGGACGATAGCAAGGGCGGTATTGAGCATCTTTTTATACTGGTCCATAACGTTTGCGTTTTTGGACACGGCAGATGAAGTATCGGAGCTGTCTTTCTTTTGGGCGGTCTGGGTCTGCTGTTCATCTCCGCCTGCGGCTCTTATTATGGTGACAGTATAGGTGGCGGCATTGCCGTCAACGTCTGTGACGGTTATGGTTCGTACATTTTCGCCTACCTGACACTCGCTTGTGCCTGTATACCATATATAATCAGAGGGGCTTGCTGTTGTTCCCTCTATCTCAACATTGGTAACGGAATTGTCAACGTTCACTGTATAGTTATAGACATTATAGGCAAAGGCAGGAGAAAGCTCACCGTTATCCACTGTCAGGGCTGTAAGAACGCCTTTATCGGGTATGCCGTTTGAAGGTGCGGTCTTAGTGGCAGTGGTGGTAGTGGTAGTGGTCTTTTCGGTGGTGGTCGTGGTTTCTGTTTCGGTCTTGGTTTCCACCTTATCGCCTCCAACTGTTATGACACAATAGGCGGTAGGCGAGCCGATAAGCTCTGAATCAGGGGAATATATCTGACAGCTTTGCAGGCTTATATTTGCATTTCCTGCCGACAGACCTTTGAACGTAAAGCTGAAATCCACTTCTGAAGAGGGGGTATCAGGAAATCCGTTTACTGTAAGAACTCCTCCGCCGCCTGAGGCATTATCGCTTGACACAAATTCTATAACGGAATCGTCATAGGCGATATTTGCCTGAACGCTTCCTATCTCTGAATCTGCAGAAAATGTCACGGACACTTCAAACTGCTGATCGGTCATGACGGGGTTTTTAGGCGGATAGAAGAAAGCCTCCCCTGTTGCATGGGCAGTGAGAGCCGTCATTGGAACTGCAAGTGCGGCTGTCAAGAGCGATGAGAATATTCTTTTTACAAGCTTTGTTTTTGTGGTCATTGCTATCCCTCCCGATAACATGGATAATTATTTGGTATAAACTTTGGCTATATCAGACCACTGTCCGAAATAGGTCTTGGTCCCTGTGGCTGTATAGCTTCTCACACGGACGAAATATGTCTTTTGGCTTTTAAGATCTGTTACGGTCTTTTTGTCGGTCTTATTTGAGGTCACCTTAACTGTCTTTGCATCGCTGAAAGATATATTTTCAGCGTAGGATATCACATAGCCTGTAGCAGAGCCTTTCTGTGCATAGTCTATATAAAAGCCTTTTTTCACCGGCATGAGCTTTTGTATGGTCTGCTTTGCAGGGGTGATGACAAAAGACTTCGTTATCACTCCGCCATACGAGCCTTTTCCTGTTACTGTTACCTTAGCTGTGCCTATATTCTTATTGGCGGAATATTTCACTATATAGTCTGTGCCGTTTTTAAGGGTCTTGCCCGAATATGTGACTGTTATGCTTTGGGTGATGTTCTTGCCTGTGAAAGACTTGTTTTTTATGCCTGCTACCTTAGCTTTGGCAATATCATATTTTGCGGTGGTCACGCTCTTTGTATCAGACCATGCGCCGTTATAACGCTTGCCGCCGATTATTGTATACGAACGCACTCTTACATAATATTTCTTCCCTGCCGTCAGGTTTGAAACTGTCTTTTTATCCGTTTTGTTTGAGGATATGATCAAGGTTTTTGCACCTGCAAAGTCAGAGCGTGTACTGTATTGCAATTCATATCCTGTGGCTGAGCCTTTCTGAGCAAAGTCGATAAAAAAGCCTTTATATCTTGTTTGCAAAGATTGTATCTCCTGTTTTGCAGGATAAATGGTAAAAGTTTTTGTTATCGTACCCTGATAGTTGCCCATGAAGCTTATGATCATTTTTCCAACGCCTATTTTTGTATTTGAGCTATAGGAAACAGTATAATCATGTTCAGGAAGAAGAAATTTTCCTCCGTCTGTTACCATAACGTCAGGTCTTATAGGCTTGCCTGTGTAGGAGAGCGCATCAACATAATAGACGCTTGTCAATTGGGCGGACTTTGGAAGAATGTCGAATGCTTTGGCTATAGTGCCGCTGTATCCGCCAATGCCTGTTATTATCATTTTGCCCTTGCCTGCGGCTATATTATCGGCATAGTCAATGGTATAGTCTTTATTATTTGTCAAAGTGGTATCGCCATAGGAAAGCGTTATACTGCTTTGAGCAAGCTCATAGCCTGTGAATGTCATATGTGTTTTAAAGCCTGATATCTCACAGTCTTTTATAAGCTTTCTGTCGGTATAGACCGCCTGCACTGTCATATGGGATGTGACTTTTGAAAAGTCTTTATCCCAGCCTGTAAAGCGTTTGCCTTTTATGGTCGGTGCTTTGGGCGGATCGGCACTTTTGCCGTATTCTACGGTCTGAGATGACAAAACTGTGCCGTTTATATCGGTGAAATCGACCTTGCAGGTATTGACTTTCCAGCCTGCATAAAGCGTCTTTGAGCCGTCTGAAAAGCTCACGGACGTTATAGGCTCC
>OGQH01002787.1_pt1 | contig 11170 bp, 10 predicted proteins | sample 1553181 | NCBI WGS metagenome assembly OGQH01 (sample SAMEA2579946, study PRJEB22360) | human gut metagenome | biome: human gut; feature: human-associated habitat; material: faeces | place: Denmark | collected 2008/2010 | reverse complement strand
TGCTGGTGGACACCGGCGGCATTGAGCCCAAGGCCACCGAGGGCATTCTGGCCCACATGCGCGAGCAGGCCCAGATCGCCATCGACACCGCCGACTGCATCATCATGGTGGTGGACGTGCGCAACGGCCTGACCGCCGCCGACGAGGACGTGGCCCATATGCTGCGCCGCAGCCACAAGCCCATCATCCTCGCCGTCAACAAATGCGACAATGTGGGCGAGACCCCCATGGAGCTCTACGAGTTCTATAACCTCGGCTTCGACGAAGTCATGCCCATCTCGTCCGTCCACGGCCACGGCACCGGCGACCTGCTGGACGCCGTCTGCGCCCACCTCGATTTCAGTGAGACCGTCGTGGAGGAAGACCGCATCCCCGTCGCCATCATCGGCCGCCCCAACGTGGGCAAGTCCAGCCTGACCAACCGCATCCTCGGTGAGAACCGCATGATCGTGGCCAACGAGGCCGGCACCACCCGCGACGCCATCGACACCCCCGTGGACAACGCTTACGGCAAGTTCATCTTCACCGATACCGCCGGTCTGCGCAAGCGCAGCAACATCACCGACGGCCTCGAGCGCTACATGGTCGTCCGCGCACTGGCCGCTGTTGAGCGCAGCCGCGTGGCCCTCATCCTCGTGGACGCCACCGTCGGCTTCACCGAGCAGGACAGCAAGGTGGCCGGCTACGCCCACGACCAGGGCAAAGCCTGCATCATCGTCGTCAACAAGTGGGACGCCGTGGAGGGCAAGGAGACCAACACCATGGAACTGCAGCGCCGGGGCTATGCCGAGTGCTTCAGCTTCATGGGCTATGCTCCCATCATCTTCATCTCGGCCCAGACCGGCTACAACGTCAACAAGCTGATGCAGCTCATCCGCGACGTGGACAGCCAGAACGGAGCCCGCGTACCCACCGGTGTGCTGAATGAGATGCTGGCCCGTGCCACCGCTCGGATGCAGCCGCCCAGCGACAAGGGCCGCCGCCTGAAGATCTTCTACCTGACCCAGGCTTCCACCCGTCCGCCGACGTTCGTGGCCTTCGTCAACGCCAAGCACCTGTTCCACTTCAGCTATCAGCGGTATATCATCAACCAGATCCGCGAGAACTTTGGTCTGGAGCACACCCCCATCCGCCTTGTCGTGCGTGAGCGCGGCTCCGGCGAGGTGGGCGCGAAGGACGTATAAGGAAGGGAGACTGGTTCTATGACCGCATTTCTCATTGTGCTGGCGGTCGCTGCCGAAGCCTATCTGCTGGGCAGCGTGGACACCGGCATCCTCGTCAGCAAGTACCTGTACCATGACGACGTCCGCACCCACGGCTCGGGCGCTGCCGGTATGACCAACATGCTGCGCACCTTCGGCAAGAAGGCCGCTGCCCTCACGGCGGTGGGCGATGTGCTCAAGGGCGTCGTGGCCGTCTGCCTTGGCCGGTGGCTGTTCGGACATCTGCCCGCCGACGCTGCCGTCTCGCCCTATCTGGGCGTCTACCTCGCCGCCATCTTCGCCGTGGTGGGCCACTCCAAGCCCATCTACTTCGGCTTCAAGGGCGGCAAGGGCGTACTGGTGGCTGCCGGTGCCATTCTGGCAGTCCAGCCAGTGCTGCTGCCGGTGCTGGCACTCATCTTCCTCGTCTGCCTGGTCCCCACCGGCATGGTGTCGCTGGGCAGCATCACCATGGCCGCGGCCTACCCGGTGCTGACGCTGGTGTACAGCCTCATGCGCGGCCTGCCGACCCGGGACGTGGTGGTCTGCACCGTCGGCGCTGCCATCATGGGCGGCATGGTCATCTGGATGCACCGTTCCAACATCCAGCGCATCCGGGACGGCAAGGAGTACCGTTTCGGCCAGAAGCACAAGAACAGCTAAGCATAAAAAGATGCCCCGCAGGCAGCTCTCGACGAGCGTCCTGCGGGGCGTTTTGCTGTTTGGCAGAGTTATTTCGCGTCGGTCTCCAAGAGGGTATCGGTGTTGTCCTCATACGCGGGGTCTTCGATGGCAATGGTCTCTTCCCGTTCAGCAGACTTACGGCTGAGGTGTTTGCGCAGCCGGGAGGCGAATTCCTCTGACGGGATGCCGCTCTGGCTGGGGGAAAGGTCGGGTGCGGGGTGGCCGTCGGGAAGATGAGCGCCGAAGGCCGGTACGAAGAAGAACTTCCGCACGATGAAGATGAGGGCGATGGCGCCCACGCTCAGCAGGTTCTCCAGGGCGGATTCGTGACCCACCACCATGTGGCGGGCGATGGCGTAGAGCAGCACTTCGAGGCTGGAACCGGGGCTGTGCTTGGCCAGCATCTTGATGAACTCGATGCCGATGACGATGTCCAGCGCCCGCTGTAAGAAGATGCTCACCTCGACGTCATTGCCGTCGAACAGCAGGCCGGGCATCCACTGCAGCAGCGGCACCATCGACAGCAGCAGGCCGATGAGGACGAGGCCGGACAACAGGATCTCGAGCAGGGTGGCTGCGCTGATGATCTTGTTGCGCAATTCGGCGCGGCTGTGGCTTTCAACACGGGAATTGGACATGGGCAGGGACCTCTCTTTCAAATTTGACCGGAAATCTTTTACAACAGTTTGATTCTATTGTAACAAAAGCGAAAAACGAAGTCAATTTCTCCGGCTGGGAAAGTTGGCCAGCATGAAAAACTGGAATCGAAGACAGACAAAAGGGGCCGTCCGCACTTGGAATAGAGTGCAGACGGCCCCTCTTTGTGCTGAAAAGACGGCTCAGGCCTCAGCGATGGCTTCGATCTCGCAGAGCACGCCCTTGGGCAGGTCTTTCACGGCCACGCAGCTGCGGGCGGGCTTGGAGGTGAAATACCTGGCGTACACCTCGTTGAAAGCGGCAAAGTCGGCGATGTCGGCCAGGAAGCAGGTGGTCTTGACCACCTTGTCAAAGCCCACGCCGGCAGCTTCGAGGATAGCGCCCACATTGCGGCAGCTCTGGTCAGCCTGTGCGGCGATGCCCTCGGCGACTGCGCCGGTGGCGGGGTCTACCGGGATCTGGCCGGAGGTGAAGACGAGACCGCCCACGGTGTAGCCCTGAGAGTAGGGGCCGATGGCGCCGGGAGCTTTTTCGGTGCTGATGATGTTCATATCGATTACCTCACATATCATAAATAGGAGAGTCTCCCGCCAAAAGGGGAGCCGATGAAAAAAGTCTACCACCAACTGTCCCCGCCGTCAACGGGCAGCAGGGAACGGTCCCGGAATTTCCGGAAAAAGGGAATGTAAAATTATTTGGAAAAATCTGTGCAAATCATCTTGACAAGAAATAAACTTTTATGATAAAAATAGAGCATGAAAGTAACATTTTTGCAGGAAAAACGCAGGCGCAGCGCAGGCAGGAAAGCCAGCTTTGCGCAGGCGCGTTTCTTTTTTGCAGAAAAAGCGAATTTCTGAACTCTCGGAAGGGGCAGAAAGGATAAGATATGTCGATTTTGGTAGATGATTCAAATAAAACAGCCTGCCGTGCAGCGGAGGCTGGACTGCAGCAGAAAAACTGTGCTGCGCTGGTGCGCCCGGCGGGTACGGGCAAAGGCTGCATCGTGTGGGAGCTGCTGGACGCCCACCCCGAGATGCGCGTGCTCTGGGTGGTGTCCTGCGCTGCCCGTCTGGAGCTGCGCCGCGCCCTGACAAAGCGGCTGGACCGGACGCTGGGCGGCCGGGTGCGGCTGATGAGCTGCGAGCAGCTGGCCGTGCAGAATGCGCTGGGCTGGGTGGCGCTGGCTGAGTTCCGGCCCGGCCTGCTGGTACTGGACGGCTGGAGAGAGATGAGCGCAAAGGACTGGACCGACTCTGTCCAGCCTCTGTTCCGCCTCTGTCCGGGGGCAAAGCTGCTGGCTCTGGGGGAGCCGGACGCCCCGGGTGATAGCTGCCGCGCCGCCGAGGAGATGCTGGCCGACGCCATCGTGGAGCCGCTGGCGCTGGGCGGGGCGATGGCCGAGGGCCTGCTGCCCATGCCGGCCTCCTATACGGCCCTGCTCTGGCCGCTGGAAGATGCGATGGCCCGCCTCCGTGCTGAGGTGAAAAACCTCCATCTGCCGGGCTGCCCTGACCCCAACGCCGAGAAATATCGGGCTCTGAGCCTCGCCGTAGAGAAGCTTCCGCCGGTGGAACAGCTGCTGGCGCAGTGGCTCCCGGATGCTGCCGGGCGCTGCCTCGTCCTCTGCGAGGATGATGCAGCGGCGGCGCAGACCGCAGAGCAGGCCGAGAAGCTGTTTGGTGCAGGAACACATATTTATAAGGATGCAGAAGGCTTTGCGGCCGATGAAGCGGCCACCCTCCGGCTGCTGGTCTGTGCCAACGGCCCGGCGGTGCAGTCACCTCTGGCCGGGATCTCGGGCGTGGTGCTGGTGCGCCGCAGCGCTGGACCGGCCGCATACCGGCAGATGCTGGCCCGCGCCCTTGCAGCCTGCGGCAGTGTGCCGGTGGCAGAGCTGAGCGCGGCCTTTGGGGCGCTGACCTGTGTGCAGCAGCTGCGGAAGGAGTGCAGCGCGGCGGGGGCAGAAGCCTTCCCGCTGGAAGAGCCCCTTTCTGCCTGCCGCCGGGCTTACCGGCCGGTGCCCCGCCCCCCGGCAGCTCCGCCGCGCGCTGGACTCCGACTGGGAGCGCTATTATGCCGCCGCAAAGCAGATGACGGCAGAGGGAAAGACGCTGGACGTGCCTCGCTCCTACCGCTTCGGGGGCGTGGCCGTGGGCCGCTGGCTGGAAAACCAGCGCCTTGTCCGGGCCGGAAAGAAAAAGGGCCGCCTCACCGCCGAGCAGGCCGCCCGGCTGGACAAAATCGGCATGAACTGGAAAAAGCGGCTCGCGCTGGCGGGGGGGGACGGGTGGGGGTCCGTGATTTTCCAGCCACAGCGACCTGCTGGTGCCGGTCCATTATAAGGATAAGGACGGCTTTGCACTGGGCGAGTGGATCGTCTACAACCGCCAGCGCTATCTGAGCGGGAATCTGCCGTCAGACCGCGTCGAACGCCTCGAGGCACTGGGCATGGTGTGGGACACCGGCAGCATCCTCTGGGAGAAGAGCTATGCCGCCGCCGTCCAGTATTATCTGGAAAATCACACGCTGGAAATTCCCGTCAAGTATGTCACGCCGGACGGCATGGCGCTGGGCGTCTGGCTGGGCAGTCAGCGTGCCGCTTATAAAGAAGGTGTGCTGACCGACGCCCAGATCGAAAAGCTGGAAGCGCTGGGAGTGGACTGGACGAACCGGAACGACCGCAAGTGGCAGACCGCCTACGAGGCCGCCGTGAAGTACCACGCCGCCCACGGGAACCTCGACGTCCCCACCGAGTACACCGACGAAGACGGCATCCTGCTGGGCAAGTGGGTGTCCCGCCAGCGGTACGCATGGCAGAACCCCGAGCGCAGCAGCGCCCGGGTGACGCCGGAGCGGAAAGCTCTGCTGGACGAGCTGGGCATGAACTGGGAAAAGACCGACTCGTGGCAGCACCGCTACGAGCTGGCCGTGGAATACAAAAAGGAGCACGGCAGTCTGGCCGTTCCGGCCCAGTACCGGACGGAGGACGGCATCTGGCTGGGCAGCTGGCTGTCCCGTCAGAAGCAGATGCTGCGGGAGGGCAAAAAGCTCTCCGCCGAGCGCCGCGCGGCCCTGAAAGAGCTGTTCAAGGGCGAAAAAGGCCGACGCCTCAGCGCCCCGGTGCCGCCCGCGTGCAGCGTGCGGGAGCAGAACTGGCTGGACAACTACCAGAGCGCCAGGCTCTACGCCGAGAAGAAGGGCAGCCTCCTCGTGCCTGCCGGATATGTAGACGAGAACGGCTTCCGTCTGGGCGTCTGGATCTCGAACCTCCGGGCTGCCCGCAAGGCCCGGCCCGGCTCGTTCCAGGTGACGCCGGAGCATATCGCTCTGCTGGATGCCATCGGGATGCAGTGGGACGCCCGGGAGGCCAAGTGGGCCGGGGCGTTCCGCCGTGCCGAAGAGTACTGCGCCGCCCACGGCAATCTGCTGGTGCCGGTGAACTATAAGACCGAAGACGGCTTCTGCCTCGGCGACTGGGTCCGCCGGATGCGCGAAAACTACGCCTGTGCCGAGAAAAAGCTGACGGCAGAGCGCATCGCAAAGCTCGAAGCGCTGGGCATGGTCTGGACCGTGCCGCAGGAGGGCTGAGATATTGCATTTTAGGGCGGAGTGTGATATACTTCACCTCGTCTGAATAGAAAACAGCAGGTGCCTGCCGCCGGGGCTTTGTCCCCGGCCGGGAGGGTAAAAGGGAAGCGGGTGTGAGTCCCGCGCGATCTCGTCACTGTGATAAGGGAGTCCGCTGCCTTGGCGCTCAGCGCCGGTCACTGGAGGCTTTGCCTCTGGGAAGGCGGCAGCGGGCGGTGAGCTTTCAGTCAGGAAACCTGCCCGCTGTTGGTACAGGAGCGTCCGGCTCCGGATCACGAGGAATTGGTCGTACCAAAAAGCCCGAACGTTCAAAGGGTCTTTTTGCTGTGCCTTCCGCGCGGTGAAAAGGCTCTTTTTTCGTTTGAGCTGGCCCCCGTTTCGTACCCTTTCTATCGGAAACGTACATTCCACACAACAGAAAGGACTCAAACAATGCGTAAGGCAACCAACAAGAACTGGCAGCGCGTCACCGCCGCTGCCGCCGCACTGGCCCTGTGTGCCGGTGTGCTCACCGGCTGCGGTGCATCTTCTTCCACTGCCGCCAGCAGCACCGCCGCAAGCTCTGCTGCCGCCAGCGAAGTGAGCAGCGAGGAGGCTGATGAAATGGCAGCAAAGAATGTGGCAGACCTCATCGACGCCATCTATGTGCAGGAGCGCAACGAGAACACCGACGCTCAGTGCGAGGCCGCCAAGGCCGCATGGGACGCCCTGACCGACGCTCAGAAGGAGATGGTCGAGGGCGAAGAGGCTGACCCCGATTACTTTGGCCGCGACACCGGCGACGCCTCCAAGGACGACGCCCGCAATGAGGACAACATCGGCGACAACGAGATCCTGGTCGTCAGCTTCGGCACCTCCTTCAACAACAGCCGCGCAGCGGACATCAAGGGCATCGAGGACGCCATTCAGGCCGCTTACCCCGACTGGTCTGTCCGCCGTGCCTTCACCGCACAGATCATCATCAACCATGTCCAGGCCCGTGATGGCGAGAAGATCGACAACATGGAGCAGGCTCTGGAGCGCGCTGTTGCCAACGGCGTGAAGAATCTGGTCGTCCAGCCCACCCACCTGATGCACGGCGCGGAGTACGACGAGATGATGGAGATGGTGGACAGCTACCGCGACAAGTTCGAGTCCGTCGCTGTCGCCGAGCCTCTGCTGGGCGAGGTGGGCAGCGATGCCACCGTCATCAACGCCGACAAGGAAGCTGTCGCCAAGGCCATCACCGCCGAGGCCGTCAAGACCGCCGGTTTCGACAGTCTGGACGCCGCTGCTAAGGACGGCACCGCCTTCGTTTTCATGGGCCACGGAACCTCTCACACCGCAAAGGTGAGCTACAGCCAGATGCAGGCTCAGATGAACGCTCTGGGCTACAAGAATGTCTTCATCGGCACCGTCGAGGGCGAGCCGGAGGAGACTGCCTGCGAGAACGTCATCGAGGCTGTCAAGGCCGCCGGTTACACCAAGGTCGTCCTGCGTCCCCTGATGGTCGTTGCAGGTGACCACGCCAACAACGATATGGCGGGCGACGACGAGGATTCCTGGAAGAGCCAGTTCGAGGCCTCCGGCGAATTCGACTCTGTCGATTGCCAGATCGCAGGTCTGGGCGAGGTCGCTGACATCCAGCAGCTCTACGTCGCACACACCAAGGCCGCTGTCGATTCCCTGAACGGCTGATCCTGATTCTATCATTGCCCGGAAAGGAGTGCCTTTTCGGGCAATTTCTTTTTCGGCCTGCTTTGAATTCGGGCCATTGCGTGTTATAATCTTTTCTGTAAAATAGATACTTCGAGGTATATCATCATGAAACTGAACCATAAATTTGCTCTTCTGCTGGCCGGCGCTGTGCTGGCTGGTTCTCTCACCGGCTGCGGCGCATCCGGCGCCCCGGCCAGCTCTGCCGCTTCCTCCGAGGCGGCGGCTTCCTCTGCCGTGAGCGAGGCAGCTTCCGAACCGGCGGCAGAGGCCGCTCTGCCCGACGGCGTCTACACCGCCGACTTTGACACCGACAGCTCCATGTTCCATGCCAACGAGGCCAATGACGGCAAGGGGACCCTGACCGTGAAGGACGGTCAGATGACCTTCCACGTCAGCCTCGTCTCCAAGAAGATCGTCAACCTCTACGTCGGCATGGCCGCTGACGCCGAGGCCCACGAGACCGACTGGCTCCAGCCCACCACCGACACCGTCACCTACTCCGACGGCACCTCGGATGAGGTGTACGGCTTCGACATCCCGGTGGAGGCTCTGGACGAGGACTTCCAGCTGGCCATCCTCGGCTCCAAGGGCAAGTGGTACGACCATACCGTCCGTGTCGCCAACGCCCAGCCTGCTGCGGCGGAAGCACCTGCCGACGGCACCTACACCTGTGACGTGACCCTTGAGGGCGGCTCCGGCCGTGCCACCGTGGAAAGCCCTGCGGCCCTGACCGTGGCCGACGGCAGGATGACCGCCACCATCGTCTGGTCCAGCCCCAACTACGACTATATGCTGGTGGACGGCGAAAAGTATCTGCCCACCAACACCGAGGGCAACTCTACCTTCGAGATCCCCGTCACTGCTCTCGACACCCCGCTGGATGTGGTGGGCGATACCGTCGCCATGAGCACCCCGCATGAGATCGAGTATACGCTGACCTTCGCCTCTGCATCCCTGATCGAGGCAAAGTAACGATGAAACGCCGCAATTTTCTGAAAGCCCTGCCTGCCGCCGCCCTCACCCTTGCGGGCTGCGGGCAGCACAAGACCGCCCCGGCCAATACAGCATCCCTCGTGTTCGACCACAGCTATCCGCTGGACTATGCCACCCAGTTTTCCGCCGACTGCTATGAGGGCGGCTATGTGATGATCGACATCCCGGACGCCGGGCGGTTCCTCGTCGTCCCTGAAGGGGCCGCCGAGGTGGACGACCTGCCCGAAGATGTCGTTCTGCTGCGCCAGCCGCTGGATCATATTTATCTCGTCTCCACCTCGGTGATGGACCTCTTCGTCCATCTGGACGCCCTGGACAGCATCGCCCTCTCCGGCACGAAGGCCGAGGGCTGGTATGTGGAAGAGGCCAGACAGGCCATGCAGGAGGGCCGCATCGCCTACGCGGGCAAGTACAGCGCCCCGGACTATGAGCGCATCCTTGCCGTCGGCTGCACCCTCGCCATCGAGAACACCATGGTGCTCCACGACCCCGAGGTCAAGGAGCAGCTGGAAAAATTCGGCGTGCCGGTCCTCGTGGAGCGCTCGAGCTACGAGAGCGGCCCGCTGGCCCGGATGGAGTGGCTCAAGCTCTACGGCATCCTGCTGAATAAGACTGAGATGGCGGAAGAGGTCTTTCGCCAGAAGGTGGAGCAGGTGGCCCCTATCCTCGAGCAGGAGAACACGGGCAAGACCGCGGCCTTCTTCTCCATCACCACCAATAACCTCATCACCGTCCGCCGCACCAGCGACTATGTGGCCCAGATGGTGGAGATGGCCGGCGGCGTCTACATCTTCGACGACCTCGAGGGGGAGACGTCGGCCCAGTCCACCATCAAACTGCCGCTGGAGACCTTCTACGCCCGGGCCAAAGACGCCGACGTCCTCATCTACAACAGCACCATCGAGGGCGTGATGGAGACCCGTGACCAGCTCATCGAAAAATGTCCGATGCTGGCAGATTTCAAGGCCGTCCAGTCCGGCGACTGCTGGTGTACGGCCCAGAGCCTCTTCCAGCAGAGCATGGAGCTGGCCGATCTCATCTCGGATATGAACCTCGTCTTCACCGAGGGCTCGCCCGACCCGGCGTCCCTCCGTTTCTTACAGCGTATCGTATAAAAGGAGCTTTGTCATGACCACCACCCGCCGCCTCAGCCTCGCGTACCTCGCCCTCACGGCGGGGGTCGCGGTGCTGTTTGCACTCAATTTGTTCTGGGGCAGTGTGTCCCTGACGCCCGGCGCGGTGGCGGCGGCTCTGCTGGGCCGGGGCGAAGATGCGCTGGCCGTGGGCATCGTGCTCCAGCTCCGTCTGCCCCGGGCGGTCATGGTCGTGCTGCTGGGCGCGGCCCTCTCGGCGGCGGGCTACCTCCTGCAGACCTTCTTCGCAAACCCTATCGCCGGCCCCTTCGTCATGGGCGTGTCCAGCGGCGCAAAGCTGGCGGTGGCCCTGACGATGGTGGTGTTTTTCCAGCAGGGGCGGCTCACCGGCTCGGCCACCCTCATCATCGCCGCCTTTGCAGGCTCGATGGCGGCGATGGCCTTCGTGCTGGTGGTGGCCCGGCGGGTGCCGCGGATGAGCATCCTCGTCATCTGCGGCATCATGATCGGTTATATCTGCTCGGCTGTCACCGACATCGTGGTGACTTTCGCTCAGGACTCCAACATCGTCAATCTCCACAACTGGTCGATGGGCAGCTTTTCCGGCATGACCTGGGCCAACGTGGGTGCAGCGGCCTGCGTGGTGCTGCCCGCGCTGGCGGTGGCGGTCGTGCTCTCGAAGCCCATGGCGGCCTACCAGATGGGCGAGAGCTACGCCAGGAGCGTCGGCGTGCCGGTGCGGGCTTTCTCGACGGCCCTCGTGCTGCTGTCCAGCCTGCTTTCCGCCTGCGTGACGGCCTTTGCAGGCCCCATCTCCTTTGTGGGCATCGCGGTGCCGCATCTGGTCAAGAACCTGCTGGGCAGCGCAAAGCCCCTTTATGTCCTGCCGGGCTGCTGTCTGGGCGGGGCAGCGTTCTGCCTGCTCTGCGACCTCATCGCCCGCAGCCTGTTCGCGCCCACTGAGCTGTCCATCAGCTCGGTGACGGCGGTTTTCGGTGCGCCGGTGGTCATCTGGCTGCTGGTGCGCCGCCAGACACAGGAGGGCCGGGAATGAGCGATCCGAAATTCTACTGCCGCGCCGAGGATCTTGCCATCGGCTACGGCAAAACGCCCCTGATGGAGCACATCGGCCTCGGCGTCGGGAAGGGGACCATCCTCACCCTCATCGGCCCCAACGGCGCGGGCAAATCCACCCTGCTCAAGACGCTGGCAGCGCAGCTGGCCCCCCAAGGGGGCGCTGTCCTGCTGGACGGC
>OGQH01002782.1_pt1 | contig 11210 bp, 14 predicted proteins | sample 1553181 | NCBI WGS metagenome assembly OGQH01 (sample SAMEA2579946, study PRJEB22360) | human gut metagenome | biome: human gut; feature: human-associated habitat; material: faeces | place: Denmark | collected 2008/2010 | reverse complement strand
GCTGGCGGAACAGATTCACGCGGAAGCGTCCCGTACCGCTGAGCGAGAACGAAAAATCGTCATCGGTCGCACCGCCGTTTAAGCAGTGCGGCTCACGCGCGGCAAGACGATAGATTTCCGCCGCGAACGCTTCGGTCTTTTCGGGCGTGAAGGCGCCGTCCGCCGTTTCACGCTGCTGTTCGCCGCGCACCTTATACGTCAGCGGCACGAAAATATCGGAAGCGCCGCGCTCCACGGCACTTTTCAAAATTTCAGTCATATTCATTGTACTCCGCCTTTCTTACCCGAGGTTCAGGGAGTCATCCGGCTGCCAGCGCGCTGTGCAGCGCCATTTTGCAATCTCATAGCTGCCGTTTATCTTATTTAAGCAGATCTCAAGCTGCATGTTGCCGCGCGTGATTTCCGTTTTGAGCGTGGTTTCGGTCTCTTCCGTGTTTTCCGGCAGATCTCCCGCGCCCTTTAAATACGCATCTGCTTCGGAAAGCCAGTCTTGCCCGGCGTTTTCGCAGGCATACAGCACTTCCACGTGCTCGCCGTAGCGCTCTGCGGCACGGCGATCGGATACGGCAGAGGACACCGTAAGCACGCCGAAAATGGCGACGCACAGCACAACGACCGCGAACAGCACCGCGATGCTGCCGATGCGGAATCGATTTCGGCTCATGGCGTTCCCTCCTTCGGCTGGTAGCACCGTACATTCAGCGCATAAATTTCTTTATCCTGCTCCGCCGTGTACGCCGTGATTTTCCCGGCATACAACGCTCCCGTTTCGGTCTCGGCGGCGGTCACTTCGGTTTCTATATAATAGTAAGCGTCCGCTTCCGCACAGCTTGTCATATCTTTTGTGAAATATGCTTTTTCGCCGTTTTCGGGGATCTCTCCCGCGCGAAACGCCTCTGCGGCGCTGCGGCACAGCGCAATGCCTGCGCTTTCCCTCGCCGCTTCATCGCTGATGACGGCCGCGCGCAGGAACACGCACGCAATGACACCGCAGCACGCGACAAATGCCAGAACAAACACAAGCAGCGGGGTCATAAAGCCCATGCGGTGGCGCGTTTCACTGCGCTTTTCCTCGTAATCTATCATGCCGCGCCACCTCCGTCACAATACGCGCCGGCGGTCATGCCGTCCGCAGTGATCGTTAAAAGCCCGTTTTCCGAAAGCTCGGCTTTAAACGTTTTAAGGTCGCACAGCTTTTCGGCGTTATTGGGGTCGATCTCCGCCGTGACCCGTGAAAACTCCGTGCGCAGCGCGTTTTCATATAAATAGATGCGCGTTTCGAAGTCGCTTTCCGGCTCCCGCAGGCACACCGCCGGGCCCTCCGGGCCGTCGATCAGGCGGATGTTCCCTTTGCCGCCGCACGCTGCCGTTTGGCTTTGAATATACGAAAGCGCGCTGCGCTGCTTTGCGTGTGCGTCGCGGGCATCCATCGTATCGGAATACAGCCGCGCGCCCGCAAGCGTCAACACCAAAAGCGATGCGATGAGCAATGCATACAGCAGAAGCAGCATCAGAGAAGTGCTGTTTCTCTTTTTCGGTTCCGTCATGCGCCCTCCTTATTCCTCGCCGCGCACCAGCACCTGAACGGTCGGCAGCTGGTTATCGGCGAAAACCTCGTATGTCACGATGTATTCTTTCTTATTGACCGTAAGCCCGTAGTGCTTTTCCAAATATTCAAGGCTTTCCGGGTATGCACCCTCTAAGGTGTAGCACTCCACGGCACTGCGCAAAACGGCTTCGCGCACAGCGGCACGGCCCGTTTCGCGGATATCCTCCTGAAAAACCGGCACGCACACCGCGGTAAAAATTACCGCAAGCACCAGAATAAGCCCGACCGCGAAAAGCCGGAAGCTTACTTTTCGATTCAAAATACCCATAACTTTTCCCTCAGATTGCGCTCAAAATGCCGAGCAAGGGCAGCATGACGCTTAAAAGCGTCAAACCGACAGACGCGGTGAGAAATCCGATCAAAATCGGCTCCGTGCGGTCGATGACGCTGCACAGCCCGTTTTCCGCCTCCTGCGCCGTGCGGCGCGCGAGGTTTTCCGTCACCTGCACGAGCTCGCCGCTCTGCGCACCGCCAAGCAGCATTTTGCCGTACATGGCGGGCAATATCTTTTGGTGCGCAAACGCCGTCGCAATGCCGACGCCCATCTGTGTTTCTTCACGGCATTTTTCAAGCGCTTTGTGCAGCTTTTTGTGGCGCGTCTGCTCGATGCACAGCGCAAGCGCACTGTCTTCATCCGTACCGCTCGCAAGCAAGGCGGAGAGCGTGTCCATCACCTCGGAGACCGCCAAAAGCCACGCGGCTTTGCGCGTGAAGCGGCTCGTTTCCATTGTATTTCTGAGCTTTTCCCGACCTTTATCGGAGCGCATACCAAACGCCAAAACGAGCAAAACGATGCCCAAAAGCCCCGCAAACACCAAGCTGATGCGCCCGATGAGCGTCGCCGCGAGCACATAGGCATAGGAAGATGAAAGCAGGCTGCCCGTTAAATTGTCGTACACGCGCTCAAACATGGGCAGCACGGCGAAAACGAGCACCGCCAGCACGCCGCACATCATCAGCATCAAAACGGCCGGGTATGTAAGGGTGCTGCGCAAACGGTCGTATAGCGCGCTTTGGCGGTCATAGTGGTCTGCAAGGCGGTCAAGCGCTTCGTCCAATCGGCCGGAAAGCTCTGCCGTACTAAAAACGCTCAAGGCGTATTCCGGGAAAACGCCGGTCTTTTCCGCCGCCACCCACTTGTCTTCCACGTCGTTAAAGCGATGCACCACTGCGATCACCACGCCGTCAAAGGTTTTAAACGGCTCCGTCGGACCCAAAATGTACACGTCCTGCTCGGCGTTATCCCCCGCCATCACGCCCGGCACATAGCCGTAGTTCACGGGGTAGATCATCTCCGGGTAGCGCGGGTGCGCAGAGCCAAGCGGCCTGTCCGTCACGCAGTGCACGGGCTTTCCGAGCACATTTTTGTAATCCTCCCGCGTCCTGTGCAGCGCATTTAGGCGCGCATCTTCTTTTTCCTGCCACGCTTCGCGGGTAAGCTTCTCTCCGTCCACCGTAATCTCTTTCACGCCGCTGTTTTCAAAAATCATCGCCGCAACGCTTTCCACCGCTTCCGTACGCTCGGTGGAAAATTCACCGAAGTCCGTCACGACTTCCACCGTATCACCCTTTTCGGTGCAGATCACCGTGCCGTATTCGTTTTTATATTTCTTGTGCACCGCGCGCCAGCCGTTCGCCGAAGGCATCATCAAAAGCGTCGGTGTCTTTTTCTCCTTAAAAATCATGCGTTTTCCTCGCTAAAATTCAAGATGAGCTCCACCGGGCAATGGTCGCTGCCCATCACGTCGGAGAGGATCTTGCTGTCCGCCAAATTCTTTTTCAGCTCCTCCGTGATGAGGAAATAGTCAATGCGCCAGCCGACGTTCTTTTCTCTTGCCTTGCCCATATACGACCACCAGGAATACGCGTCCTTTGCATCGGGATACAATTCGCGGAACGAATCCACAAAACCCGCCGCGAGCAGTTCGGAAAACTTCCCTCTTTCTTCGTACGAAAATCCCGCGCTGCCGATGTTCGGCTTTGCGTTTTTGATGTCGATGCGCCTGTGTGCCACATTCATGTCGCCGCACACAATAACCGGCTTCGTTTCGTGCAGCCTTTCGAGATACGCGCGGAACTTATCCTCAAACGCCATGCGAAAATCAATGCGCACAAGCTCTTTTTGAGCGTTCGGCGTGTACACGGTCACAAGGTAAAACTCCGGGAATTCCGCGCAGATCACGCGCCCCTCGCAGTCAAACTGTTCGTCGCCGATGCCATACGTCACATTAAGCGGCTCCGTTTTTGTAAAGATTGCCGTGCCGGCGTACCCTTTTTTCTCGGCAGAGTTCCAAAATTCCGTGTACCCCGCAAAATCAAAATCCGCCTGCTCGCGCTGCATTTTCGTTTCCTGCAAGCAGATAACATCCGGGTCTTCCGCCGCTAAAAAGTCATTAAAGCCCTTTGTCATGCAGGCGCGCAACCCGTTTACGTTCCAAGAAATCAACTTCAAAGCAAAATCACTTCCAATTTCAAATTAAATATGGTATACTGAATTTTACGAACGGTCTTTCTTCCCGAAAGACCTCTATGAAAGGAGTTATTCGGTATGCAGAATCCTATTGTTACTTTCGAGACCACCCGCGGCACCATCAAGGCGGAGCTTTACCCCGAGATTGCGCCGAACACGGTCAACAACTTTATTTCCCTCATTCAGAAGGGCTTTTATGACGGCACCATCTTCCACCGCGTCATCCCTGGCTTCATGATCCAGGGCGGCGACCCGGAAAGCACCGGCATGGGCGGCCCCGGCTACGGCATCAAGGGTGAGTTCGCTATGAACGGCTTCAAGAACGATCTGAAGCACACCACCGGCGTTCTCTCCATGGCAAGAAGCCAGCGCCCGAACAGCGCAGGCAGCCAGTTCTTCATCATGGTCAATGACGCCCCCCATCTCGACGGCCAGTATGCCGCATTCGGCAAGGTCACCGAGGGCATCGATGTCGCACAGGCCATCGTTTCCTCCCCGCGCGATTGGTCCGACCGACCGCGCGAAGATCAGGTCATGACGAAAGTCACCGTCGAGACCTTCGGCGTTGATTACGACGAGCCCGTCACCGGCCCCGAGCGCGGCTGATTTTAACCGCAAACGTTAAAACCGAACACACAGAAACCGTACCTTTTCAGGTGCGGTTTTTTGTTTTACTCTACCCTTGCCAGTACAAGCGAGCATTCTTCTGTTTTCTCGTCGCCGTAGCGGAACGCCCCGTGCAGCACGCTTTCCGCGTCGCGGCACTTTTCTGCGCTCGCACCGTACAGCTCGGCGATCACCTCGCCTTTTTGTACTGCGTCGCCCACCGTCTTTTTCAGCACGATGCCCGCGCCGTAGTCGAGCACATCGTCGGCCTTCTCGCGTCCGGCGCCGAGCCGCACGCTTGCCATGCCCACCTGCTCCGCGTTGATATGCACCACATACCCGCTGCGCGGCGCGCACACGTCTTTTTTCACCGGCGAAAGCGCAAACCGCTCGGGTTCTCTCAAGTACCGCACATCCGCGCCCTGCGCCTCGGCCATTTCGCAGAATTTCTCAAACGCTTTGCCCGTCTCCAGTGCCGTTTTCGCTTTCTTCCGCGCGTGTTCAAGGCTCTCCGCCTGCTCGCCGAGCCAGATCATGTTTGCCGCAAGCTCCAAACACTCTTCCGTAAGGTCTTCCGGCCCGCGTCCGTGCAGCGTCTCCAAAACTTCCAGCACCTCCAAGGTGTTGCCCACGGCGTGCCCAAGCGGCCTGTCCATATCGGTGATGAGCGCCGCTGCGCGCCTGCCGGAAAGCTTCGCGATCTCCACCATTTCCTCGGCGAGCGTAATCGCGTCCTCCGTTGTCTTCATAAAGGCGCCGCTGCCCGTCTTCACGTCCAGCAAAATACGCTCTGCGCCGGAGGCGATCTTCTTGCTCATGATGCTCGAAGCGATGAGCGGCACGCTCTCCACCGTCCCGGTCACGTCGCGCAGCGCGTAAAGCTTCTTGTCCGCCGGGCACAGCTCGCCCGTCTGTCCGATCATCGCGCACCCGATCTTATTGATCTGCGCTGTAAATTCTTCCGGAGAAAGATCGATCCGCATACCGGGAATGCTCTCAAGCTTATCCGTCGTGCCGCCCGTGTGTCCAAGCCCGCGGCCGCTCATCTTGGCAATCTTCACCCCGCACGCCGCGCAAACAGGCACAATAACCATGCTCGTCTTGTCACCCACGCCGCCCGTGGAATGCTTATCTACCGTCACGCCGTGTATCGCGGAAAGGTCGGCCATGTCGCCGGAATGCGCCATCGCCAAGGTCAGCTCCGCCGTCTCCTCGTGCGTCATGCCGTTTAAATAAATCGCCATCAAAAGCGCCGAAAGCTGATAGTCCGGGATACTCCCGTCTGTGCACCCGCGCACAAAATATTCAATCTCGTCCTTTGTCAGCGTCCCGCCGTCCCGCTTTTTGCGGATAATGTCCAAAATATGCAGCACAAAAATCACCGCCTTTTTTACCGCTTCGCTTTTTCGCCCAGAACGTCTCTCGGCGAAAAGCTCTGCGGCAGCAAATCCTTTAATGTATAAACCTTTTCTTCACCGGGCTTTGCAAGAATGATCACAAACGCGTCCCCGCAAAACTCCCGCATCACCTGCCTGCACACGCCGCACGGCGCGCAGAAGTCTTCGGGCTCCTCGCCCGCCTTGCCGCCCGCGATTGCAACAGCGACGAAATCTCGCTCGCCCTTTGCAATCGCCGTGAAAAACGCCGTGCGCTCCGCACAGTTCGTCGGCGTAAACGCAGCGTTTTCAATGTTCACGCCCGTGTATATTTCACCGCTTTTCGCAAGCAGCGCCGCGCCCACCGCAAAGCCGGAGTACGGGCAGTACGCCTTTTTCCGCACATCAAGCGCCGCTTCCGAAAGCTTTTTTATGACCTCACTTGTCATGTCCGTCCACCGCCTCAGAGGCAACCGCCAGCGCTACCTCCATCATCTGCGTGAACGTCTTCTGTCTCTCTTCGCTCGAGGTCGATTCCCCCTTCAGCGGCAAGTCGGATACCGTCGTGATGGAAAGCGCCTGCTTGCCCGCGCGCGCCGCCGTCATATACAGCGCCACCGTCTCCATTTCCACGGCCAGAACGCCCATTTTTTTCCATTCGGCGGTCTCATTTTCACAGTCGCCGTAGAAAATATCGCTCGTCACCACGTTGCCGACGCGATAACGTAAATTCTTCTCCCGCGCCGTCTGCACCGCTTTTTCAAGCAGTTCAAAGCTTGCCGTCGGCGCAAATGTGCCCGGCAAACGGTACTGGTGCGCAAAGTTCGAGTCCGTGCACGCGCCCATCGCCAATACTAAATCGCGCAGCTCCACGCCGTCCGCAATGCCGCCCGCCGTACCGATACGAATGATCGCTTCCACATCGTAGCAATGATACAGCTCGTAGCTGTATATGCCCATAGAAGGCATACCCATGCCGCTGCCCATTACGGAAACACGCTTGCCGTTATACAAGCCCGTATAGCCCAGCATTCCGCGCACCGTATTAAAGCACACGGCATTTTCCAAAAACGTCTCCGCAATAAATTTCGCCCTGAGCGGGTCGCCCGGCATCAAAACCACCTTTGCAATATCGCCCTTTTTTGCTTCGTTATGCGGTGTCACCAAATTTTCCTCCCGAATTCAAATTTCAAATCATGCAAAATGCGTTTCGCCGTCTTTATAATAAACTTCACTGCATTCCGGCGTCTCAAAAACGTGCACCAAACCCTCAAAGCTTTCCACCGTCCGGTGCTCGAAAAGCTCTTCCCGCGGCAGCCAGAACGCATCGCCTTCTTCGGAGCCGTGCAGCTCGCCCGTAAATTTATCCGCGCGGAACAAAAACACAATGTACCGCACGCCGTTATCAAGCCAGAACTGCTTCACACCGCACAGCGTCGGATTTTCAATCGTCAGCCCGGTCTCTTCACGGATTTCGCGAATGACCGATGCCGCGATGGATTCCCCCGCTTCCACGTGCCCGCCCGGGTAAACGATACCCGACCAGTTCGGGTCAAGACGGTTCTGCACGAGTACGTTGCCCTTGCCGTCCTCCACCATGCACATGTTTGTCAGCTCCACCGTTTCTTTTCTGCCCATTTTTCTCACTCCCCAAATAGCACAATGCCGCGCAGAACAAACCCTCATTTCCTGCGCGGCACCGCTATTATTAGAATTTACACAATGCCCGCTTTTGTGATGGTCTCAAGCTCCGCACGCGTCGGCAGACCCTCATTGTCACCCCGGTGCGTAATCTGTATCGAGCCGATTACCGTGCCGCGCGTCGCAGCCTCCTGCAAGGACATGCCCTCCGCCACAGCGGAGATGACGCCCGCCGCAAAGCCGTCGCCCGCGCCAACCGTGTCCACGATTCTTTTCACCGGGAATGCCGGCACCGTGCCGTGCTCGCCGCCCGTGGACCAGTACGCGCCCTTGTCGCCCAGCTTCACAATCACGCTGTCTACGCCGCGCTCGTGGTAAAACTCCGCAATGCCCTCCGGCGTGTCACGCTTTGTGAGAATTTTGCCCTCACTAAGGCCCGGCAAAACGAGGTCTGCTTCCTGTGCGAGGCTGTTCAGCGTGCGCACCATCTCTTTTTCGTCCTTCCAAAGCTGCGGGCGCAGGTTCGGGTCAAACGAAATAAACATATCCAGCGCCTTCGCGCGGCTCATCAATCGTTTCACCGCGTCCAATGCCGACTTCGACACCGCCGGAAAAATACCCGTCACGTGCAGAAAATCACATCCGTATAAGTCGAGCTTATCGATGTCATGCGTCGAGATCTGCGAAGCCGCGCTGTTCCGTCTGAAATACGCGATCTTCGGGTCGCCCGCCTCGGTTCTGCCTTTCATCATAAACCCGGTCGAAGCCGTGTCCGTCACGGTCACAAGCGCGTCGGAAACGTGGTTGCCTTTCATGCTCTTTAAAATGCGTTTGCCCACCGGGTCGTCGCCGAGGCGCGTGCAGTACAGCGCTTCATGGTCAAGGCGGGAAAGTCCCACCGCCACGTTATATTCCGCACCGGCCACAGCCGCCGAAAAGTGTGTCACATTCTCCAGCTCGCCGAGCTCCTCCGCGATGAAAAGCCCCATCGGCTCGCCGACCAGCACAATGCGCCCGCGCACCTCGTCCTCCGGCTCGTCCGCAGCTTTCTGCAGTTCAGCTTCGTCTACAAACTCCATCTTCATAGCGTTTCCCCTTTTAAACCGTCGTCTTCACCACCGTGCAGTGGCCATTAATCTTAATTTTGCCGCTGCCGGCCGGTACAAACAGGCTGTCCGCCGGCTTGAACTCCACTTCGTTCTCGCTGCCGACAACCTTGCCGCTGCCCTCCGTCACAACAAGCGACGCAAACGAATCGCCCGTCACATCAATTTCGACTTCGCCGTCCACAACATATTTCTCCGTCGTAAAGTACGGGCAGGAAGCCAGCGCGCACTTTGTGCCTCCGGGAATCTCCTCCGGCTTGCCCTGCTTGTCGGACGTGTCGCTCGGGGTCAGCTTGGAAACGTCAATGGCCTTATCAATATGCAGTTCACGCAGCTTGCCGTCCGCACCGCGGCGGCCGTAGTCGTACACGCGGTATGTCGTGTTGGAATTCTGCTGAATTTCGCAAATGAGAATTCCCGCGCCGATTGCGTGGATCGTACCGGACTGAATGAAGAACACGTCGCCCTTCTTCACGTCGGCCTTGTAGAGCACATCCGTCAGCGTGTTGTCTTCAATGCGCTTTTTGAATTCCTCTTTTGTCAGCGCACGGTTCACGCCGAAGTACAGCGAAGCACCCGGCTCGCAGTCCACAACGTACCACATCTCGGTCTTGCCGTATTCGCCCTCCACGCGCAGCGCATATTCGTCGCTCGGGTGCACCTGCACAGAAAGCGGCTGCTTCGCATCGATGAACTTGATAAGCACCGGGAACTCCTTAAATTTCGCACCGTTCACACCGAGCGCCTTCGCACCGACTTTTTCCAAATACTCGCCGAATTTCAGCCCGTCGTATTCACCGCCGTCTATCACGCTCTGGCCCGCCGGGTGCGTAGAAAGCTCCCAGCTCTCCGCAACCTTTTCATAGTCGCACTTTTTGCCGTAAACGTCGCGCAGCTTTGTGCCGCCCCACAGATAGTCCTTAAATGCCGGGGATAATTTCTCAATCTTCATATTCATTCGTTCCTTTCAAACTGTTTTATATCAAAATTTATCGTCTTGTCGATTCTTTCTCGTGCAGCGGCATATCGAGCACAAGCGGCTGCTCCGGGTCGCTGCTGCGCAGCATGTGGATGAGCTTATTCGCCGCGGCTCTGCCCATCTCCACCTTCGGGTGCACAAAAGAGGTAATCTTCACCGGCGAGTATTCCGAAATGCTCGAGTCGTCAAACCCGATGACGAGCACATCCTCGGGCACGCGCACATTGTGCTTCTGTAAGAGGTCAATCACCCCATACGCAATCTGGTCGTTGTAGCACACAATGCCGTCACACCCGCGCAGGCGCTCAAACATGTAGTCGCTGTTGTCGGGGCGAAAAAGCCTGCTGCGCTCGGCCGTCGTGTACCAAACCACATTGTCGTCGCCAAGGACGCATCCGTTGTGGATAAGCCCCTCGGAAAAGCCCGCGTAGCGCCCGTGGCCCTGCATGTCGTCAGATTTAAACACGCCGCCGATACGTCTGCACCCCTTTTCAATCAAGAGGTCGACCGCCTGCAAGCCGGCCTTGCGGTCGTCCGTTACTACGTAAACGGAATCGGGTAAATCGCGGTAATAGCTGTTGAAAAACACCACTGGCACGCCCATTTTTTCAAGCCTGCGGTAAAGCTCCACGTTCGGGTTCGGGAACGCCGTCTTCGTGCCCTCCACAATCACCCCGTCCACGCGGCGGGAGATGAGCGACTGCAAAATGCGCGCTTCCTCCTCCACGTGGTTGTTCGTCACATTCAGGGTCAAATCATAGCCCGCGTTCGTCAGCGTCTCCTCAATGCCGCGGATGATCGTCGGAAAAATATAGTCGGAAATATACGTCGTCACAATGGCGATGCTGTTGCCGCGCGGCGTGCGTCGGCTCTCGGAGCTGATATACGTGCCGCTGCCGCGTCTGCGTTCAATAAGCCCCTCCTGCTCGAGGACGGAAAGCGCCTGCCGCACGGTTTGGCGGCTGTACCCGAACTGCTCGGAAAGCGTGTTTTCAGATTCCATGCGTTCGCCGGGCTCATATTCGCCGTTTTTGATCTTCTCCTTGATGGTATCCACCAGAAAGCGATATTTCGCAGTTTTCTTTTCTGTGTCTGCCATGTCATCGTTCCTTTCAAAAAGGATACCTGTTTGCACAGGTTCAATACAACCTTATTATAAAAAGCCGTACAACTTTTTGCAATACCTTTCGCAAAATTTGTACGGACTTATTTTCAAGATATTTTGCAAAAGCACCGGAAAATACGAAAATCTTAAGAAAAAACGCCGCCGCACAGCCCAAAAAGCCATGCAGCGGCAAACATTCCATTTCTTCACTTTCAGCCGAGCATCGCATTGATTTCCGCAAGCACACGTTCATACGCTTCGTTCAGCTTTACGGCTTTCTCTTCCCTGCCCTCCTGCCTCGCCGCTTCTTTACTTGTT
>OGQH01002779.1_pt1 | contig 11212 bp, 9 predicted proteins | sample 1553181 | NCBI WGS metagenome assembly OGQH01 (sample SAMEA2579946, study PRJEB22360) | human gut metagenome | biome: human gut; feature: human-associated habitat; material: faeces | place: Denmark | collected 2008/2010 | reverse complement strand
TCAGGGGCCACCAGGGGGCGATTTGTTCGACCGGGTCACCGCCGTAGGTGCCCGCGTCCTCTGTGAGACAGTGCCCGCCATGGAAGCTGGCACCCTCAAGCCCCAGCCCCAGCAGCATGAGAATGCCACCCTGGCCCCCATGCTGGACAAGGAGCTGGCGGAGTTCAGGCTGACCGATACTGCCGCGCACATCCACAACTGGGTGCGCGGCATGAACCCCTGGCCCATGGCCTGGTTCGTGACCGCAGGCGGCAAAAAGGTCAAGGTGACCGAGTGCCGCGTGGCTGCCTCCAACGGTGAGGCTCCCGGCACGGTGCTTTCCACAAAGCCCCTGACGGTGGCCTGTGCCGATGGCGCGGTCCAGCTGCTTCATGTGGTGCCTGAGGGCAAAAAGCCGATGGATGGCACCTCCTTTGCGGCCGGTCTGCGTCTCAAAGCGGGGGATACCCTCTGATGGCGGCCAATCCACGGGCAGCGGCAGTGGCTGCACTGGTCCGGCAGGAGCAGGACGGCTTCTCAAACCTTGTGCTGGATGCCGAACTCCGCCGCCAGAAACTGGAGGGCCGGGATAAGGCCTTTGCCGGTGCCATCTTCTACACCGTGCTGGAACATCAGGGCACGCTGGATTTCATTCTGGAACAGTTCCTGCCCAAGGGCCTTGCCAGGCTGGATCCGCAGGTGCGCGAGATTCTGCGGGCCGCGCTGGCGCAGGCCCGGTATATGCAGGTGCCGGTGTCGGCGGCGGTGAACGAGGCTGTCAAGCTGACCCGCACCTTCAAAAAGGCGAGTGCATCCGGGCTGGTCAATGCCGTCCTGCGCAAGGCCTGCAATTATGATCTGGAAACTGCCCGCTTCCGGAACGAGACCCAGCGCCTTATGGTGCTGGGCTCTGCGGGGCAGGATGTGGCAGAGTTCCTGCGCACCCATTACCCCGAGGAAGCGCTGGGCATCCTGACCCACACCGCCGACGGCGGCTGCACCAGCCTGCGGGCCAACTGCCTGAAAATGGATGCCGCGGCCCTCTGCGAAAAGCTGCTGGAAAGCGGCGTGAAGAGCGCGCAGCCCGGCCTTGTGCCCGGCAGCGTGCTGGCAAAGTTTGAGGGCAGCCCGGCGGAGCACCCGCTCTTCAAGGAGGGCTGTTTCCATGTGGAGGGGCAGGCCAGCCAGCTGGCAGCCCTCTGTGTGGAGGCAAAGCCCGGCGATACCGTGATCGACCTCTGTGCGGCACCCGGCGGCAAAACGCTGCTGCTGGCCGAGGAGATGCAGGGGCAGGGCGCACTGTACAGCTGCGATGTGGCAGAGCACCGGGTCGGGCTCATCCGGAGCGCTGTGGAACGGATGGGCTTTGCCCATGTCACCGCCCTCTGCAATGATGCCACCCGCCCCAACCCAAAGCTGCCCGCCGCAGACCGCATTCTGGTGGATGCCCCCTGCAGCGGCCTGGGCATTCTGGCAAAAAAGCCGGATATCCGCTATAAGACGCTGGAAAAAGCACGCCACGATGAATTATTGGCCACCCAGTCGTCCATTCTGGACACAGCAGCCGCTCTGCTGAAAGCGGGCGGGCGGCTGGTTTACTCCACCTGTACCATCGACCCTGCTGAGAACGAGGAGCAGGTGGCGGCATTCCTTGCCCGCCACCCGGAGTTCCGGGTGGTCCGGCCTGCTGTGGCGTTCCCTGACGGAATGACAGTGGGGGAGCACGGGGCGCTCTCGGTGCCCACCCGCACCGGGATGGACGGCTTTTTCCTCTGCGCCATGCAGAAAACGCAATGAACCCGCCGTCCGGTTCGTATTGATTCATAGGAGAATACCATGGAACAAAAACGCTGTATCTCTTCCCTGACGCTGGCCGAGCTGACCGCTGTGCTGAAAGCCATGGGTCAGCCGGGCTTCCGGGCAAAGCAGATCTTCCACTGGGTGCACCAGAAGCTGGTTACCGAGTTTTCTGCCATGACCGACCAGCCCAAGACCCTGCTGGCAAAGCTGGAAGAGCAGTTTTACATTGCTGCCCCCAAAATCGAGCGCCGGCAGGAAGCCAAGGACGGCACCGTGAAATATCTGCTGCGGATGGCCGATGGCAACTGCATCGAGACCGTTGTTATGCGCTACCACTACGGCAACACGGTCTGCGTCTCCACGCAGGTGGGCTGCCGGATGGGCTGCCGCTTCTGCGCCTCCACCCAGGCAGGCCGGGTGCGCAACCTGGAAGCCGGTGAGATCTGCTCTGAGATCTATACCGCCCAGAAGGACATCGGGGAGCGCATCTCCCACATCGTCCTCATGGGCATCGGAGAACCGCTGGATAATTTTGACGAGGTCATGCGCTTCCTTGAGAACATCTCCTCCCCGGAGGGCGTGAACATCGGAATGCGCAACATCAGCCTTTCCACCTGCGGTCTGGTGCCCAAGATCGACCAGCTGGCTGAGAAAAAGCTGCAGCTGACCCTTTCGGTCTCCCTGCACGCCCCCAATAACGAGATCCGCAGCGGCATGATGCCGGTCAATGATGCCTACCCCGTGGAGGTGCTGATGCCCGCCGTCCGCCGCTATCAGGAGACCACGGGCCGCCGGGTCAGCTTTGAGTATTCGATGGTGCGCGGTGTCAATGATTCCGATGCCTGTGCCAGACAGCTGGCCGACCTCATCCGGGGCATGGGTGCTCATGTGAACCTCATTCCCATCAACCCGGTGGACGGAAGCCCCTACTCGGCTACCGATGCCGCCAATGTCCAGCGCTTCCAGAAAAAGCTGGAGAGCCTGGGGGTCAACGCCACGGTACGCCGCCGTCTTGGCAGCGAGATCAGCGCCGCCTGCGGCCAGCTGCGCCGGGACGAAATGAATGGTAAGGCGTAAATCGCAAGAGGAGAAGCCTATGAAACTAGCAGGAAAAACGGATGTGGGCCGCGTCCGGCAGGAAAATCAGGATGATTACCGTGCCGGGGAGCTGCCTGGCGGTGCTGTCTGGGCACTGGTGTGTGATGGTATGGGCGGTGCCAAAGGCGGCCGCGAGGCCTCACAGGGGGCCTGCAATGTCATCGAACAGGTGTTTCAGGAGCAGTACGCCCAGTGCGGAGCAGGGCAGGAGGGCGCTTTTTTGAAAAAGGCCCTCATCAGCGCCAACCGCTATGTGTTCAACAAAGCCGCCCACGAGGAATCGCTGGCCGGTATGGGCACCACGGCGGTCTGCGCTCTGGTGCGGGGTGGGGAAGCCACCCTCTGCCACGCGGGCGATTCCCGCGCCTACCTCTGCCGGGGCGGTAAACTGACTCAGCTCACCCACGACCACTCCTATGTGCAGGAGCTGGTGGACTGCGGCACCATCACGGAGGAGGAAGCCGAGCACCATCCCCAGAAGAATATCATCACGAAGGCGCTGGGCGTGGATTACCGGCTGGAGCCGGAGGTCACTTCGGTGCAGCTGCAGGCAAAGGATCTGCTGCTGCTCTGCTCGGACGGCCTGACCAACATGGTACCGGTGGAGCAGATGGAGCAGCTGCTGGCGCAGGGCCCGTTCTACGATCTGCCCGACAGGCTGGTGGATGCCGCCAACGAGAACGGCGGCTCCGACAACATCACCGCCCTGCTGCTGGCTGTGGAACCTACGGAGGTGCACCATGGATAACCTGATCGGCAAAACGCTGGACGGCCTGTACACGGTGCGGGAACTCATCGGCACCGGCGGCATGGCCAATGTCTACAAGGCCGTTGTGGGGCCGGGCGGCCCGGTGCCGGAGGGCACGGTCGTGGCCGTTAAGGTGCTGCGGCAGGAGCTCATGCACGACCCCGACCTTGTGCGCCGTTTCAAGAACGAGTCCAAGGCCATCTCGCTGCTCAACCACCCCAACATCGTCAAGGTGTATGATGTCTCGGTGAGCGACCATCTGCAGTATATCGTCATGGAATATGTGGACGGTATGACCCTGCGCGAGTATCTGAACGAGCGGGGCGGCAAGCTGACCAGCCGGGAGACCGTCCACTTTATCTCCCAGATCCTGAAAGCGCTGGATCATGCCCACCGCAACGGTGTGGTGCACCGGGACATCAAGCCCCAGAATATCATGCTGCTGGACAACGGCCAGCTGCGGATGATGGATTTTGGCATTGCCCGCATCTCCCGGGCCGAGAACCAGCTCTCGGGCGGCAAGGCCATGGGCAGCGTCCACTATATCAGCCCGGAGCAGGCCAAGGGCGATGAGACCGACTTCACCAGCGACCTCTATTCGGTGGGCGTGATGATGTACGAGATGCTCTCGGGGCATCTGCCCTTCGATGCCGATGACGTGGTGGAGGTGGCCATCAAGCAGATCTCGGATCAGCCCAGGAGCCTGCGGGAACTGGCACCCTGGGTGCCGGTTGGCTTGGTGGAGATCACCGAGCGCGCCATGGCAAAGCGGCCCGAAAACCGCTACAAGAGCGCTGCTGAGATGCTGGAAGCCCTCAACGCCTATGTAGAGAACCCGGCCATCGTGTTCAACTACACCTATCTCCCCGATGAAATTCCTGAAAAGGTGGTGGAACCCCCTATGCCCAGAAAAGAATCCCGTCCGGAGCGCGGCAGTGCTCCGGCAAAAGGCAGAAAAAAGAAAAAGCGCACCGTGTTCCTGCCGGTGCTGTTCGGTATCACCGTGGCCTTTGCACTGGCCTGCGCGGCCCTGTGCTGGATGATCCTGAATGATTCCAGCTCCCTGATGGGGGAAAAGGCCGATGTGGTGCTGGCAGATTACAGCGGCATGACCCAGGATGAGGTCAACGCTTCCCAGCAGGTGGCATCCGGCCAGATCGTCATCAACTGGGAGCAGGCCTACAGCAACGATTACGCCGCCGGTTATGTCTACCGGCAGTCCCCGGTGGCGGGCCGAACCGTCCGCGAGGGCCAGAGCGTGACCCTGACCGTCAGCCTGGGCATCCAGTATGTCACTGTGCCGGATGTCTCCAACTATGTGCAGGCAGATGGTGAGCAGCAGCTCAAGGATCTGGGGGTCTCTGTCCTGATCACCCAGGCGGTGGAACCCAGCGTGGCCGCAGGCTCCATCATCCGCACCGAACCTGCTGCGGGCAGTCAGGTGGCCGCAGGCTCCACGGTGGTGGTCTATGTCAGCCGCCCGCAGGTTAACACCACGGCCAAGGTACCTGCCCTGACCGGCCTCAAGAGTGTGGACGATGCCCGCTCCGTGCTGGTGCAGAACAAGCTGGGCCTTGGCAGCACCACCGAGCAGTACAGCGACCAGCCCGCCGGTACCATCATCGCCCAGAGCCCGGCGGCAGGATCTACCGTCAAGGTGAACAGCCGTGTCAGCATTACCGTGAGCGCAGGCCCCGAGCCGGTGCCTGAGACCCCGGCTGAACAGCCGGGCAGCTCCTCCAGCGATTGGTGGAGCGGCCTGATCGGGGGCAGCTCTTCCAGCAGCGGCGATTCTTCCAGCAGTGAGGGCACCGGCCTGGGCGACTGGTGGAGCGCGCTGCTGTCCTGAGGGAGGAACGGATGAAGGGATATATCGTAAAAGGAATTGGCGGCTTTTACTATGTCAAGACCGAAGAGGGTGTGATCGAGTGCAAGCCCCGGGGCATCTTCCGCAAACAGAAGATCACCCCCGTGGCGGGCGATGAGGTGACGCTGGAGACCGAGAACGGCGCGGCAGTCATTGCCGAGATCGCACCCCGCAAAAACGTGTTTGTCCGGCCGCCTGTGGCCAATTTGGATGTGTTGTTCCTTGTGGCCAGCACCACCCAGCCCACCCCCAGCACACTGGTGCTGGACAAGCTCTCGGCCATCGCCGTGGACAAGGGGGTGCAGCCCGTCATCGTCTGCACCAAGGCTGACCTCGGTGAGGTGGAGTTCCTGCGCAGTGCCTATGAAAGATCCACTCTGCCCTTCATTGCCATCCGCTACGACAGCGGGGAAGGGCTGGACGAGGTCAGGCAGTGGATCAGCGGGCGGCTCTGCGCCTTCTGCGGCAACTCCGGTGTAGGCAAATCGACCCTGCTGAACACCCTGCTGCCTCAGGCCGAGCGGGAGACCAGTGCCATCAGCCAGAAGCTGGGCCGCGGCCGCCACACCACCCGCGAGGTGACCATCTTTGAGGCCTTTGGGGGCCGCATTGCGGATACCCCCGGCTTTGCCAGTCTGGAAGCCAACCGCGCCGGGTTCATCCCCAAGGAGAATCTGGAGCACGCCTTCCCGGAGTTCGGGCCCTACCTTGGGCAGTGTCAGTTCACGGGCTGCTCCCACCGTACGGAAAAGGGCTGTGCCATCCGTGCCGCTCTGGCCGAGGGAAAACTCTCCCAGACCCGGTACGACAGCTACTGTGCCATGTATGAGGAAGTCAAGGATGTCAAGGACTGGCAGAGGAGGGGAATGTGATGCGCTGCGTGATCCTCTCGGCCTGCCCGGTCTCGCCGGAGCTGAAGCGCCTGCTCCGCCCCGATGACTTCATCATCGCTTGTGATGCTGGCTACCGCAACTGTGCGCCGCTGGGCTGCAAGCCCAATATCATCCTGGGAGACTTCGATACCGCGCCCTGTCCGGTGCAGCAGAACGACGATATCATCGTCCTGCCTCACGTCAAGGACGACACCGACACCGAATATGCCGCCAGGCTTGCCAGTGAGAAGGGCTTTACTGAGGTGCTTCTTCTGGGGGCGCTGGGCGGCAGGCGGATCGAGCATACCCTCTCGAATCTTGCCACCGGCCTTGGGCTGGAAGAACGGGGGGTGCGGGCAACGCTTCAGGATGAGCGCAGCCGCATTACCTTTGTCCGCTCCGGCGAGACCCGCGCCTACCCGAAGGAGGAATTTTTCTATTTCTCCGCCTTCCCCATGGAGGGCAGGGCGGAGGGCGTGTGTGAGCGCGGTTCCTATTATGAGCTCACCGATGATGTGCTGGTGGCCGGTTACCCGCTGGGGGTCAGCAATGAGTATGCCGAAGGCTCAGACTGCATCACCATCTCCACCCGCAAGGGGGCGCTGGTGGTCGTGGAAACGGTGCCGGATACACCGATCCTGACCGGGAACAAGGCCTGAGCCGCACACTTTGCCGTCCTGCCGCTTATATTGTGGTATCACACCACGAAAGGCGGGAGAGCGATGCAGGTGGTCGTTATCAAAAGCCCGAAGTGTCTGCGCGGCGTTCTGCGCAGGCTGTTCGGCATCAAAAAGGGATAAGAAAAATACCGGGGCAGGCGGCTGCTCCGGTATTTTTTGTGGCACATCATTCTTTTGTGGTATAGGTCAGATCCAGCACCGGGCCAAAGGGGTCAAAGATGAGGTTCTGGATGCCGGGTGCGATCAGCAGGCGCTTCTGCTGGGCAAACAGAGGAACCGCCACGGCATCGCTGAGCAGCTGGCGCTCACAATCGCCCAGCAGGCGGCAGCGGGAGCTTCCGGTGGCCTGGGTGCTGGCCTGCAGCTGGGTGGCATACAGGGAATCTGCATAGCCGGTCAGGCCGCCGCCCGCTGCGGTGAACTGGTTCAGCATGTTGTACACACTGCCGCCCTCGGCGCTGATGGGGGCCAAGGCGATGGTGTAATCCCCCTCGGCCAGCCGTTTCGCAAAGGTCTCCTCGTCCACTTCCTCTACGGAGAAGAAGAGGGAAAACTCCTTTTGCCACACGCCATTGATCTCCTCGGCGGCGCTGGTCACGCCGGAACCGGCGGGCACCATCAGGCTGACCTTGTTGAAGTCGGAGGTGGTCAGCGTCTGCCGCGCCGTGAGGTAGAGCGCCCGGGCATCCACCGCGGCGGGAGTCACATCCCCGGCGGTATCCCGGTAGTTCATGCCGTCCACAGTCAGGCCGTCCGGTACCAGACCGCTGGCGGCGGCATAGAGCCCGCCGTCCGGCACCTCGGCTGCACCCCGCGCGGCGGAGGCCAGTGCCTGCCGCAGCTCGGTGGAAGCAAACACGCTGCTGCAGTTGAACAGCAGGCTCCATGTGGTATCGGAGTAGGAGAGGGAAGTCAGGGTGGTGGGTGCGGCGGTGTCGTCCGGGGCGGCAGAGCACTTCTCGTTGGCAATCAGCTCTGCGGCGGACTGCCCGGCGCTGTTGGTGTTCTGCACCAGCCGCAGGCTGTCGATGAGGCTGTCCGAGGGGGCACGTCGCAGGAACAGGCCGCTGGCTGTCCAGTTGTAGATGTAAAAGCTGCCGCTGGAAAGGGTGGACGAGGCATTCAGACCGTAGGTGCCTCGGGTGGAATTGAAAAACTCCTCATCGCAGGGCATGGCACCGGGCAGGGTGAGCTTCTCGAGGAAGTTGTCATCGGCACTGCTCAGGTGGAACACCAGCGTCAGCGGCCCGGAGGCCGTGACTCCCAGCGCGCTCTCGGGCATCTGCCCGGCCAGCACGGCGGCGCTGTTTTCAAGGGCCGCAAACTCCACCGCGTAGGGGGAGTTGGTCTCCGCCCGGAACAAGCGCCGGAAAGCGAACACAAAATCCTCGGCGGTGATGGCGTAGTCGGTGGCGTTGCCCTTGGCGGCGGTGTAAGTCAGGCCGTCCTTGAGGTAGAAGGTGTAGGTGAGGCCATCGGAGGACTTCTCCCACCGTTCGCAGAGGGCAGGCTCATATTTGCCGCTGGGATCTTTGCGGACAAGGCCGCTGTACAGGTTCTCGCAGGCGATGACATCTGCAGAAGCCGAGGCCACCTGCGGGTCAAGGTTGGCCGGGATGCTGTCCACGAACCAGGTGAAGCTGTTGGAGCCCGAACCACAGCCGGTCAGGGCAAAAACAAACGCAATGGTCAGCACCACTGCGGAAAAGCGGATCAGGGAATGTTTCAAGAAAATGCGCTCCTTGTAAAATGATACGATTAAAGTATAGCGGAAACGGTCGGAAAAGACAATCGACATTTTGTGAATTCAGATAGGATTTCGGTGCATCCGGGGCCAGAATAAGGTTTGACGTTGCCAATTGGCTGGAAAAGGTGTAAAATGGAGCAGTGAATCAATTTCAGCCTGAATTTTCATAGAGGAGGTTCTTTCTTTATGCAGAAAGATCAGCAGAAGCTTGCAGAACTCATCCGGGGCAAAAAGGTGGCGTTCATCGGTGCCGGTGTCAGCCACAAGACCCTTATCAAGGAGTTTGTGGAGCTGGGGGCCCATGTGACCCTGTGCGACCAGAAAAAGAGCGTGGAGGAGTTTGGCGATTATGCCGCTACCATCCGGGAACTGGGCATTGACCTGAGCCTGGGCGAACACTATCTGGACGGCTTCAAGGGCCAGGATATCATCATGCGCACCCCCGGCTTTGTGGGCTACTTTGAAAAGCCCCTGCAGGATGCCATGGCGGCGGGCACCATGGTCACCAGCGAGGTCGAGCTTTTCTTCGATTTCTGCCCCTGCGAGATCGTGGCCGTGACCGGCTCTGACGGCAAGACCACCACCACTACCCTCATCTCCAAGTTCTACGAGGCCGCAGGCCGCAAAGTACATCTGGGCGGCAACATCGGCGCGGCCCTGCTGCCCATGCTGCCTGAGGTCCGGCCGGAGGATGTGGCTGTGGTGGAGCTGTCCAGCTTCCAGCTCATCAGCATGCACCAGAGCCCGAAGATCGCGGTGGTGACCAACGTCACCCCCAACCACCTCGATCACCATAAGGATATGCAGGAGTACATCGACGCAAAACGCAACATCCTGCTCTACCAGAACCCGCCCTGCCGTGCCGTGCTGGGCTACGAGAACGAGATCAGCCGCTCCATGCAGAAGGACTGCAAGGGCAGGCAGGTCTGGTTTACACGCCTGCACGATACCGACAACGGTGCCTTCCTGCGCAAAGAGGACAATATGCTCTGCATGGCCGAGGACGGTGTGGTAACGCCCTTCCTGGCCCAGAAGGACATCAAGCTGCGGGGCCTGCACAATATCGAGAATCTGCTGGCCGCTGCCGCCGCAGTCTGGGGAGAGGTGCCCGTAGAGGCCATCCAGAAGGTGGGCAGCACTTTTACCGGCGTGGAGCACCGCATTGAGCCGGTGCGCACGCTGGACGGCGTGCTCTACTACAACGATTCCATCGGCACCAGCCCCACCCGCACCATTGCGGGCCTGCGCAGCTTTGACCAGAAGGTCATCCTCATTGCGGGCGGCTACGATAAGCACATCCCCTATGAGCCGCTGGCCCCCGAGATCGTGGCCCACGTCAAGGATCTGGTGCTGATGGGTGCCACCGGCCCCCGCATTGAAAAGGCCCTGCGGGAGGACCCCGGCTTCAACGAGGCCGCACTGCCCATCCAGCACGCGGATAATATGCAGCACGCTGTGGAACTGGCCCGTGCCGCCGCAAAGCCCGGCGATATCATCATCCTGTCTCCCGCCAGTGCCTCCTTCGACCTCTACCCCAACTTTGAGGTGCGCGGCCGCGAGTTCAAGAACATCGTCAACGCACTGAAATGATCACGCAGGTCAGAACGCCCCGCCAGAGGCAGCGGTTCCGCAGCGCCTGCCGCGGAAAGCTCTGCCTTGGAGTCACGATGCCGCAGGCGCTGGCGCTCTTCGGCAAAGGCCAGCCGGGCCGGTTCTTCGCCGGGCCAACGCTGGCGCTGGATGTGGGCGGCAGTACCGCCTGGCTGGCGGGCCACGCCAACCCGGATGAACTGGCCAGCTTCCTGCATTTCTGCGGCTGTAAGGCGGTCATCCTGGACGAAGCCGAGTGCCCGCCGCCCACCGGCTGGGCCCGTGCAAAGTCCCATTTTGTCTTTGGCCTAGCGCCGGGAAAGCAGCTGCCGGAACCCGCTGTGGAAGAAACGCTCTGGGCCTCCCTGCATTTTGACCCGGAGCCCCCGGCGGGCCCCGTTGCACAGATGCTGTTTCCGGACCGCCCCACGCGGCGGGATGATTTTTACTCTGAGCTCTGCTCAAAGCGCGCCCGCGGCAGGGCTGTGGTCTGGGCTCTGGAGCAGGGAGGGGAGCTTGCCTGCACCGTGGGCGCTTACGCCATTGGAACGGAGCAGGCTTACATGGCCTGCGGCGAGACTGCGGAGCCATTGCGGGGGCGCGGCATCGGCGGGCGGCTTATCGTCCGGCTGGCCAACACCCTCTCGGCGCAGGGCCTGCAGGCCCTTTTCCTCTGCTCCCCGGAACGGGTGCACTTTTATACCCGCCTCGGCTTTGAAAAGCTGGGAGAGTATGCCCGGTACGAAGCCACAGTCTGACACGGCGGGAGTTTCTCTGAGGACCGTCCGCTGGGGTGGGACCCTGTTGCCGCAGGCAATAGGGCGGGCGATG
>OGQH01002775.1_pt1 | contig 11230 bp, 10 predicted proteins | sample 1553181 | NCBI WGS metagenome assembly OGQH01 (sample SAMEA2579946, study PRJEB22360) | human gut metagenome | biome: human gut; feature: human-associated habitat; material: faeces | place: Denmark | collected 2008/2010 | reverse complement strand
AGGCAGGACAGTCTATGCTTGCTCAGGCTAACCAGTCTACTCAGGGTGTATTATCCTTATTACAGTAATCATTATTGTAGTAAATTTAAAAGCCGGCAGTTTACTGCCGGCTTTTTTCAGCTTAAAGGTCAGATAGCGAATGCGTAAGATAGAGGAACATAATCGATGGATACTGTAAAATTAAGAACAGACATAGAACATGCAATCGAGTGCCTGTACCAGAACAGGGGGCAGGATGGATTGGAAGCAGTCCGCAATTTATTGCCGCAGTTTCAGGAAATGATACAGGCAATCTATGCAGGGGCAGACAGTGCGCGTGCGCTCGAATTTCTGGAAGTGTTAAAAACTTTAATCGAGAACTATCAGGCTCAGGATATGCTGGGGATGGCGGACTGCCTGAAGGGATCGGCAGAGGAAATGATCCTTTGCCTGGAAGCAGAAGAGAATCAGAGTCCGGAGAAATAAGGGGAACGAACAGATGACATTGCTCGATAAGAATGAAAAAGCATGGAAACAGAGAAATAAAGCGCTTTTGAAACAGCTTTATTCTATAACGATAGATAACAATATCATAACGGCAGAGACAGAGAAGCAGGAGAAGATCTTTGGAATTCAGACGACGAACAGGGTCTGGTATTTAAACAGCAGACTGGATCCGGAAGCGGCGGCAAGATGCTACGCAAAGCGGTATCCGCCGCGGATTTACGAGACCTATTTTGTGTTTGGATTGTCGGATGGACGACACATCCGGGAACTGCTTGGGCAGTGTGACGACACCAACCATGTCATCGTGTATGAGCCAAACGCTTCCTTTTTTTATCTGGTGAACTGTGTCATGGATTTGTCGGATCTTATTGCGGATGACAGACTGCAGATCTGCGTTCCCGGGGTGACGGCGGATATAGAAACCATTATGAGATTTACGCTGCAGGATCTGAATTTTATGATTATGGAATTTTGTATTCTGCCGGGATATGATGTCTTGTACCATGATGCGTGCGAGGGATTCATGGATGCGATACAGGAACGTCTGCAGGAAGAGATTGTACACAAGAGCACGCGGCTGACCTTTCAACGCATGGTGCCGCAGCATACGCTGTACAATATGAAGCATATGATCGGATGCAGAAATATTTACCAGATCAGGCAGGCACTTGAGGGATTAAACGTCGAGGAGATACCGGCGATTCTGGTGTCCGCCGGACCGTCCCTGGATAAAAATATTTCAGAATTGAAAAAAGCACAGGGAAAGGCATTTATTGTGGTGGTTGACGCCGCGCTGCGCACGGTGCTGCGGGCGGGCGTAAGACCGGACATGGTGTGTACGATTGACCCGGAATCCCCGGACCGTTTCTTTGAAAATCTGGATGTGACGGATCTGGCATGGTGCTGCAACCGCATTACCCGTCCGTGGGTATTGGAACACTGTGCGAAGCGGGTGTACTATTATGGCTTTTTTGAAAAGCGCTGGAATCAGATCCTGGATGAGAACATGGAGTACCCGTTTCCGGATATTCCGTCCGGCGGCTGCGTTTCTGCGACGGCGTTTGCGCTTGCATGCTATCTGGGCTTCCGCAAGCTGATCCTGATCGGCCAGGACATGGCGTTTACCGGCGGAATCTCACATACGGCGGGAATTGAAGGGGCGTTCGGCGACAATGACGAATATATAAAGAGCCGAAACCGGATCCAGGTCGAGGGAATTGACGGAACCATGTTAGAGACGGATTTCCAGATGTGGTACTACAAAAAATGGTTTGAGAAGGCGATCCGTGCGAACGAGGGGCTGATTGAGGTTATCGATGCGACAGAGGGAGGCGCACGCATCGAGGGAACCCGGCTTATGACATTGAAAGATGTCGTCGCGGAATATTGCAGCAGACCGCTTCCGTTCGAGGAGATTGAGAAGAACATTCCGGATGCATATTCGGCGGAGACGAAGACAAAGCTGGCAGCGGAATGGCATAAGATGCGCCAGCAGATTGACAGCATTGACACGCAGGTAAAGCAGGGACTTGCGATACAGGAGAAGCTGCTGCAGGAACTGCGCCAGCAGCGGTCTGTGGCGGAACTGATGCCAGACCTGAAGCGTATGATGGGTCACAACGAAGAACTGGAACAGCTTCCGCTGTTTGGTATGATGGTGTCTTATGCGCAGACAGAAGAATATGCGCTGGGAGATGAAATCTATCAAAAAGAAGAGATGGGAATCGAGGAACTTGTAGAGAAGAATTATACTCTTTATCAGGGATATGAGAGAGCCGTATCGCTTCTGACGGAAGACATTGAAATGTATGCCTAAAAAGACTGCCGCATAAAACGGGAGGTTGATTTGAGGTGTTAAGTAATATGATAAGAAACACATCCCAACGATTTCAGATGGAAATGCCGTATTTTTTGATCCGAATTTCCAGATGCATTCCATCTGAAATCGAAGGGCATGCTCTTCTCCTCATATTACTTAGCGCGTCCAAAGTGACTGTCCGCTTCGTGCGGCGGCCTTTTTTAGATAACATTCAACATAGCGTTGACGCGGTGGACAAACGTGTGGGATTCCGACATTTTCCCAAGGCAGTTTGCCGCGATCTGTCTTCTCTCAGCATCATGTGAGAGGTAGTAAGTGATTTTGCCAAGAAAATCATCCTCGCTCTCATAAAATACGAGATCTTCGCCCGGCTGAAAATCATCCAGAAAATCTTCCTGATAGTTCGTCAGCAGGAAACCGCCGCTGCCCATGATGTCCATGCAGCGGAGCGGGATGCCGGAATGAATACTCTTTAACGTGATGTTCAGGTTGATGCGGCTGTGCTGAAAAATGTAGGGCATCGTGTCGTAATAATCAACGGGACCGATGTACTCCGCCTTTGGGAGAAGAGGACTGGGATGGTGTGTATACAATTTGAGAGGAAAGCGGTCGGAGGCAAGGCGCAGCAGTGACAGGCGCTCGTTGGATGTAATTTTCCTGCACAGGAAGTAGTTGGCATATACAAATGTCGCGGATTCCGTGCCGTCCGGAAGCGGCTGGTACGGGCATGCGGCCTGTAGATCCTCAAGGATAGGCGGCGTGAGCAGATCCTCAAGAAAAAAGTAGCCGTAGACGTTCTGCTGCGCGAGCATAATGGAATCGAGGTAGCCTTTGGTATAGTCGGAAAGACCATTCAGCCGTTCAAAAAGATTGTGCTCCTCGTTGTATAGCGACCCCACAAATGAAATGTCGGAGGATACCTGCGGAAGCAGTGCGTCCGGGCACTTCATGGCAGAAAGGCGGGATACGTTTGCCGCGAGCGGAAGATAATATACGGTTGGGATTCCTGCGTTATGGAATTTCAGATAGGTCGCCTTGTCAAAAAGAAATACATAATTGCAGGGATTGATCAGCGTGTAGGAGTACAGCGTGACCAGGGGGCTGTCGTATACGTACGAAATGTATTTCAGATGATGCTTCACACAGCAGTTTGACAAAATCGGAAAATAATTAAAGGAAAAAACAAAATCGTAGGAAAAACGGGAAACGGCGGCGTCAAACTTCTCCTCGTAAGAAACATTCTGCCTGTCGTTGTACGCCTCATGAAAAAAGAGGTCGCAAGTAATGCCGCAGGCGGTAAAGGCGTCTATCATATCCTGTTTGGCAAAAGCCGGTGAGTCTAAAAATAAAATTCGCATAAAATCCTCCGTCTAGGAAAGACCGTAAGCCAGTGCAATCATCTGCAGCAGCCGTTCCGGGTAAGTGTGGTATTTTTGAACTTTTTCAAAACCGTTGTGTGCAATCTCTGCACGGTCCTTGTCATGGGACAGGTAATATTCCACCTTGGCAAGCAGATCATCCTCACAAGAGAAGCAGTCGAGATCCTCGCCGACCGAAAAACAGTCCGGCAGTTCACTCTGGGCATTCGTGAGCAGGAACCCTCCGCATGCGAGAACATCGAAAATGCGGAGGGGAAGCCCGGTCCGGATGGAACGGGAGGTAATGTTGAGGTTGATTTTACTGTTCGCAAATACAAGAGGCATCTGGGTGTGCGTCTTTACACGACCGCAGTTTTTAACCGGAAGCCCGGTGGTGCCGCTTCCCGTGTAAAGGCATACCGGGTAGCGGCTGCCAAGCGAGCGCATGATGGAGATGCGCTCTGCGGAAGAGATCTTGGGACACAAATAGTATTGTGCAACCACAGCACGGTCATTGCGCCTGGAATTCTCGGGCGGAATGTAGAATTGCGGCATGGCATCGCGGAAAGAATCAACGATGATGTCCGGCAGCAGTTCTTCGAGAAGATAGCAGCCGGGTAATTGCATCTGTGCATCCATAATACCCTCCAGATAGCCCTTCCGATACGCATCTTCGGTCTGAAGCCGGTCGTAAGGACATTTCTCGGTGTATAATGAGCCGACGAATGAAATATCGGCGGAATATTTCCGGATCAGATCGGGGGTGGCATTCTGGATGACGGGTGCATAGCGGGCGGGATTGCCGGCTAACGGAAGGTGAAAGATGCATTCCGGGTTCAGCGGATGAAAATCCTCATACTGCGCGCGGTCAAATAGAAAAATGCGGTTCCACGGAAGCTGTATCGAATTGGAAAAAAGCTCCAGCACCGGAGCGTCCACCGTCAGACACAGATAGCGGATCTGAAAGATATTACATACTTCTGCAATAAAGGGGTAAAAATTGATGCTGAACACGAAGTCGTAACTGTGACGCATCAGCTCGTCCTTCAGTGCGGTCAGTCCTTCGAGCGGAGTTGTGTTTTTGTTGTAGATTTCAAGACATATCTCAGAGACCTGATTGCCAAGTTCTTTAAAGCCGTCGATTATATCCGGTTCTACAATGCTGCCGTAGCGGTAACACAATATATTCATAGATCGTTCCTCAATCATCAAAAAAATTGAATTCCATATATGATTATTATATAATAATTACATGCACACTGACAAGGGTCAGCGGGGATAAGAAATGAGGAGACAGCTCATGAAAAGGATACTGGTGATAAGAGGGATTTCAGCGTATGACGTACTGGGAAGAGCAGCGGATGAAATCTGTGAGGGGTTCCGCAAATGCGGATATCAGGTGGATATGATCGGGGCGACAGATCCCGGAGCGGATGACAGGTTTATAGAATGCCTGGAGCACCGGGATCAGTATGCGTTTTATTTTTCCATACAGGCGATCCTGTGGAATCTGGAAAGCGAAAATCTGCCGGAGCTTGCGGAGATGAAGCGTGTCGGCTGGATTGTGGACGATCCGGTGTACCACCAGAAAAGAATCTGGGGAAGCCTGGGAACAAACGCCCGTCTTCTGATGGTGCGCGATTCGCACGCGGCGCAGCTGCGGGAGGAATTTTCAAAGTTCGAGCGGGTGGAGACGCTGTATCATGGCGGATTTCTGCCGGAGGGCTGGGTACCGTACCACAAGAAGGACATTACCCTGTTTTTTCCGGGAACGTACAAACCGCTGCGGGATTCCGAGAGCAGGATTGACGCGATACCTGGCGTGTTCGGAACCATAGCAAAACAGGTAATGCCCCGCATTGTGGGAGAGCATCTGGCGAGTTCCTGGACAGAGGAAGTGCGGAACTATCTCCGGGAGATCGGATTTGAATACAGTGAGGATGAGTTCTTTGCGATGCAGAAAGTGCTCGAACCGCTGGACCAGTACCAGAGAGACTATATGCGCCAGAGCATCATAGAGATACTCCTGACAAACGGTCTGAAAGTCGCGGTGGTCGGCGCTGGATGGGATGCCTATGACGGCGCGGGCAGGGAAAATCTGGAAATACTTTCCTCGGAGGGCGTTGATATCACAGAAGTGATAAAGCTGATGCAGCGCTCGCGCATTGTGATCAACAATACGAACATACTGGATGGCATGCATGAGCGCATTTTTACGGCGATGCTTGCGGGAGCCGTGTGTGTGACAAACGAGTACACGCTGTTGAGCAAATTACTGGTACCTGAAAAGGAGATTGTGACCTTCCCGCTGAACAGACTGGAGGAGCTTCCGCTTCAAATCAAAGATCTTCTGGAGCATGAGGAACGGGCGGCGGAAATTGCCGAAGCGGGGTATCAGAAAGCGCTGGCACATCATACCTGGCAGCACCGCGGGGTGCAGATCGTAAAATGGATGGAAGACGGCGGCGATTTTCAGTATGAATAGAGGTTATGAGAACGGACAAAAAGTTCGATATAAACTATGATATGGCAACAGGATGTTGCGGGAAAGTAGGAGGCTTACATATGTTAAACGGAAAGACAATATTGGTTACAGGCGGAACGGGATCCTTCGGAAATGCGTTTACGCAGTATGTGCTGGATCATTATGATGTGAAGAAGATTATTATTTATTCCAGAGATGAATATAAGCAGTTTATCATGAGCAACAAATTTAAAAAGTACGGCGATAAGCTCCGGTTCTTTATCGGAGATGTCAGAGACAGGGAGCGTCTGTACCGTGCGTTTGACGGAGTGGATTATGTCGTTCATGCTGCAGCATTAAAGCAGGTTCCGGCGTGCGAATATAACCCGATGGAGGCAGTGAAGACCAACATTAACGGAGCGATGAATATCGTCGATGCAGCATTAGACTGCGGCGTAAAGCGCGTGGTTGCCCTGTCCACAGATAAGGCGGTAAATCCGATCAACCTCTATGGCGGTACAAAGCTTGTATCGGACAAGCTCTTTATTGCCGCGAATGCATATGCGGGAGCCAAAAATGTCTGCTTTTCCATCGTGCGTTACGGCAATGTTGCAGGAAGCCGCGGATCGGTTATTCCGTTCTTCCGTAATCTGGTAGAGAACGGGGAGAAGGCGCTGCCGATTACCGATTATCGGATGACACGTTTCTGGATCAGCCTGGATGAAGGCGTGCAGCTTGTTATTAAGGCACTGTCGGAAGCCAAGGGCGGTGAGACGTTTATTTCCAAGATTCCTTCCTTTAAGATCACAGATCTCGCGCAGGCGATCCTGCCGGGATGTGAGATGCCGGAGGTCGGCATCCGTGAGGGAGAGAAGCTTCATGAGATCATGGTTACGCGTGAGGACTCCATGATGACCTACGAATATGAGAAGCATTTCATTGTATATCCGCACTTCGAGTGGTGGGATGATTCCAAGATCCAGGCAGGCGGCAAGCGTGTGGAGCAGGGCTTTGAGTACAGCTCGGGAACCAATACGGAATGGCTGTCGGTAGAACAGATTCAGGAAATGCTTAAGACTGTGAAAGAACACTAATGGAGGAAATCAATCATGATTAAATATTGCAAGAGATGTTGCCTGCCAAGTACCAAACCTCATCTTTCTTTTGATGAAGAGGGAATCTGTAATGCCTGCAGGAATTATGAGAACCGCAAATCCGTAGACTGGGATGAGAGAAAAGCAGAGCTGATGGAGATTCTGGACCGCTATCGTTCCAAGGATCACTCAAACTGGGACTGCATTATTCCGGTCAGTGGCGGAAAAGACAGTACCTATCAGGTAATTACCATGCTGGAGCTGGGCATGAACCCGCTCTGCGTGACCGCGACAACCTGCGATCTTACACCGATCGGAAGAGAGAACATCGAGAATATCAAAAAGATGGGTGTGGATTACATCGAAGTGACGACCAACCGTGTGGTACGTGCGAAGCTCAACCGCATCGGACTGACAGAGGTAGGAGACATTTCCTGGCCGGAGCATGTCAGCATTTTCACGGTACCGGTGCGTATGGCGGTGAACTTTAACGTCCCGCTGATTATCTGGGGAGAGAATTCGCAGAACGAGTATGGCGGACCGGCGGCAGCAGTTGAAAATAACGTGCTGGACCGCAGATGGCTGGAAGAGTTCGGCGGTATGCTCGGTCTCCGCGTGAATGACCTGATCGGTCAGGAAGGCATAACGAAAAAGGATCTGATTCCGTTTACGTATCCGACGGATGAAGAGTTGAAGCGCGTCGGCGTGACGGGAATCTTCCTGGGATACTACATTCCGTGGGAAGGCCTCCACAATGTTCTGGTTGCAAAGGCGCACGGATTTAAGAGCTGGGGCAAAGTGGTCGAGGGCGATTATGACGACTATGAGAATCTCGATAACTATCAGGCGGGAATCCATGAATACTTCAAGTACCTGAAGTTCGGATTCGGACGCTGCTCGGATCAGGCATCCATGCATATCCGCAGGGGACGCATCTCCCGTGAGGAGGCAATGCAGGTGGTAAAGGAGCGCGACGGCGCATTCCGCTGGACTTACCTGGACAAAAAGCTGGAGGATATCCTCGAGCCGATCGGTATTACGGTAGACGAGTTTATCAAGATCTGCGATGAGTTTACGAACAAGAAGCTTTTCCTGACGGACAAGAATGGTAAGCTGATCAAGGATAAAAACGGTAATCTGACCAAGATAAACTATGACAATGTAGAAGAGAAAGACAACAAATAATGGAAACAGTCATTATAGATTATGGAATGGGCAATCTGCTTTCCGTACAGAGAGCGTTTGAAAAATGCGGATCGGATGCGGTAATCATCGATAATCCGTTGGATCTTAGAGAGGCAGAGCATATTGTGCTTCCCGGGGTCGGCGCTTTCCCGGATGCAATGAATAATCTAAGAGACGGCGGATGGATTAATGAATTAAACCGCGCCGTGCTTGAAAAAGAGACACCGATTCTTGGAATCTGTCTTGGGATGCAGCTGCTGGCAGAGCGGGGCTATGAGGTCTGCGAGTGCGAGGGACTGGGATATATTCCGGGCGAGATCGTGCGTTTTGAACAGACACAGGCGAAGGAAAGAATCCCGCATGTCGGATGGAACGACATTGAAAAGCGCGTGGAAACTCCTCTCTTTGATGGAATTGAAGATGGAACGAACTACTACTTTGTGCACAGCTATCATTTTAAAGTGAGGGATGAGGAGAATATTGCCGCGGTTACTCCGTACTGCGGTGAGTTTGTCTCGGCAGTGGCAAAAGATCATATTGTCGGTACGCAGTTTCATCCGGAGAAGAGCCAGAAAGCCGGTTTTCGCCTGATTAAGAATTTCCTGGCGATGTGACGGAAGAGAGAAAGGGAGCAGAGATAGAGAGATGTTAAAAGTTCGCGTGATTCCTACCTTGCTGTACAAATCAGTAGGCCTGGTGAAGGGTGTGGGATTTAACTCCTGGAGAAGAGTGGATACGGTATTGCCGGCGATTAAAGTATACAACATGCGCGAGGTGGACGAGCTCATTCTGGTGGATATTGAGGCAACCAAAGAGGGGCGCGATCCGGATTACGAGTCCATCCGTGATTTTTCGAGAGAGTGTTTTGTGCCGTTCTGCGTGGGCGGCGGAATCTGTAATATAGAGCAGATCCGGCAGCTCCTCCGGGCCGGTGCGGATAAAGTTGCGATCAACAGTGCAGCGTACGACAATCTGGAACTGATAACGGAAGGCGCCAGATTATTCGGATCACAGTGCATTGTGGCAAGCATAGACTGCAGGAAGATCGACGGTTCCTACCGCTGTTTTTCGCATAACGGCGAAGTTGACACGGGATATTCGCTGGAAGAATGGGTCCAGAAAGTCGTGGAAGCCGGTGCCGGTGAGATTCTGCTGACCTCGGTGGAACTGGATGGAACCATGCAGGGCTACGATGTAGAGATGATAAAGATCGCGACAGAGTTAGTGAATGTTCCGGTGATTGCATCCGGCGGTGCCGGCAGTTACGAAGATATGTATCAGGCAATTATGCAGGGCGGAGCATCGGCGGTTGCGGCGGCGAGCATCTATCATTTTACGGAACAGACCCCAAGGGAGGCAAAGGAATATCTGGGAGAGCGGGGCATACCGGTACGAATCAAATAATGATTCTGCGGGTGTGCCAAAATAAGGAGCGAATATGGAACTGGGAACATTCATCGGACAAATATGCCGCTATGACAGGCAGGAATATTTTGAATGTTATGGACAGATAGAAGAACGGCTTCATAATTTGGAGAAAATACTGGGAACGCTGGAGGAAGCGCAGCGCAGCATGATATTGGAGCAGATGGAGCACCAGGCAGGAGAAGCACCTGTCTGGATGCGGATACATCTGCTTTCTTTTTGTATGAAAGTGTCAAAGACGCCGGCTTATACGCAGGAGCTGCTGCAAACAGTGCTGGATGCAGACTGGAATGAAGTGGGGGAATATGAGAAGCTCAGTGATTACTGGCAGATTGGCACGGCTGTGTTCGCCGATGCGCGGCTCAAAGGAGAGCAGACACAGGAACAGCTCGCGGCGTTGTACCGGATGCTGTTTGATGCTTTCTGCGGGGCGCTGGGAATCAAGGGACAGAACTATGTTCCGGTAGAGGAGAGAGACGGGAATCTGGTCTTTGTGATGACCTCACAGGTGCTCGGCCAGAACCATGCGCCGACAAAGACATTGCTCGACCGTTGTCTGGTGCTGAAGAAGTATCTGGGGAAAAAGGTCGTGATCATCAACACGGCGATGCAGATTTCCGGAAAAGGTGCGGGGCCGTTCTACGATCTCTGTGAGGCGGGCTATCTGCCGGAATTGTGCAGCTTGGATCACATCGAGTTTCAGGGAGAAGTGTTCGAGTTTCATCAATGTGCGAATGATATGCCGAATCTGGATACGATGGTACAGCTGGTGCAGATGATTCGGGAGCGGAAGCCCTGTTATCTGCTCGATATCGGAGGAAGCGACATCTGTGCGGATATTTGCGGTATGTTCGTGCCGGAGATTACGGTGGGGACGGTTTTTTCGGCGGTGGCGATGTCCTGTGGGGAATACCAGTTGCTGGACGGAAAGCCCGGAACAGGGGATCTGCCTGTGCTGGAACGCCTGGGAGTGGATGCGGAAAAAATAGCTGCTGCCAGATTTACATTTGTATTTAAGCCGCAGGAACACCACTATACCAGACAGGAGCTGGGGATCTGGGAACACGGATTTGTCCTGATGATCGTGGGATGGCGGCTGGATTCGGAAATTGCCGATGATTTTCTGGCGATGCTGGATCGGATTGCCGCACAAAGAGAGAATGTGCAGGTAGTCTTTATGGGACGCTATGAGTCCTGGCAAAGCATACAGACGGGCTATGAGAGACTGTGGAAGCATACGCGGTATCTCGGGAAACAGGAGGATGCGCTCGCCGTTTTCGCGTGCGGAGATCTCTATGTGAATCCCAGACGTGCAGGCGGCGGAAGCTCTGTGGCGGAGGCGCTGTATCAGGGACTGCCGGCGGTGACGCTGCCCGAAGGAGATGTCTCGGCTGCAGCC
>OGQH01002774.1_pt1 | contig 11234 bp, 8 predicted proteins | sample 1553181 | NCBI WGS metagenome assembly OGQH01 (sample SAMEA2579946, study PRJEB22360) | human gut metagenome | biome: human gut; feature: human-associated habitat; material: faeces | place: Denmark | collected 2008/2010 | reverse complement strand
TTGTCCTATTATAATACTACTGTTTTCAAAATTCAAGAGTGCACTCTGTTTTTTTATTATACATTTTAATTTTCGATTTATTTCGACCGTGAATCTCTATCTTTCCATCATGCTGATCGATTCGATACCAACACTTCCTCCGCGCACAACTTCGATACTTTCAAACTCTTCTTTCATCAGTTTGATAACTGCATCATTCTTGGTCCCCGTCTGAACAAATTCCATGAGAACACTGTCTTTCCCATAGTCAATCACCTTCGCCTTGAACGTCTCTGCGATCTGGAAGCATTCCACTTTATCATCTTTCGTGCATTTACGTACTTTTACATATAAGATTTCTTTCATACGTACAAAGACATCCGTAAAATCAATTACTTTGATCACTTCAACCAGACGGTTCAGCTGCTTTTTGATCTGTTCAAATGTCTCATCATCGCTGACTGTCGCGATCGTCATTCTGGATACAGTCGGATCTTCTGTCGTACCGACAGTCAGACTGTCCAGATTGTAAGATTTTCCGGAAAACAGACCGGAAATCTTTGACAGAACTCCCACCTGGTTCTCTACATATAATGAAATCCAGCGCTTTTTCATACCATTATTATTCATTATTTTATCTCCTTTCGTCTCTTATTCTTCTTAACAATCCATGATCAGGTCTTCCAGTGTTCCACCTGGTTTTACCATCGGATACACCAGATCCTCCGGATCAATGTCGAACTCAAGGATATATGGGGTCTTTGTACTCTTCATTGCCTCTCTGAATGCAGGTTCGATATCTTCTTTCTTTGTAATATGAATTCCTTTTGCGCCATAGCTGTCAGCCAGCTTCATGAAATCCGGTGTATACGTCGGACACTCTACCTCTCCGCATTTTCCCCTGCAGGCTGCTCCGGAACGAAGACAGGTCATCGAATAACGCTTTCCATAGAACAATTTCTGCCACTGGCGTACCATACCCAGATTATTGTTATTGAAGATACAACTGATGATCGGGAGTTCTTCAAGCACCGCTGTAGCGAGCTCCTGACTGTTCATCTGAAATCCTCCGTCTCCCGAAATTGAAATAACAGGCACATCCGGATTACCAATCTTCGCACCGATAGCTCCCGGCATACCATATCCCATAGTTCCAAGGCCGCCGGACATCAGAAGCTTTTTCTTTTCCGTGATCTCGATAAACTGTGCCGTAAACATCTGATGCTGTCCAACATCTGTTACAATAATTGCCTCATCAAAGATACGGTTGATCGTTTCTATCACATCCTGTGGTGTCATGATTGGTTTCTTCTTCATCATCAGTGGATGTTCCTCTTTCCCCTCTTTGATCGTCGCAAGCCACTTCTTCGTCTCACACTCAGATACATATTCCAGCATTTTTGATACTGCCTCTTTTGCATCTGCCACGATAGGTACATCTACCTGTACGTTTTTTGAAATTGCAGCTGTATCAATATCAATATGTACAATCTGTGCATTTGGTGCAAATGAATGAAGCTTTCCGGTAATTCTGTCATTGAATCTGGTTCCTATCGAGAATAACAGATCACACTCATTTACCGCCATATTACACGCATATGCGCCATGCATTCCAAGATTACCAATATATAAAGGATGTGTCGTCGGAATCGCTCCACGTCCCATAACAGTTGTAACTACCGGAACGTTCGTCATGTCAACCAGTTTTGTAAATTCTTCATTGGCATGTGCGATATTAACGCCTCCTCCGGCAAGGAATAATGGTTTCTTTGCTTTTGAAAGCATCTTGATCGCACGTTTTAACTGTCCTACATGAACATGTGTATTCGGTTTATATCCCCGGATATTTACCTCCTTCGGATATTCGGCATTTCCAAGTTCGCCCATCACATCTTTTGGAAGATCGACCAGTACCGGGCCCGGCCTTCCTGTTCTTGCAATATAAAAAGCTTCTTTAATAATACGTCCCAGATCTTCTCTGTTTCTTACTGTTACACCATACTTTGTGATACTTCTGGTAATTCCTACGATATCAACTTCCTGAAATGCATCATTACCGATCAGGTGTCTGGATACCTGACCTGTAAAGCATACAAGCGGTACACTGTCGTAATATGCTGTTGCAAGTCCTGTTACAAGATTCGTTGCTCCAGGTCCGCTCGTAACAAGACATACACCTACTTTTCCCGTTGATCTTGCATAAGCATCTGCTTCATGCACCAATGCCACTTCCTGCCTTGGAAGGATCACCTTTGTATAATCCTGTTTATAAAGTTCGTCACTGATGTCAATTGTACAGGCTCCCGGATAACCGAATATTGTATCCACCTGCTCTTCACTCAGTGCTTTTACCAGTAATTTATTGCCACTGATCTTCTTCATATACTACCTCCTTGAAATCTGATCATTTTCATACCGGATATAATAAAAAAACACCCCAAGCTGTCAGCTCAGGGCGAATATTACATCCGTGTTACCACCTAAATTCAGAAATTACTTTCTGCTCTCTGTTCAGTACAGGAACGTTTCCCTTATCCTGGTTTCACTTTCCGATACTGCCTCCCTGATAACGCTGGGACTGCGTTGAAGTCTACTCAGATATTCTTACACTTTATCTATATCCTTTCGGTTCACAGCTCAAAGGCTACTTCCATAAATCCTTCACGAAGACTTGCACCTTCCATCTTCTCTCTTTGCTTCGGGAATCTATGTACTCCTCCTTGTCATAGCATTCACTGAATATTTATAAAATATTATATGTGATATTCTACAATATTGTCAACTCTTTTCATTTCGTTAATTTCTTGTCATGCTTTTTTTACCATAATCCGTCAAATTTTTCATCCTTTCCACAAATTTAAATGTATTTTTCAAAAAAATTTGTGATTTTTCCCATTTTTTTCAAAAATCATATGGCAAATATTTGCAAAAAATTATACAATATATTCATAAGCAATAAGGAGGATATATTATGAAACAAAATAATATGTTAGCGATGATATTGGCCGGCGGTAGAGGCTCACGTCTTCACGAACTGACAAATAAAGTTGCAAAACCAGCTGTTTCTTATGGTGGAAAATACAGAATCATTGATTTTCCACTCAGTAACTGTGCCAACAGCGGCATCAATGTTGTAGGAGTATTAACCCAGTATGAATCCATTCTGTTAAACAGTTATGTTGCTGCAGGCAGACGCTGGGGATTAGACGCAAAAGAAAGTGGTGTTTTTGTTCTTCCACCACGTGAGAAAGCAGATGCCAATCTGGATGTATACAGAGGTACTGCTGACGCAATCTCACAGAATATCGACTTTATCGATACATACTCACCGGAATATCTTCTGGTACTTTCCGGAGATCATATCTACAAGATGAATTATGATAAGATGTTGCAGGAACATAAAGATAACGGAGCAGATGCAACAATTGCCGTTATCGAAGTTCCGATGAAAGAAGCAAGCCGTTTCGGTATCATGAATACAGATGATGAGAACCGTATCATAGAATTTGAAGAAAAACCAGAACATCCAAAGAGTAATCTTGCATCTATGGGAATCTATATCTTCAACTGGAAACTGTTACGCAAAAAACTGATTGCCGATATGAAAGATCCTGATTCCAACCATGATTTTGGAAAAGATATCATACCAACTCTTCTGAATGACGGAAAGAAATTATATGCATACAAATTCAAAGGATACTGGAAAGATGTAGGAACGATTGATTCTCTCTGGGAAGCCAACATGGATCTGCTCAGTAAGAACAACGAGCTGGATCTGAACGATCCTACCTGGAAAATTTACACAGAGGATGCTACTGCTCTTCCTCAGTATATCGGACCGGATGCTGAAATTAACCATGCATTCGTCAATCAGGGCTGCGTAATCGAAGGTGAAATTACAAATTCTGTACTTTTCACAGGTGCAAAAGTAGGAAAAGGCGCTAAGATTATCGACAGTGTACTGATGCCTGGTGTAGTAGTAGATGAAAATGCTGTCGTTACACGTGCACTGGTTGCTGATAATGTTAAAATTGGTGCAGGCGCTGTTGTCGGCGACGCAAAGAGCGAACATATCGAGCTCATTTCCAAACGTGTAAAGGGGGTAGAATAATATGGCTAAAGCATTTGGAATCGTAAACTTTGCCGGAAATCACATCAGAGTGGAAGGCATGCAGGAATATCGTCCGGTAGGTGCATTCTCTTTCCTTGGACGTTATCGTGTTATTGACTTCCCTATCTCAAATATGAGTAACAGTGGTATCGACCACATTCAGGTCTATATCCGCAGAAATCCACAGTCTTTGACTGCGCATCTTGGAACAGGACGCCACTACAATATCAACTCAAAGAGCGGTAATCTTCAGATTCTCTATTCCGGTCTCGGAATGAACATGAGTCTGTATAACAATGACATTGCTTCTTATATTGAAAACCTGGAATATATCGAACAAGAACTGGCCGAATATGTTGTTATTGCACCAAGTTACATGGTCTACACACAGGATTACAAGAAACTGTTAAACGATCATATCGAATCCGGTGCTGATATTACATTACTGTATCATTCTGTAGATACTGCAAAAGAATATTTCCTGAACTGTTACGCATTGAACCTGAACAAGCAGAAAGGAGTTCTTTCTCTGGAACAGAATCACGGAAATGCAAAGAATAAAAATATCTTCATGGATACTTATGTTATGAAGAAAGATCTGTTCATCGAACTGATCCACAAAGCAAAAAAGACTTCTTCTGTATACACTTTATTAGATATCGTGAATGCATCCTGTGATGAACTCGATATCCGCGGTGTTTCTCACAAAGGTTATTTCGCTGCAATCTCTGATTTCAAGAGTTATTATGATTCAAACCTTTCTCTGACAGATATTAAAACTGCTCAGAATCTGTTTGATCCAAACTGGCCAATCTACACAAGAACAAATGATTCCTGCCCGACACAGTATTTTGAAACAGGAAATGCTAAAAATTCTGTTGTATCAAACGGATGTCTGATTGAAGGTTCTCTGGAACATTCTGTTGTAGGACGTGGATGTATCATCAAAAAAGGTGCTGTTATTAAGAACTGCGTAGTTCTTTCTGGCGCATACATCGGTGAGAATGTACATATTGAAAATCAGGTTGTTGACAAACACGCCAAGATCACACATGTAAAAGAGCTTACATCTTCCGAGGATCGTCCTGGATATGTAAGAAGAAATGATACACTGTAGAACGTACAGCATAAAAAATGCGGGAAGATGAAATCAATCATCTTCCCACTTTTTATAATACCATAGTATGGAAACAACGTTGGCATCGGCAGGCTCTTTGGCATTTTACCGAATTACTTCCCGTGCGATTTTTTGCCAGGAAATCCTGCTGACATCACATTCTTTTGTATCTTTTTCCTCAATTGCTTCCCGTAAAGCTTCTGCAAGTCTGCTTTCAAATGCCGGTAATTCTTCCTCCAGCGGTTCATCCGTTCCTTTCATCCCCGGAGGTAACACGTACCGGATATCTGCGTCCGGAACCATATCAGCAAGCCACTCGGCAATTCCTTCCAATTTCGTCATTACTACCCTGTCACCACAGGCCAGACTCTCAATCACAGTCAACGGAAGGCCCTCATACATAGACGGAAGCACAAAAATATCACACTCATTGTATAGCTCTGCAAGCCTTGATTGCGTTACACATCCAGCAAACACTACCAGATATCTGCATCCATCTGCCAGTTCTTTAATCTCTTCATATTCAACGAGGTTTCCGGCACCTCCGGCAAGAATAAGTTGTATTTTTTCTTTTTCATAATCCAGAAGATTCAATGCTCTCAGAAGACTTTTTACACCTTTCTTCTGTGTAATCTTCCCCGCAAAAATCATACGGATTTTTCCGTCTTTCCTGCTTAATTTTATGCCTGTCTTTTTAAAGACCTCACTGTTATATCCGGTTCCTATCACAGTCATCTGTTTTTCTGATACCGGATATATTTTTTTTATTTTTTCTTTCTGCGCTTCCTGAAGTGCAAATATCCTGTCAAGTTTCGGAATCTCCTGCCTGATAAAATTTCTTTCAAATAAAATACTCTCCATCTGTCTCAGATCCGTATTATGGCAAAATCCATATACTTTTTTAGCCGGATAATGTGCTCTTATCAACGCCGTCAGGTAATACAAATGATGGCATAAGATAATATCCGGATTTTCTTTTTCTATTGCTTCATCCAGAACTTCAAGAAATGCAGCTTTAAATTGTCCGGCCATCTCTTCTGTCATATCCCGATATCTTGTACTGGTATAAGGCATCTCATCCGACATTCCTACTACCGGATACGGAAGCTTTTCTGACGAAAAATATACCGGATATACCGTTACCCCTTCCGGCATATCCACCCGATCCTCTCTTGTGACGCCCGCCACCACGGCCTGCGAAACACCCATCTTGGCCAGAGATCTCACCACCTCGGTCAGATAGACGCCGCTTCCCGTACTGCATGGCTTCTGCGCCGTGACACTAAGCACTCTCATTTTCGATCTGTTATCTCCTCTCGTAGATTGTAAACACATATTCCAGATCAAAATAAGTCTGTTCGTCACTGATCTTCGTCATCTCCCACTCCGGATCCTCATCCAGATTCGGGAAATATGTATCTGCATCATATGCATGGTCTATTTTTGTAATATATGCTTTTGTACAATACGGAAGCAGCTGGCGGTAAATACTCTCTCCACCGATCACAAATATATCTTCCGAATCATATTTTTTCAGTTCATCCGCCATCTCTTCTATGGTATGTACAATAACTGTATCTTTTACTTTATAGTTCTTGTCTGTTGTAAGTACTACATTCACACGATTCTTAAGCGGCTGTCCGCCCGGAAAGCTTTCCAGTGTCTTTCTTCCCATCGCTACAACTTTCCCTTTCGTTGTCTCTCTGAAAAACTTCATATCCTGCGGAATACTCACCAGTAACTTATTTTCTTTTCCTATTGCCCAGTTTGAATCTACTGCAACGATCAAATTCATAATCTACATCTCCTCTTTACGTATGATATATTCTTATCTCTGACTGCCACCGGCTAATAATATTTCTTCTACACTGCCACCGGAATATTCTTAATCTGATCATGTGTCTGATAATCGATCAATTTTACATCATCTCTTGTAAACTGATAAAAGTCTTTGACCTCCGGATTCAGCCAGAACTTCGGTGCCGGAAGCGGCTTGCGGCTGATCAGTTCCTCTATCATCGGCACATGTCTGTCGTAAATATGTGCATCTGCGATCACATGTACGAACTCTCCGACTTCCATATCACATACCTGCGCCAGCATATGGATCAATACGGCATACTGACATACATTCCAGTTATTTGCCGCAAGGACATCATTCGATCTCTGATTCAGGATTGCATTCAATGTCAGTTTATCATGTCCCGGTTTCTTGGTTACATTAAATGTCATACTGTATGCACACGGATAGAGATTCATCTCATGCAGATCTTCATGCACATAAATATTCGTCATGATTCTTCTGCTGTATGGATTATTCTTAAGGTCATAGATTACACGGTCCACCTGATCAAACATGCCTTCTTTATACTGGTGCTTTACGCCCATCTGATATCCATAAGCCTTTCCGATCGAACCGTTTTCATCCGCCCAACTGTCCCAGATATGACTGTGAAGATCATTGATATTATTCGATTTCTGCTGCCAGATCCACAAAAGCTCATCCGTACAGCTTTTGATTGCTGTTCTTCGAAGTGTCAGTGCCGGAAATTCTTTCGACAGATCATACCTGTTCACAACTCCGAATTTCTTGATCGTATATGCCGGTGTTCCATCTTCCCATACCGGTCTTACTTTTTCGCCTCTGGTATCGGTACCGTTATCGATAATGTCACGGCACATATTGATAAATACTTTGTCTGCATAACTCATTTTTTGTTTCTCCTGTCCTTTTCCTGTTCTCTTTACGGATCACTGATATTATAAAGAATCCGGTCCAGCATCTTTTCCAATGCCGCGATTTCCTTTTTACTCATCCCGATCGTCAGCCTCCGATCTATCTTCTTCCGGTAATTGTCCATCTTTTTCTGAATATCATATGCTTTTTCCGTCGGGTAAATGTTCTTGCATCTTTTGTCCTGATTACTTGGAACTGCCAGAATGAATCCTTTTTCATCTAACCTTTTTAAGATTCCCGTTACCGTCGGATTCTTAAGACTTAACGCCTTTTCAATGTCTTTCTGATTCACAAACTCCTTACTGCTGCCAAGAAGATAATCCAGCACCGCGCACTGCGATGATGTGATCCCTATCCCCCGAAGCAGGTTATTAAATTCCTTTTCATAAATATTATTGATCTGTTTGAACATAAATCCAACGGGTAATCGTTCTTTCATCCCTTGTATTCTCCCATTTCCCTGTAATACCGTCATCAGTCCGGGTATTCATAAATACCCAGACTATTTCAATTTATTTTACCATATTCCAACAGGCTATGCAATCTTATCCATCGCGCGAATCTCTTTTACAGCGAATCCAATTGCGACAATTCCCGCTGCCGCATCTGCGATCGGTCCCGCATACATCACCCCGTCAATTCCCATAAAAATCGGGAATATAAGTATCAGCGGAAGTAAAAAGATTACCTGTCTTGTAAGCGACACTACAATACCCAGCTTCGCTTTACCAATTGATGTAAAGAATCCGGATGACATTGGCTGGATTCCATTAACAAATGTCATAAACATAAAAATCCTGAAATATCTTGCTGCAAATTCATAATATTCTTTGCTTCCCGTACCAAAGATACTCACAAGCTGCGTCGGGAAAAACTGGAAACACAAGAAGAACACAATTCCAACCGTCATAGCAACGCGGAATGCTTTCCAATAAGTGCGTTTTACTCTGTCATACGATCCCGCTCCATAATTATATCCCCAGATTGGCTGACATCCCTGGGAAATCCCGATCGCAATAGCCATGAACACCATATTTACCTTTGAGATAACGCCCACACACGCCAGTGGAATATCTGTTCCATATACAGAAGCCGCACCATAATAGCGCAGTGTATTATTCATTGTAATCTGTACCACAGCCATGGCAATCTGATTGATACAGGAAGCCATTCCCAATGACAGGATCATTTTCAGGAGATGGCCTCTCGGACGGAACATCTCTTTTTTCAGCTCCATTTTACGAAATCTTCCAAAATATACAATTACCATAATTCCGGATACGATCTGTCCGATCACGGTCGCCCACGCAGCGCCTTTGATCCCCCAGTGGAATCCAAAGATAAACAGCGGATCTAACACCGTATTAATAATTGCCCCTGTCAGCATACAAGTCATAGAGTACGTAGGACTTCTGTCCGCGCGAATCAGATGATTCCCTCCGGTTGTCAAAATCAGGAACGGAATTCCAAATGCCGTAATTCCTGTATAATCCTGTGCATATGGTAGGATCTTTGTCGTCACACCGAAAAGATGCAGCAGAGGATCCAGGAACACCAGTACCACTGCTGCAATGATCACACCACAGATCACCAGCATGGAAAGCCCGGTCCCCGCAATCCTGCTTGCTTTCTCATGATCTCCCGCTCCGGAACACAGATTAAAATTCGACGCACTTCCGATTCCAAGAAGAAGTGCTGTTGCCGTACAGATAATCGACACAGGAAATGCAATATTAGTCGCTGCATTTCCCAGAAGTCCGACTCCCTGTCCGATAAAGATCTGATCTACAATATTATATAATGAGCTCACCAGCATACTGATAATTGCCGGAATTGCGAATTTCGCGATCAGTTTTCCCTCGCTTTCTGTTGCCAGAGGATTCATTTTTTTCTGTTCTTTCAACTTTCTTTCACTCCTTATTTTCTCACCAATTATTCATGGATTCTTATTTGATTTTCACCATACGGTGATTATAAAAGACGGAGCTTGTTACGGCCTCCGTCCTCTGAAAATATTCTGCTATTTATTATTTAATATTCACGGATCACGGTTCCAATCTCCCGTGTCGTATCCATATCCACCAGATGAGCCAGTGCATCTTCCAGATGCTTTTCTTTTACTGCTTCTGTAACGATAACAAGCTCTGCTGCATCATCTTCTTTTGTATTCTGAATCACTCTTGCAATACTTACTTTATGCACTCCGAATACACTTGCAATTGCAGCAAGTACACCTGGTTTATTATCCACCAGCATACGGATATAGAACTTGTTCTTTACTTCTTTAAAGTTCTTTATCGGTGTCTCACGATAACAGGTACAACTGATTCTTCCTGTACAATGGTATTGTATATCACGGATTACATCGATCACATCACCCATGATCGCACTGGCCGTCGGGAGTTCCCCTGCTCCTCTTCCGTAGAACATCGTATCACCGGCAGCATCAGAGCGGACAAATACTGCATTAAACGAATCTCTCACGGATGCAAGCGGATGTTCCTTCGGAATCATCATCGGATGAACAGCAACCTCAATTCCTTCTTCCGTATTATGTGCAACACCGAGTAATTTAATCACATCACCGAATTCTTCTGCGTATTCCACATCTTTCGCAGTAATTTTTGTAATTCCTTCTGTATATACATCATCGAATGTAACTCTGGAATGAAATGCAATCGATGCCATGATCGCTACCTTACGTCCTGCATCCAGTCCTTCAATATCGGCCGTCGGATCTGCCTCTGCATAACCAAGCTCTGTTGCCAGTGCCAGTGCATCGTCAAAATCCATCCCTTCTTCGATCATCTTGGTCAGAATAAAGTTCGTCGTACCATTGACAATACCGATAACTTCCTGAATCTCATTCGCCGCCAGACACTGCTTCAGCGGACGGATAATCGGGATTGCTCCTGCCACAGCTGCCTCAAATAAGAAATCCACTCCACTTTCTTCTGCCGCCTCCAAAAGTTCGTGTCCATGTGTCGCTACCAGATCTTTGTTCGCTGTCACGACATTCTTTCCTGCATGCAGTGCTTCCAGAATCATAGTTCTTGCAGGTTCGATACCACCCATCACTTCGATTACGATTTCTATCTCATCATCATTCATGATATCTTCCCACTTATCGGTTAAAAGAGACTGGTCTACACCCTCTCTCTTCTTATTTATGTTATGTACCAGTATCTTCTGAATTTCAAGACCTGCACCGGCTTTCAATGCCATTTCATTCTTCTGGCGTTCCACAAGTTTATACACCCCGCTGCCGACCGTTCCAAGTCCCAGAAGAC
>OGQH01002772.1_pt1 | contig 11255 bp, 7 predicted proteins | sample 1553181 | NCBI WGS metagenome assembly OGQH01 (sample SAMEA2579946, study PRJEB22360) | human gut metagenome | biome: human gut; feature: human-associated habitat; material: faeces | place: Denmark | collected 2008/2010 | reverse complement strand
GGTTTGTGATCTATTACAGGATTTATTTGTCAAATTGTGGGAAAGAGGAGAGATGTTCGAGAACGAAATGGTCCTGAAAGCTTATCTGTACCGGTCCGTTAGAAATAATTGCCTCACTTATATCCGCGATAACCGCCGCCGGGAGCACAGGCTGGCCGAATATGAGCCGGAAGAAACCGAAGAGGCTTTTGTCGACCGGATAATCGAGGCCGAAGTGTATGCCTTGGTCAACGAGGTGTTCGAGGAGTTGCCGGATGCTTGCCGGAAAGTTTACCTCAGAAGTTTGGAAGGGAAAAGCCACCAGGAAATTTCTGAAGAGCTCAACATTGCCATCAATACCATCAAAAAGCATAAAAACAATGCCAATCATTATCTGCGTGTCCGGCTGGAAAAACTCCTTTGCTTTATTACCTGGATCGGATAACCTTTCATATATAATACGTTAAGTTTTTTTTATTCTTCAAAGTGTTAATTGGTGTTAAATAATGGAGTTTATATAACACCTCCCTTTTGAAATGGCATCTTTAGTATAAAAATGTTGAAAAGATGGAATTCGATCGGTTGAAGAAAATAATCGTTAAAGACATATTAGGTTCAGCTTCCGGTGAAGAACGACGTTTGCTGGACGAATGGCGGAATCAGTCGGAGGAGCATCAGCGATTATACGAAAAATTAGTTTCAGGATCCTTTTTGGAGAAAGCGGTGTCGGATAATAATAAAGCATTGCGACGACGGGAATGGAAAAGGTTGGAAGCACGGATCGTCCGTCGGCGGGGCCGTTCGGTGCGTCTGATCCGTTTCAGGGTGGTTGCTGCGGTTTGTATACTCGCATTGGGAATAGGGGCGGTAGGGTTGTGGAGCAATAGCCGGCAAGACAGGGGTGGTTCGCCTTTGGCCGGGTCGATCCGGATGGGAAGTCCTAAGGCGATTGTCGAGTTGGCCGGAGGGCAACAGTTCCTTTTTAATAAAGATACCACTTTGCGTCTCGAGGCTCAGGGGATACAGTTGGTCAGCAGCCGGGATACTCTGGATATCATTCAGCCCGTGATTGCCGGGGAGAGAGGAGAAGAATACAATGTGGTACGGATACCCCACGGAGGAGAATACATCACTCGTCTGCCGGATGACTCCGTCGTTCATCTGAATGCCGGTTCGGAGCTGAAAGTTCCGGTGTATTTCGGAACAGAGAGCCGGGAGGTATGGTTGAGAGGAGAAGGATTTTTTGAAGTGGTTCACCGTGAGAATCTCATTTTTACAGTACATACGGATAAAGCCGATATTTCGGTTTTAGGGACCGAATTCGATGTCAGGGCTTATACCGATGAAAAAGAGGTGGTGACAACTTTGGTACAAGGGGCGGTCGGTGTGAGCAGCGGCCGGACATACGACCGGTTGAAGTCTGGAGAACAGGCCCGGATTGCCGGAAAAGGAGACGTCCGGGTTGCCGAAGTGGATATATATCCCTTTATTGCCTGGAAAAACGGACGGATGGTATTTGAAAACGAACGCCTGGAAAAGATTATGGCCGAATTGCAACGCTGGTATGATTTCGAGTTGTTTTATGCTGATCCCGATGTGAAAGAGATGCACTTTACAATCGATATTTTGAAATATGAGGAAATTTCAAAAGTCCTGAATCTCATGGAAAGGATGAATAAAGTGAAGTTTACGCAAAAAGGACGTACGGTGGTGGTCAATAGCTATTAGTGAAAAGGAGGATGATACCGCAAATATCATCCTCCCCGATACCTGACAAACAGGCTTGATGTAAAATCATTACTCAAAGATAAATAAATTAGACATGAAATAAAAGAGAAAAGGAATAAAATCGAATAAGAAGTTTCGGATATCGTGCCGCAAACAGGAGTCCGGAATAATGTATAACAAACAGACTTAATGTAAAATCAAAAACAAGCTTATGAACAGAAGAAGTGTTTGCCTGCGGAACAGGATTCCGTGGCTTAGTCAATTTCTACGTATGATGAAAATTGCTTTGGTATTTGTGTTTCTATCGGTGTCCTCTTTATTCGCTTCGGTGAATGCCCAGCGGGTGAGTATCGAATTGAAAAATGTCTCGTTGCGGGAAATCTTCGAACAAGTGAAAAAACAGACCGGAATGAGTTTTATGTACAGTAACGATGATATCCGGCACTTGCAGAAACGGGATTTTAAAATGACGGATGCAGATGTGGTGACGATTATGGAAGCTTGTCTGAAAGATATCGGACTGACTTTTGAAGTAGTGGATGAGGTCGTGATTGTGAAACCTGCCGTACAGGTGATGAACAGTGTTCCCCAGAAAAAAATGGTCCTGAGCGGTACGGTCAAAGATAACCGTGGCGATGTGATGCCGGGAGTTACGGTGAGGATTAAGGGGACGACACTGGGAGTCGCTACCGATATCGATGGGAAATGGAACCTGGAAATTCCCGAAATGAACGATGTCGTACTTGTATTTTCTTTTGTGGGAATGGAGTCGCAGGAGATAGAGCCGGGCAACCGGACGGTGATCGATGTCGTGATGGAAGTGGCTAAAGAAAATCTGGAGGAAGTGGTTGTAACCGGTATTTTCAAACGCAACAAAGAAGGGTTTACCGGATCGGCAACCCAGGTATCAGGGGATGAAATCAAAAAGATGACAGCTGGCAATGTCCTGAAAGCACTTGAGATGCTGGATCCCGGATTTCGGATGAATACCGGTAATCTGGCCGGCTCGAATCCGAATGCGATCCCTGATTTCCAGATGCGGGGACAGGCCAGTTTAGGTAATTATGAAGCCAATGATGTTGTCGTGTTGCGTGGAGATGTGAATACCCGTCCTAATCAGCCTTTGTTTGTACTGGACGGGGTGATCGGAGTGGATGCGACGACGATTATGGATTTGGACCCGGAACAGGTGGAATCGATCACTTTGTTGAAAGATGCTGCAGCGACGGTCATCTATGGTTCGGAAGCAGCAAACGGAGTGGTGGTGGTGGAAACGAAAGCGCCGGTACCCGGAAAATTGCGGTTTACCTATAACGGGAATTACGGTTTGGAATGGCCTGATTTGAGTGTGTATGATCTGATGAATGCCGGGGAAAAACTAAGGGTGGAAGAACTGGCCGGGTATTATGCGAATAAGGACGATGTAGGATTACAGAATTATTATAATCATTTGAAACAGGAAGTATTGCGTGGTGTCGATACCTATTGGCTGGGGGAACCGGTACAGACTGCTTTTTCCCATCGCCATGGCCTGACAGTGGAAGGTGGAGACCGGGCTTTACGGTATAAAATCTATTTGGGGGCCAAGTGGGACCCGGGGGTAATGAAAGAGACCAATCTGAATACCAAAACCGGAAAGATCGATCTGAATTATCGTCAGAATAAGATTTTGATCAATAATTCACTGACCGTGGATTATTCGGATGGAACACGGGAGTCGCCCTATGGGACTTTTCAGGATTATGCGATTGTAAATCCTTACTACCGCAAGACGGATGAGAATGGTAATATCAAACAGGTACTGGATACCGGGGAGACGAATACGGATTATAATAGTAGTGGTTATGTCGGTGATTATTACAAAGCGATTTTGAATCCGTTATGGAATAAGCAGTTTGAATCTAAAAATTCCAGCCGGAAATTTGAGTTGAGAGAAGCTTTGAAACTCGAATATTTGCCGATCGATGCGTTACGGTTGAGCCTGGACTTTTCACTGAGTCGTAACGACGGGACCGTAGAGGTATTCAAATCAGCCCAGCACAATGATTTTTACGAAGAGAAAGATCCGTCTTTAAAAGGTTCGTACGATTGGACTAAAAATGAAAATACCTCTTATCGTTTGAGGTTGTCGGGTGCCTATAATAAATCCTGGGGTGATCATTTATTGGCTGCCTTTGCCAGCTATAGTATCAATGAAAGCCAATTGAAAACGACCGCTTTGTCGATGAAGGGCTTTCCGAACGACAGGCTGAGTGAAGTTTATATGGGAACAGAATTTCAGAATACGACAGGTAACGAGAATATGACCAGGGCTTTGGCATTTGTTATGACCTTGAATTATTCTTATAAACAACGTTATGCTGTCGACTATAGTATGAGTATCAATGCTTCTTCGGAATTTGGAAAGAACAATCGTTATGCTCCTTTCTGGTCGGCCGGATTACGCTGGAATGCCGAGAAAGAGGAATTTATCAAAAACTGGGGGATATTCGATGAATTGATATTGCGGGGAACATACGGGATTACCGGTTCTCAAGGTTTTACTCCCTATCAGTCTTTACAGATGTATACTTATTCCAATCTGATGAAAACCTATAAAAGTTCGGATGTCGTGGGGACGGAGATTTATGGGTTGGGAAATCCCGATTTGAAGTGGCAGGAGACTGAAAATTATAATGTTTCATTGGATTTTACGATGTTTCGTAATATTTTGAGTGCCAAAGTCGAGTATTATGAAAAATACACTAAAAATACCCTGATGGATTATAGTATGGCGCCTTCTGTCGGTTTTCTGACCATGAAGGAAAATCTGGGTAAGATTTCCAATAAAGGGTATGAAGTTACTTTACGTTTGATGCCTTATAGTAATCCTTCTAAAGAAGCTTATTGGAATATTATTTTCACCGGTTCGCACAATAAATCGCGGATCGAACAAATTTCCAATGCCCTGAAGGTCATGAATGAAAAACAAATGGCTATTGCCGATGAGGTTGAAAATCCTTACGAAACGGATATCGCCGATAAGCGGGAAAAGAGCCCTTTGCCCCGTTATGAAAACGGTTATTCACAAACGACGATTTGGGCCGTTCGCTCAATGGGGATCGATCCTCAGACAGGCCGGGAAGTGTTTTTAACCCGTGACGGACGATTGACGAATATCTATTCAGCGGCTGACCAGATTCCGGTGGGGGATACGGAACCCAAACTTCAGGGATCGGTTTCGACCACTTTTACCTATAAAGGATTCAGCCTGACCCTGGCCGGGCAGTATCATTTCGGAGGACAGACCTACAACAAGACTTTGATCAATAAGGTTGAAAATGCCAATCTGCGGTTGAATGCCGACCGGAGGGCTTTGTACAGTCGTTGGCAGACCCCCCGGTGATCAGGTGTTTTTTAAAGCGATAGACGGTAATATTTATAAGACCGATACGAAAGAAAGTTCACGTTTTGTGATGGATGACAACGAATTTTATTTTTCTACAGTGAATTTATCCTATCGGCTGGAAGGGAAAAAGTACAATTGGATGAAACGGGCCGGTATCAGTTCTGCAACTTTGGGATTGTATATGGAAGATATCTGCCGCTTTTCTACGGTAAAAATGGAACGTGGTATCGATTATCCGTTTTCCCGTTCGGTTTCTATGTCTTTGAATGTGATCTTTTAAAAATGATGGATATGAAAAAATATATAGTAAGCATTTGTTTGGGAATGGTATTCTTATCTTCCTGTTCCAATTGGCTCGATGTACAACCGAAGACGACCGTGGAGGAAGAAAAAGTGTTCAGCCGTGAATTGGGATTCAAAGAAGCTTTGACCGGGGTATATATTAAAATGGCTTCTACCGATTTATATGCCCGGAATCTGAGTTATGGTTTTATCGATATTCTGGGGCAGCGTTATCAGGCGAGCGATGCCTTGACTTATCAGAATGAATTGTGGTATACTTTCCCTTCTACCAAAACGGAAAGTTATACTAAAACGATCTGGGAAAAAATGTATAACATTATAGCTAACGTGAACAACCTGCTCTATTATTGCGATGAGAATAAACAGGTTTTTACGACCGGTCATTATTATGAGATTATAAAGGGAGAAGCTTTAGGTTTACGGGCTTTCCTGCATTTCGACCTGTTGCGGATGTTCGGCCCCGTTTATAAGGATAATCCCACTTCTAAACGCATTACCTACCGGACTGAATTCAGTAAAGAAATCAAGGAGTTGCAACCGTCGAATGTGGTCATGGACAGTATTATTTCCGATCTGAAAAAAGCGGAAACCTTACTCACCGGTACCGATCCCCTGAATTTTGAGTTTCCGGTTAGTGACTATGAGGAAGAGGATATGGGAGGCGACCGTTTTTTGGTATATCGTCATAAACGGATGAATCTGTATGCGGTGAAAGCTTTGTTGGCCCGGGTGTATCTGTATGCCGGAAATAAGACGGAGGCGGAGAATTATGCCAATCAGGTGATCGGGAGTGGTTATTTCGATCTGATCGGAGATGCTTCCGATGTATTGCGTTCGAAAGAAATTGTATTTTCGGTGTATGTGGACGATTTCGACCAGCAGGTGGCTACGATCACTAATGGGAATACCTATTATATCAGTGAGGAAGAGTTTTTGGACGAACTTTTCGATGTGGCCAATGACGGGTCGAATGACTTACGTATCCGGGAGGGGGTAGGCTTCGATTACGGGACTCACGGGATTACGATGAGAAAGTACAAACAGGAGAATTTGTGGGCTTCTACAGAAGGTACGGTCGTATTGATCCGGTTGTCGGAGATGTATTACATTTTGGCAGAATGTGCTGCAACTCCTGAAGAGGCTGCCGGATATTTAAATAAGGTAAGGGAAATGCGTGGTATAGACCCGACGGTTTGTACGGAAACTAACCGTTTGAATGAGATCGAGAAAGAGTACCGGAAAGAATTTTATGGAGAAGGACAGTTGTTCTATTTCTATAAACGCAATGGGTATACTACTTTTTTACATAGTCCGCTCAGTAATATGACCGAAAGTAACTATATGTTCTCCTGGCCGGATGATGAAACTTTGTTTGGTAAAACCAATTAATCGGAAGAATTATGAAAAGAATACAAATATCTATCTTTTTGATACTGGCTTTGGCCATATACAGTTGCCAGGAATATGAAATGGTGCAATATGGTACCGGGCAGCAAATTAATTTTATGGGGGATTATTATCTGGGACAGAATAAGAAGCCCTATTGGGAGGACGATACGACTTATCTGCATTATGAGGTGAATTTCGGTATAAATCCGTTGGGCGATTCATTGCGGGTAGATACCGTACTGATCGGGGTGAAAATCAGCGGTGCTATGGTGGATTATCCCCGGAGAGTGGTATTTAAAACCGATGCTCCTGATAAAAATGCATTGGAAGTTTTATTTCCGGAAGCCTATTATGTACCTGCCGATACCGGACAGGCTGTGTTTAAAATACTTTTAAAACGTCCGGCAACACGTAATGCTACATATTCGGCTAATCTGACTTTCGATTATGCCCAATCTGATTTTGAAGCGGGTACTTTAGAAAGACAATTTTTCAGATTAAAAGCCGAAGATACGGTAAATCTCGGTTTATGGGGATCCAATGAGGAAGAATGGGACGGTTACTATGCCATGTATTTCGGCGATTATAGTGAGACGAAAGCCCGGTATCTGATTACAAAATACGGAGGGACTTCCCTGAATGAATGGATGATGACCAATCAGTTTTACGATATACTCTTGTCGAACGGATTTTATACGGATTTAGAAGCTTATAAGGCGGATCCGGCCAACCGGCCTTTGATTGATGAGAACACCGGAGAATGGATCGAGATCCCGGATATTTCGGAATTACTTTAAAATTTGAACAGTATGAAAAGATTGATCTATTTTATATTAGGATTACTCGTGGCTTCGTGCTACGATGATAAGGGAAATTATACTTATCAGGAGGTAAATACACTGGATGTCTCTTTGAATAAAGTATATTCGGTGCGTCTGGATAAAGATACGACGGTTACAATTATACCGCAATTGTCTCAGTCCTTACAAGAAAATGAGGATAATCTGGAATATACGTGGCTGCATTCGACAACCAATCATAATTTTTACGGACATGGCAAGTTCGACACGGTTGGATTGGAACAGAATTTAAATTTTCATATCGATCCTGAGGCTAAAAATCTGGCCTATGCCCATTATTTTCGTTTGAATGTATACGATAGAATAACGGATATAGAATATCCGGTCAATACGACCATCGAATTGATCAAACCTTATGTCGGTTCGTGGATGATATTACACCGTAAAAACGGACAGACTGAATTAGGTTCTGTCGAATATATCGGGGGAGACATCGTCGTACAGGAAGATGCTTATTATGAAGAAACCGGAAAAAGATTTACCGGAAAACCGCAGGCTTTGATGTCGTATACGACTTCCTGCAAGTATTATGGTACAGGATCGGGCTGGAATATGTTTACCGTCATTACGGATGATCCGGTAGAATCGGGCGTGTATTGCCAGTGGAAACATTTTGAAAAGAAAGACAGCCTGACGCGGATGGTAGCTCCGTTAGCTCAGAATAGTTTTGATTTTCAGCATATCACTTTAGCAGATGGTGATGGCACTGCCAGTGCTTTGTTGCTGTCCGGCGGCATGCTTTATCAGTCGCCCCGTGCCGGGAAAATTTATGAGCCGGCTGCTGATCTGGAAGGAGAGGTAAATATCACGCTTGCTTCTAAAATCAGTAATAATGCGCTGTTGTACGATGAAGCAGGACATCGTTTCGCTTTCTATTATAATACGAGTGACGGGTTGGGTGTAAAGAAATACGATCCCTTGTATTTTAGTGAAAGCGAGGAAAATACGAATCTGATCAAGGCTATACCGACCCGGGATGGAAATGTGTCGGCTGTAAATCCCAATAAACTGCCTGAAGACCAGAAAGTCTTGTATTTGGGAACCGGTTATCAGTATGCTTCTGCCTGGACCAGTGTGTATGCCTATGCTTTGGCGAAAAACGATACCAGATGTTTCGTCTATGAGTTCAATCCGAGAGGATTTAATTATTCGGACAATGCTTCGTTTAATGGCTATTATACCATAAATATCCCCCAAGGTTTGGACGAGAGTGCAGTGTTTGCCTCTACCCCTCCGTACAGTGGGCTTCTTTTTTATGCTTCCGGCAATACGGTTTATCGTTTGGATTTCAAGCAGGCAGGAGGAAAGGCGACAGCTATTTATACCCATGCCGGAGGTAAGGCGGTGAAGATGAAATTCGCTAAGCGCTATCTTTCCAGCAGTAATGCTTTCGATGCTTATGAATTTGATGTGCAATATAGTTTGGGTATCGGTTTCGATATGGGAAACGGTAAAGGAGATTTTGTCATTCTGAATTTATCGTCTACCGGAAGTGTCGGTGGGGATAGTGAGCATTATCCGGCCAAGCAAGTGTATACTGATTTTGGGGAAATTACTGATTTTGTATTTATTTAAAAATAGAGCGTATGAAGGTATTTATTATACTAGCTGGTTTATTGATGTTAGGAGCTTGTACCGGCAAGCCGGAAGGCTTTGTACTGAAGGGTGAATTGAAGGGAGCTCCGGATGATCATTGGGTATTTCTGACAAATACCGGACAAACTCATTATTACGATAGTACCCGGTTAAAAAACGGACGGTTTGAGTTCAAAGGGAAAGTTGACGGTCCGGAATTGCGTTGTATTACTTATTTTAAAGATCCCTCACAACGGGTTTTTGGGTGGGATAAAATTCTGAATATTCCGGTTTATGTTGAGAATGCTGCTATTCAGGTCACTTTACCTTTTGCTGAAATGCCTTCGAAGCTGCAAAAAGAACTTCCTGCCGGTTTACAGGTGAAAGGGTCGGAATCTCATGATCTGTATATGGCTTATAAGCGACGGGTGACTCCGTTTGTTTTGCAGAACGATAGTTTGTTCGATGCTTACCGGCATGTGTATTATTATAAAAAAGGAACGGAAGAAGACGTATTTCGCTGTGTCCGGGAAATGGATGCCGTACGCGACAGTATCTTTTATACCGGGGTCGGTTTTATTCGTCGGCATATTTCCTCTCCGGTAGCCGTATATGTGGCTAAAGGGTTGAATGTACGGGCACATGAAAGACGGGTTGCCCGGGAGGTTGCCGGACTTTTCCCGGAAGAGTTTCGGAAAACCCCGGAAGGACAGAAGCTGGAGAAGGCTGTCCTGGGCCAGCCTTTATACGTTGGAGATGTATTGCCTGATTTCGAGGTATTGACCACCGGTTTGAAAAAGGTGAAATTGTCCGGGATATTACGCAAAGGTCATTATACTTTGGTGGAATTATGGGCATCCTGGTGTGGCCCTTGCCGGGCAGATATCCCCCATTTGAAAGAGACCTATGAACGTTACCATGGAAAGGGATTCGATATGGTCAGTATTTCGATAGACGACGACACGGATGCCTGGCTGAAGGCGGTAAAGGAAGAAGGAATGGCTTAGACACAGGTTTGCGGGGCGAACGGGAAGAGTTATGACAAGGAATGTATGAAACTCTTCGGAACCAATGGTGTGCCTTCCTGTGTTTTGGTCGATGCCGAAGGCCGGGTAGTCAGCACCAATGCCCGTGGAGGATGGTTGAATGAAAAATTAGCGAAATTGTTTCAGGAATAAGGATAAAATTGAAAATAATGAAAAGTATTTTGATCGTTTGTCTCTGTATGTGGGGGCTGCTCGTGTATGGGGAAAAAAATAACACGGTGCATTTGTATGGTTCGTTGAAAGAATTTAAAGCGGCAGAAGTGAATATGGCTCCGGATGGAGCTGCCGGCGAGATTTCGGATGCCGGAGTGATAAAAATACCCGTGGACGCAGATGGAAATTTCGATTTGGTGTTGCCTTTGAGCAAACCTGCTTATTTCCGTATCGGACGAAATACCTTGTATCTGACTCCCGGAGATGAACTGAAAGTATATTTGGGTACTTCCCAGCCGCAAAGTACATTCGAGGGGAAAGGTATGGAAGCCAATACCTATCTGAAAGGACGCTTGTTTCCGAAAGCAGGGTCCTTTCTTTCGGCCGGAAGAAATCTGAGACCGACTTTTGAAGCGACTAAAAAAACGGTGGATAGTTTAGCTGCCCTGCGTATGAAAGAGTTGGAGGAGTTGAAAAATGTCAGTAAAGAATTTAGGCTGCTCGAAAAAGAACGGATTAAAGCTGATGTGGCGAATAGCTATATGTCTTTTGCCGGTTATTCGGACGCGATGTTGAGCGATTGTAAGTCGGAGGAAGAATTCAAACAGGTACTTGGGAAATTTTACACTTCTATACAAGGGGATATGAACCCGATTCTGCAGGAAATTGCCGGTTCGGACGATTATCTGGATGTGGCCGTTGTGAGAGATGTCCTGGTCAGTTGCTATAACTTGAAAGTTTTCGATTATCCGAAGTCCGCCCGCTTGGCAGAACTGGTCGAAGTACTGGAAAAAGGAGAAGAACTGGAAGAGGAACTGACGCCGGAAAAATACC
>OGQH01002766.1_pt1 | contig 11279 bp, 10 predicted proteins | sample 1553181 | NCBI WGS metagenome assembly OGQH01 (sample SAMEA2579946, study PRJEB22360) | human gut metagenome | biome: human gut; feature: human-associated habitat; material: faeces | place: Denmark | collected 2008/2010 | reverse complement strand
TTTCTCTCGTGGAAGGAAACGGTCTCTTCGATTTACCATTGCGAAACATTCCTCGTCGTTTGGCTCTTACGGTAAATCGTCGTTCATTGGTTGATGATCAATTTGATGAAGCTTGTGCGTTACAGGACAAAATGCAGATTGAGCATGTCGCCAATGACGGGCTTGACGTATATCGAGACGGTTTAAAACTTCGTGCAGCTATTAATGATGGAACTAAAAGCGATTCTGCGATTCCGTGGATGATTGCTGTTGAATTGCGAGGCAGTATCAGTCCGGACCGAGAGTGGCGCTATTATCCGCAGACCTGTGCTGTGATTTGTGCTACTCCTGACATGTTCGGAAGCCGCTTGCTGTTTCGTGGCTACGGCACTAGTCGTACCATGCGTTCTATGGAAGCTGGATTGCTTGCATACGACACAGTGTTGATTGTTGATGAAGCTCATCTGAGCCAGCAATTATTAAAAACCGCACAGCAAGTGGCACGTATCGAAAACATGGCTGATGCTCCGATTGCTCGACAAGTATCTCCTTTACAAGTTGTAGAAACGACTGCAACCCCAGTTTCTGAAGATACTGATAATGCGATTTCTGTCCTTGAATCTGATTTCACAACTGACGTTATGCTCGAAAAGCGTCTTAACCAGTCAAAACCAGTTGTTGTAACTTGTGATTTTGAGAAGTCGAAAGATGAGATAGATGCAATTGTTGAGCAGTGCCTTTCTCTGATTCACTCCAATATCGAGGCTGATGAATACAGCGATTCAGGTCCCCATGTTCTTGGATGCATTCTCAACACAGTTAAAAAAGCCAACCTCGTTGCTGACAAACTCGAAAAACTATGCAAAAAGAATGGCATCAAAAAGCCTATTGACGTTTATATCGGTCCAATGCGTGCATACGACAAAAGAAAAGTGGCCGATAAGCTGCATTCTCTTTCTGAGCTAAAACCGGATGAGGCTCCTTGCTGCATTATCGGCACACAGACTTTGGAAGTCGGTGTTGATATCGATTTTGCAAATATGGTGACTGAGATTGCTCCTGGATCTGCGTTGGTTCAACGTGCCGGCCGTGTGAATCGTCGTGGCTTGAGAGCTGAAGGCCTTATCTACATATTTGGCGTTGATTTGCAGAAGCTTTCTGAAAAGAAGCAATCTGACGAGACTGTTCCTTACAAGCCTGAAGATATTATAAAGGCGCAGACTTGGCTAAATTCCTTGGAAGATGCAGAAACTGGAAAGCCGAGCATCAGCGCATGGTCCGTAGGAAAAACCATGGTACCTCGGGAAGATCCCGACAGACTTTTAATCCAGCGTTTGGAACCATGGGATGTTGAGAATCTATCTGTCACAGATGAGAATTTATGTGCCAACCTGTGTGGGGTTGATCTTCAACAGGGACGTGCGGACCTCAATCTATGGTTACGGGATGATCTTAATTCCAGTGGTCCTGACATTAATATCGTGGTGAGAAATTTGCCATGGAATGACATGTCGGCTATTCGAATTCTGGAAATGGCGCAGCCTGAGAATGACGAGTTATTCCCCGTTAGAAAATGGCGTGGACTTCAAGAGTTCTTTAAATGTTTGGAGAAGGAAGACAATAAGTCGCGAAGGAGAGGTGCTCGGGTCGAGGCTAACAATGAGCATGGTGGAAAAGATAAAATCGATTTTCCACATAGAGTATTCAGATATCGCGCCTCGGAACCTGAAGGTCATCGTGTGATATGCATGCATGTGCAAGATGTCGAGCATGCTGTGATCAAATCTGGCGACATACTTATCCTTGATGATTTTGAAAGAGTTTTCTCTACATTCACTGAGAATGTTGCGATTTTTGATCCAGAAGGTTCTTCTACGGTAGAGGATGTTTTTAACAAATGCGGCTCCTCTATCATGGTCATCAATGACATTTCGCTTAAGCCGAAAGAGATTGAAGCATTTCAGCATATTCAAAATATTGAAGAAATCTCTGGCGAGCACAATGCTGAAGTCCTTTCTGACAAAGTGCAAAACGACATGCAAGAGTCGTTAAGACTGATTCGTGCAGCTGCGGCAGCGGAGTCGACAAGTTCGGTGGAGTGCTCCTTGCTTTGTTTTGAACGAGAACATTCTTGTTTTGATGTTGATGGCAATGAGATTATCCGTGAAGTCAGATGGATCGTAAGCAGTGCTTCTGAAAATGCGCCAGATTCTGAATCTGACCAGGAAATCATAGTCTCTAGGAAAAAGACTCTTTTTCTAGGAGGAATATCGAATGATTCCAATCTTCGCAGGAAAGAAGGCCATCAAGATCATGTAGCTTGGCGTGCACAAGCGCTTGGTAAAGCTGTCGGGCTTGATGATACTTTGACCAATGATTTGCGTATTGCCGGTGAATATCATGATGAGGGCAAGAAAGACAGGCGTTTCCAGAGACTGCTTCGTAATGATCGCGAGGTGCAGGAAACGGAACTTTGGGCAAAGAGCCGGTACTTTATTTCGCATGCCAAAGAGCGGGGACTTCGTAACGAATATCGACTGCATGGTTGGCGTCATGAGCAACGTTCCGTTGCGGAATTCCTTCAAGCCAGCAAAACGAATGAACGGTTGCGAGATATGGAAGAAACCGACAAGCAGCTTGTCGCACGACTCATAGGCACATCACATGGCCACGGACGTGCATCTTTCCAGTATGGGACTGAATATCTGCTTCCTGTGGAGGGTGGTTCTTCCCGCGAAATGAATCCGGAATTGAATGTGCTTTCCGACCGATTGTTCGAAACCGGTGAGTGGGAGACCCTCATCGACCATACCAATCAAAGGTATGGTTTCTGGGGAGTTTCTTACCTTGAAGCTTTGCTTCGCGCTGCGGATATTACATGTTCGAAGGAGGGGCTGTGATGAGTGTTGTCATTTCTGCGGATGCGACCGACGCATTCTCGCATTTGCTTATGGTCGGTCTTGCATCCATTCTTGAAGATGCTAATCCTGATCGTGTTTGCCTATTTCGATGGCTGGATGATTTGCAGGCTTTTGAGATAAAGACGAATGATGATTTGGATATCGATCAAATATCGAAGGTTGTGAGTGAACATGCTAAGCGGTGGTCTCAATCTTTGCCGTTGACTTCTCAAGACGACTATACGGTTTCAAATGAATCCGACAAGCCAAGTGGGGCGTTCCATGCCACAATGTCACCGAGGCTAAGCAATTTGGGTGTTCCTTATGGCTGGGAAAAACTTCAAAGAAATCGAGAAGCTGCGGTTGACGCCATGAAAACATTCGGCGATTACCGTTACTTCGGCGCACTGGGGCAGCCTTCATACTGGTCAGGTGAGCAAACTAATCATAGTTTACGTTCTGATTTCGGGGCTTCTCGTTGGGAAATGGTGACGCGAAACAAAGGGCAAGAATTCATCGGAGGTCGTTTGTTTCCTTTGGCCCAAAAGGTTGCAGCACGACCCATCGAAAAAGTTCGGGATGGATTGCTTGGTACGACAATTGAGGATGAGGTTGGTGGCAATAAAGCATTTAGCCGTGCTGCCACGGGCCTTCACGCTCCATCGAAAACCGACAATGCGCGTGCATGGTGCGCATTGATTGGCGTTTCCGCCTTTCCGACGCGTGTTACGACTATTGGAAGCGAAATGTCTCGTGACAGTAGCGCGGCAATGTTCCAGATTAAAGGCCCAATTCGTTTCGCGATTCTTCCGTTGTTCGATCAATACTGGACAACTGCGAAATACCGTTCCGTTATACGTAGCGAAGCGCTTGCGCAATTCGGTATTCAGCAGGCTCGTTTCAGGGGAGACCAAGTAATGAGTGCGGCATCTGACTGGCTTGAAGAAAAAGGTGTTCCTGCCTGTTGCCTTTTCAATCAGTTCATGTCTGATAACAAAAGTGCTCCGGAACGATGGCTGGAGCCTGGTGAAATCATCCCAGTAAAACAAATGGAATAACAAGGAGAAAGCTATGGATGACGACCCTATTCCGATTAGCTTGGTTGCCAATTACATGTTCTGCCCGCGCAGAGCGTGGTTGGAAGCGCTAGGAGAAAAAGTCGATTCGGATCAAATCATGCGAGGAACATATGATCATCGCAAGGTTGACCGTACTGATGGCGCTCCTGATGCGGATTCGTATCAAGCCGTGAATATCAGGCATGAGGAATGGGGCGTCAGCGGCAAGCTGGATGCTGCAAAAATGACGGATAGCGGAATCGTTATTCGTGAATATAAAGCGACGCCTGTGAAGCGGACGATGATAGTTACGCCCGCAATGCGTACACAGCTTGCTTTACAGGCTGCATGTCTTGAAAATATGGGTTTTCATGTAGCTGGTACTGAAATATTTTTCACCACGCACCATCGGCGGGTTGAAGTTGACCTTGACGAAGAAGATTATGAAAACGCGCATAAAGCGGTGGAAGAAACTCGAACGTTAATTAATTCGGAACAAGCTCCTGAGCCATTAGAGGACAGCGCTCGTTGTATGCGATGCTCACATGTAGGGATTTGTCTGCCGGAAGAACGTAAGTTATGTGCTGTCACGCATCGAGTGATGGTTTCGTCTCCAGATAATCAAGTAACGCATCTTGCTACTCCTGGAGCAAAAGCCTTTACAAGATCCGGAAGAATGATTGTTCAGAAAAATGGCGAAGAACTTGCTTCTATTCCAATTGATATCATGCAGGGTTTGCAGATTTACGGCAATACCGATTTGTCAAGTGGGCTAATCCGTGAGTTGATGTGGCGTGATATTCCCATAGTTTGGTGCAGTGGAACAGGACGAATGTACGGATGGTCCATTCCCTCTTATGGACCAAACGGGGAGCAACGTGTTGACCAGCATGTAGCTTCCCATGAAGGACGGCTTGGTCTTGCACGTGAATTTATCGTCGCAAAAATACACAATCAATCTGTTTTGCTGCGACGGTCAGAATCGGACAATCCAGTATTGCCGCAACTGCGACATATTGAGAAACAGGTTGGAAATGCGAACCGTTGGCAGGACATACTTGGTCTCGAAGGAGAGTCTGCAGCGTTGTATTTCTCTCAATTCGAGCATCTTATTAAAACTGATCGTCAAGCTGAGTGGCCTTGGATTGCCCGTATGCGTAGACCCGCTCCAGACGCGTTGAATGCACTGCTTGATTTTACATACACATTATTGTTGTCGGATTGTGTGCGAGCTTTGATTTCCTGTGGTCTTGATCCGCATGCTGGTTTCTTGCATAGCAGTAAACGGAATAAACCGGCATTGGCTTTGGATTTGATGGAGGAATTCAGGGCTCCGATTGCAGATTCGGTAGTGCAAACAGTGATTAATAACGGTGAAATCAATGCATCTGGATTCTCGGATGCGCTTGGCTCCGTGCGCATGACAGATGAGACTCGGAAAACGGTGATCAAAGCATACGAACGAAGAATGGCTACGGAAATCATCCATCCGGTATTCAAATACAAAGCTTCTTGGCGAAGGACTATCGAAATTCAGGCCAGAATGATTTTGGGATATCTTGATGGGACGCAAACTGAATATCGCGGAATCAGAATTCGTTAAGGAGCGAGTCATGACGAATCAGAAACGTGGCTATCTGGTGGCATATGATATCAGCGATGATTGCTGCCGCTCACATGTTGCGAAAATTCTTCAACACTATGGAGAACGATTGCAATATAGCATCTTCTTACTGCGGGTACGTCCTTCGATGATGTTGGATGTCCGTATGCAGATAGAGAGGGAAATAGATGACTCAATCGATTCTGTTGTGTTCTGTTCTCTTGGAACCATTTCTCAAACGGAAGAGGGCTTGGATTTCTTGGGGCGCCGTGGATACGTCGATTTAGAGATACCGACAGTGATTTGAAGTTTTAGCCTAATGGTGATGTTGTTTGATAAGTAAAGAGTGTTTTGCTGTTTTTCAAGTGCGAGAGATGCATCATTGCTGCGACACACGGTGAGCGCTCGCACTTGAAAAATAGTTGTTTTGGAGCCAGTGAACTTATATTGCTTCTGTATTGCGATAGAAATGAAAGAGTCGCTCGCAAAAACCTTTAGAATATGTGTCATTGCAAGGTCTTAGACTATGACTATTCCTGAGCATTCAAGCTCAGGACTTCATTGAGGAGTAAAAACACATGTTTCGCCGCGTGGGGTATTGCAAATTCCTGAGCATTCAAGCTCAGGACTTCATTGAGGATCCGGCCCAGCCTCTCCATTGATGGCCTCCTGCTTGATTCCTGAGCATTCAAGCTCAGGACTTCATTGAGGAGACACGGTGGAAACGCAACACGCTGTAATTGCAATATTCCTGAGCATTCAAGCTCAGGACTTCATTGAGGATCGTGAACAGGTAGAGTTGGAGAAGATTCGACAGGAAAATTCCTGAGCATTCAAGCTCAGGACTTCATTGAGGAAAGCGGTGCATCAGAGTATCCGCATCAGGCCCGTCAGATTCCTGAGCATTCAAGCTCAGGACTTCATTGAGGATCCATTAGTATTAACGCAATCAACGGCGCTAATGTCACATTCCTGAGCATTCAAGCTCAGGACTTCATTGAGGATCGAACGTGTTTGGCGGGGTTCCCCGTCTGATGAAAATATTCCTGAGCATTCAAGCTCAGGACTTCATTGAGGAACAAGCAACTGCCAGACCATCAGCATCGAGCACCAATTCCTGAGCATTCAAGCTCAGGACTTCATTGAGGACGTGAGGAAAACAACGACGTAGCGGCGAAATATTTCGACATTCCTGAGCATTCAAGCTCAGGACTTCATTGAGGAGTGGTGGTCTTCTCGAACGCCTTGACGGCATCATATTCCTGAGCATTCAAGCTCAGGACTTCATTGAGGACAGCGGTGGTTTGCTGGACGTGGACGGAAACAAAGAAATTCCTGAGCATTCAAGCTCAGGACTTCATTGAGGAATCGTCCTCACGTTGACGGCATGGTTCATCGACGAGGTATTCCTGAGCATTCAAGCTCAGGACTTCATTGAGGATGCCATAATGTCGGCTTGAATCCGACGCGCATTCGAATTCCTGAGCATTCAAGCTCAGGACTTCATTGAGGACTGAGACACAGTAATAACCGCTTGCGTAAACCATGCGATTCCTGAGCATTCAAGCTCAGGACTTCATTGAGGAGCTCGGATATACGCCGGTCTACGGATTCAACCCGATTCCTGAGCATTCAAGCTCAGGACTTCATTGAGGAGACTGCAAGGAACGATTCAAGGACTTCGGCATCTCCAATTCCTGAGCATTCAAGCTCAGGACTTCATTGAGGATACAGCTACCCGTGGAACTGCTACCTCCGCTACGATTCCTGAGCATTCAAGCTCAGGACTTCATTGAGGATGTTCGGGACGAACTGGGCCGGCAGCGTCTCGCCCTATTCCTGAGCATTCAAGCTCAGGACTTCATTGAGGAGTCGGCACAGCCCTGACGCGCACCTCGATTTGCGTAATTCCTGAGCATTCAAGCTCAGGACTTCATTGAGGAGGTAGCACGTACGAGCAGGCCGCAGTCGGTCTCGTCATTCCTGAGCATTCAAGCTCAGGACTTCATTGAGGAACTGGGGAATCATCATCACGAAGGATAACGGGCATGCATTCCTGAGCATTCAAGCTCAGGACTTCATTGAGGATATCGCAAATGAACGTATTCTTGACTCAGTCATGGGTATTCCTGAGCATTCAAGCTCAGGACTTCATTGAGGATACAAGCCTAAGAAATGGGATAGTTACGGCATTAAATTCCTGAGCATTCAAGCTCAGGACTTCATTGAGGAGCGTAAAGCTCGGACGGCGGCAGGTTTGACACCACATTCCTGAGCATTCAAGCTCAGGACTTCATTGAGGAAAGCTCTATTGTAGTGGTTTCATTTGTTTGGAATATTCCTGAGCATTCAAGCTCAGGACTTCATTGAGGAAATCGAGCAATGCGCATGCTCGACCAGATACTGACAATTCCTGAGCATTCAAGCTCAGGACTTCATTGAGGAATGCTGGTGCCGTTGAGTTGGCTTTCGAACGCGCTGCATTCCTGAGCATTCAAGCTCAGGACTTCATTGAGGAGGCGCGACGCTTGACGGCAGGGCGAGCCCGTCCAGATTCCTGAGCATTCAAGCTCAGGACTTCATTGAGGATTCATGCATCAGGCGTATGACGAACAGGCGAAGTCCAATTCCTGAGCATTCAAGCTCAGGACTTCATTGAGGACCAAAAGCGGTAGTGCGCCAAGTAAGTGCCGTCAATTCCTGAGCATTCAAGCTCAGGACTTCATTGAGGAGATGCTGGTCAGGCTCAAGGCATGGCTCGGCAAGGATTCCTGAGCATTCAAGCTCAGGACTTCATTGAGGAGTTGACGGTGACGTGCGAACGTCCCGAGATATTGTATTCCTGAGCATTCAAGCTCAGGACTTCATTGAGGAGCGGCGAAAGACGAGGATGACGCATGGAATTATGCATTCCTGAGCATTCAAGCTCAGGACTTCATTGAGGAAAGTCCATACAGTATTTCGCCCACAAGTCCCAGCAATTCCTGAGCATTCAAGCTCAGGACTTCATTGAGGACCGATGTGGGACCGCTGCTACGGCATGTGCAACCCATTCCTGAGCATTCAAGCTCAGGACTTCATTGAGGATTCTTCCAGTTGGAATTACGGAAGAATTGGCAGTCATTCCTAAGCATTCAAGCTCAGGACTTCATTGAGGAGACATGCCTCCGGACCCATGGCAGCGCAAGGTCATGGAATTCCTGAGCATTCAAGCTCAGGACTTCATTGAGGATCGAAGACCAGGCTGGTATCGATCGCTTGAACGCATTCCTGAGCATTCAAGCTCAGGACTTCATTGAGGATCTGTAAAAGAACTTGCACCATGCCCCGAGGGGCTGATTCCTGAGCATTCAAGCTCAGGACTTCATTGAGGAGAACAAAACCTCGGACGGCATCCGCGCCGTCGTCATTCCTGAGCATTCAAGCTCAGGACTTCATTGAGGAGGATCTGCATACGGATTTTGGCCGATTTTCGTCGGAAATTCCTGAGCATTCAAGCTCAGGACTTCATTGAGGATGGAAATTACACGAGTTGTATGTTCGTTCGAGCACGTATTCCTGAGCATTCAAGCTCAGGACTTCATTGAGGAGGCGACGCCGTGACCTGGGCGAAGTACGCTGGCATTCCTGAGCATTCAAGCTCAGGACTTCATTGAGGACGCACCGGCACCACCCTCACCTACGGGCTCACCGACGAATTCCTGAGCATTCAAGCTCAGGACTTCATTGAGGAGGCGTACCCCTGCCACCGCTGAGCCGGGTTAGCGACATTCCTGAGCATTCAAGCTCAGGACTTCATTGAGGACAAAAATGATTCAGACAATCGTCAACCTTAAAATCAATTCCTGAGCATTCAAGCTCAGGACTTCATTGAGGAGAAATGAGCAGGGCTGAGACCACCGCCATGCTGTCCAAATTCCTGAGCATTCAAGCTCAGGACTTCATTGAGGAAATGCGAAGGGTTTCACGGTCATCCGTACTGGCATGATTCCTGAGCATTCAAGCTCAGGACTTCATTGAGGAAACGCAATGTCGTGGGTGACTCCGTGGCGCGATTCGGATTCCTGAGCATTCAAGCTCAGGACTTCATTGAGGAGGCATGACGGAAATGTAGTTATTGGCGTTGCCGGTCATTCCTGAGCATTCAAGCTCAGGACTTCATTGAGGAGTGTTCGTGTTCCACTACGCCGGCTGCGACCGCGTCATTCCTGAGTATTCAAGCTCAGGACTTCATTGAGGACCCGGCGACATGCCAAGCGAAGTGCCGAACCAAAGATTCCTGAGTATTCAAACTCGGGATTTCATTGAGGAGCTGTGGGCGAAGAAGCGCAACCGTCTCCAGTTTTTTGGATTAAAGCCAATATTCAGAGGTCTATCCAAAATCGCTGGATGATACTGTCTTCGTTCCGTCCCGTACCGTTCACGATTTCATTCTCCATCTTTCCACCATTGCTGATAATCGTCCGTCTTGATGCTTCATTGCTCTTGTGACAGGTAAGTAGAACACGTTGCTCGCCCTGCTCTTTACAGATGGGCAGGAGTAAGGCGAGCATCGCTTTGGCATACCCTTTTTGACGTTCCGATGGCAAAATGCTATACCCAATATTTCCTCCGTATTGCAGTAGAAAAGGGGATAGCGGACGTCTGAAATCAATGATGCCGACGAGCTTGTCATCCGCCTTCCGAATAGCTAAAAATACTTCCGACGGCACATAGCCTTCGCCGTATTTCTTTTTCAATCGATTATCGAAATCGATCCATTCATCAAAAGAATCCGTGTCTTCGAGACCGGCGCATCCATCGAGACTGTCGTTGTTTGCAAGCATCTCCTGCTTGTAATGCATCACTTGGCTCGCGTATTTTCGCGTTGGCTTGACCAGTGCTAAATCTCTTTGCATGATTATGTCCTCTGTTTATTGATGCGCAAGTGCCTGGCTCGTGCCGTTTAATGTCCAATTATACGGACGCGTTTGTAGTTATCGGCAAAACGAGATGCTGACAAAGCTCGCGTTCCAACTCAAATATTCGTTGTATCACACGCGCGTTAGCTATATTTATGTATTTAGTCAAGTCGGCGTTTTGTGATTGGTTACGAAACGCCGACTTGCCTAAATATAGGCAGGGGCAGCAGGGCCCCGCGGTCCTCTGTGTTTTGTCAAATTGAAGCAGTCCAACAAAACGGCGCCGCCCCCATCGGCCTAACTTCTATTGAACAGACGCAGCTGGCTTGCGAGATACCGATCATCCCACACATCCCATCGCAGGAGAGATTATTCTTGAGGGATATCTCCTGCGAGTCCGAGGTTGGGGGAGAAAAGCTGCACGTCAGTATGCCTGCGTGGTTGGAGGGCATCATGGCACTCCGCCAGACAAAAGCAAAATTGACGAAGAGAAAAACAGGAAAACCAATGTTGGATTGGATTCTGAAGCATGGATAAGTGTTCAGGATAAGCTAATAGATTTTGTTGCAGATATGTCATGAAAACGCAGACGTTCGCGTGTTCCCCGCACATGCGGGGATGATCCCCACGACATGCAGGACTACCAGCCACTCGACAGGTGTCCCTCGCGCATGCGGGGATGATCCCGCGCTCGAAAACAAGCTGCGCCAGCGTTTCAAGTGTTCCCCGCACATGCGGGGATGATTGTATTTGCCAATCTATCAGTCGCATCGCATGTACGTTAGCTACATTTATCTCGATAGGTGTTGCTTACGAGAGTTTTTGCGATGGATAATAA
>OGQH01002763.1_pt1 | contig 11288 bp, 8 predicted proteins | sample 1553181 | NCBI WGS metagenome assembly OGQH01 (sample SAMEA2579946, study PRJEB22360) | human gut metagenome | biome: human gut; feature: human-associated habitat; material: faeces | place: Denmark | collected 2008/2010 | reverse complement strand
AGCAACGCCTATATGGGACGTACAGCGCTGCTCGCGTGTCCCGAAGGCGGCACGAGCCTGTCAGCAATGGCAGGCCTAGACAGATCGTCGTTTAATACAGAACCCGGCTTACGGTCCATCTCGTTTTCCATTTGGTGTATCTGCAGGGGGTTGTTAGAACCCTTCTTTGCCCCGCCGTCAGGCGCAGAGGCAGAGAGGGTTGATAACAGCCCTCTTTTCGTTTTGGTCAGAGTGTGGTATACTATCCTCACCACGGGAGCACAGTTGTTCGCCGTGGGCAAACAAGAGAGACAGGATGTGAAATCCTCCGATGAAAGATGGTTTTTTGAAAGCAGCAGCCCTCTCGCCCGCGCTTCGGGTGGCGGACTGCGCCTACAACACCCGGCAGATCCTCACGGAGCTGCGTGCCGCCGCCGCCCGCGGCGTGAAGCTGGCCGTGTTCCCTGAGTTCTGCCTGACCGGCTATACCTGCGGCGACCTGTTCTTGCAGCGCACCCTGCAGCAGGGAGCCCTGACCGGCCTGCAGGAGCTGCTGGATGCCAGCCGGGAGCTGGACACCGTGGCCCTTGTGGGCCTGCCCCTGATGGTGCGGGGCAAGCTGTACAACTGCGCTGCCGTGCTCTGCCGCGGGCAGCTGCTGGGTCTGGTTCCCAAAACGTACCTGCCCAACTACGGCGAGTTCTATGAAAAGCGGCAGTTCACCCCCGGTTCCACCGAGGTGGAGTGGGTGAATGTCTGCGGGCAGGATGTCCCCTTTGGCACCTCCCTGCTCTTCCGCTGCCGCCAGATGCCCAGCTTTGTGCTGGGCGTGGAGCTCTGCGAGGACCTGTGGAGCGCCCTGCCGCCCTCCACCTTCCACGCACTGGCAGGCGCTACCGTCATCGCCAACCTTTCGGCCAGCGATGAAACGGTGGGCAAGGCCGAGTACCGCCGGGCACTGGTGGAGAACCAGTCCGCCCGTCTGCTCTGCGGCTACCTGTACGCCTCGGCAGGCCACGGCGAGAGCACCCAGGACATGGTGTTCGCAGGCCACAACCTGATCGCCGAGAACGGCACCCTGCTGGCCGAGGTGAAGCCCTTTGCAGGCGGCCTTGCCGAGACAGAGCTGGACTGCCAGCGGATGGAGTCGGAGCGGGCACGCAACACCAGCTTTGAGCCCAGCACCGAGGGCTACCAGACCGTGGAGTTCGACCTGACCCTGACCGACACCGTGCTGACCCGCTGGGTAGACCCCACCCCCTTTATCCCCCACAACGAGCAGCTGCGCGCCGAACGCTGTGAGCTGATTTTGAAGATGCAGGCCGATGGCCTGGCCAAGCGTCTTGAGCACGCCCGCGCCAAAACAGCCGTCATCGGCATTTCGGGCGGTCTGGACAGCTGCCTTGCCCTGCTGGTGGCTGTCCGCGCCATGAAGCAGCTGGGCCGCCCCACCACCGATGTGCTGGCCGTGACCATGCCTTGCTTTGGCACCACCAAGCGCACCCGCAGCAATGCAGAGATCCTCTGTGACGAGCTGCACGTCAGCTTTACCGAGATCGACATTGCCGCCACGGTGCACAGCCACTTCCGGGACATCGGCCAGGACGAGAGCGTGCTGGACGTGACCTACGAGAACGGCCAGGCCCGCGTGCGCACGCTGGAACTGATGGACACCGCCAACCGCACCGGCGGCCTGGTGGTGGGCACCGGCGACCTTTCGGAGCTGGCCCTGGGCTGGGCCACCTACAACGGCGACCACATGAGCATGTACGGCGTGAACGCAGGCGTGCCCAAAACGCTGGTGCGCCACCTTGTCCGGTACGAAGCCGACATTGCCGCCACCCCGGCCCTGAAAGAGGTGCTGCTGGACATCCTCGACACCCCCGTGTCCCCCGAGCTGCTGCCCGCCAAGGACAACGGTGAGATCGCACAGCGCACCGAGGATCTGGTGGGCCCCTATGAACTGCACGACTTCTACCTTTATTATGTGCTCCGCTTCGGCTTTGGCCCGGCAAAGATCTTCCGGCTGGCTAGGGCAGCCTTTGCGGGCCGGGAGGAATATCCGGACGCGGTGCTTTACAAGTGGCTGCGCAACTTCTACTGGCGGTTCTTTGCCCAGCAGTTCAAGCGCAGCTGCCTGCCCGACGGCCCCAAGATCGGCAGCGTGACCCTCTCGCCGCGCGGGGACTGGCGGATGCCCAGCGATGCCTGCGCCGCCCTGTGGCTGGCCGAGCTGGAACAGCTGTTCCCCCAGAAGGATGCCTGAGCCATGAAGCAGAAAAAAAATCTCTGGGTCAATTTACTGTTCGCCGCTGTTGTTCTGGTAATCGCGGGGGTGCTTTTTTACCTCCGCAGTGCCGGGCAGAGCGGCAGCACCCTGGGCGCGGAGCTGATCTACGGCGATGTGAACACGGTGCAGAAGATCTCTCTGGACAGGGATGCCGTCTATGACATCGACACCGGCTATCTGACGGTGCACATCGAGGTCAAGGACGGCGCGGCACGGTTCATTGATTCCCCCTGCCCTGACCACATCTGCGAAAGCTTTGGCTGGATCTCGCAGGAGGATCAGACTGCCACCTGCCTGCCGGCACGGGCCGTTCTTACCATCGTGCCCCTTGCCTGAGGACATGTCAAAAAGGAGAATTCCTATGTTTGATGAAACTTCCCGTTCCCACACGGACGATGACAGCACCCGGCACATCCACCGGGGTCACCGCCCGCCGGAAGAAAAGACTGTGGAGGTGGACAGTGCGGCCTTTTTTGCGCCGGAAACTGCCGTCCCCACCCCGCCGCCTGCACCACCCAAGCCGCCGAAGCATACCGACGGCCCGTGGGGCGGGCCGCCCCGGACCCGAACGCCCCCCCGCCGCAAGCCGGATGCGGACACCGGCGCGGCCAACCCGAAACGAGGTACTGTTTTGCTGATCGTACAAGCCATTCTGAGCATTGCGGCCTTCTTCCAGCTCTGTCGCACCCAGATGCTGCCCGCGCTGTATCTGGTCATCATTGCGGCGCTGCTGGTGCTGTTCTGGCTGCTGGTCAAGCGCTGCCAGGAGTATAGCGCCCCCCGCAAGGTATCCCGGGTGTTCTCGGTGTTCCTGTGCGCCTTTCTGGCGCTGGGCTGTGTCTGGGCGCAGCAGGGCCTGAGCGCACTGGACAACGTGACCTCCGGCCTTGTCACCGGCATCGAGGCCAACAAGATCACCAAGGAGCCCTTTGTGGTCTACCTGAGCGGCGTGGACAACCGCGGCGAACTGACTGAAAAGGCCCGCAGCGATGTGAACATCCTTGCCGTGGTCAACCCCTCCACCAAACGGGTAGCGCTCATCAACACCCCCCGTGATTACTACGTTGATCTGGCGGGTACCAACAGCAAGGACAAGCTGACCCATGCCGGTCTGTACGGCGTGGAGACCAGCATGGCAACTCTGGGCAACCTGTACGGGGTCAATGTGGACCAATACCTCCGCATCAATTTTGCGGGCTTCATCAGCATCATCGATGCCGTGGGCGGCGTGGATGTCTACTCCGATCAGGCGTTCACCTCGGTGGGCAGCCCCGGCTACTATGACCCCACCACCTTTGCCGAGGGCTGGAACCATCTGGACGGCAAGAGCGCTCTGGCCTTTGCCCGTGAGCGCCATGCCTTTGCCTCCGGCGATATCCAGCGCGGCATCAACCAGATGAAAGTCATCGATGCCATGATGAACAAGATCAAATCCCCCACCGTGCTGATGAGCTTCTCCAAGCTGATGGATGCTGTGTCCGACTGCTTTGTGACCAGCCTTTCTCAGGAGCAGATCTCCGCACTGGTGCGGATGCAGCTGGCAAGCCTGTCTGACTGGGACATCCAGAGCTATACCGTGACCGGCACCGGCGGCAAGAGCTCCCAGTGCTACTCCGCAAAGGGTCAGAGCCTCTATGTGATGAAGCCGGATGAGAACTCCGTCAACCAGGCCAAGGAGCTGATCGCATCCGTTCTGGGCGGCGAGGGCACCGTGAGCGATACCCAGCAGACCCCCGAAAAGACCGAGGTGTTCACCCCCACGGCTGACCCCAGCGCGGGCACCTCTGTGGAGGAATCGCCCGACAGCGTCATTGTGGAGGAACCTGCAGAGAGCGTGCCTGCGGAACAGCCTGCCGATGAGCAGCCCGCAGAACCCACCCCCGAAGCGCCTGCCGAGAGCGAGGCTTCCACCGAAACACCTGCCGAGAGTGAAGCCAGCAGTGAATCCACCGGCGGAGCAGAAGCACCTTCTATCTCTCTGCCCACGCAGGAGCAGGTGGAATCTGCCGCCAACTCCCTGCATCAGGCCGCTTCCACCGTGCTGGATGCCCTGTTCGGTTCCAGCAGCAGCGGAGAATAAAACAGGATAAAACAGCACAAGCCCCGGGCCTTGCAAAAGGTCCGGGGCTTGTTGTCTGCTGATCTTACAGGGAAGCGCGATTACTCAGCGTCGCCCAGCTCAAAGGTCTTGACAGAGACAGTGCCGTTGCGGCCAGCCTTGTCGGTGCGCAGATACTGGCGGGTGGTCTCGCCGTTGCTGGTCACGTCAGCAACATAGATCTGCTCGGCCTCGGCCTCGATGGGGAACTCCTCGGCCATGCCCTTCATGGGCAGAGCGCTCAGGTCTGCGTAAGCGTCCTTCACCTTCCACAGCTTCATGGTGTCGCCGTTGGACAGGGTGAACTCGCCGTAGCAGTCAGCGGAGTAGGTGGTGCCGTTCACGTCCAGATCCTCGGTGCTGACAACGCTGGCAGCAGCGGCCTCGCTCTCGGCAGCTTCGCTGGAAGCGGCCACAGAGGAAGCAGCCTCGCTGGAAGCAGCGGAGGATGCGGTGGAAGATGCACTATTGGAGCAGCCAGTCATGGCAACAGCCAGCACAGCAGCGGTCAGTGCCAGACCCAGAGTACGATTGATTCTCATGTGATAGTCTCCTTCTATTCTGAAACCATATCAATTCCTGCGCCCGGCGTAAACTTTGTACGCACCGGGCATGCATGTGCTAGTCTACCACAACTGACTATATTGTTCAAGACTTTACACAAAAAATAGCCCTCTCGGTCACGCTGTCGCATGACTGAGAGGGCCGATATTACTTCAGGATCTCCTGCAGCACGCTGTGGCCGTCCAGGCTGGAAGCATCCACGCCCAGATATTCACACACGGTCTGTGCAATGGTGCCAAAGCAGAGCCGGGTGCCCAAATCCACACCGGGCTTCACGCCCTTGCCGCAGACCAGATACGGCACATACTCGCGGGTATGGTCGGTGGTCTTGGTGTAGGAGGGGTCGCAGCCGTGGTCGGCGGTGATCATCAGCAGGTCGCCCTCCCGCATCCCGGGGATGAAGTCGGCCAGGAAGCGGTCAAATTCGGTGGCGGCGGCGGCATAGCCGGGCACGTCGCGGCGGTGGCCGTAGAGCATATCAAAATCCACCAGATTCACAAAGGCCAGGCCCTCGAAATCCCGGGTCTGCAATGCCTTGGTGAAGGCGATGCCATTGGTGTTGCCGGTGGTCTTGATCTTTTCGGTCACGCCCTGCCCGTCAAAGATATCAAAGATCTTGCCCACGGCGATGACATCCCTGCCGGCCTCCTTCAGCAGGTCGAGCATGGTGGCACGGGGCGGCTTCAGGCTCAGGTCGTGGCGGTTGGTGGTACGGTAGAAGGTCTCGGCGCTGCTGCCCAGGAAGGGCCGGGCGATGACACGGCCCACGCCGTACGCGCCCTTCAGCATCTCGCGGGCGATCCCGCAGTAGCGGTAAAGCTCGTGCACAGGCACCAGCTCCTCGTGGGCAGCCACCTGGAACACGCTGTCGGCGCTGGTGTAGACGATGAGAGCATTTTCCTTCATGGCCTGCTCGCCGTAGTCCTTCAGCACCTCGGTGCCGGAATAAGGCAGGTTGCAGAGGACTTTGTGGCCGGTTTTTGCCTCAAACTCCTGAATGAGCTCCTCCGGGAAGCCGTTGGGGAAGGTGGGCAGCGGGTTCGGGCTGACCACACCGGCGATCTCCCAGTGGCCGATGGTGGTATCCTTGCCCATGCTCTGCTCCTGCAGGCGGGCAAAGGCACCGGCGGGCGCATCGGTCTTTTCGCCCGCGGTCACACCGTCAATGTTGAACAGGCCCAGCTTTTTCAGGTTGGGGCAGTTGAAATTGGGATGCCCTGCAATGGCCCCCAGCGTGTTGGTGCCCTCGTCGCCAAAGGCGGCTGCATCCGGCTCCGCGCCGATGCCAAAGCTGTCCAGTACGATCAAAAATACACGCTTTTCCATATGTTTTCACTCCATTTTCCTCCGGGGCTGCCCCCGGAACAGTCGCACTTTTGCTTACCTTCATTATAAGCAAATCCCGCCGGTTATGCAAGCGCTTTGTGGTGGAAAGATTTTTGTTCAAACCTGATGAAATCTTAACAGTTTCTTTGCAAAGATTTTTCTTGCGCTATTGTATCCAAGAGCTTATAATGTATAGCAGTATGGTTTGTTGAAACAGCCATATTGGCGTATACTGCCGCCGCGGGCGCAAAGCAATCACTGCCCGCCAGAGAGCAGCCAGCTTGGGCTGCTGCGTCAAGATAGAGAGCATTATAGCGTGAACATTGGAGGTATTTTATGAGAAAAACGAAGATCATCTGCACCCTGGGCCCTTCTACCGATAAGGGTGATGTCCTGCGCGACCTGATCGCAAACGGCATGAACGTGGCCCGTTTCAACTTCTCCCACGGTTCCTACGAGGAGCATGGCGGCCGTCTGGCAAAGCTGAAGGCGCTGCGTGAGGAGCTGGGCAAGCCCGTTGCCGCCCTGCTGGACACCAAGGGCCCCGAGATCCGCCTGAAGGAGTTCAAGAACGGTGTGGAGATGCTGGAAGCCGGCCAGACCTTTACCCTGACCACCCGCGAGGTGGAGGGCACCAAGGAGATCTGCTCCGTCACTTACAAGGATCTGCCCCAGGACGTGCAGCCCGGCGGCACCATCATGCTGGACGACGGCCTGATCATGCTGCACATTGAGCAGGTCACCGACACCGACATCATCTGCACCGTGTTGAACAGCGGCAAGATCAAGACCAAAAAGGGTGTCAATGTGCCCGGCGTGCATCTGTCCATGCCCTACCTGAGCCAGAAAGACCGCGAGGACATCATCTTTGGCGTGCAGAACGGCTTTGACTTCATCGCTGCTTCCTTTGTGCGCACCGCACAGGATGTGTACGACATCCGCAACCTGCTGAATGAGTACGATTCCAACATCCGTATCATTGCCAAAATCGAGAACCGCGAGGGTGTGAACAACATCGACAGCATCCTCTCCGCAGCCGATGCCGTCATGGTGGCCCGTGGTGACCTGGGCGTTGAGATCGACTTCACCGAGCTGCCCGGCATCCAGAAGGACATCATCGACCGCTCCTTCTCCTTCGGCAAGCCCATCGTCACTGCCACCCAGATGCTGGACAGCATGATGGTCAACCCCCGCCCCACCCGTGCCGAGATCTCCGACGTGGCAAATGCCATCTACGATGGCACCTCTGCCATCATGCTGTCTGGTGAGACCGCTGCCGGTGACTACCCCGTGGAGGCCCTCAAGACCATGTCCGCCATTGCAGAGCGCACCGAGAACGAGGAGCACTACCGCGCCCAGCGCCACGCCGAGATCCAGATCAGCGTCAGTGATGCAACCGCTCATGCTGCCTGCCTGACCGCCAAGGACGTGAACGCTGCCGCCATCGTCACCGTGTCTGAATCCGGCAACACTGCCCGCCTGCTGAGCAAGTACCGCCCCAAGCAGCCCATCATTGCCTGCGTTATGGACGAACAGGTGCAGCGTCAGCTCTCCCTGAGCTGGGGCATCACTTCCCTGCTGATGGGCCCCGCCCACAGCACCGATGAGCTGATCGAGATGTCCACCGCTCTGGCCGAGAAGAACGGCTACCTGCACAACGGCGAGCTGGCCGTTGTGACCGCAGGCGTGCCCGTGGGCGTTTCCGGCACCACCAACATGATCAAGATCCACATGGTGGGCAACTGCCTGGCCACCGGTGTAGGCGTGGGCCGCGGCAAGACCGATCTGGTCTCCGCCAGCGGCAAGGCCTGCGTCTGCCGCACTCTGGAGGAGGTCAAGGCAAAGTTCCGCCCCGGCATGGTGCTGGTCGTTCCCTCCACCACCAACGAGATGCTGGGCTATGTCCGCGATGCCGCCGCTCTGGTGGTTGAGGAGCCCGGCCTGAACAGCCACGCTGCCATCGTGGGCAACTCCCTGCTCAAGCCCACCATCGTGGGTGCTGCAGGTGCCTGCAGCCACATCCGCGATGGCCTGGATATCGCTGTGGATTGTGCCCACGGCAGTGTCCAGCGCCTGCAGGCCTGATCCTGAAGGAGAACATCATGGAACGCATTGCAAGCTTCTGTGTCGATCACACCAAGCTGGACCGGGGCATGTACCTGAGCCGCCAGGACGGTAATGTGCTGACCTGGGACATCCGGATGAAGAAGCCCAATCAGGGCGATTACCTGACCACCGGTGCCGCCCACACGCTGGAGCACCTGTTTGCCACCTACGCCCGCAACAGCGCGGTGAAGGACGGCGTGATCTACGTTGGCCCCATGGGCTGCCGCACCGGCTTCTACCTGCTCACCCGCGGGCTGACCCCGGCGCAGGCATTGGAGCTGACCGTGGATTCCTTCCGCTTCATGGCCGCCTTTGAGGGGGATATCCCCGGTGCCAGCGAGGTGGAATGCGGCAACTACCGCGATATGGATCTGCCCGCCGCCAAGGCCGAGGCAGCCGCCATGCTGCCGGTGCTGGAAGCACTGACCGCTGACCAGCTGCACTACTAAGCGATACAGCAAAAGACCTCCCCATGCAGGCAGCACCTGCACGGGGAGGTCTTTTTGCGTTTCAGGAAAGCTCTTTTGCGGAGTGCTTACTCCACGATGATGCTCTTGCCGGTCATCTCAGCGGGGACAGGCAGGCCGATATAGGGCAGCATAGTGGGGGCGATATCTGCCAGGCAGCCGCCCTCGCGCAGCTTCACATCGCCGCAGCCAACGGCCACAAAGGGCACCACATTGGTGGTGTGGGCGGTAAAGGGAGTGCCGTCCGGGTTCATCATCTTCTCGGCGTTGCCGTGATCAGCCGTGATAAAGGCGCAGCCGCCTGCGTTCAGCACAGCGGTGACCACCTGATCCACAGCGGTATCCACAGCCTCAACGGCCTTGACAGCGGCATCGAACACGCCGGTGTGGCCGACCATGTCGCAGTTGGCAAAGTTCAGGATGACCACATCATACTTACCGCTCTCGATGCGCTTGACGCACTCAGCAGCCACCTCAGGGGCGCTCATCTCAGGCTGCAGGTCGTAGGTGGCAACCTTCGGGCTGGGGATGACGCAGCGGTCCTCACCCTCGTAGGGAGCCTCCACACCGCCGTTGAAGAAGAAGGTGACGTGTGCATACTTCTCGGTCTCGGCAATGCGCAGCTGGGTCTTGCCATTCTCGGACAGGTACTGGCCCAGAACATTCTTCAGCTCCACGGGAGGATAGGCGACCTCGCAGTTGGGCATGGTGGCATCGTACTCGGCCATGCAGACATAGTTGACCTGCTTGCGGCCGCCGCGGCGCTCAAAGCCCTTGAAGTCGTCATCGCAGAAGATGCGGGTCATCTGGCGGGCACGGTCGGGACGGAAGTTCATAAAGATGACGGTGTCGCCATCCTGCACGCGGCCGCCCTCACAGGTGACGCAGGGCAGAACGAACTCGTCGGTCTTATCGGCAGCATAGGATGCCTCAATGGCCTCGGCAGCGTTGGCAGCGTGGTTGCCCTCACCGTAGACGAATGCGGCGTAAGCCTTCTCCTCGCGGTCCCAGTTGTTGTCGCGGTCCATGGCGTAGTAACGGCCGGAAACGCTGGCGATCTTGCCAACGCCCAGCTCATCCAGCTTGGCCTGCAGGTCAGCCAGGAAGCCCTTGCCGGCGTGGGGGTCGGTATCACGACCATCGGTGATGCAGTGCAGGTAGACTTCCTTTGCGCCCATGTGCTTTGCCATTTCCAGCACGCCGAACCAGTGGTCAGCGTGGCTGTGGACACCGCCGGTGCCCACCAGGCCCATCAGGTGGATGGCCTTGCCTGCCTCAATGGCGGCCTTCATGTTCTTGACCAGCACGGGGTTCTTGAACATCTCACCATCCCGGATGGACTTGGTGATGAGGGTCAGCTGCTGGTAAACGATGCGGCCAGCGCCCATGTTGGTGTGGCCCACCTCAGAGTTGCCCATCTGACCATCGGGCAGGCCGACAGCCATGCCGGAGGCCTCGATGGTGGTCATGGGATATTTTGCCATCAGGGCATCCAGATGGGGGGTCTTTGCGGCGACCACAGCATTGCCGTAGGTCTCGTTGGGCACCCAGCCAAAGCCATCCATGATGCACAGAAGTACAGGTTTCTTGGACATAACGTTGAATCTCCTTTGATTTAGAACAAATAGCGCCCGGCACAGCGCTGGAAAAACGGCGCAGCCGGGCGCTGGGAAAACAGGTCAGAGGGCCTTCTCAGCCGTTGGAAGCGGCATTGACGATAACAGCAAAATCAGGAGCCTTCAGAGATGCGCCGCCGATCAGGCCGCCGTCCACATCCTTCTTGCTCAGCAGCTCCTCGCAGTTCTTGGCGTTCATGCTGCCGCCGTACTGGACCGTGACAGCCTCGGCCACAGCCTCGCCGTACACTTCGCCAATGACCTTGCGGATCTGAGCGCAGACCTCCTCGGCCTGGTCAGCAGTCGCGGTCTTGCCGGTGCCGATGGCCCAGATGGGCTCGTAGGCAATGACCACGTTTGCCATCTGCTCGGCGGTCACGTCGCGCAGGGCGATCTTGGTCTGCATCCGCACCAGCTCCTCGGTCACGCCCTCCTCGCGCTGCTGCAGGCTCTCGCCCACGCAGATGATGACCTTCAGGCCCGCATTCAGGGCAGCCAGAGCGCGCTTGTTCACGGTCTGGTCGGTCTCTGCAAAGTACTGGCGGCGCTCGGAGTGGCCGACGATGACGTACTCCACACCCAGATTCACCAGCATATCGGCGCTGATCTCGCCGGTGAACGCACCGGACTTCTCAAAGTGGACATTCTCAGCACCCACATGGATGTTGGTGCCCTTGGTCTTTTCCACAGCGGTGACCAGATCGGTGTAGGGGGTGCAGATAACGACCTCACAGGAAGCATCCTTGACGGCGGGGATCAGCTCGTCCACCAGCTTGGCTGCCTCAGTGGCGGTCTTGTTCATCTTCCAGTTGCCTGCAATGATTGCCTTACGCTTTGCCTTA
>OGQH01002761.1_pt1 | contig 11298 bp, 6 predicted proteins | sample 1553181 | NCBI WGS metagenome assembly OGQH01 (sample SAMEA2579946, study PRJEB22360) | human gut metagenome | biome: human gut; feature: human-associated habitat; material: faeces | place: Denmark | collected 2008/2010 | reverse complement strand
TGCCCTCTTACGTCAGGGCCGGAATCCGAAAGTGCGCAAGAATTCGGGCGTTATCAACAAAGCCGTCTCGCATAATGTTGAGAACGAGATTCGAGCAACCCATCCGTCTGCTACCATCACACGTCTCGCGGGAAGCACACGTTTCGATACCGCACACAGCATTTACAATGAGCTTGCCACACTTGGAGCGAAGCCCCAAACTGCAATTATTTCCACTGGTTTCAACTTCGCCGACGCGCTTTCCATATCCCCATATTCATATATGCAATCCGCGCCATTTTTCCTAAGTTCTCAGTCAGGGCTTGACGAAGCATCCCTCAATACGCTCAGAAACTTCCAAACTGCAATCATCGTTGGCGGCGAACAAGCAGTCCCAACATCTGTCGAACAGCAGCTTAAATCCATCGGCGTCTCAACAGTGAGAATTCAAGGAACGACTCGTTATGAAACCAGCTTGGAAATCGGCAAGTTCACACTGAATAATCTCTCGCTTGATCCCTCTAGCGTCGTATACGCCACTGGAGCCAATTTCCCGGACGCACTTTCAGGAAGCGCCCTTGCTGGTATCAATAAGACAGTGCTGTTGCTTGCACAAAACGATTCCTCCCCAACAATCAGTGCATCATCCATGCTGCCGAATGTTGAATCCGTGTATGTGCTCGGCGGGCAGAATGCCATCGGCCCGGCAACGTTCAATGCAATTTCCAGCAGCTTCGGTCTGAGCGACAGAGAATACGTTCCGCAGCCAACGCCTAATCCACAGCCTGAACCAGACAAGCCGCAGCCCAACCCGAACAATCCGGTTTACGGCACTCATAAAGCAGGCCAATTCTGCAAAAAAGCTGATCTGAACAAGACAGACCACGATACTAGGAATGGCAAGCTAATCGTTTGCAAAGTAGCCAATGGCGATAAGCAACCTCGTTGGCACTATGTCTGAGACATTGCTTGAGTGGACAACCTAGCAAGCCGTCCGCTCAAGCAATCAAAGCATCCAAGCTGGGATCGGCAACAAGCTTGTCAAAATCGTCAGACAGCACACCCTTGGCCTGCAGCTCTCCCAGAATCGCCTTTAACACAATGTTGTTGACGCCGCTTTCAGTGTTCTGATGGCACAGCGCTTCCTCACCCTGCGTACCAGGCACATAATTCAGCAGCTGATCATCCGTAGCCGCAACCACGGGAATACCGGCCTTGACCTGCATGACCTTCAGCCACAAATCATCCGCCGTCAGACAGGTCTTCTTAATCGTCCCGGCATCAAATGTCTCTAGCGGCATCACATGCGGCGGATACAACGTACCTGCCCCATTCGTGGCGAAAATCCGCATGGATGGCACCCCAACAAGCGCAGGATGATAGTGCGGCGCCTCATAGATCCAGTCCTCATAATTAGTACGTGTACCGTCTTCATTGAACATAATCAAATGAGTACGCACAGCTGCAATCGCATGGGGATGAGCCTCGTGCGCGGCCAGCAAATCGCCAATCATCGTATTGCGGTACAGCAAATCATCGTCAGTAGTAATGACATAGTCATCGGAAAATTCTTGCAGTGACCAAAAATACTTCTTGTGCGGTTTCAAATCGTCATCGACCCAACGCACTTCGACATCATACCACAATACATCGCGCAGATTCTGAGGTAAATCAGCTTCACGATTCGGAAAGTCCGACTTACATAGCCACAGCACAATCTTGTCAGGTAGCACTTTCTGAGCAAGCAACGAGCGGATAGCTAGATGCACCGTATTGATACGTGCCGGATATGAGGTCATGGAGACGATGATTCGCGGATGATGTTTGCCCAACATACGCATCATATGCGTGCCTACACGGCGAAGTTTATTCTTCTTGACGCCCAACCATTGTGCGACCTGCACTCGTTCTCCTCACATACACAAACATCTATCGGATTTTCTTTATACTATCCCGACGTGTGCTTTTCGGCTCAGAACAGTACACTGTTACAAGAGAATAAACATAAAAGCGTATCCGCAATGGGGGAAGTCAATGCCCAAAATTTCAATCGTCATTCCCGCATACAATGTCGGCGATTACTTGCAGGAATGTCTTGATTCGGTACGGAATCAGACTTTCTCCGACATCGAGGCGATTGTCGTGAACGATGCAAGCCCAGACAATGTCGGAGAAATCGCAGTGCAGGCGGCTGAACAGGATCCACGCATTCGAGTAGTGACCAACAACCCGAATATGGGCACACACCGCACTCGTATGGCCGGTGTAGAAAACGCTTCGGGGGAATATACGTTCTTCCTGGACGGCGACGACGCGCTCAAGCCGGACATGTGCGAACAGCTTGCCGCGGAAATCGACAAACATCCAGTGGACGTGCTGCATTATGGCCTTACTGTTGTCGCCGCCAACGAGCTACTGGAAAACGAGCGCCAGGCCTTCGAAACCTTCAACAACACTCCTACGCCTGATTCCACCGGAGAAGACATTGTCCGCGATATTTTCGATGAGACTCGCGGCTACAAGGTCGATTGGCGTGTGACCCAGCGTCTGTACAAGACCTCCATGCTTAAGGAAGCTTTTAATGCCATGACTCGCGACCGTCTAGGCCGTTCTCAGGACGGCTACGAGTGCTTCGTGGTTTCAGCATTTGCCAACAGCTACCATTCCTTCAAGGAATGTCGTGGATACGTGTATTACTATGGCCGCGGGATCAGTGGCACCAATATGATCGATGCAGCGAAGTATGCCCGTTATTGCGGCCATTTCAAGGCGGATTTCGATGCAGCCTACGAATTTGCCGATGCACAGCATTCCGACATGCTTCGTGATTGCGCACAAGGCTTCCAACGCAAGGCAACCGAAATCCTTGCCAATGATTGGAAGGTCAGGGTTCCGGAAGAGGAAAAGGCGGAAGCCGCCAGGCAAATGGAGGCTGTGTTCGGTCCGGCCATCACGGGACGTGAACTGTACCGTTTCGTGCGCGATGATGCCTATGACCGAATCGTCAAAGAAAACTTCACTCCCGGCATCTCCAAGCTGCAAACATGGTTCAATATCGCAAACAATTGCAAGCTGCCGCAGAATGCGGAAGGACCTGATGTCACTCGTTTCCATGAGATGAAGCAACTCGCATCCATCCACATGCATGATCTCAACGAACGAATCGAAGCAGCGAAAACTATCAACGAATACAATAAACAGCACATCCGCATCTTCGTCACCACTCACAAAAACGTTGACACCTTCGACAGCGCCATCATGCAGCCGGTGCAGGTCGGACCGAAGAACTATCGCTTCCCCTGGGCATTCCACGATGATGAAGGCGAGAATATCGCCGATCTCAACCCACGTTACTGCGAACTGACCACGCAATATTGGGCTTGGAAAAACATCGACGCCGACTACTACGGTTTCTGCCATTACCGCCGTTACTTCGACTTCTCGGACACTCCGCATGAGGAAAATCCCTACGGCGAAATCATGGACGACTACATCGATGCCGCCGCGGCAAAGAAGTATGGCCTGGATGACGAAAACATCGCCAACGTGGTGAAGCAGTATGACGTCATCACCACGCCATTCGGCAATCTCGAAAAAATCATCGATAAGCACGGCACTCCACGCGCGCTGTGGGAAGCCGCTCCCCTGCTGCATGACGATGATCTGAAGCGTTGCTACCAGATCCTGTGCAGCATGTATCCCGACTACAAGCAGGATGCACAGGCGTTCTTCAACGGCGACAAAGCCTGCTTCTGCAACATGTTCATCATGAAGAAGGAGATCTTCTTCGACTATTGCGAATGGATGTTCCCCATTCTTGAGGAGTTCGATAAAAACACCGACTACAGCACGTACAGCAAGGAGGCCCTGCGTACGCCGGGTCATCTGTCCGAACGTCTGCTCAACATCTACCTGCTGCATCACAAGCGTATCGGTTCCAACTGGAAGTTCAAGGAACTACAGTGCGTCCACTTCACCAATCCGGAGCCAGCGGAGCAGCTCAAGCCGCTTGACATTACCGACAAGCCAATCGTTCCGGTGGTGTTCGCAGCGGATGACAATTATGTTCCTCAATTGACCACCACCGTGTATTCGGCCATGAAGAACGTCGATCCGCACTACTTCTATGATGTGACGGTGCTACAGCGCAATATCGCCTGGGACAAGCAGGAACGTCTGCGCGGCTTCTTCAAGCAGTTCCCGAATATGAATCTGAGGTTCACCAACGTGGACCGCGAACTTGCCGGTTACGACCTTTCCACCAACAACGCCCATATCAGCGTGGAGACATACTACCGCTTCCTGATTCAGAAAGTTCTGCCGTTCTACGACAAGGTGCTGTACCTTGATTCCGACATCATCATCAACGGCGATATCGCGAAGCTTTACAACATCGACTTGCAGGGCAAGATGCTCGGTGCGATTCGAGACATCGACTTCCTTGCCAATCTCAATGTGAAGCACGGCAAACGCATGAACTATGCGAAAACCGTACTGAAGATGAAGAATCCATACGATTACTTCCAGGCTGGCGTGCTGGTGCTCAACACCAAGGCGATGCGTGAGCATTACACCATCAAACAATGGCTTACCTACGCCTCGAATCCCGATTTCATCTACAACGATCAGGACGTGCTCAACGCGCACTGCGAAGGCAATGTGCTTTACCTGCCGTGGGAATGGAACGTGGTGCATGACTGCGGCGGTCGTGTCGGCAACCTCTTCGTGCAGGCGCCGAACGACATTTACGACGCGTATATGAAGTCGCGCAACGATCCACAGATTGTCCACTATGCCGGCTTCCAGAAGCCATGGACCGACCCGGATTGCGATTTCGCTTCCATGTACTGGAAGTACGCACGCGAGACCCCGTTCTATGAGCGTCTGCTTAAACGTGTAGTAAAGGCAAACGAATCAGAGATTCCAGCCGGCGTGCTCCGTCCGAAGCACGAGCGCGCAGTCGGGGAGGACAACCCGATTCGCAAGATTGTCGATCCGCTAATGCCAATCGGTTCCCGTCGCCGTGATGCGGTGAAGGCGATCGGCCGAGCAGTTCGCGGTCGTCACTGACAGAAATGGGTGTTGTATTTTACGACACCCATTTCTGTATTATTTATGCCATCGTTTTAATCAGAGGTTCTTTCGTTTTACCAATCGATTCACTCATGAACGCTAAGAACAATGGCGCGATGCAAATCAGTTGCAACACATATCGGGTTGGCTCTCCACCCATGCCGGACACTGGTACCAGCAACAGATACACAAACGACATATCCACCGGAAGCATCGAAGCCACGCGACTCCATTTGCCTTTGCCGGGACGCAAAGCCAAGTACAGCATGAAGCAGGGCAGGATGGATGACCACAATGCCCTTGAAAACAGTGCATTCAATACGGGCACGCTCTGTTCCATGTCATATACAGAACGTGCAGTATCACTTCTGCTTGCCTTCAACGGCCACTGCGGAACATATTCTAAAATCGGATCGTAATACCATGCAGATTCAGTGCAAACCACCATATCGCTTGGAGAACCATCGTTGTTAGAAAAGCTGAACCAGCCGCGAACCAATCCCATCCACGATTCCAAATGACCGATCGGGTGCTCCACTGTCTTCTTGAGCCACAGCTTCATAAAATCGCTGAACAGATCAGGGTCTTTCAAACTGGTCCCTTTTACCGGATCTGCGATCTGCGGGTCGTAAGCTTTGGGAATCTTTTTATAGTCAATGGTCAGGAAGTCAGAAATCAGTTTCTTCTCCTGCTGAGTCATGTCCTCACTGTTGTATTTGACGTCATGGGCAACCTGCTGAATGGCAAACGGGATGCTTTCCTGCTTACCACCAGGGGCAACGCCAAGCGCCGGCATAACGGCTTTCGGAATGATGACCATCATGACAATGGCAATTACTGCGCCGATGGCAAACGCGGTAGCTTTCGCTTTTTTCGACAATCCGACAATCAGAAACATCAGCAGCAATGAGGGCACCACCACATACACGCCCGCTTTCTTCGTCAGGCACGTCAGTAAGCCACACAGCAATAATGTAATAATGATTCCTGGTTTAGACAGTGATGAACCTTTGGTGCGAATACCGTCAACGAACAATATGCAGAAAGGGATGAAAAACAGAACGGAAATCGTATCCTTCGCTAACGAAGAAAACATCACCGGAAAAAGCGGGAACAATGCCAAAAATGCCAATTCCACATGACACAACCATTGCGGAACGCCCATCTTCCTCGTGTACAAAAGCATCCAAGAGAAAAGCAGCGGCGCTGCAATAAGTTGCACGACAATCAGCAGATACAAACCATAAATGGAATTATGGAAAGCCCATTGTCCAAAATCAGCGAACCAACCAAACAAATACGTTAAAGCAAAAGGATGATGGTCCGTGAATCGTTCCACACCATAATGAATGAGCAACTGTTTGGAGGTATCCGACCAATACACGCCAGGGAACAACCAAAATTCATACGGAAGCCAGCACACGGCAATCACCGCCGCGTTCTTCAACCACGGTTTTATCGCATACCCATATTCGAAAAAGCCATAATGCTCTACTTGGTCTTCCCTCTTCGCTCCCTGCACTTCGGCAATCAGCCAATCAGCGAAGCGAAAAAATACACAGAAAAGCACACAGAAAAGCAGCACCTTCACGCATAACGCGCTTTTAATTTGCATGATATGACCTTCAGGATTGGAAGCCTCATCTCCCAAAGCGAACATCATGCCAAGAACCAGCGGAACCACAATTCGTGGTTCAATTTTCTTTAGCATATTCAATCCGTTCATTTTCATTTCTTCTTTATCGGTTCGACTAATTCATAATGCTTACAACGCGAACAAACGATTAATATACGGGATCTTTCGGAACAGCACGGATACTGCAAGACATATGGCGAACACGCAACCGCACAACACCACATTCAGCAAAGTCACTGCAACGGAATTCAAGTTTCCCATGAACTGGAGCCATGGTAGAGCCTGTAATCTGCTCAACAGCACCAATCCGACCAAATGCAGCATGTACACGCCGAACGTGTTCATGCCGATCACCTGGAATACTTTGGCCCAAATGCCTTGGATATTCACCCGCCCCAATACCAACAGAATCAGTATCGTTGCAACGAATGACGGTAGCAGCCAATAGCCGTTCTCCACAGTCAGATTAGTGCCGTGGGTGGCATGCTGGTATCGCTGGATCAGTAACGTCAACGCATAGCAGACAACGATGCCAGCGCTGGCTTCACCCCAAGAGATATCGAACAGGGATGATGGACGTCGGCATCGAGTTCCCCGGTCTGCTTCTGCTTTAGATAGCGCCCAATCATCCCTCCAATCAGGAAATACAACAAAACGTATCCGTACGAGCCGAAAATGTAGAATTCATCAAGTGCATTCAGAATCGAGGCGAAATCATGGTTCGTTGCGGTTCCCAGCATCTGCAGAACAAGTTTCAGGGAATCCTTGCCCACAGTAAAACCAGCCAAAACAGCCAGCAGCGCGTTGAATGCAAGCTTTCGTTCCGAATCGAACGCCATTTTCATCACAGGCAAAACAAGGTACACTGCGATCAAGGCGTTCATGAACCAAAAATAACCGGTCGGATAATCTCCAAAGCCACCGCCAAGCAGGAACAGCACAAGATCCTTCAACGTCACCGGATGGGAACCGTCCACGAAAACGAAGAACGCCGCGGCAAGCAGCCTCCAGATGGTGACCACAATGACGATGTTCAGCGTCTTCCGATAATGCTTCGTCTCATCCATCTTCCGAGGAAGAAGCAGCGCGCCGTTCACAGCGAAGAACAATGGCACGCACACCACGCACAATACGGTGACCGCCGTTCCAGCAAGCCCGCTGGAATAGAATCTCGTGTAAAATAAGTAGTGGAGCATCACTACAAAGAACATCGCCATCGATTTGATAATGTCATACCCAACCACGCGTTTTTTCATTCGCTTATATCGTTTCCCTAGCAATTATATTTATAAAACATCCGCACAATCCCATTCCTCGTGCTGTATCCCACGCAGAAACCTGTAGCATGATGAACTCGTGCAAAATCGAAAAACGGCCAGTACAAAAGCTATAGTAGAACGTATGCCTGAGAATTCAAACGTTTCCGTTGCGGTGCTGCTTCCTTGCTATAACGAGGAAGTCACCATCGGCAAGGTGGTACGCGACTTCAAAACAGCACTGCCGCATGCCGACATCTATGTGTATGACAACAACTCCACTGATCGCACTGCCGAAATCGCTATGGCCGAAGGTGCGATTGTACGAAAGGAACCGCGCCAAGGCAAAGGCAACGTGATTCGCGCCATGTTCGAAGACATTGACGCCGACGTATATGTCATGGCAGACGGCGATGATACTTACCCTGCTGATGCGGCGCCAGCCATGGTTGATAAAGTGCTTGAAGGCTATGACATGGTAATCGGTGACCGCCTGAGCTCCACATATTTCCAAGAGAACAAGAGACCATTCCACAACTTTGGCAACCGCTTGGTACGCGGTTCCATCAACGGCCTGTTCCATGCGGACGTCACCGACATCATGACCGGTTACCGAGCGTTTTCGTTCACATTCGTCAAGACTTACCCAGTGCTTTCGCGTGGCTTCGAAGTTGAGACCGAAATGACCATCCACTCGTTGAACAACAACCTGCGTCTGTTCGAGATGCCAATTCAGTACCGCGACCGTCCTGCCGGATCCGTCAGCAAGCTTGACACCGTGGGCGACGGCATCAAGGTGATGAGCACCATCTTCCGCATGATTCGCGAGTACAAGCCACTGCCGTTCTTCGGCGGACTTGGCGCCATCCTCGGCATCATTGGCATCGTGCTGTGCGGCAGCGTGACCGTGGACTTCTGGCACACTGGCGTGGTGGCACGATTCCCCACGCTTATCGGCGCGGTCATGCTCGTCATTGCCGGACTGCTATTGTTCATCACCGGCATCATCCTCGATGTCATGGCCAAGAACGACCGCAAAGCATTCATTATTGACGCCAATCAATTCGCCATGATGCGGCGCCAGAAATAGCACAGATTCCAAATATGGCTGAGAGCAAAAAGATACTTGTCCTCAGCCATATTTTATTGGTTAATCCGTCTGCTACTTCACCCACTTTTGGGCATTCGTACCATTTGCGGCATATAGCTGCACATTGGCACCATTCGAGGTAGAAGCACCCGAAACATCAAGGACTTTGTTTTCCGCGAGCGCCGACTGGAACGTGTATGAGCCATCGGAGTTTTTGATGGCGATCCACTTCTGGGCGTATGTGCCGTTCGAGGCATATTGCTGCGCGTTGGCACCGTTGGCAGTGCTCGCACCATAAACGTCCAGAGCTTTGTCTGAATTCGCACTGGTTAGTGTCACATAACCGTTGTCATCGTGCGATACTCTCCATCTTTGAGCATTCGTGCCATTCCCAGTCCAAAGTTGCACATTGGCGCAGTCCGAACGGGATGCACCATATACGTCCATCTTCATGTTCGTCTTTAGCTTTGAACCGAAAGAATACGTGCCATCAGGCAAATCCTGCCTATGCTTTGCCGCCTGCTCATTCAAACGGTCGCGCATGGTTTTAGACTTCTCGATGATCCATTGCTGGGCAGCGGTATCATTTGGCGAATACAGCTGCAATGCGACGTTGGACGAATAATTCGCGCCCGGTACATCAATAGCTTTATTCGCGTTCACTGACATCAATGAGATTTTCCCATCGCCATAGTTGCGAACAGTCCATTGTTGAGCAACCGTACCGTTACTGTCATATTGCTGTAGAACCGCACCATTGGACGCAGAAGCGCCATAAACATCCAGTACCTTGCCGGAATTCACATTGACAATGTTGTAGGTTCCATTGCCAATCTGCTGGAAACGGAATTTCTGTGCGTTCGTTCCATTAGCCGCATACAGCTGAATTCTAGCGCTGTTTGCGGTAGAAGCTCCTGGCACATCAAATACAAGATTGGATTTCCCTGCGGATTTGATGTTCACCGCAGCATTTACCGGTACACTAACTTCGCTAGAGGAAACAACGAATCGTTGAGCCTGAGTACCGTTTGGCGCATAAAGACGAATCGCAGTACCGTTAGAGGTGTTGCCACCGCTCAAATCAAGCACCCAATTACCCAAAGCCGACTGCAGATAATATCCCGCACCGGAATCACGAATGAACCACCGCTGTGCATTCGTTCCATTAATTGCATACTGTTGCACCACAGAATTATTACCCGCTGCCGCTCCTCGAACATCCAAGGCTTTATCGGAATTCACATTGGTAATCACATAGCTGCCATCGGACTGCTTAGAGAATTTAAATTGCTGCGCTTTAGAGCCATTACCAGAATATAGCTGAATAGCTATGGAATCAGACGCGTTGGCTCCTGGAATATCCACGCTGGAAGACACCTTGGAATGTAAATTGATGAAATAATTCCCATCAGGAACACTCACCACAGGCATCTTGCGCACATCAATGACGGACGAGTCCTGGGCATAATTCTTGCTGCCAAAAGCATTCATGTCCACGGAACCGCTGATGCCGTTGATACGGCCGGAACTGGTGTATTGCCAGCCACGGTCGTTGGTATCGAAGGCGTTGTATCCCATTTGAGCACCATACTGGGCCACCCAACGGGTCTTTGCGTAGATGTTCGAATTGTTCAACGGGCCTTGCAGGTAGCTCGTATACGAATACACACCGAGATTCTTGTATCCGGCGGACTGCAGTGCGCCATACCAGGCGTCGGCCATACCGCTATAAACATTCGGATTGGTCGGCGGGGTATGACCAGTCCACGTCCACTTCTCCAGGTCGTAATACACAGGGTATTTCAGATCGTTCGGGCTCACGCCCATCTGGCGGAGTTTGGCAGCCACATCATTGCCTTCCGCACGTGCGCAGTTCGCATCGTATGCATACGAATACCAGTAGATGCCAAAAGGAATACCAAGACGTTTGCATTCGTTGATGTTGCGTTGCGCTTTGGTATCGGCGTCATTGCCCCATCCAAATCCTAGACGAATGATTGCACCTTCCACGCCGTCGGCTTTCGCCTTAGCCCAATCGACGTCACCTTGCCATGAGGAAACATCAATCACGCCCTTGGCTTGTTGAACGAACAGGTTGTTCCTATAATCGAAAAACGCCTTTGTTCCGTTGTAGGTTCCCCAGTGTGCTCCGTATTCGTTGCTCTCGAATTTAGTGAGCCGGACAGTCGAGCCACCCTTCAAGGACGACTGCTCCGCAGACTGTTTCACAGGTTGTTCCACAGCATCTTTCACATCCGAGGCAC
>OGQH01002754.1_pt1 | contig 11338 bp, 10 predicted proteins | sample 1553181 | NCBI WGS metagenome assembly OGQH01 (sample SAMEA2579946, study PRJEB22360) | human gut metagenome | biome: human gut; feature: human-associated habitat; material: faeces | place: Denmark | collected 2008/2010 | reverse complement strand
CCGCATTCGGTCCGACGATCAGGGTTAGCCCCCCGATGCCATCAAGCTCGAACTGCTCATACGACCTGAAATTACGGCACGCGATGTTTTCGATAGTGAGCCCCATGGAGCCAGAAAACCGCAATCTACACGCGTACGGGCATGATGAGGTAAAGGAAGTTCTCGCCCTCCGCGGCGCGCAGAATGCCAGGCTTCATGGGCCCGAACAAATCAAGATGAACCGCATCGGTATCAATGGAATTCAGGCCATCGAGCATAAAGGTAAAGTTGAATGCAATATCAACCGATTCGCCATCAACCTCACAAATAAGATTTTCCTGAGCATTGCCAATGTCTTGAGAGTTGGTGAGCAGGGTTACCACGCCGGATTCGGCATCGACGCGAACCTGTACAGGGGAAACCTTATTGCTGAGCAGAGAAACACGACGAACTGCATCAGTAAGCGCATGAGTCGAAAGCGTTGCGCGAGTGGAATAACCCTCGGCAATAAGCTGTTTGTAATTCGGGAAGGTTCCCTCGATACGACGGTTGATAAAAGTGGTGTCACGGTAGGTAACCACGATTTGGTTGTCGTTAAGCGCAATCGTAATAGGATCTTCTGACTGAGGAAGCGAAGCAATGTCCTGAAGGAAAGAACCGGCAATAACCGCTTCGAACTCTTCAGGGCATGGCGAATCGAGCTCAGTTTCGGAAACAGCCAGGCGATAGGAGTCGGTCGCCACCATTTTCAAAGTGGAACCTACGCAAGAAACAAGTACGCCCGTAAGCACAATACGCGTTTCGTCGTGAGAAACGACCTTAGCCGTGCGCTTGACCATCGAAGAAAACGCATTGAAGGGGAACGAGGCTTCCTGATCGGCTTCGATTTCGGGGAAAGCGGGGAAGTCAAGAGGATTGAGCGCTTTCAATGAGAACGTGGTGCTATCGCAGAATACCGTTGCGGTGGTTTCGTCTGCCTCAACACGAACTGCCATATCGGGAAGGTTCTTAATGATGTCACCGAAGAGTTTTGCTGGCACTACCGTTTCTCCGGGCTCTTCCACCATAGCGAAGCACGTTACCTTAATGGAGAGTTCCAGATTGGTGGTTTGAAGGGTGATTCTTCCCTCTTCTGCCTTGATATACACACCAGCAAGAATTGAAAGCGTAGAACGGGTGGAGGATCCTTTAACTACAACCGCTAGGGCGTTTTGAAGCTCCGATTGGTTAACGCTGAATTTCATTGCTGCTCCTGTCCTCTGTTCCTCTTGGCTATGATACCTGTTCTAGCCAAGCTGATTCTCGATTGGCAATTGAGTTGCACAATCGAGTTTTCCTCCCCGTTAATTCCTTCTCTATTCTTTAATAAATAACTAATAATAGAAGTAGTAACCAGGGTGGATATGTTGATAACTTCTCTTTTGCCTGATGAACGCGGAAAAACACCTGTCGGGAACTCTGTGGAAAAGCACCTTGGTTATCCACGGGGAAAACGTGGGGAAAACTTCTTCCACAAAGGTATGGGGTAATCCCCATGTTTTGTCACCGTTTATCAACAGGTTTTAATACTGCTGGATGCGGATTTTTTCGCGCACTGCTTCCAGCTCTTCTCGTAGGTTTCGATCTTCTTGCATTTGACTTGAAATGAGCTCGCACGAGTGGAGCACCGTAGTGTGATCGCGATTGAAGGCCTTGCCGATATTGCTCAGCGTGGTTTCCGACAGGTCTCGGCACAGATAGATTGCAACCTGCCTCGGCCGAACAATGCTTCTTGCCCTGCCGCGCCCCACGATGTCTTTGTGTGAAACGCCGTAAAAATCTTCAACGGCGGCTTGGATCATCTCTATCGTGATGCGTTTTTTGCCTCCGCCGATAAAGTGATTGCCAAGAAGTTCCTTGACCTGGCCTTCCGAAAGCGTGTGGTCCTTGTTCATCTTCATGGCGAATATCACGTTGGTGATAGCGCTCTTCAGTTCGCGAATGTTTGAACTGGAGTTGTCCACGATGTAGTCGAGGATTTCGTCCGTGATAACAAACGATGTGTTTTCTCGGCTCTGGTAGTGGCGAATAAGGCTCTTGATGATGTTGCGCTTCGTCTCGTCGTCGGGTGGCTGAATATCTATCGTGGCTCCCGAGTTGAATCGGGACACGTAGCGTTCGTCGAGGTCGATGTTTTTCGGCGCTCGGTCTGCGGAGAATACAAACTGCTTGCCCTTCGGGATCATCGAATTGAAGATGCGGAACAACGCGTTGAGCGTGCCGGGTTTGCTCTGGAGCCCCTGGATATCGTCGATGAGCAGTACATCCGCCTGCTGGAAATAGCCCTCAAAGTTCTTGAAGCTTTGCTTATCGACGCTCTTTTCTATTGCTGCGTCTGAGTAGCGGTTTACCAGTTCCATCGAATCGATGTAGCACACGTTGAGCTCTGGGCGGGTTTCCTTGATGTAGTTCTGAATCGCGCACATAAGGTGCGTTTTTCCCACGCCGGATCGCCCATATATAAAGAGTGGGTTCAACTCGGACGAACCGGGGCGGTCCGCTACCTCCACTGCCATGTTGTAGGCCATGCGGTTCGACTCTCCGATAACGAAGGAATCAAAGGTGAGCGCTGCTTCCCCTGTTGCCTCGTTATCGTTGCCGCTTGTCCCTGTTTTCTGCGATTGCGGCTCAGATGCTTCTGCCTGCGCTACCGAATGGACGGGCTGGGGTGCGCCGGCGCTAGCGGACTGGACGCCTGGAGCAGGCGCGTTCTGTGCGCTTGTTGCTGCGGGTGTCGGTTGCGCCTGGACCGCTTGCGGTGCGACAGCGGGGGCCGAAGGGGTCGCTGCGGGTGCGGGCTGAGCTGCAGGTGCCGGTGCCGCTGCGGTGGGGTCGACCTCTATCAGCACCTGAAAGTCCAGGTTGTATAGATCGCCGAGTGCCTTCTGGATATCTTTCAGATAATGCTTTTCGATCCAATCTTTAATAAAGGCATTGTCCGAGGTGAGCATGATGAAACCAGGGCTTGCTGCCTGGATTTGAACACGCGAGAAGAACGCATCGATTTGAGATGCGTTAATGGTGGGATACGACTTCAGTTGTCGCATCAGGTCTGTCCACGTCTGTTCGATATCCATAAGGTTCTACGTAGTTCCATTCCGTTGGCGTGGGATGCGCCGTCTGTCGTTTACAAGGATAGGGCAACCTGCGTGCCTCGCGGGGTGAGCGTTCTCTTCTTATTCACCTTTTCCACGAGACCGGCCTCTTCCATCTTTGAAAAAGCGGTATGAACGCTAGCCACGGCGATGTCGGTGGCCTTGCTGACTTCGCTTACTCCTAGGGTGTTGTTCGGAAGAAGGGCTTTAAGCACGGCAGCTTCGTTTTCGGTGAGGTCGGGGATCTGAACCGCCTCAATTTCTTCGTCTGTTGTTCGCGACGCAACCAGGCTGATGGTCACCACCGAGCCCTGATTCACGTTGTCTTTGATCTCGATATGGCCGTGAGAGGTACTTAAGTAGTCCTTCACAATGGGTAAGCCCGACCCTACGCCTCGTATGTAGCGTTTCATCGGCTCGATGGCAGAGGAAAATCCTGGTTCTTGTACGAGATCTTTGTTCTTGATGCCTGGGCCCTGATCCGCAAAGCGAATGGTATTGCCTTGGTCGAAAATTGATACCACCACTTCGTTGAAGTTGGCGTGAATGAAATTTTCGGATACTTCCCTGATCACGGTGTAAGGGATCACCCCGCCTGCTTCTTTGGCGTTTTTGTAGGTTAAGGAAGCAATGTGCTCGATGTATTCGTGTGTGGGACCGCCCTGCACTTGTATTACGCGTGGCGCTGTTTTCAGCGAATCATATATTGCAATGCGCGCAGGCGTGGTTATGTGATGGTAATCGAAGCTCTGCGAAGGTGCCGTCTCTTCGACGGATTCAATGATGCCGCCATTCATTGTGTGGGCGTAATCTTCGCCATACGTAGCCGGCTCCACAAAGGAGGGCACGAAAGGCTGCTCGCCCTGGCAGGCATCCGAAGCCGGTTGCTGCATCGTTTGGGGGTAGGGCTGCGCCGCCGCTGGCTGCATAACGTGTGGGTTTGCTGTTGCGGCGAACTGCTGAAACGCTTGTTGGGGATAGCCAGTCTGTGGTTGCTGGTATCCAATAGGGTAGCCTGGGAATCCCTGGGCTGCGACCTGCGGCTCTGGGTTGTTGGCCATGTTGGCGGAAAACGGTTGCCCTTGCGGTGCTTGGCCGTTGATGTTTGCCGTTTGCGCCGTGGGGGGCAGGTTGTGCGCTGGTACGGTGTAGCCAGGTTGTGGATAACCGCCATAAGGCATGCCGTAGGGCATGCCTGGATAAGGCTGCATTTGGGCACCCTGAGCAGGATAGGGGTGGAATTGCCCTTGTTCGTACCCGTAGGGAGGAATGGATGTCTGGGCGGGCTGAGTGTTTGGCGCTGTCGCTTCGGTTGCAGGTCTCTCCTCGTTATAGGGAGGATATGGCACCGAACCTTGTTCCCCCGCTTGTTCCATCGGCTGCATATGTGGTGCGTTTTCTTGGTTCATGATGCTTTCCGATTTTTTTTTCAAAACATGAGAAAAAGAGCCCGACCGATATTCCTTTATAAGGCATAGATCGAGCTGATTTTTCATTCATTCTAGACGGTTATTCACACTTTTTCAAACTTTCCACCGTCTTTCCCTCGTGTTTTCGAAGTTTTCAACATTCTTTCAATAAAATGTGGAAAACATTGAAAACGCCTGAAGAAAAATGTGAAAAACCTGAAAGTCATTTTGGAAAACTATTTTGGAAAAGTAGCTTTAGCGCTTTCACTTTTGGTTGTTGAAGTCAAGGTGTTTAAACCGCTTCGCTGATATTCATACAGCAGGCAAATTGAGGTGTTGATAACAATAAAAGACCAGCTAAAAGCCTGTATTTTATGAAATTTGAACCGCTTTTCCACCTATATTACGGAGACGAGTTTTTGTTTTCTGAAAGGGTTGCTGCAACCTCTGGGATAATGGTGGGGAAGTATCCTGAAACACCTGGAAAGTTATCAACATTATCCACAATGCTATATAAACAAATTGTGTATAAGTTGCTTTCCTTGGGGAAAAGTGAGGTGGACAAACTATGAAGATCGCTATCCCGTTGGATGAAAAAGGCATGCTGCCCGATCGTTTTGGAAAATATTCGTCTCCGGAACTGCGTCGTGACGGCAACAATATTTGTTCGTTCCCCATCGAGGTGTCGGGTGTGCCTGAGGGGGCTAAGTCCCTTGCTCTTTCGTTCGTTGATTATGACTCCATTCCCGTATGTGGCTTTGCCTGGATTCACTGGGCTGCATGCGGAGTGAGCCCTGATACTGCCTTGATTCCCGAAAACGCCAGCCATAGCGGTGAATTTTCCTTCGTGCAGGGTTCAAACAGCTGCTTGTCTCGCGCCGAGGAGACAAGCGAAGAAGTGATTCGTGGGTACATCGGACCGTGCCCGCCCGATAAGGATCACCGTTATACGCTTACGGTGTATGCGCTTGATTGCGAGCTGGATTTGCAACCTGGCTTTTATTTCAACGAGCTCCACTGGGCCTTGCAGGGTCATATCCTCGATAGCGACGAACTAGATGTCGTTAGTAGGGCGTAGCGCAGCCGCCGTTTGCGTGTTCATTCTGTGTTGACCCGTGAAATAGGGTGCCTGACTTCTTTCTTTATTATTGACGCGCGGCTTCTTCATCGTATAATTTCGAAGTTACTGTAAATCTGAAAGGAAAAGTAATGAAGCGCACCTATCAACCGAACACCCGCAAGCGCGCAAAGACTCACGGCTTCCGTGCACGTATGGCTACCAAGAGCGGCCGCGCCGTTCTCTCTGCTCGCCGTGCAAAGGGCCGCAAGCGTCTCTGTGCCTAACTTTCCTTGTGAGAAACCGTGTTAGGAACCATCAAATCCAGCACTGAGATCTCCTACCTGTTCTCGCACGGAAAAAGACATGCAACTCCCTGCGTAACTATGATCGTGTACCGGGGAGATACCCAACACGGCCCTAGTGGCCGTGTTGCTTTTATAGCGGGCAAGAAGAACGGTAATGCGGTGTGGCGCAACTCAGCGAAGCGCCGCTTGCGTGCTGTTTGCCACGATATCGGTGGCCCTTGGCCGGAGTTGAATGTCATTTTCATGGCTAACAGGAAAACAACGCGTGTTGAATACCAGAAGCTGGTTTCCACATGCAAGAAGATCATGGAATCGTATTAAGGTAAGTATTTGGTCTTGAAGGTCTGGTCGAAAATATCAGCTATCCCCAAGGGGGTTCTGTTGTTGATGATCAAGTTCTACCGTCTTGCTATATCGCCCCTGCTCCCCGCAACTTGTCGGTTTATTCCCACTTGTTCGGAATATGGACTTGTTGCGGTTCAGCGATTCGGTTTCCTTAAAGGTCTGTATCTTACCTGCAAGCGCATTCTGCGCTGCAGACCAGGTGGAGGCCGCGGGTATGACCCCGTGCCGGATACCTTTCATCTTTAATAATCAACCCCCGAACCGAGAGGACAAAGGTACACATGTGGGACGCGTTTAAAGACGCCATATTCTGGTGCATCGATGCTATGTATGGTTTCGTTGCCGACTGGGGTTTGGCGATCATCATCGTGACGCTTATTCTCCGTCTTATCCTGTTCCCCCTTATGCAGAAGCAGATCCGCTCTTCGTATCGAATGCAGCAGTTCTCTCCTCGCATCCAGGAGATCCAGGAAAAGTACGCTGACGACCAGCAGCGTCAGGCCGAGGAAATGCAGAAGGTTTATGCAGAGATCGGCTTCAACCCCATTACTGGTTGCTTGCCCCTGTTCCTTCAGATGCCTATCTTCGTTGCCCTGTTCCAGGTATTGCAGGAAATGGGCTCCCGTACCGAAGGTATGACCTACTCCTTCTATAATGTTTTGCCTTCGCTGCTCTCTTCGCCTTCCGCGATGTTCGGCCAGGGCTTCTTGGAGTTCTTGCCCTACGGCATCCTTCTCCTTCTGTTTGCATTCTGCACCTTCCTGCCCTCCTTGCTTCAGCAGATGGGTACGAACAGCCCGCAGAAGACGCAGACCATGATTATGATGGGCATCATGTCCCTGTTCATGCTGTGGCTTGGTTGGGGTTCTCCCACCGGCGTTTTGCTGTTCTGGGCAACTTCTTCTGTATTCGGCGTTCTGCAGCAGGTAATCTCTACTAAGGTTATGAAGCATAAGGACGAAGAAGTCGAAGCTGAAAAGGTTGAGGTTAAGCCCGTGGAAGTCAACGTGGTTCGCAAGGAAAAGAAGCCTCGCCCTCACAAGAAGAGCAAGTAACGCTACTTCACATATTTTTTGCCGTCTCCTCCCCTTCGTGGTTCTACCGCGGAGGGGAGATTTGAATGTAAGGAGTTTTTAATGGAAGAAGAGAACATGGTTCAGGATGAATCCTCGTCTCAGGAATACGAAGGTGAGGGCCAATATTCCGAAGAGGAAGTGGACAGGATCGCCGATACGGCTATCGAGGCCATTCAGGATATCTTGAAGTATTTCAATGTCGGAGAAGTGACCATCGAAGAGTATGAAGGTGATGAAGGTGAGCTTATCCTTGACATCACTGGTGACGATTTGGCTGTTTTGATCGGTCGTACGCTCGATTCGCTTCAATTCCTTATTTCGTCTATTACGTCTCGCATTGTTGGTCATCGCTATCCCATCGTGGTCGACGTTGAAGGCTATAAGGCTCGTCAGCGTCAGAAGATCGAGGACATTGCTTTGAATGCAGCCGATAAGGCGGTAGACCAGGATCGCAGCATCAAGCTCCGCCCCATGACTCCCTACGAGCGTCGCATCGTGCATATTGCTCTGCGCGGAGATGATCGCGTCGAAACCGTTTCTGAGGGCGAGGGTCGCGCCCGTCGTGTCGTGGTAAGCCCACGATAGGGATCCTGGCATGAGTGCTGAACAACATGCGCCCAACAAAAGGCAGAGGGAGCTACTCGATAAGCATCTTGAACTGGTTATCGAGGAAAACAAGGTAACGAACCTTACCCGAATCGTTGATTGGGAGTCTGCTCAGGTTCTTCACGTTGAGGATTCGCTCGCTGGCCTTCCTGAAGTTGAGGAGGCGCTGGAAGGTCCGTATCTCGATATGGGCTCGGGCGCTGGGTTTCCCGGTATTCCCTTGGCGATCATGACGGGGAGGGAAACCCTTCTTGCTGATTCCGTTGGCAAGAAGACGCGCGCCCTTGATTCGTTTGCCGCCGAGCTTGGTATTGACGACATTGTCTCAACCTACCATGGGCGCATTGAGGATCTTGCGTTGCAGCAGCCTAACCACTTCTCATTGGTTACTGCCCGCGCGCTTTCCTCCCTGGCTTCACTGCTCGAGCTCGCATCGCCCTTGTTGACTAAAGGCGGACGCTTGGTATGCTACAAGACCCACAGTGAATCAGAGGAACTTGAGCATGCTCGGGAAATTGCTCGCAAATTGGGAATGGAATTCGTTTCTTCGAGAGGATTCACGCTTTCCGATGGAGAGACGAGTCGAGCCATCATCGTATTTAGAAAGCGATGCAATCCTTCGATGAAGCTTCCCCGAAGAGTCGGTATGGCACAAAAAAAACCATTTTAAGAAAAGAGTCCTTGGTATTACTCCAAGGACTCTTTTTTGTTCTTTGAGCGTTCTGAAGGGTCCTGTGTTGAACTTACTGCGCTAAAAGGGCTTTGAGGCTCTTTGTAAGAGCCTGTTTTCTATATTTTGAGTATCTATTCAAGTCTGTTTCTGTTTGGCTGTTATAGAGCTTCGTGTGGCCTTGTTTTTTCTCGGGTTCCTTTTTGTGTACTGGTTTCGGGAAACCGACGTTTGCTTGATCGTTGTTTGGGAATGGAAATGCGGTGCTTCGAGGAAAAACCGTATACCTTTCTATTTTCTAAAGGGTATGGCAAGGGTATTATCAAATAATCGAAACAAAGGGGCATTTTGCTCTGCTTCTGGGCTATCCCATTATGCTGTCCGTCAAACGGAGTTGTGTTTCGCTGATTTTGTTGTATAGCGTCAATCTTGTTTTTTGTTCGATGAGATGTGGGGCATTTTGTTATTTTTTATGTTTGCTGTTTCACGTGAAACAGCAAACATTTGCTTACCCTTTATAGGGTATTCAAGTGAAGCAATAGTTTGTCTGGTAGGCAAAAAAGAGAGGAGAGCTCGTGGGGCTGTTCGGTAGTCGAAAAAAAGCAAAAAATGTTCCCGTGACTTCCGTGACTGAGCGCAGTCAGAACCCTGAAGAGATCAAAGAAGAGGTTCTTCAGAGCAGCTACGACGAAATCAATGAACATGCAGAGGTGGTCGAGCGAACCTCCGAGCATGAAGAAGCTGCAGAGGAAACTGATCCGGAAATGGAGTCTACTTCCCCGGAAGACGGCGTTGAAGCCGAAGATGAAGATGACGACGATATTCGCACCTTCATCCCGTTCCGCGACAAGCCCAAGGTGGCTCATGCGATCGGGCAGACAAAAATCCTTGCTATCATCAACCAAAAGGGCGGCGTTGGTAAGTCGACCACTGCGGTGAATCTTTCCGCTGCTTTAGGTGCTATGGGTAAAGAAGTCCTTTTGGTCGACCTTGACCCTCAGGGTAATGCAACAAGCGGTTATGGTATCGACAAACGAGCTCTTGATGGGTGTGTTTACAACGTGCTGCTTGGTGAAACGCCCGTCGAAGAGGTAATTCTGTCTTGTGTTGCCGAAGGTGTTGATGTTCTGCCCTCTACTATCAGCTTGGCTGGCGCAGAGGTTGAATTGGTTAACGAGATGGCGCGAGAGAACCGCTTGAAAAGCGCTCTCGGCAGCCTACGCGGCCGCTATGATTACATCCTTATCGATTGCCCGCCTTCCCTCGGTCTGCTCACCATCAATGCCTTGGTTGCTGCGGATAAGCTCCTGGTTCCCATTCAGTGCGAGTTCTACGCATTGGAAGGTGTGACAAAACTCCTTGATTCGATGAAACGTGTCAAAAGCATCCTAAACCCGAGCTTGGATATCTTTGGAATTGTTCTCACTATGTACGATTCCCGCACCAATCTTGCCAACCAGGTGGTTAATGAGGTCCGTTCGTTCTTTGGGGACGAGGTCTTCGAGACGTTGATTCCTCGTACCGTTAAACTGTCTGAAGCTCCTAGTTACGGACAGTCGATTCTCGAATATGCTCCCGACAACAAGGGAGCACTTGCCTACAACGATCTTGCCAAAGAGGTGATTGCTCGTGGCTAAGCAGAAAAGTGGCTTGGGGCGTGGCCTCAATGCTTTGTTTGACGATAGCCCCACTTATACCCAGAAGCCTTCTGCTCCTGAGACTCTCAAAGAGCAGGAAAGGAGCGTGCCTGAACCGTTAAGCGAAGAACCTGCTCAGAAGAAGCAGGAATCCGCTGGTGTTCTTCATCAAGCTCTTCAGGAACGTACCGCTAAGCGTTCTTCGGGGAAACCGGTTGATCCGTCTTCTGATATCTATATTTCTGAAGATGCGCTTGAAAATGCCAAAGTTGTTTCACGCGAGGCGCGCAAGCCCGCTATGCGTGCTGGTTCTGGTACTTTCAGCTCCGCTGGTTCGGTGTCTATGAGAACTCCCGCTCCTAAGCCGCGCGTTGCAGCGGAGCGTCAGGTTAGGAAGCCCGCTAAGCCGGTTGTCGAGCCTGCACTGGAGGTTTCGAAGAAGGAAAACAAGCCATTTGATTCCAAGGGGCTTACGGCAACGGTTAAGCTTGACCTGATTCACCCCAATCCTGATCAGCCTCGCACCAATTTCAAGCCAGGTGAAATTGAGGAACTTGCAGGGTCTATCAAAAAGGAAGGCCTTCTTCAGCCTATTTTGGTTCGCAAAATTGGGAACCAGTACCAGATTTTGGCCGGTGAGCGCCGCTATCGAGCATGCAAGAGCTTGGGTATGGAAGAGGTTTCCGTTCGTTTCTGGGAAGCCGACAACGACAAAGCTCTTGAACTTGCTTTGATTGAGAATATTCAGCGATCCGACCTTAACCCCATTGAAGAGGCTTATGGTTATAAGCGTCTTATGGAGCGCAAGGGGATGACGCAATCAGAGGTTGCCCAGACGGTTTCCAAGGGACGGTCTACCATCGCTAATGCTCTCCGTCTGCTTGATTTACCTGAGGAAGCTCAGCAACTCTTGTTTGAGGAGAAGATCACCGCCGGCCATGCTCGCGCCATCCTTTCTGTTGATGACGCGGAGGGCAGGAAGAAACTTACCGAAAAGCTTAAGAATGAAAAGTTGAGCGTTCGCGAAACCGAAGCATTGGCTCGTCTGATGAATGGTCGTGAGAAGGCTGGTTCGGCAGCTGCAAAGCGCGTTCCTGCTCCTCCGAGTTTCAAGAAG
>OGQH01002741.1_pt1 | contig 11404 bp, 10 predicted proteins | sample 1553181 | NCBI WGS metagenome assembly OGQH01 (sample SAMEA2579946, study PRJEB22360) | human gut metagenome | biome: human gut; feature: human-associated habitat; material: faeces | place: Denmark | collected 2008/2010 | reverse complement strand
GTAAGAGAAAGCTTCTGGAAAAACAGAAAGAAGGAAAGAAACGTATGCGTCAGGTCGGCAGCGTGGAGATTCCGCAGAAAGCATTTATGAGCGTGCTGAAGCTGGATGATAAATAATATGAAAAAAGAACTGGAATATTTTATGATTGATGGAGAATTCGGAGGAAATCAGGACTGGTTCACGAATATTGTTATGAATGTTGGTGGATGTGGAGCTGCAACGGCATGTGACAGCTGTATTTATCTGGCAAAATATAAGGGAATGAAAAAATTATATCCGTTCGATCTTGAACAGATGGATAAAGAGGCATACAAAAAATTCAGTCAGATTATGAAACCATACATCCGTCCAAGAGTTCAGGGTGTAAAAAAGCCGGAATGGTATATTGAAGGTCTGGCAAAATATATTTCAGATGTGAATGAAAAATATGGAACGGATTATCAAATTGATATGGAAAAATTCGACGGGACAGGTACTGCGGAAGAGGCAGAGAAGATCATATGCGAACAGATTGATAAGGGACTTCCGGTACCATATCTGATGTTGAGACATTTGAATGTTGAAAAGTACAAAGATTTCATCTGGCACTGGTTTCTTGTGGTCGGATATGAAAAGAATGAACAGGGTATGTGGATCGATGTGGCTACTTACGGGGAAAAAGTCAGACTGGATCTAATGGAGTTGTGGAAAACGGGCTGTGAAGAAAAAGGTGGAATCGTAATATATGAGTTGAAAAATACGGAGGTGCAGAGCAAAAATGAATAATTAAAATAAAAATGACCATATTTCATATTTTTAACACAAATTCTTGTTAAAATATTTGTAACTGTGAAAAAATAATAAGAAAGTGGGATAGAAAAAGTGAAAAAGCGAATCATGACTGCAGGAATGTTGGCTATGATACTTGCGATGGGAATGACAGCGTGTGCAAATGCAGACACGAAAGAGAAGAGCACAACGAAGAAAGAACAGGTTTCAGAGTCTGATGAAAAAAAAGAACAGAAAATGTCAGATAATGAAGCAAATGTAATGAATGAAAAACAGAAAAAAATCTATGAGAAGATCAAAAAAACATACAATGCAGAAGAGCAGCAGAAAATAGCGGACGAACTGGAAAAGAAAAAAGAATCTCAGGAGTATACACTGAGTAATATGCTGATCGAATACAATCCTTTTGTAACCAATACACAGTCATTGTATGTTTATTTTGAGACAGATTCGGCGGTGAAAGTTTCTTATACGATTCATGTAAAGGAGGATGATATTGCCGACTTTAGCAGAAATGTATATCAGGATGAAGAGTATCAGAAAGAGCATGAATTTCAGGTGATCGGTCTGATCCCGGATACGGAGAATACGATTACATTCTATATAACGAATGAAGACGGTTCTACGGATACGAAGGAAATCGTATATGAGATGGGCAGTCTGTATGGAGAAGAGGCAGTACAGCTTGATACGGATGTAAAACAAAGTGCGGACAAGTTAGAAGACGGGCTGTATGTGGTACTTGGAAATGACAGTACTTCTATGGATTTTATGTATTATTATGACAATAACGGAGTCTTAAGAGGAGAAGTTCCTCTTCTGGGATACCGAAGTCATAGGCTTATCTTTGACGAGAATTCGATGTATTACAGTATTTCCGAAAAGAAGATGGCACAGGTGAACCGTCTTGGGCAGGTAACGAAGGTATATGATCTTGGCAATTATAAATTGCACCATGATTATGTGTTTGATGAAAATGGAAATATGTTGATTCTTGCAACTGATACGACGCAGGACAGCGTGGGAGACATCGTGTTGAAACTGGATGTAAATTCCGGTGAGGTGACAGAGGTACTGGATCTGGGAGATCTGTTTGGCGAATATAAAAAGACCTGTGTGAAAAATTCTTCCGATGAACTGGACTGGATGCATATCAACACGATTCAGTATATAGGAAATGGGTCAGTACTTTTAAGTTCAAGAGAGACGTCAACAATCATCAAAGTAGATAATATCTATGACGGGCCGGTGGTTTCTTATATGATCGGTGAAAAAGATTTCTGGAAAGATACTTCTTATGTAAGTCTTCTGCTGAATAAGAAAGGAGATTTTACAATACAGGGTGGCCAGCATACGATCACATATGAGACAGATGAAAGCCTTGCGGACGGGCAGTATTATCTGTATATGTTTGATAATAATATTGGAATCAGTGAGACAAGACCGGATTATGACTGGTCGTCGATAGGTCTGAAAGTAAGTTCTGCGGTTGACGGAAAGAATTCCAAGTATTACAAATATCTGGTGGATGAAAATGAAGGTACATTTGAACTTGTAGATTCGTTTAAAGTACCTTATTCCGGATATGTCAGCAGTGCGCAGGAAACAGGAGATAATGTACTTGTAGATTCGGGATTAAAGGGGACTTTTACAGAGTATGATGCAGATCATAAAGCAATTGTAACTTATAAGATGAATTATGAGAAATTTATTTATCGTGTATTCAAATACAAGTTTGATGGATTTTATTTTGAAAAAAGTGAATAATCCATAAAAATGATATAGAAGTCTTTACGGATAAGGATTTATCCGCTAAAATGGAAGCGTCGGTTTTGCCGGCGCTTTTGTAATGCTATGCGTTCATAAGGAGCTGCCAGTGGCAGGTCCTGTAGATAACAAAAAGAAAAGAGGAAAATAAAATGACAAATCCAATCGTAACAATTGAGATGGAAAATGGAGATATTATGAAAGCAGAACTGTACCCGGAAGTTGCTCCGAATACAGTTAATAATTTTGTTTCACTGGTGAAGAAAGGTTATTATGACGGACTGATCTTTCACCGTGTCATCAATGGATTTATGATCCAGGGAGGATGCCCGGACGGAACAGGAATGGGAGGCCCGGGATACACAATTAAAGGAGAGTTTGCTCAGAACGGTTTCGCAAATAATCTTGCACATACAGAAGGTGTACTTTCTATGGCAAGAGCTATGCATCCGGATTCAGCAGGTTCACAGTTCTTTATCATGCATAAAGCAGCACCACATCTGGACGGTGCATATGCTGCATTTGGTAAGATCATCGAAGGAATGGATATTGTAAATAAGATTGCTGAGACAGATACAGACTACAGTGACAGACCGCTTGATGAGCAGAAGATGAAAAAAGTAACCGTTGATACAATGGGAACAGAGTATCCGGAACCGGAAAAAGCATAAGAAAAACATAAAAAAAAGAAACGAAACAGCAGAATCATAGCAACTTCCAACACATATGACGCGGAGGAAAATAAAAGATGGAAATGATCCAGACAGAAAAATTAGTATATGAATATGAAAAACGTGATGAAGAAGGCAATGTGATTGGAACATCGCGTGCTATTGATGAAGTGGATATTGAAGCAAAAGAAGGACAGTTTATAGCAGTTCTCGGACACAATGGTTCCGGTAAATCAACGCTTGCGAAGCATTTAAACGCAATTTTAGTTCCGACAGAAGGTTCCGTATGGGTGAATGGAAAGAATACAAGTAATCCAGAAGAACTCTGGGACGTAAGACAGTCGGCAGGAATGGTGTTTCAGAATCCGGATAATCAGATCATCGGTACTGTAGTAGAAGAAGATGTAGGATTTGGTCCGGAAAATCTGGGAGTTCCGACAGATGAGATCTGGCAGCGTGTAGAAGAAAGCCTGAAAGCAGTTGGAATGATCGAGTACAGACATCATTCTCCGAATAAGCTTTCCGGTGGACAGAAGCAGAGGGTTGCAATTGCAGGGGTTGTAGCAATGGAACCCAAATGCATCGTTATGGATGAGCCAACGGCGATGCTTGATCCGGTTGGAAGAAAAGAAGTCTTAAAGACGGTCCACAAACTCAGAAAACAGAAGAATGTTACAGTAATTCTGATCACGCATTATATGGAAGAAGTAGTAGATGCGGATAAGATCTTTGTAATGGATCACGGCAAAGTTGTGATGGAGGGAACTCCGAAAGAGATATTCTCAAGGGTGGATGAGCTTAAGAGCTATCGCCTGGATGTACCACAGGTGACAATCCTGGCAGATGAACTTCGAAAACGTGGACTGGATATTCCAAAAGGAATCTTAAGAAAAGAAGAACTGGTAGAAGCAATTACGCATTTACAACAATAGAACATTTGATGTGAGAAATGGTGAGAAGAAATGACAGACATTGCAATTAAAATAGAACATTTGAATTATGTATACAGTCCCGGGACTGCATACGAAAAACATGCACTCAAAGACATTTGCCTGGAGATTCCACACGGTGAATTTGTGGGAATCATCGGTCATACCGGATCTGGGAAATCGACTCTGATCCAGCATCTGAACGGACTTGTGAAAGCAACGGACGGTGCGCTGTATTATAATGGAGAGAACATTTACCAAAATGGGTATGATATGCGTGCACTCCGTAATCAGGTAGGACTGGTGTTCCAGTATCCGGAGTATCAGTTGTTCGAGATTGACGTACTGACAGATGTGTGCTTTGGACCGAAAAACCAGGGGCTGAGCAAAGAAGAGTGTGAAAAGCGTGCGTTGGAAGCACTGAAACTGGTAGGATTGAAAGAAAAATATTATAAATCTTCTCCGTTCGAGCTCTCGGGCGGTCAGAAACGAAGAGTAGCGATCGCAGGAGTTCTGGCAATGCGTCCGAAAGTGCTGGTTCTTGACGAGCCGACGGCGGGACTTGATCCAAAGGGAAGAGATGACATTCTGGATCAGATCGCATACCTGCATAAGCAGAGTGATATGACGGTCATTCTGGTATCACATAGTATGGAAGATATTGCAAGATATGCAGACCGGATCATTGTGATGAACAAAGGGTCTGTAATGTATAATGGTGCGCCGAAAGAGGTATTTGCACATTATCAGGAACTGGAAAAAATCGGACTTGCAGCTCCGCAGGTGACGTATGTCATGCATGACCTGAAAGAAAAAGGTTTACCAGTCAAGGTAAATGTAACGACTGTAGAAGAAGCGGCAGATGAGATTATGCAGGCACTGGAGAAGAAGATATGATAAGAGATATTACAATCGGACAATATTATCCGGCAAAGAGTGTATTACACAGATTAGATCCAAGAGTGAAACTGGTGGGGACGCTGTTATATCTGATTTCATTGTTTTTATTCAACAGCATTCCGGGATATGTAATGACAACATTGTTCCTGATCATTATTATTAAAATGTCAAGAGTTCCGTTTTCCTTTATTGTAAGGGGATTGAAACCAGTCTTCATGCTTCTGATGATTACAGTGTTGTTCAATCTGTTTCTTACAAGAGACGGGGCAGTACTGTTTCACGCGTGGATCTTCACGATTACAGAAGGGGGATTAAGGACTGCGGTATATATGGCAATCCGTCTGATCTACCTGATCATCGGCTCGTCGCTTATGACATTTACAACGACTCCGAACGAGCTGACAGATGGAATCGAAGAGTTACTTGGACCACTGAACAAGATCCATGTTCCGGTACATGAGATTGCGATGATCATGTCGATTGCACTCCGCTTTATTCCAATCCTTCTGGAAGAGACCGATAAGATTATGAAAGCACAGATCGCAAGAGGAGCTGATCTGGAAAGCGGTAATATGATTCAGAAAGCAAAGAGTATGATACCGATTCTGGTTCCGTTGTTCGTATCGGCATTCCGAAGAGCCAATGATCTGGCAATGGCGATGGAAGCGAGATGTTACCGTGGCGGCGAAGGACGCACAAAGATGAAACCGTTAAAATATCATAAAGAAGACAGAATGGCATATATTACTGTAATTGCTTATGTGATTTTGGTGGTGGTGATCGGAAGATGCGTGCCGGTGCATATTTGGGTGTTTTAAAATGTATACAGGGACGGAGGAATTAAAAAACCTCCGTCCCAAATTTATGTAATCTTGTTACTAAAAAATAATTGTATCAGATTGTGTGGAGGTCATCATGAAAAGAATCAGAATATTCGTAGCATATGATGGAACTAATTACTGCGGCTGGCAGGTCCAGCCAAATGGAGTTACGATTGAAGAAAAACTGAATAAATCATTAGCAAGACTTACCGGGGAAGAAATCAGAATTATCGGGGCAAGCAGGACTGATTCAGGGGTACATGCACTGGGAAATGTAGCGGTATTCGATACAGAATCTTCCATTCCGCCTGAGAGATTTGCGTATGCATTGAACCAGAGGCTTCCGGAAGATATTGTAGTAGTAAGGTCCGATGAAGTTCCGGCAGACTGGCATCCGAGATATCAGGAGAATATTTCAAAGACTTATGAATATCATATATACAATGCGGCGGTACCAAATCCGTTAAAGACAAGATATTGTACGTTCGTATCGTTTCCAATGGATGTTGAGGCTATGCGTGCCGGTGCAAAATATTTGGTTGGAGAACATGATTTTGTAAGCTTCTGTAATATCAGAACGAATACGCAGGATACCGTCCGGACGGTGTATGATTTGATAATTGAGAAAAAAGACGATGAAATCGTGCTTCGTGTTACAGGAAATGGTTTCCTTTATAATATGGTTCGTATTATTGCGGGAGTCCTGATCCGCGTTGGCAGAGGATTCTATACTCCGGAAAAGGTAAAGGAAATTCTGGATGCAAAAGTTCATACTTCAGAGGGAGCGACGGCACCACCGAATGGGCTTGTGCTTATGAAGATAGATTATAATTAATCTTCTATACAAGAAAGTTATTGGTAAAAATAGATTATAAATAATCAATGAAAGGTCGGAAATTTGGACAATACACAGAAAATAATCGGAATAACGTACAAAAATAAAAAATAATGCCATCAAAAGTTAAGAATATGTTAAGATATACCTGTCTGACATGAATTTGACAAAGTCGGACGGAAGGAGAGAATTTATGGAAATGTTATTGTACCTTGTTCCGGTATTTGGAATTCTTGGACTTCTTTTTGCAGCTTATCTGGCAGCAAGAGTAAGAAGACAGGACGCCGGAAACGACAGAATGAAAGAAATTGCCGCTGCTATCAGTGACGGTGCGCAGGCATTTCTGACAGCAGAGTATAAGATTCTGATCATCTTCGTTGCTGTATTATTTATACTCATCGGAGTAGGAATCGGGAACTGGATCACTGCTGTATGCTTCGTAGTAGGAGCTCTGTTCTCTACGCTTGCAGGTTACTGTGGAATGAAAGTAGCTACTAAGGCAAATGTAAGAACTGCAAATGCAGCAAAAGAAAAAGGAATGAACAAAGCACTCTCAATTGCATTCTCCGGTGGAGCTGTAATGGGTATGTGTGTAGCTGGTTTTGGTGTGTTTGGTGTCAGCATGATTTACATTCTGACTAAAAACGTTGATATTATTACAGGATTTAGTTTAGGAGCTTCTTCAATCGCTCTGTTTGCCCGTGTTGGTGGTGGTATCTATACAAAAGCTGCTGACGTAGGAGCTGACCTTGTAGGTAAAGTGGAAGCTGGTATTCCGGAAGATGACCCGCGTAACCCGGCCGTTATTGCTGACAATGTAGGAGATAACGTAGGTGACGTTGCAGGTATGGGAGCAGACCTTTTTGAGTCTTATGTAGGAGCACTCGTTTCTGCACTGACACTTGGAATCGTGTATTATAAAGCTGAGGGAGCAATCTTCCCGCTTCTGATCGCAGGACTCGGACTGGTTGCATCTATCCTTGGAACATTCTTTGTAAAAGGTGATGAGAATTCAAACCCACACAAAGCATTAAAGACTGGTTCTTATGTAGCAAGTGCACTGGTACTGATCGTATCCTGTGTACTCAGTAAAGTATTCTTCGGAGACTTTAAGGCAGCAATCGCTATCGTAGCTGGTCTGATCGTAGGACTTCTGATCGGTATCATTACAGAAGTATATACGTCCGGAGATTACAAATCAGTAAAAGAAATCGCAGAACAGTCAGAGACTGGATCTGCAACAACCATCATCAGTGGTCTCGCAGTAGGTATGAAATCTACAGCAATCCCGATCCTTTTGATCTGCGTTGGTATCTTTATTGCTTACCAGACATGCGGACTTTACGGTATCGCGCTTGCCGCTGTAGGAATGCTTTCTACAACAGCCATCACAGTAGCTGTAGATGCTTATGGACCGATCGCTGACAATGCCGGTGGTATTGCAGAGATGTCCGAGCTTGATCCACACGTTCGTCAGATCACTGACAAACTGGATGCCGTTGGTAACACAACAGCAGCTATGGGTAAAGGTTTTGCTATCGGATCTGCAGCCCTGACAGCACTTGCTCTGTTCGTATCTTACGCAGAAGCAGTACATCTTAAGTCAATTGATATCCTTGACTCACGTGTAATCATCGGAATGCTGATCGGTGGAATGCTTCCGTTCTTGTTCTCAGCTATGACAATGTCATCTGTATCAAGAGCAGCATACCAGATGATCGAAGAAGTAAGACGTCAGTTCAAGACAATGCCTGGAATCATGAAGGGTACAGAAAAACCAGATTACAAGTCATGCGTTGCAATCTCAACAACAGCAGCATTAAAAGAAATGCTGGTTCCTGGTGTCATGGCAGTACTTGCACCGCTGGTAGTCGGAATCCTTCTTGGACCTTCTGCACTTGGCGGACTTCTTGCAGGAGCACTTGTAACAGGTGTTATGATGGCAATCTTCATGTCTAATGCAGGTGGAGCATGGGATAACGCTAAGAAATACATTGAAGATGGAAACCACGGTGGAAAAGGAAGCGAGGCTCATAAAGCAGCTGTAGTTGGAGACACTGTAGGTGATCCGTTCAAAGATACATCAGGACCATCTATCAACATCCTGATCAAACTGATGACAGTTGTATCACTGGTATTTGCACCACTGTTCCTGTCAATCGGCGGATTATTATAAGAACATTTTAGAATAATCATAAAAAGCAGACGATATCTGTACCATCCGGTACAGATATCGTTTTTTTACTCTACTATGTGTACAAGAAGAAATTGTCTGCAATCCAAATATCTATAATGAGCAGCAGGCAGCAGAGTTTGCGGGTGATTTATAAAAAGTTGAGAAAAATATTAGAATTGGGGGACTGGCAACCACCCGCTGTTTGTGATAATATATGTGTCGGGACTTTTATTAATTTTGAAAATAGATAGAAAAGAGGCAATAAACATGACAAAAGTAGATATTATTTCAGGATTCCTCGGAGCAGGAAAAACTACATTTATCAAAAAGCTGCTCAGTGATGTATGGGCAGGAGAGAAACTTGTGCTGATCGAGAATGAATTTGGCGAGATCGGTATCGATGGCGGATTCTTAAAAGATGCAGGAATCGAGATTACAGAGATGAACTCAGGATGCATCTGCTGTACACTGGTTGGTGACTTCAGCAAAGCTCTGGTAAAAGTATTAGATGAGTATCATCCGGACCGTGTAATCATTGAGCCATCAGGAGTTGGAAAATTATCTGACGTAGCAAGAGCAATTGAAGCTGTAGAAAAAGATGCGGACATTGAAATTGACGGAAGAATCACAGTTGTAGATGGTAAAAAGGCAAAAATGTACATGAAGAACTTTGGAGAATTCTTCAAAGATCAGGTAGAGCATGCGTCAACAATCGTAGTAAGCCGTACACAGATGATGACAGATGAAAAAGTAGAAGAATGCGTACACACACTTCGTGAAGAAAATGCAGAAGCAACGATCATCTCTACACCATGGGATGAGCTTGGCAAAGAGGCAATCAGTCATGCACTGACAAAGGGTGCTGAGATTGAGAGCCTGTTTGAAGATCATGAAGATCACGATCATGATCACGACCATTGTGACCACGATCACCATGACCATCATGATCACGACCATTGTGACCATGATCACCATGACCACGATCATGATCACTGCGATCACGAGCATCATGATCACTGCGATCACGATCATCATGACCACGATCATCATGACCATGATCACGATTGCTGCTGTGGACACGATCACGATCATCACCACCATCATCATGCAGATGATGTGTTTACAAGCTGGGGCAAAGAGACTGTTCATAAATATACCGAAGAAGAACTGGATTATCTGCTGAAGGCACTGTCAGAGACAACATCTTACGGAACAATTCTTCGTTCTAAAGGTATTATCCAGATGACAGACGGATCATGGAAACAGTTCGACTTAGTACCGGAAGAGTACGAAGTAAGAGAAGGACAGCCGGACTACACAGGACGTATCTGTGTAATCGGAACAGACCTGAAAGAGGACGACCTTCTGAAATTATTCCACGTATAGGATACTAATAATTGGCTCCATATTATTATGGAGCCAAAAATCACAATATAACCATAAAAGAAAGAGGTGCGAGTATGGCAACACCTATGTTTATCGTTACGGGATTCTTAGACAGTGGTAAGACAACCATGATCAAGGATACCCTGATGGAACAGGAATGGATTGAACCGGGACTTACACTGTTACTTCTCTGTGAAGAAGGAGAAGAAGAGTATCCGGAAGAATATTTAAAAGAAAAAAATATGGCAGTTCTGAAAATCGAAGAATTTGACCAGTTGAACACTGTATTTTTCAAAAACTGTGAAAGAAACTATCATCCGGCACAGATTATCATTGAGTACAATGGAATGTGGAAGCTGGAGGATCTGCTTTCAATCAGATACCCGAGAAGTTTCGAACTTCAGGGAGTATACTCTACCGTAAATGGTACAACACTGGATATGTATCTGATGAATATGAGAAATATGCTGATGGAACAGCTCACAGAGTCTGAGCTGATCGTTGTTAACAGATGTGCAGATGGTGTTAACAGATCCGGATTCAGACGTGCACTGAAGGTACAGAATCCGATGGCACAGCTGATCTTCGAAGATATGCAAGGCAAGATCATCGAGCCATCCGAAGAAGATCTCCCATATGATGTAAAAGGAGATAAGATCGTACTGGATGATGTTGATTTTGGTGTGTGGTATGTGGATGCATATGATCATCCGGAATTATATCTGCATAAAGAAATCGACTTCAAAGGACAGATCTTCCGCCCGAAGGGAATGCCGGACAATATGTTCGTTCCGGTCAGAGAGATCATGACATGCTGCGCGGAAGATGTACGTTATTACGGATATCCATGCAAAGCAGAAAAGAAGATCGATGTAAAAGCAAAATCCTGGATGCAGATCCGTGCAAGGTTCGAGTACGAGGCAGTAAGTTCCTTTGGAAATAAACAGCCGGTACTGTACCTGATCGATATGGAACCAGCTGCAGAGCCGGAAGATAAGGTTGTGTATTTAGGGTAATTGGGATTTAATTCAGAAAGGCACGACGACCCGGACCTGCATAAAAAGTAGGAAGCCGTTCCTGTTCAGGTTCCGTCGGCGGGAAATACTAAAGCGTCAAAATTATGCTAAAAACGGGCTTCCGAAATTTGCAAC
>OGQH01002731.1_pt1 | contig 11450 bp, 5 predicted proteins | sample 1553181 | NCBI WGS metagenome assembly OGQH01 (sample SAMEA2579946, study PRJEB22360) | human gut metagenome | biome: human gut; feature: human-associated habitat; material: faeces | place: Denmark | collected 2008/2010 | reverse complement strand
TGTCTAGAAAAAGTAAAATCAATTCAGCAGAAAAGGTAAAAATAGTTGAACAATACCTTAATGGAGAAATCGGAATGCGTCAAGCAAGTAAAGAATTGGGCATTAACCATAAAAGCATACAAGAATGGGTTTCCATTTACAAAAGTAAGGGGCCTGTTGGATTACTTGATCAACCACACAACAGCCATTATTCAAAAAAATTAAAACTATCTGCTGTAAATGATTATCTTAACGGAAAAGGTTCGCTCTCTACCATCTGTACAAAATATGGGATTCGTTCAGGAAAACAACTAAGAAATTGGATTAAGGTGTATAATTCTGGTGGAACATTTAAAACATCCACCGGAGGTGCATACACGAGAAAAGCAAGAACAACTACTCTTGATGAGAGATTAAAAATAGTTACGGAATGCCTGGCAAATGATAAGAATTATGGTGCAATGGCTTTGAAATATCAATGTTCATATCAACAAGTTCGTAACTGGGTAAAACGGTACGAAAAAATGGGAAGTAAAGGTCTGGAAGATCGTCGTGGCAGGCGAGCAGGTTCCTTACCAAGTCGTACACCAGAAGAAGAATTACGTGATAAAATAGCTGAACTTGAGAGGAAAAATTTTGATTTACAAATGGAGAATGACCTGTTAAAAAAAGTCAGAGAACTGGAAAGGAGGGATCGTTATCTTTAGTTCATCGTTTGGCTGCGTATAAGGCCATCAGAGAATTATCTTCTGGCAAGGGATATCCAGTAGCTAAACTTTGTAAGTGCCTTAGCATTACACGTTCTGCATACTATCACTGGATAAAATACCCAAAAAGCAACAATGAACTTCAAAACGAAAAGTTATTTATCGAAATCAAAAAAATTCATACAGAACACCCAGATATGGGATACCGTAGAATTCGTGATGAATTGGATGGACACAAAGGAATTCATGTAAACGACAAACGAGTACTCCGTATCTGCAGAAAATGTGATATAAAATCAAATATCAAATGGAAACCGAAAAGTTGTACCAGAGGTGAACGAAATCCAGACCATGTAGCCAAAAATTATTTACATAGGGATTTTCATGCCGATAAACCAAATGAGAAGTGGCTCACTGATGTATCTGAATTTAAATACTACAGTGGAAATGAAGTTCACAAGGTATATTTGAGTGCCATTCTAGATTTATATGACCGAAGAATTGTAACCTTTAAAATAAGTGATCATAATGATAATCCGTTAGTTATGAATACGTTTGATGAAGCAGTTCGCCTGGAGCCTGATGCACATCCACTTTTTCATTCCGATCGTGGATTTCAATATACAAGTATGCAATTCTATACAAGGTTAAAGAAACACCATATGAAACAAAGCATGTCCAGAGTTGCCCATTGTATCGATAATGGACCAATGGAAGGCTTCTGGGGAATTCTAAAACGAGAAATGTAGTACCGCCAACATTTCAATGATAGAAGCACGTTAGTTGCAGCTATAGCTAATTACATTAATTATTACAATAATCAAAGATTACAAAGAAATTTAAATGTAATGACACCAATGGAATATCATAATCAATATATAAAAGTAGCATAAAAATATCGCCAGCCGTAATTCGGCTGACGATAAAAAAATTTATTATTTTTTATTGTCCTATTGACAGGTAGCACACCACACTTATATTGACCAATGGGGGATAAAAATAATTATAAATTTTCTAAAGTATTATTTTTTTATCTTTTATTAAGCTCTTTTCTTTCATATTTTTTATTCCATAATTCTAACAAACCTAAACATGTTCTTTCCTTCTGTATTCTACTCTACTTTAGAAAACATTACTTAATACACAATCCATTTTACTCTCCCTGTATTTTTTTGTCAGTAAGTATGTTTATATTTTAATAGTACCTATAAAAAATCTTTAACTTGAAATACCAATCTTTCTTCCTGTTTTATCAGTTTTTTAGCTATATCCTTTGTCTTTTCGTCTGCCGCCTTATACTCATTAAGATATTTATTGAGAGACTTCACTCCCATATTGCCACCGTCTGTCATAAGCCCCGCAATCGTTGAATCTGATTCGTTCATCATAAGTTTTGTATTTGTCTTTATCCATGACATACTTTTTGCAATAGAGTTTGGCTCTTTTCCATTATCATGAAATTCATCCAGCATTTCCTGTATTTGTGCCTGTAACCCTAAATGGTCATCTCTGCATTTTGTCAATACATCATGCAGCCTGCTGTCATCCACATATTTAAGCACCTCATTTATAGATTCTATTCCCATTTTTATACCTGCATCACATTCACGTAAAAGTTTTATTGTATCGGATTCTATCATTTCTCTGCCCTCACATTTATTATAATTATTTTTTTAATTATTCCCTGGTACAATAAATTTTATTCATAAACATTCAACATCACAATTTTACATGCTCAAATTTCTTCCATATATTGAATAAATAAAAAGAAAGACCGCTATATAAATTCTTACATAACGGCCTTTCTAACACTGTTCTTCTGTATTCAATTTTTTCTCCTTTTCGATAAATGATTGAATTCATTATATTCCAACCTAATCGACTTTTGTTACTTAATGTAACTTTTTTGCTGTATATAACAGCTTAACTTTTTTATTCCCTGCCTCGTAATAAATACTTAGAAAGTTACTACTTTTTGTAAATGGTGATAATACTAAGTTTCAGTATGCTTGGATTCTTCACATTCCTTACATCTTCAAAAAGTATGATTACTATTTTCTCTCAATCTATGTATTATATGTGATTCATATTCCATATATACGTCTTGTATATCTCATGAAATATATCAGCTCAATATCATAAACTTTCAAGTTGTATTAATCATAGATTCTTTTCTTATATGTTTCTTTACACAAATAAGAAAACCTTATGTATTAACTGTGTGGTAAATGTTCAATATGAAATGCCAGCTCATGTAACCTTTAACTTGTTCATCATCTCTATCATTATGATGTTAATTATTCAATATGTTGTAAAGGTCTTTCTTGCGGGGAACTGCTATGCATTACCACTTTCATATTGAGGATTAGATTCTTTTGTTTCCAACGGAATCAACCTCCTTTTAACAACTGTGACACTTTGTATTGTGTTTTATGTTGTTTCCTTTTTGTAATTGTATAGTAACACCCATCTGTGTATTTGTCAACACTTTTTTGAAATATTTTTGATATTTTTTTATTTTTCATCTCGTTGCACACTTTTATTTTTTAATTGTGTTTAAATTGTATTATTTTCAGACTATTTTAAAATTGTAAAATTATGTTCATCACAACATAAATGCCCCTTTCCGTGCATTAAGTGATTTCGTTGCCTCACTTGCCTGCCCGAAAAGGAGCATATTGTTTTTATTCATCAGAGCTGATTACGCAAATAATTTTTTCGTATAATTATTGATTACTCTTCGTCTTTTCTGCGTTTTTTGCCTGTAAGTGCTAAGCCTGCACCAAGTGATGCTATAGCTGCACTTAATGCATACCATAATGAGAAGCCTCTTTCACCTGTTGCAACAGATTCTTCTGTCCTAGACTGTTCATTATCAGATTCATCATTATTATTATCTTCTGTTGTTCCCTGGCTGTTTCCGCCGTTTCCGTTTGAATCACCTGTTCCCGGTGTTGGAGTTGGCGTTGGGTCCGGTGTCGGTGTTGGGTCTGGTGTTGGGCCTGGTGTTGGGCCTGGTGTTGGGTCTGGTGTTGCTGCCTCAAGATTTGCAATCGCTGTGGTGATATCTGCTGCAAGCTTATCTGCATCTGCCTGAGTTGCATTTTCTCTGTCAAGTGCTTTTGCTGCTAAAAGTGCAGCCTTAACCGCTCTGAAATCTTTATAATCAGCTTCCCTGAGTGCTTCCGCACGGCTTATAGCCGCATCAAGCTTTTTGAAATCTACCTGTTCAACTACATTTTCAGCTATATAATTCTTAGACAAATCAGCATATGTTGCAAGTGCATCCCATGCTGTGGCAAATGCTGCACCCGCACCTGACTCTCTTGCAAATACTCCGTTTACCGTAAGAGCTTCACCCTGTGCTTTGCTCAACTGTCTTCTGTCTGTATTTACTGCAAATCCCGGACCATATGACTGATATTCATAGAACTGTGCTGCTTTGTATGAATTATCACCCATGTCTGTATATCCTGTTGTTTTTATATGACTGTCCATAAAGCAGTTTACATATGTAACGCAGGCGTTTGATCTCCATGGTCTTCCAAGTGCCACCTTATTGTCGGCAACAGACGAATTCTTTTTTAATAACCTTGAATTAATAAATACATATCCTGTTGAACGTGTACTTTCCGTACTTGCTGCCGTTACATAACCGTCTCCGTTTGCAACTATATCACAATCATCAAATACAGCCTGTGCACTTCCGAATATCCAGTCTACATTTCCTTCAATATAACAATTTCTGAAATACTGACGGTTGCCGCCATCTGCCTGCAATGTATCCTGCCATCCTGTAAGTCTTACATTGTTAAATATAAGCTTATCTGCTCTTGTAAGCATTGCAACAGCCATTTTTCCCTCGATTGTTTCATTCGGATAATCAAATGTATTGGCAACTGTTATATTTTCAAGACTTACATTATTTGCTGTATTTTCAATAGTAAGAGAAGCACTTCCTGATGTTCCGTATGTCTTTCCGGTATCAGGATTTACCGTTCCTGCTGCAACATTATATTCAAGCACTGTCTTCTCGCTGTCTTCACCAATTATAGTAATATACGGAGTAGTAACAGTTATCTTTTCATGGTAATTACCATTCTTTACAAAAATAACAACATTTTCTTTGTTATCCGCAGGTACTGACGCAACCGCTTCAGCTATTGTAGCATATACAGGTTTTGTCTGTCCGTCATCAGCCTGTGCAGATGCTTTTGCTGCTGCATTGGCATCAACAAGAATGTCATAATCAGTAAGTTTTACAAAATTAAAGTTCTTATATGTCTTAACGCCTGATTCGCTTGTAAATACAACCTTTACTTCATTTCTTCCGTCTGCAAGCGGAATTTCAGCCGATACGCTTTCGTTTGCAGCTGTTTTCTTTGATGTAAGTTCACTGCCGTTTACAGTAATGCTGACATTTCCTGCCTCATTATATGAGAACTTAATATTTGCATTTCCTTCTGTAACAGTATCATTTGACTTTTCGGCAACTTTAATAGCTGCTGCCTTTGAGCCAAACATATACTCACCCGTATGGCCCTTTGTTGCCATAATAGAAACAGGTGATGATGGATTACTCTCATTATCTGCTCCAACAGCCGTAACCTTGTAGAAATAAGGTACTTCGTTTTCTGCCGTAGTATCCGTATATGAAAGACCTGTAGCTGTTCCAATCTGTGTATAGCCATCATTTCTGCTCTCTGAGCGGTAAACCTTATAACTTACGGCTTCTGTAACTGCTTTCCACGTAATTGTGTTTGAAGCATCTCCCGATTTTGCACCAATCGTAGGTGACTGCATAGGAAGAACATATTTAACACTTTGTGATTCTATTGAATTAGTAACAGTTTCTCCGCAGACACCTGTAATTCTGAACTTATACGAACCTGATTTTGAAGGCTTATATGTATATGTTGTATCTGCTGTTGTGTCAAGTTCTGTATATGCACCGTCATTTTCTGAAACTTCAACACGGTATTTACCGTCAATCTGTGCACCCTCACCTGTCCATGATACACTTATAGATGAACGGTCATCTGATACAACAGGCGTTTCAACTCCCGTAACCGTAGGTGCTGTTCCTGCGTCTTTATAGAAATCTTTCTGGTCATACAAACCCTTTCCGCCTGCGTCTTTTGCAACCCAGTTCGTAATTTCCACATCGGCACCGACTATCGCAAGTCCGTACTGTACGGCATCATCTGCGGTAAGAGTCATGTCAGACCACTTAAATTCTTTTGAAGCCTTGTATGTTTCTTTTCCTGTCGCATCTACAAGAAGCGGTTTCTGAAGACTTTCAAATTCTGCCTTGTATCCTTTTGCTGTTCTTGTAAATGTCACATTATATTTATTATTAGTAATAACTTCATACTTAGGCGAACCGTTTCCGGCATTTCCAGTTGATTTCGTCCAATAACCTGAAAGTGCATCTGTTCCAACACTTGAATCATATCCCCTGAAACCGAGTGATGTAAACGCATAACTTCCGCTTGTCTTAAATGCTCCGACAAATACGCCTGCTGTCTTACCTGCCTGTCCTGTTATTGAATAATTTGTCACTTTCAAAGTCATAGACATTGATGTGAGCGAATCATCCTGAGGTAAAACAAGATAACTTGTGTTAAGACCCTCTGTATCCTTTGTTTTGGAAATATAACCCTCTTTTGCACTCTGATTTGCTTTCATAACAGAACCGACACCTGTAACTTTTAGCATATCAGAGCCGACAACAGTTGGTTTGAACGTATTAACATTGTTCTGGTCGTATAATGTATTGCCTTCACTGTCCGTAAGCATAATATCCGATACTGTAATATCAGCACTGTTAATCGCAATACCAAACTGTGCTGCCTTATCGGTTGTAAGATACGCCTCTGATGACTTAAATGTCTTTTCATATACCGTACTGCCGCCTTCTTCTTTATAAGAAGCATAGTATCCGTCGCTTCGTTTTTCTATTGTAACTTCATATGTTGCATTTTCATTTAAAGTATTCTTAGGACCTCCATTTCCGGCATTTCCATCCTTTGTCGAATCTGACGAATTCACTTTAATCCAATACGGAGAAACCGCATTATTATCACCTGTTCCCCTGAATCCGATTGAATTATACAGATAATCTCCCTTTGTCTGGAATGCTCCGACATACGCACCTGAACTCTTACCATTTTTTAATGAGTTCACTTTTAATTTAAGTGTCATCTTAGACGCACCATCTGATGAAGGGAATAACAAATATGATACATTGCTTCCCTCATTGCCTTTCTTTGAAACCATACTGCTTGATTCCGCCGTCTGGCTTATTGTCATTGATGTACCGTCTTCCTTAACAGTAAGGTCTGCTGTGTCACCATAAGTCTGTAATGTGTACTCTATATTTTCCTTTTTATCTGCTGCTGCATTAATTACAACAGTGCCTGATGCAGGTATTTTATCGGCAGGTATTACAACATTTCCTGTTTCTTTGTCATATGTGTAATCTGACTGTGCAAGTTCTTTGCCTGCTGCCGTTATCTTAATGCTCTCAGGAAGATTATATCCGTCATCACTCACAAGTTTTGCAGTGAAATCCTGACCTGATGCCGCATAACCTTCACCCTTTGTTGTAATATGTGTAAGCTCGTAATTTACATATGTAAATTCCTTATTTATTTGAATATTAGAAAACTTTGCCGTGCTGAGATTGTTTATTTTATTTGCTGCCTTATTTCCATCAACCGCAAATCCCACATAAATTTCATCTGCCATGTCAATAGTCTTTGAACCGACTGTTATCCATGTATTTCCGTCATCTGATGCATAACCTGTAAATGTATTTCCTATTCTTACAAGCTTAAACCATGTTCCGTTAAATGTTGCACCTGTTTTATAATGCAGGTCTCTTACAAGTGGAATTCCTGCTTTCTGTGCTGCTGCAGGTGTATCTATTGTCTCGGAAATCTTTGTAATCTTTCCGTTGGTCTTCTCACGGCTGGCAAGATATGTTGACCATGTTGTCTCATTGCTTATCTTAACCATAGACATACCGAGTGCGGCTGTCTTAGAGCCAGTGTCAAGAGTTTCCCTGAACATTACACCTGTAAATACATGATTGTCAACAAGTGTTGAAGAATCCATTTTGGCAACGATTTCGCAGTCTCCGTTTGTTTTAATATATGTATACTGGAAATCATCTGTTGCATCGTTCGCATATTTGCTTCCTGATACGCTTCCCTCACTTGAACCTAGTTTTCCTGAACCTTTTACCGTAAGAACTCCGTCCGTAAGGCTTGCACTTCCGGCTACTTCCGGGCGTCCGATGTCTTTACTTGTCCATTCTCCGCTTCCGGCAGTACTGTTGACATGAATCTTTTTAACAGATGACTGTGTCTGGTTTCCGTCATTATCATAAGCTCTTACAGTAATGCTATATGTTCCGTCAGTAAGTCCTTTATATTCGCATGTGTAAGGTGCCTCTGTCGATGTTCCGACAAGCTTGTCACCATTATAAAATTCTACTTTTGCGATATTTCCGCCGTTATTCGCCTTAGCTGTAGCAGTTACTTTTACTGTGTCACCCTCATTATACTGTGTGTTTTCCGCAACATCTGTTTCAACATCAGGGTTTGGTGCAATATAATCCGATTTTTCAACATTTTCAACAAGACCGTTAAAATATTCCTCAACATAAGCATATCCCGTTGACGGATTTATTTTCTTTGAATCTGCTGCATCATTAGGATTTAGTCCATGTGCCGTCTCCCATGTATCAGGAATACCATCCATATCAGTATCAAAATCCGCTGCTCTTGAAATTGTCTGTGCCGGATAACCTCCAACTTCATCTTCTGTATTGATATATCTGCCTGTGTCGTTTCGTGTCTCTGCAACAACCCTTGCATCGATTGCGTCACGGTAAGGATATGTTGCACCTGCTTTTGTAAGCACAGATTCATAACAATCCTTTGCGTCAACTACAGTTGCACTTGCAAAACCTTCGGCTGTATATGGCGTATTGGCAACTTCTGTCTTATTTGCCCCCGATGTTGCACCTGACATCTTTTCCCCCTTGGAATTGTCAGCCGTTACGGCTGCATTTCCTTCCATATAATTGCCGTTTACGTAGAAACCGCCCGGTTTTGTTGACTCACCCATATCTATGAGCTGGTTAAATACTTCTTCTCTTGTACCTATTCCGGCTTTGAGATAATTATTTATGTAATTGGTATACGCATATCCGCCGCCATAGCATGTATTGTATCCCCAGTTATAAAGCACATTGTTGCTAATCTGCAATGTAGCTGTGCTTCCGCCGTCCTTTGTAGGGTCGCCCATGCAGCCGCCGCCAACTCGCGGATTTCTTGATGTATGGTTAGCCATAAGGTTATTGCTGAATAACACATTATCGCCGCCGAAAATACCGCCGTATCCGTGACGTCCCTTTGAGTGTCCGGAAACAGTAAGACTCTCGGAAATAATACACCACTGAACCGTACCGTCTTTACCTCTGTAAGTTGAAATTGTCTCATCTGTATTCCAACTGAATGAACAGTGGTCAATAATAAATGTTTTATTGTCCCTGCCCCAGAGTGCATCCATAGAATCACCGCCTGTATGTACATTGGCAGCACCCGGTCTGAATCTCATGTATCTTATGATAAGATTTTCCGAATTGCTTATATCCGTGTCATAACCTGACAGTGTAATTCCGTCTCCAGGAGCTGTCTGTCCCGCAAGTGTTATGTTCTTTCTGCCTGCAAATGTAAGCTTCTGTTTAAGTGCAATTGTACCGCCCACATTAAATACAATCCGCCGTTATTCTTGGCTGCTTCCTCTATTCCATATCTTAATGAACCCTCTACAGGCTTATCATTTCTTCCGTAATCTTCAAGATTTGTTACGACATAAACGTCATATCCTCGTCCACCTGTTGCATATCTTCCACCGCCTTCTGCTCCCGCAAATGCAAGAAGTTTGTTATTTTCTGCTCCATATGCAAAAATCCCCGTCGGAAGTGACATTCCCGATGTTGCCATAAGAGCCGCCATCATTACCGCTGTTGCTCTTGTAGCTTTGGCTTTTCCTGACTTTGCACGTGATTTTTTCATTTTTCTCCGCTGCTCACGATTTTCAAATTCGTTACCCACTATTTTTACCTCCTTAAAATATTACCCTTGTGAATTGTTGTAAAAAGAGTGTAAAAACTTCCCTTAATTTACAAAATAATCATAATATTTTCACATTTTATTTTAAAGATACAATAGAATTTAATGTAAAAAGTATCCTTATGTAATTCTTTTTTATAAAAGCGCTTTATAAAACCTTGCATTCAGACTGTTAATGGCTTATGATAAAAGAGCATGATACATTTTTTTATCTTAACAAATGTATCTTCACTCACAGAATCATGGAGGTCTGCTTATGGACAAAAGTGTAATTATCAACGGATTTATTCATCAGCTTTTTACAAAAAATGAAATCGTCACAGACGCAGAATGTCTTGATATACTGCATACATATTTCAAGCTGCCTCTTTATACGATTGCAGCTTTCGCTCCCGATACCAAAAACAATAACGGCTCTTACCAGCACGACGTAATCTCCTTTATTCCCGGATACGCATCCGGCTGCCGTGATTGTATCGTATGGTTTTACCGCACCGAAAATCACGAACTTCTGCTGATTTTTAATCACAATGAAGATTTTAATATTAAAAACTGTATCACCGGCATACACAATTATTTTTCAAAAAGATACAACTGCCGTACTCTGTGGGGAATAAGCCGCCCATGCGGAAATTTTTCGGAATTTATATTTGCAAAAAAAGAGGCACTTACATGCCTTTTTAATACAATGCAGGAAAAAGATTTATATATTATGCAGTATGACGATTACGTTTCATTCACCGAATCAGATTCATTTAAACATTACTATCCCGATACAGCTGCAAATCTGCTTATAAATGCAGTCAAATACAACAATAATCCTTCTTTGGAATTTGTCATGCACATTCTTTTTGATGAAAATGTAATAATCCGTTCGCTTGACACATCAGAAATGTTAAAACTGCACCACAGCATAACAGCAAGCCTTATGACACTTAATCCGACAAAAAACAATTTTCAGGATATTCTTTTAAAATTCAGTCAGGATATGTCAGAACTGCAACACAATCAAAAACAGTATTTTGCCCTTCTTACAGAGACATGCCGCCAAATAAGCCTTGCATTGAATTCTCACAGAATTTTGCGAAAAAAACTTCCTATTAACGAAGTTAAAATTTACATGTCGGACAATTTCAGCAACCCGAATCTTAATCTCGCATGTACCGCAAGACAGTTTGACGTTTCTGAAGGATACCTCTCATCATGTTTTAAGGAAGCGACAGGCATATGCTTTGCGGACCACCTTGAAAATATCCGCATTAAAAAAGCATGCGAACTTCTCGCCTCTTCCGATAAAACCATTGTCGAAATTGCGGAAAAAACAGGCTACAACAGTGTGTATTCTTTCAGGCGTGCTTTCAAACGCATGATGCACAAAAGTCCTTCGGATTACAGGGGAAAATAAAAATTGCTCATATTCAGGTAATAAAGTGCACCTGAATATGAATTAAACGGCAGGCAAAAAATTTATCTGTTTAATCAAAAATTTTTGTCTGCCACCAATTTTATCTATTAAAGTTATAATTTAAATTTATGTTTTAAGTTATATAATCAAATCCTCTCCCGTTTCATGAGCTGCATTTCCAAGCACTTCCTCTCCAAATACGTTATCATTCAT
>OGQH01002726.1_pt1 | contig 11464 bp, 13 predicted proteins | sample 1553181 | NCBI WGS metagenome assembly OGQH01 (sample SAMEA2579946, study PRJEB22360) | human gut metagenome | biome: human gut; feature: human-associated habitat; material: faeces | place: Denmark | collected 2008/2010 | reverse complement strand
GGAACGCTTTTATTCAAGCTGGATATGAACATAACATCGAAGCAGACGGATATGACGGTTTTATCTCAAACATCGACCCGGAATGGTTATTCAATTGTGTTTGTACATTCTTTAAACCGGACGTCAATCCTATTGCATATGAATACATGGAACGTTCATTTGGCCATTATGACCCTGATAATGATGATAGAATCTTACCAACAATCTGGCGCAGTCGTTTCGACATCATCGGTGACGGCGAACAGTGTGATAAACTGGCGAATTTAATCGAATACTGCAATTTGACAAATGATAACCTCGCACTTATCCTGCAGACATTAAAATTAAAATAATGCTCTGCAACGTGATATGATGACCTCCTAGTAGACAGTGTAGATAATTAAAATCACTCTTTGCTGAGGAGGTTTTTTATGGGAAGAAAAAATTGAAATATGTAGAAGATACTTAGATGGCAGTGAATCAGTTACTAGTCTAGCTGAAGAAATAAATGTATGTATAACTACAGTTCAAAGGTGGATTAGAATCTTTCAAGCATATGGCGATTCTGCATTCGATGAGAAGCCTGCAAATGAATTATATACCAAGGAGTTTAAAAGGAAGGTTGTAGAAGCATATCTAGCTGGAGACGGATTACTAAGAGATATTGCAGTAAAATATAAAATTCCTGCATGCGGGACAGTACTTGTATGGGTAAAGTTATATAGTGATTATATAGAATTAAAGGATAAGAGAGGAATTAGAAGTGGCAATAAAAGAATGGGTAAGACATTACAGTTATGAAAGATATCAACGAAGATTTGGTGTGAGAACACATTATGAAGTAAGAAGTGAAGCATTGTGCAATGAGAATCCAATTCAGTATCCAATACCTGAGAACAAGGCGATACAGAAATATAAGGCAGCACATTATGCATAGGTACATGTTTTTAATTATTTCACCTGTCTACTTGGCAGGGGCGGTTCATATTCATCATCTGTCAAACGTGTAAAAAATGTGATACATGGTACTTTTTTTCTATGCGAAACCAGTAGAGAATCCCTCTCTTCATATGCATAAATATAATGTCACGTACTATATTGACCGTTTCATAAGATGATGTGCTTATTTCTAAGCGACGATTGTAAAGTAATCAATTTTAAAATTTAATCTTAACGTAATCTTTTAAAAGAAAATACTGATTATCAGACACAAAATTGTTTTCACAAGTAGTGCTAAGTCGATTGTTTAAGACTTTATAATTTTTTGAGAATATTATAAAATATGATAAATAATAAGGAGGATCAATGATGATTACTATTAGAATCGCAACAGTAGAGGATGCAGAGTCTATCCAGAAGATTTATGCACCTTATGTCCTTAATACAACTATCACATTTGAATTAGAACCACCGACAGTCAAAGAAATGGCAGATCGTATCAGTCATACTTTAGAAAAATATCCATATCTAGTCGCAGTAGAAGAGGGAGAAGTTATAGGATATGCTTATGCAGGGACATTGTATGATCGTCGTGCCTATGATCATTCTGCAGAATTATCTATTTATATCGATGATAGAAAGCGTCATAAAGGAATAGGCCATCTTCTTTATAATACTTTGATTGACTATCTTACAAGAATGAATATTACGAATCTTTATGGATGCATCACTTATCCAAATGATGCAAGTATCGCTTTTCATGAAAAATATGGTTTTAAAGAAGCCGCTCATTTCCATGAATGTGGCTATAAGTTTGATCAATGGCTAGATGTAGTTTATCTAGAAAAGAGATTAGATAAAACGACTGAGCCATTCATACCTTTTAAAGAACTATGTTAATAAGAGAATCATTAGAAAAATGTCCAATGAATCCTAATGAAAAAAGATTAGGACAGTACTTGATAAGTCAGGGCATACAACTAGAAAATGCGACAGTAAGAACAGTCGCAAAGGAAGTATTTTTAGCCCCATCGTCAGTTGTACGTTTTGTACAGAAATTAGGATTTGAAGGATTTAATGACTTCAAGAAACAGTATTTAGAAGAAATACGATACTTATCCACACACTTTCAGGAAATAGATAGTAATAGACCATTCTCCCAAAATGATAAGAATATAGTGATTGCGAATAAAATAGGATTACTTTATGATGAAACGTTGCAGGATACGATTTCTTTACTCAATCATGATACACTTCAGGAAGCCATCAATCGTATTGAAAAGAAGGAACATATTGCGATTGTCGTATCAGGTGCACAGAAGGGAATTGCGTATACCTTTAAAGAAAAGATGATGAAAATTGGTAAGAAGGTAGATATTTTTGATAGCACGGATGAAGCTTTTTATGAAGCATGTTATTGTAGCAGCAATACATTATTTATTCTCATCAGCTATTCTGGTGAAACATCAAAATGTCTTTTTATCTGTCATAAATTAATTGAAAGAAAACTATCTTTCATTACTATTACGACTTATGGAACTAACTCTCTTTCTAGTCAGTCAGACTGCTGTTTATATGTATCCACAAGAGAAAAATTAATTGACAATTTAGGTGCATTCTCTTTTAATCTTTCTTTACTTTATTTATTTGATGTTCTTTATTCAGGTTATTTTAATACCAGCTATGATGAACATTTAGAAAATAAAACAGTGACTTCTATGGAATGTGAAAACATATTTACAGATCATGGTAGAAAAACAGATAACCCAATCATTAAATAGAACAGTGTTCCCTAAAAAACTTAGAAATAAGGAACAAAAAGAGAACACTGTTGTTTTCGCTTACATTTTAATGTTTTCTTTATTTCTTTTACGTATAATGGTGTTGTCAAAGGAGGACGCAACATGAATAAAGAAGGCGTAAAAATCGTTACTATTGGTGGAGGCAGCAGCTATACACCAGAATTAATGGAAGGGTTCATCAAGAGATATGATGAATTACCAATCAGAGAAATCTGGCTATGTGATATCGAAGATGGTAAAGAAAAACTTGAAATCGTAGGAAAAATGGCACAGAGAATGTGGGATGCATCTCCTTATGATGTAAAAGTACATCTTACATTAGACCGTAGAGAAGCATTACCAGGAGCTGACTTCGTTACTACACAGTTCAGAGTAGGTTTATTAAATGCACGTATCAAGGATGAAAGAATTCCATTTTCTTATGGAATGTTAGGACAGGAAACAAATGGTGCGGGAGGTATGTTTAAGGCATTACGTACTATTCCAGTTATCTTAAGCATTGTAGAAGATATGAAGGAATTATGTCCTGATGCATGGTTAATCAACTTCACTAACCCAAGTGGAATGGTTACTGAATCAGTTATGAAATATGGTAAGTGGGATAAGGTTATTGGTTTATGTAACGTACCAGTAGGTGCTATGATGGATGAACCAAAAACAATCGGAAAAACATTGGATCAGTTAACTTATAAGTTTGCAGGTTTAAACCATTTCCATTGGCATAAAGTATTTGATGAACATGGTCATGAAGTGACTAAAGACATCATCAATGCAATGTATGAAGGTAAAGATATGGGTATTCCAGCTAATATTCATGATATCCCATTCTTTAAAGAACAGTTATTACGTATGAATATGATTCCTTGTGGATATCATAGATATTACTATCGTGAAGAAGAAATGTTAGCACACGGTTTAAAGGAATACAATGATCCAAATGTTGGAACAAGAGGTCAGCAGGTACAGAAGACTGAACATGAATTATTTGAATTATATAAGGATCCTAACTTAGATCATAAGCCAGAACAGCTTGCAAAACGTGGTGGTGCACATTACAGTGATGCAGCTTGTGAAACAATTGCATCTATTTATGGAAATAAGTTAAGTCATATCGTTGTAACTACTAAGAATAATGGTGCAGTGCCTGATCTTCCAGTTGATTGTGCAGTAGAAGTATCTTCTTATATTGGAAGTACTGGTGCACGTCCAATCGCTTTTGGCCCATTAGAACCAGCAGAAAGAGGATGGGTACAGTGCATGAAGAACATGGAATTATGTGTTGAAGAAGCTGCTGTAACAGGTGATTATGGAACTCTATTACAGGCTTTCACAATCAACCCACAGATTGTAGCTGGTACTAAAGCTAAACGTATTATGGATGAATTATTAATCGCCCATAAGAAATACCTTCCTCAGTTTGCAGATACTATTGCAAGACTTGAAGAAGAAGGCGTAACTATCAAAGATGATGTTGCAAGAGAATTAACTGAAAAAGGATTATAATATGCTTAACAGGCTCTTATGAGCCTGTTTTCTTATGGTATAATGGATTTTAGGAGGATGTAGAAATGATTAAAGAAATAGTAAAGGATGATTTCTTCTTATCTCAGGTGGCAGAAAAAGCGACGAAAGAAGATTTATATATAGGCACTGATTTAAAGGATACACTTCAAGCACATCTTCATGAATGTGTTGGTATGGCAGGAAATATGATTGGCTATAATAAAGCAGTTATTATCTTTTTAGAAGATGAAAAGATGCATGTGATGTATAATCCTGAAATCATTAAAACAAGTGGTAACTATCATGAATGTGAAGAGGGATGTTTATCTCATATAGGACAAAAGTCAGTTAAACGTTATGAAACAATTAAGGTGTCTTACTTTGATGAATCATTTAAGAAGAAGATTAAAACTTTTACTGGTTTTACAGCACAGATCATTCAGCATGAATGTGATCATCTGAAAGGTATACTCATCTAGATAATTTTTATATTTAGAATAGAAAACAGGTGGATATTATGCATTTATAACGGCATATTTATCCACCTGTTTTTATTTCATACGCCTAATGCTTTCTTAAGCGCTTCGATACTAGAATATCTCGGAGTAGAAGGATCATTCATTATTTTTATGACTTCTTCAATGGCAGCAGCTGTAGCATCATTGGGTATTTCAAGTTCATTGAATATTTCTTCTTTTTGATCTGTGTAGATATTTAAATTTGTAGTTGCCATATAGAACACCTCCATTTAAGTATAGTATATCAAATATAAGAAGCTCTATCTATGCAAAAAGGCATCCCTGAGGATACCTTAGTTATGAATTGTAAGTGCACGTGTTGCGTTCATGACTGCAAGAATCATAACACCTACATCTGCAAATATTGCAAGCCACATATTCGCAATACCAAGTGCGCCTAATACTAAACAGATGAACTTAACAGCTAACGCAAAGACGATATTCTGTTTTACAATTTTTAATGTCTTAGTAGAAATCTTCATTGCAAGGGAAATCTTTAATGGATCATCATCCATCAAAACAACATCTGCTGCTTCAATGGCAGCATCACTACCAAGACCACCCATTGCAATACCAATATCAGCACGAGAGAGTACTGGTGCATCATTGATACCATCACCGACAAAGGCAAGTTTTTCTTTGACTGATTTCTTAGCTAACAACTTTTCTACTTCTTCTACCTTATCTGCAGGAAGAAGTTCACTGTGTACTGTATCAATGCCAATTGTATTGGCCACAAGATCTGCGGTAGAAGCACTATCACCTGTTAACATAACAGTTTCCTTGGCCCCTAATGATTTCAAACCACTAATAGCTTCTTTTGCATGATCCTTGATAATATCAGAAATCACAATACAACCTGCATATTTGTCATCAACTGCTACATATACAAGTGTACCAGCCTTTGTATAAGCACTATAATCAATGCCTTTTAACTTCATTAATTTCGCATTACCTGCAAGAATATGATGACCATTATAGTCTGCTTCTACACCATGTCCTGCAATTTCCTGAATATGATCTACAAGTGTATTATCGATTTTTTGATTATAAGCTTTCTTTAAGCTGACGCTGATAGGATGTGTTGAAGCACTTTCTGTATAAGCAGCATATTCAAGCAAGTTGTCTTTATCAAAACCTTCGGCAGGTACAACATCAGTCACTTCAAATACACCCTTAGTCAATGTACCTGTCTTATCAAATACAAAGTATTTAACATCGGATAATGTTTCTAGGTAATTAGAACCTTTTACAAGAATACCGTTCTTGCTGGCACATCCAATACCACCAAAGAAACTTAATGGAATAGAAATAACAAGAGCACAAGGACAGCTGATTACTAAGAATGTGAGGGCTCTAAAGATCCAGTCACCGACATGGGCAGGCTGTCCCATAATAGTTAAGACAATAGGGGGAATAATAGCCAAAGCGAGCGCACTATAACATACAACAGGTGTATAATACTTTGCAAACTTTGTAATAAAGTTTTCTGTCTTAGATTTCTTCATACTTGAATTTTCTACAAGATCAAGAATCTTAGAAACTGTTGATTCACCAAATTCTTTTGTTGTTTTAACAGTGATACGTGCTGTCATATTAATAGAACCACTATAGATTTCATCACCACAATGGGCGTTACGAGGCACACTTTCACCTGTTAAGGCACTTGTATTTAGTGTTGTATCACCCTCTACAATAATTCCATCAATAGGAACCTTTTCACCAGGATTAACAATGATTTCACTACCAATCTCTACATCATCAGGATCTACTTCTTCAATCTCTCCATCCACCATGATATTGGCATAATCAGGACGAATATCCATTAAAGCAGCGATATTCTTACGACTCTTACCAACCGCAATGCTTTGGAATAATTCACCTATCTGATAGAAAACCATAACGGCAGAACCTTCAAGATATTCACCAAGGCACATAGCTCCGATTGTTGCAACAGCCATTAAGAAGTTTTCGTCAAACACCTGACCATGACTGATATTCTTAATAGATTTTCTTAAAATATCATGTCCAATCACAAAGTAGGGGATTAAATAGAGGATAAACTCTACATAGCCTGGTACAGGAACAATTGTCTTAAATACAGTAATCACGATCAATAAGACAATCGCAATAATAATTCTATTTAAAACATTCTTTTGCTTCTTTGTCATTTCTATCACTCCTTATTAAAGGAAGATTTCGCAATCATCCTCAACAATTTTACAATTTTCTCTTGCTTTTTCCATAACTGCCTGAGGATCAACACCTTCCTCAAACTCAACCTTTAACTTTAAAGTCATAAAACTTAAAGTGGCATCCTTAACACCCTCAGTATTCTTTACTGCTTCTTCCATCTTATTTGCACAATTTGCGCAATCTACATCTACCTTATAAGTTTTTTTCATATTATTTTCTCCTTTACTCTTCAATATGATTCATTCCAATAGATAAAATACTTCTTACATGATCATCATCTAATGAATAGAAGATAACCTTTCCTTCTCTTCTAAACTTTACTAGTTTCGCATCCTTTAATACCTTAAGCTGATGACTAATGGCTGGCTGAGAAAGCTGTAATATAGTAGCTAAATCACCTACACATAGTTCACCTTCAAATAAAGCATAAAGGATCTTGATTCTTGTAGAATCACCAAATGTCTTAAATAAATCTGCTAAATCATAAAGATATTCATCATCAGGCTGATTCTCTAAAACCTTTGAAACAACATCTTCATTCGCATTTAAGAATTCATTTCTCTTTTCCATGGCTCCTCCTCATATAAACGTTTTTACATATTTAATTATATGAATATGTTTATATGCTGTCAATAGAAAAGCCGAAGAAACAAATGTTTCTTCGACTTGGCTGTATGTATTATTCAGTTATTTCTTCAAAATCTGAAGCAGGATGTTTACATAGAGGACAAATAAAGTTTTCAGGAAGTTCTTCTCCGCTATATTCATAACCACAGATCTTACAGCGCCATTTACGCACAGGAGCTTCTTCCTTAACTTGATGTTCTTCATTCATATCTTCTACAATCACATCAGCAAGAGCTTCAATTTTTTCATAATCTGTATTTTTCATACGTGATTTAATAGTGAGCTCTTCACCGATATAATTCCAAGATAATGGTTCAAGAATAGCTTTCATAGTCTTCTTAGCACTTGGTGCCCATGTACCATTTTCAATTAAAACACATGTACGATTCTGTAGAAGATGTTCCTTGATTTCTACCAATAAGTTTTGCATAGGTGTGAATAAACCCGCATTATAAGATGCGCTTGCGAATACTAGATGAGAATATTTAAAACTTTCAGATAAGATATAAGATGAATCAGTTTTAGATACATCATATACTTTAATGTTGTGAATACCTTTTTCACTTAACTTACTTGCAAGAATCTCAGCTGCATTGGCAGTCCCACCATAAATAGAACCATAAGCAATCATAACACCCTTGACTTCAGGTTTATAAGCAGCCCAAGAAGCAGTATGTTCTACCATTAAGTTAATATCTTCATCCCAGATAGGCCCATGCAGTGGACAAAGCATTGAGATATCGAGAGTAGAGGCTTTCTTTAAGGCATTAGTCACCTGTACACCATATTTACCAACAATATTTGTATAATAACGTCTTGCTTCATCCCAGAATGATTCATCTAGGTCCATTTCACTTGTAAATAGATTGCCATGAAGTGCACCAAAAGTACCAAATGCATCTGCACTAAATAAAATACCTGTTGTAGAATCATAAGTCATCATGACTTCAGGCCAATGTACCATTGGTGTAGTAACAAAGCTTAATACATGATGTCCAGTTTCTAAAGTATCGCCTTCCTTGATAACTATAGTATGCTGATCTAAATCAAAATCAAAGAACTGCTTCATCATACGGAATGTCATGGTATTACCCACAATCTTTACATCAGGATAACGTATTACAATATCACAAAGTGTTGCACAATGATCAGGTTCCATATGATTGACTACTACATAATCAAGTGTTCTACCATCTAGTACATGTTCTACATTTTCTAAGAATTGATGAGCAATCGCTGCATCTGCAGTATCTAATAAGACAGTCTTATCATCTACTAATAAATAAGAATTATAACTTACACCATCAGGAATAGGATAAACATTTTCAAATAGTTCTAAACGTCTATCATTGCCTCCTACATAATAAAAATCATCACTTATTTGTCTTACATTAAACATTCTATTTCCTCCTACTTAAAGTGGCTCAAAATCAGATGCCGGATGTTTACAAATAGGACAGATTAAATCCTCAGGTAATTCATCACCTTCATAGACCCATCCACAAATCTTACATACCCATCCTTTTTTCTTCTTTTCTGGTTTTGGTTTCACATTCTTGAAATAATAGTCATATGTCATAGAATCATGGTCATTTAAGATAACAGCATCATCAAGTTCTACAATAAACATTGTATGTGTTAATTCATCCAATGTTTCTATAACATGACCTTTCATATATGCATTTGCATATTGTGTTAAGTAAGGTAATGAGTCTTTCAAATTATACATATCAAAACCATCAAACTTATTAACTTCTTTACCACTTTGGAAACCAAATCGTTTAAAGATATCAAAAGGGCATGTGATATCAAGCACAGATAAAGTCATATTCTTTGACTTCATCAATACATCATGAGTGTAATTCGCCTTATTCACAGTCACTGCAATACGATAAGGATTACTTGTGAGCTGAACAGCTGTATTAATAATACAGCCATTAGGCTTATTACCATCATTTACACCTAATACATACAAACCATAACTGAGTTTAAATAATGCATTCTTTTCCATGGTCATACCTCCTCTTGTTTATTATAACCGTTTACACAAAAGAAAAAAACTCAGATGCATTATTTCTGAGTTTTTGCGTGGTATTTGTTTAAGATATCAGGGAATGCCTTGACTAAACGACGATGTGAATATTTCTTAATAAGATGTTCACGGTGACTATCCTTTAATTGACGTGCAATCTTAAAGATATCATCTGTTGTAATTTCATTATGAATATCTAGTTCTAGTTCATCTGCAAACTTCTTAAGATCCTGAGAGACTGTTTCAAGCTTTTTCGCAAGATGAGTGGCTTCAACAAATGTAGTAATTAAGTCGCTTGTGAATAGTGTGATACACACAGTAGAAGCAATAACCATTGGAATATAATCATATTGTATAAGCATATGAGTTAGATGTGGCTGTACATTCTTTACGGCAGTGACAGAAAAGAAACCAAAAATAAAGAAACCTTCTAAGCAGATACGACCATTTAAATTAAATCTCATTTGAGAATAATCCCACCATCTTGCATGGAACATCTTTTCCATAAAATAAGATGTGAGATATTCAATAAAGCATGCGACAATAGCTCCTTCTATAAAGATAAGAGACCAATCTTTAGAAATAGTAAACAAAGCACATACAACAATTGCACCTGATCCATAAATAGGAATGCAAGGTCCAGTTAAGAAACCACTGTTATGTATCTTATGACCAGTGGCAATAGGGCAGATGAGTGATTCCCAAATCCACCCACAGAAACTATAGATAAAGAAGGAAATAACAAGTATTGTCCAGTTATTCGCAAATGCATCTAACATATCTCAACCTCCTCGTTAACCTTTCACCCATTATAGCATTATAGGAATATAGAAACAAAGAAAACTATAATTTGAGTGTAACTTATTCTTTTTATTAAGAAAAAGGGAATTAGAAGCAACTGATACATTTACGATTATAGGTGCAATAATTACAAAAAATTGGAATTAAGATGCCGGAAAACATAATTGGTTACTTTATTTTAGATAAACTGTTATAATAGTTTATGTAAAGAGAGGTAAAAATAAAATGAATACAAATGATATTTTAAAAAAAGTAGACCACACATTATTAGCTCAGAGTGCCACTTGGGAAGACATTAAGGTGATTCTAGATGATGGAATCAAATATGGTACAGCATCTGCATGTATTCCAGCTGCTTATGTTAAACAAGCAGCAGAATATGTAGATGGTAAACTTCCTATCTGTACAGTTATTGGATTCCCAAATGGATACAGTACAACTGCAGTAAAAGTATTTGAAACAAAGGATGCTATTGAGAATGGTGCATCTGAAATTGATATGGTTATTAATATCGGATTCTTAAAAGATAAGAGATATGAAGAAGTAGAAGATGAAATCCGTCAGATTCATGAAGCATGTGATGGTAAAATCTTAAAGGTTATTATTGAAACATGTCTTCTTACAGAAGAAGAAAAGATCAAGATGTGTGAATTAGTCACAAATGCAGGTGCAGAATACATTAAGACATCAACTGGATTCTCAACTGCTGGCGCTACATTTGATGATGTAAAGTTAATGCATGATCATGTAGGTGAAGGAGTTAAAGTAAAAGCAGCAGGTGGTATTAGTTCATTTGATGATGCTGAAAAGTTCATTGAACTTGGTGCTGATAGACTTGGTACAAGCCGTCTTGTAAAAATCATGAAGAATACAGACACTGGTGCAGGATACTAAAAGTAAAGAACCATAATCCTTTATATATAGGACTATGGTTCTTTTTTACGCAATGAAATAAAAAAACAGACACAAATGTGTCTGTTAAGTTCTAAATGGTGGAGCCTAGGAGGATCGAACTCCTGACCTCCTGCGTGCAAAGCAGGCGCTCTCCCAGCTGAGCTAAGGCCCCA
>OGQH01002716.1_pt1 | contig 11505 bp, 9 predicted proteins | sample 1553181 | NCBI WGS metagenome assembly OGQH01 (sample SAMEA2579946, study PRJEB22360) | human gut metagenome | biome: human gut; feature: human-associated habitat; material: faeces | place: Denmark | collected 2008/2010 | reverse complement strand
TTGCTTGTATCAGGAGGAGTGCAAGCTCCTTCTGATAAACTGCGGAGCAGTTATTTGGTTATGAGCAAGTAGCAAAGCGGATTGCGAATATCCGCTTGACATTGCGATTGTGTCTGCACAGAAGAATATGTCATGCAATGCATGATGTGCACCTCGCAGCAAGAATGCCAGAGGCATTCTTGAAACCGTTATGGCTTATTATAGAATGTACAGGCATCATTTATTTGATAGGGGGATGCTTTATGAAGAACAAAAAACTTCTGGAGGAAATCAGAAGTTACTGGAACAACCGTGCGGATGGTTATTCCAGAGTAAATCAGGAAGAGCTGCACAGTGAGCAGAAGGAAAAATGGAAAGAGGTGCTACTGGAGCAGCTGCCGAAAAAGGAAAAAGATCAGGTGCAGATTCTGGATATCGGAACGGGACCTGGATTTTTTGCGATCCTTTTAGCGGAAGAGGGATATCAGGTAACGGCGGTAGATTATACGGAGCAGATGCTGCAGTAAGCGAAATCCAATGCAGCGGATCTGGCGGATCAGATTAGTTTTAAGAGAATGGATGCTCAGAATCTGGAATTTCCAAAGGAGACGTTTGATTATATCGTGACGAGAAATGTAACCTGGAATCTGGAGCATCCGAAGCGTGCATACAGAGAGTGGCAGCGGGTACTGAAACCGGGTGGGAAGATCCTGAATTTTGATGCGAACTGGTATGCATATCTTTATGATGATAAATTAAAACTCGGATATGAGCAGGACAGACAGCGTGCAAAAGAGGAACAGGTAGAAGATTATTATGAAGGAACGGATATTGCGTGGATGGAGAACATTGCAAAGCAAGTTCCGTTAAGCCCGCTGAAGCGTCCGAAATGGGATTTGGATGTCCTGAAGAAAATCGGACTTGACTGCTGGGCAGATGAGACAATCGGAGAGCGAGTGCTCAGCGATGCAGAAAAGATCAATTACCAGTCTACACCGGTGTTTATGGTCTGTGCGGTAAAATAATCACCGCACACCCCATACAAGGAACATAGGAGCATCTTTCAGGTCGTGCTCTTTTAAGATATTCTGACCGACGGAAAGGTCGTATCCGGATCTGGAAAATCCGATGTTTTCCAGAAATTCCTGATCCCAGTAAGGACGCTGTTTCCGGCTCATTGGCATGGAAAGGGTGATGGATGCATTTTCCTGCTCAAGTTCCGGTGTGACACCACAGTGACCATATACTTCAGTATCGGATATATGAGAAGCGGAAGTATTTTGATTTCGGACGTTAGATGCATAGTCAGCATCAAAATTCAGCAGGATGCCGCCCTTTTTCAGCACACGCATCCATTCTCTGTATGCAGCTTCCGGATCCGGCAGCGTCCAGGTCAGGTTGCGTGAGATGACAGCGTCAAAAGACTGATCCAAAAACGCAAGCTTCTGGGCATCCATTTGCTGAAACGTGGGATGGACCTGATAGAGTGCAGCGTTATCACGGGCTTCCTTCAGCATGGCATCGGTGAGGTCGATCCCGGTCACCTGATGTCCGATCTGAGAAAGCAGGATGGCAAAATATCCGGTTCCGGTACCGACATCAAGGATCTGCAGCACTTTGCCTTCCGGCAGAAAATGAACGATTTCTTCTCTCCAGCGTTCGGAAATGCTGCTGTTCAATTCATTTTTTCGCACGATATTGAAGTTGTGTGCCCGTTTTGTCCAGTAACTCTGGACACGTGATTCTATATTATTCATGTTTGAGATATTCATATTCAAGGTTCCTTTCATTATTTTATCAGGTAGTATCCTATCATAAAAATAAAAAAGAAAGAAGCCTGCGGGGGGGATACAATAACAGTGCGTTTTGTATTTCGTTATAAAAGTTTGAGTGTTCTCGGTGCGAGTGTGACAGCTTGATCGGTGACAATTATATACAGGATGGTAATGTAATGAGAAAATATATCATACAACGATTTTTGCAGTTGATCCCTATTCTCATAGGGATTACTTTTTTGTCTTTTGCCATGATGCGGGTGGCGGGAAGCGATGCTGTCACGGAGATGTATGAAAACCGCGGCACGGCGGTGTCGCAGGAGATCATTGATGCAAAGAAAGCAGAACTTGGCTTGGATCAGCCGTTTCTGATTCAGTATGTAAGCTGGCTGAATGGATTTTTGCATGGTGATATGGGGACAAGCTATGTGTCCGGGAAAAAGGTGTTTGATGAATTTGTATCCAAACTTCCGGCAACGCTGCTGCTTACGGTCATGTCGATTTTGGCAACGGTTGTGATCTCCATCCCGCTTGGTGTTCTGGCGGCAGTCTGTCAGGATAAGTGGGTGGATCTGCTTTTGCGGTTTTTCAGCTTTATCGGTAATGCGATGCCGAATTTTTTTGTGGCGATGCTTCTGATGCAGCTGCTGTCGATCAAACTGAATCTTCTGCCGGTCATCGCAAGCGGTGTAAATATCAGAAGTGCACTGATGCCGATGCTGACGCTGGCAATTTCCATGTCTGCAAAGTATATGCGGCAGGTCCGTGCAGCCGTTCTGGAGGAGCTGAACAAAGATTATGTTCAGGGAGCCAGGGCGAGAGGTATCAGGGAAAGCGTGATCTTATGGAAAAACGTTATAAAATCAGCCATGCTTACGATCATTACATTGCTTGCATTATCCATTGGAAGTTTGCTTGGCGGTACAGCGATCATTGAGAGTATTTTTATGTGGGATGGGGTCGGAAAACTGGCAGTGGATGCGATCACGACACGCGATTATCCGGTGATCCAGGCATATGTCGTATGGATGGCACTGATCTATGTCATAGTCAATCTGATCACGGATCTCTTATACCACGGTCTGGATCCGAGAATCCGTCTGGAGGTGAAGCAAAATGGATAAATCAGCACGAAGAAAACCGAAGAAGCAGAAAAATCATCTGAAAATGCGATTTTTTATTTTTGCCACGCTGGCACTGCTTCTTGTTGTCGGTTCTTATTTCAGCGAATGCTTATGCCCATATGATCCTTATGAGCAGAATCTTAGTATCGCAAAAGCAAGTCCGTCACTGGCACATCCATTCGGAACAGACCGCTATGGAAGGGATATGTTATCCAGAGTCATCGTCGGAAGCAAGACCAGTATCTATTCGACTTTGCTTCTGGTTGTCGGGATCACGGTGATCGGAACGATCGTCGGGATCATCTGTGGATGGAACGGAAAGAAACTGGATACGATTCTGATGCGGATATCCGACATTTTCCTTGCATTTCCCGGTCTGGTTTTTGCCCTGGCAGTTGCAGCCGTGATGGGAGGCGGCGTACAGAATGCGGTTATAGCCCTTGGGGCGATCAGCTGGCCGAAATATGCAAGGATTGCCAGAAGTCAGACATTGGCACAGAAAGAAAGCCTCTATATGCGGGCGGCAATCTTATCTGGATGCAGTACAGGAAAACTGATTTTGAAACATATTCTGCCGAATATCACAGGACCGATCCTTGTGACTGCCATGCTGGATATCGGAACGATGATGATGGAGCTTGCAGGCCTGTCGTTTCTGGGACTTGGTGCAAAACCGCCGGTTGCGGAGTGGGGAAGCATGATGAGTGATACCAGAAATCTGCTGACGACACATCCTTGGGTAACCTTTGCACCGGGAATTGCCATTTTTCTTTCAGTCATGGTTTTCAACCTGCTTGGCGATACGGTAAGGGATCTGTTGGATCCAAGAAATGAGAGGTAGATATGTCAGGAATCATTTGCTATGAAAACGTCGATATCTGTTACAATGGCAGTCCGCTAATCAAAAAGGTCAGCTTTTCTGCAGAAAAAGGTGAAATCTTAGGGATCGCAGGGGAGAGCGGAAGCGGCAAATCCACATTGATTAAGGCAGCAATCGGATTGCTTGGAAAGAATGGAAGCGTCACAGGCGGAAAGATCTGGTACGAAGAAAAAAATCTTCTGGATTTAAATGCAAAAGAACTGCGTAAAATCTGCGGGAGCGAAATTGGCATGATCTTCCAGAATGCCGGAAGTTCTTTCTGCCCGATACGAACCGTCGGGGAGCAGCTGCTGGAAGAAATGAAAGAGCACCGAAAAATAAAAAAAGCCGAATTTGAGGATGAAGCAGTGGAAATGCTTGCAAAATTCGGATTTCAGGATCCAAAAAGAATCCTGAAAAGTTATCCGTTTGAGCTGTCGGGTGGCATGCAGCAGCGTGTTGGCGTTGCGGCAGCGATGCTCTTAAAACCGAAGATCCTGCTTGCGGATGAGCCGACTTCGGCACTGGATGTTTCGATTCAGAAACAGGTCGTAGAGCAGATGAAAATGATCCGAGAACAGTATGGAACAACGATCCTTATCGTTACGCACAACATCGGAGTGATCCGTGCGATGGCGGACTCCATGCTGGTTCTGAAAGATGGAAAAATGGAAGAATACGGAAAGACGCAGGAGGTACTGAGTCATCCGCAGTCGGATTATACAAAGCGATTACTTGCAGCGATTCCTGTTCTTCGGAGGTGAAACATGGAGCCATTATTACAGATTTCGCATCTGACTAAAAATTTTTCAGATGGAAAAGAGGATGAATATAAGGCGGTGGATGATGTCAGTTTTGAATTGTTTCCGGGAGAAAAGCTGGCGATCATCGGGGAGAGCGGAAGCGGAAAGACGACGGTTGTAAATATGATCACCAGGCTTCTTGACAGTACCGATGGAAAGATTCTGCTCGATGGAGAAGACATCACCCACTATAAAAGAAACAAAATGAAAAACATTTACCGGAAAATGCAGATGGTTTTTCAGACGCCGACCGAAAGTTTTGATCCGAGATGCCGCCTTGGAGATGCTGTGGCAGAGAGCCTGAGAAATGTCGGTATGCCAAAGAAAGAAGCTATGGAAATTGTAAAAGAGCTTTTTAAGCAGTGCGGACTGCCGGAAGATTTTATGAAACGTTATCCACATGAAGTCAGTGGCGGGCAGTGTCAGAGGGCAGCGATTGCAAGAGCGATTGCAATAAAGCCCAGACTGCTGATTTTAGATGAAGCGACGTCCGCACTTGATGTCACCGTCCAGGCAGAGATTCTGCAGCTTTTAGATGCTCTGCAGGAAGAACGTCAGATGTCGTATCTGTTTATCTGCCATGATATTGCACTGGTGCAGAATTTCTGTGACCGTGTGCTGGTCATGTATCAGGGAAAGATCGTAGAACAGGGAAAAACAGAGGAAGTGCTGCATTTTCCGAAACACGAATACACGCGTATATTGCTGGACAGTGTGCTGTGATGCCGGCAGCTGTTTGTATAGCAAATATACGGATCAGATAGATGTCAGCAAAACGAATCAGAATCGAATGACAAGTTTTATATACATCCGATTGAAAAAATGCGAAAGTTATTTTGTGACGGAGCGATTTATGGATACCATAGTATGTCAGAGACAAGTTGTATAATATCAAAAAGAAAAAGAGAGAGGAAAAACGCATGAAAAAGAACATGAAAAAAATAATGGCATTGCTTCTTACCGTGACACTCAGCCTGGGGCTGTACGGCTGCGGAAGCAAGAATGACAAAACGGAAAGCGGGACAAGTACGGCAGCTGAGTCGGATACATCTGCGGCATCTACAGACGGTTCTGAGAAAAAAACGCTGGTGATCGGGGATACGACTTTCAATCCTTCCAATGAAGAACTGGATGTCAACCCGCACAATTCTTACTCCGGATGGGCATGCATCCGCTATGGAATCGGAGAGACACTGGTAAAATATTCAGACGATATGGAACTGGAGCCGTGGCTGGCAAAAGAGTGGGAAAATACCGATCCGCTCACCTGGAAGATCACACTTCAGGATAATGTGACGTTTTCAAGTGGCAGAGCTATGGATGCCGAGGCAGTGAAACAATGTCTGGAGCATCTGCTGGAAAACCATGACCGTGCGGCAGCCGATACAAAGATTGATTCGATGGAAGCAGACGGTCAGGTGCTTACGATCCACACATCCGAGCCAAAGCCGGCACTTTTGAATTACCTTGGAGATCCATATGGCTGTATCATCGATGTAGATGCAGGATTTGACGATGGAATCGTAGCCGGAACAGGTCCATACATTGCAACCGACTGTCAGTCAGGTGATCATCTGACACTGGTAAAAAATGAAAATTACTGGAATGGAACACCACATATTGATGAACTGACGATCAAGACCATCACGGATGGAAATACCCTTGCAAATGCACTGCTCTCAGGAGAGATACAGGCAGCTTATGGTATGGCATATGAAAGCTATCCGATGTTCGAAAACAATAACTTTACCTTTTCACAGATTTCCACATCCAGATGTTTCTTCCTGAAAATGAATTTCAACGAAGGTTCCGTCTGTACTGATCCGGCCGTGCGAAAAGCGATCGCTATGGGTATCGACAAAGAAGGATTTGTGGAAAATCTGCTGGAAGGAAACGGCTATCCGGCAAATGGAACCTTCCCTGCAGGCTCTGCTTTTGGCGGAGATAAAGTAACGACCGAATCCTATGATCCGGAAGGTGCCAAGAAAGTACTGGAAGAGGCAGGATGGAAAGACAGCGACGGCGATGGTATCCGTGAAAAAGATGGACAGAAGCTTCAGATCAAATGGCTTACCTATCCAAGCAGACAGGAGCTTCCGCTTCTGGCAGAATCCGCACAGGCTACGTTAAAAGATATCGGAATCGATGTGGATATCAACTGTACGGCTGACAACAACAGTGTTGTGCAGGATCCGGCAGCGTGGGATGTCTATGCCATGGCAAATGTGCAGGCTCCGACTGGAGATCCGGAATACTGGTTTACCGTGTTTGCAACTTCCGATGCAACGAAAAATCAGGGAGCTTATAAAAATGAGAAACTGGATCAGTTGGAAGAGCAGCTCAGTCAGGAATTTGACCCCGACAAACGTGCCAAGCTTGCAGTTCAGATGCAGCAGACGGTTCTGGATGACAATGCCTTTGTATACTGCTCTTTCCTGAAGATGAGCCAGATCTCACGGGCAAATGTAACCGGATATATGGCACATGCCTGTGATTACTATCAGGTGACAGCGGATTTGGATATTAACTGAATATTTTTCATATCCTGAATTAAAAAAATGAGTAAGTAATATTCTACGGGAACCGTTTGCAATGAAAAAATTATGCAAACGGTTCTTTTTTATAGGCAGAGTAAACAGAGATTGAAAGGTATGAATAAAAAAGGAAATTCGATTGACAGAAAGAATGTTAAATGTTACTATAAAAAGCGGGGGGGGAGACGAATAAAATTATGCATATTGCACAAACAAGGAGGAAAATTTTGAAAAAGAAAGAAAAACAATGGTTGTCAATTGCTTTGAGTGCGGCCATGGTAGTGACCGGTATTCCAGCAACAGGGATTGGAACGACCGTTCAGGCGGCATCAGGAGAAGCACAAGTCTCCGTGAAAAACGGAGAAGTTACGATCGGAAATGAATATCTGGAGCGTAAATTTTCTACTTCAGACAACAAGCTGGCAACGACAGAACTGGATAATAAGAGGGCAGATCTGACATTTACACCGGCACAGGGTTCTGAAGAATTCATTATCAAACTTCGCCAGGATGGTACAACAAAACTGGACGGAGAGCTGGATCGCACAAACTGGACAGTTACTGCCAGCGATCAGTACAATAATGAAGTAGGTGCAAAAGACGGTCCGGGAGCCAATGTTATTGATGGTGATGCATCTACAATCTGGCACAGCAAGTATTCACCGGATCAGCCATATCCACATTCCCTGACTTTTGATATGAAGAGCGAACAGGAAATTGCCGCATTTTCTTATCAGCCACGTCAGGACAGTTCCACAAACGGCGATATCAAAGGATATAAACTGTATGTGGGAAACAGTGAAACAGATCTGGAAAGTGATGCAAACCTTGCGGCAGAAGGTGATTTTACTTACAATGACAGAGAAACGATTTATATCAATCTGACAGCACCGAAAAAGGGTCGTTATGTAAAACTGGTTGCTGTATCACCAAAGACGGACGGTCAGGCATGGGCAACGGCGGCAGAAGTAAAGATGTACAGCAAAGCAGTCGGTACAGCAGATGCAAGTGCCGTGATCAGATCCAGCGAGATGACTCTGGAAGGCAGCAAAGTTAAAAAAGTAGATACGAACGGCGGAGTCATGGTAGAATTCCCGTTTGAGACCGTTTCCAAAAACGGTGTAGACTGGGATGTTACCATGAAAGTTACCATGGATGACGGAGATCATTTCATGCGTAAATTCCTGGAAATCGAAGTAAGTGACAAAGAAAAAGCAGCAATTGATTATATCGATCTGGAATCGTTGAATGTCAATGCAAATGATACCGTGTGGACACATCCGATCATGGGTGAAGGCGTTGGCGGTATGAGTGGATATGTCATTTCTCTTGGCCAGCCGGTTTATATTCAGGGAATGTTCCTTGGATGTGAGTTCCCGATGACAGAAACAGAGATCGACAGCAATAAAAATGCACATATGCGTTATTTTTCCGGCAAGACATTCGAAAAACTGCAGGAAGATAACCAGCTTACCACAGACGGAAAATATGTGACCTGGCAGACCGTAGCGGGTGCTGCAAGAAGTACGGATATGAATGTCATTCAGTCTGACTTTTATGAATATATCAACAGCATTGCAACAAGAAGCGATTTCCGTACGCAGTACAATTCCTGGTACGATAATATGATGACCATTAACGATGACAACATTGAATCTGCATTCAAAAAAATGGAAAAGGGATTCTCTGAATCCGGCGTAGAACCGATGGATTCGTATGTTGTGGATGACGGATGGAATAATTATAACAACTCGAATACAACTTCTACTGTTCATGATGTGGCACGCTGCGGTACCACGGATAATGTGACAGAGTTCTGGGAGTTTAACAATAAGTTCCCGAACGGATTCCGTCCTGCTTCTGATCTTGCAGAAAGCTTCGGCTCCGGATTTGGTGTATGGGTAGGACCTAGAGGTGGTTATAACTATAACGCTGCAATGGGCAAGATTATTGAAAAAGCAGGTTTTGGTGCATACAATGCGGTAACCGATGATATTGATGTCGGTGACAGACGGTATGTGACGAAACTGACTGAGTTTTTCTTACAGATGCAGGATGCTTATAAAGTAAATTACTGGAAACTGGATGGATTTGCGACAAAGCCATGTACAAATGCAAATCATAAACATATGACAGGCGGAAAGAATGGTATGTATTATTTTTCCGATACCTGGGAAGCATGGATCGATCTGTTTGAGACGCTGCGTACCAATGCAGAGAAAAACGGCATTGACAATCTGTGGTTTAACCTGACCTGTTATGTAAACCCAAGTCCATGGTATCTGCAGTGGGCAAATTCTATCTGGATCCAGAACAGCCAGGATATCGGACGTGTTCAGGTCGGACAGAACAGACAGGTAGATCAGCTGCTTTCTTACCGTGACGGCAGATATTTTGATTTTGTAAAAGAAAGAGAGTTCCAGTTCCCACTGGCAAACATTTACAACCATGATCCAATCTATGGAAAAACAGGAACCAATCTGGCAAACCAGATGACAGATGATGAGTTCAAAACGTATCTGTATATGATGGGAACCAGAGGAACGGCATTCTGGGAGCTGTACTACAGCCCGGAAATGATCGATGAAGGTCAGAAATGGGATATCAATGCAGAATATCTGGAGTGGGCTAAGAAAAATTATCACATTTTGAAAAATGCGAAACTGATCGGTACGACACCGGATAAGGGCAATACCTACGGATACTCCTGCTGGGATGGTGAAGAAGGTATTATTTCCATGCGAAATCCAAGTGCATCCGTAAAGACACTGAGCTTTACACTGGATCGAAACGTTGGTGCGGCAGAAAGTCTGAAAGGCAAGACACTCAGCCGTACAACAATTCTGGATCACAAGACAACCGATGCACAGACCGACTATCAGACAGTAAAATACGGCGATGTGATCACAGTTACACTGCAGCCGGGTGAGGCACGTATCTGGTCTCTTTCTACTGCAAAAGATGCAAAAGCACCTCAGCTGACACTTGCAAAAGCAATTGCGGACAACACGATTGAGCTGACATTTGATGAGCGCGTAACCGGTACTCTTGCTGCAACCGTTTCCGGAGCAAATGTTACAAAAGCAGAAGTAAGTGCAAATCAGAGAAAAGTAACGCTGACTACATCCACTCTGAGTGCAGGAAGCAAAGTAACGGTTTCTGTAAGTGGATTAAAAGATTTAACCGGCAATGCAGCAGCAGTAAATACAGAAGTTGTATATCAGGAAAATCAGGTTGTAGCGAAAGCATCAGCAAAAACAGATCTGAAGAATGCAAATGATGTAACGGAAACAACGGACGAAGCACTGGCAGGAAAGACAATACTTGGTCTTACAAAAGCATATGAGCTGAACGGAACAGCTGTTACAGGAATCGCTGATTTTGCAGCATCTGCCTATGTGAAAACAACCGGAAACAACATGAACATTTTGAAACAGGAAGGTGCTTACAGCCTTTCCATTGACAAAGACGGAAAAGCAGTCTTTACAGTTGGAGATGTATCCGTAACTTCCAAAGAAGCTGTAAACGATGGAACATGGAAACACATTGCAGGTATCCGTGAAAAGAATGGCAGTCTGAAAGTTTATGTCAACGGTACACTGGATGCAAGCAGATATGAGAAAAACATCAAAGATTTGAAAGATGGAACTCTGACTGTTGGAGGCGGAACTGATCTTCAGGTAAGCCAGGCAGAAGTAAAAGATGCAACACTTAAGCTGGCTGCACTGGAAAAAGCAGGATCAGCAGTTGGCGGAGACAGCAGCGGAGATTCCGGTATTGTTCCGGATGGAAACGGAAAAATCCCTCTGCAGGCTTCCAACATCACAGTAAAACGTGCAGATAATGATCAGGATGTTTCAAACAAAAAAAGTAGTCCGGAAAAAATGATCGATGGTGATAAAGGTTCAAACTCCTTTACCTGTACACTGGACAGCATTGAAAGTGATGTACTGGCAGGAACCAGCGTATACTTCCAGATCGATCTTGGCGATGTATTCAAGCTGGATCAGGTAAAAATGTGGCGTTATTTTGCGGATGGACGTACCTACCAGGATACGATCGTAGTTGCATCTGAAGATGCTACTTTTGATGCAAATGATACCGTGCTGTACAGCAGCGTTTCAGATTCCAAGTATGCATACGGACTGCTGAGCAATGAAAAGCTTGCAAATCCGGATGCAAAATATGCAGAAACATCAGAAGGAAAGACATTTGAAGCAAAAGAACAGAAAGCACGTTATATCCGTATTTACACACGCGGAAGTATTCTGACAAGCGGAACAGCACATGGCGGAAACCATATCTGCGAAGTAGAAGTTTACGGAAAAGCAATTAAGAACACAACAACACAGAAAAAATTCACCGTTGCTTTTGATACAAAAGGCGGAAACAGCATTGAGTCTTTGAAAGTAGCAGCCGGCAAAAGCTGGA
>OGQH01002706.1_pt1 | contig 11538 bp, 9 predicted proteins | sample 1553181 | NCBI WGS metagenome assembly OGQH01 (sample SAMEA2579946, study PRJEB22360) | human gut metagenome | biome: human gut; feature: human-associated habitat; material: faeces | place: Denmark | collected 2008/2010 | reverse complement strand
CCGCCTTGTGTCAGCTTCCGCATTTCGCCTTTCGACGGGAATATGGCAGCTACTTCGGTCGTCAGCTCTACGGCCGGAATGCCTGCAAGAACGTTATTGCGGGATATTTCGAATTGGGGTACGCCTTCAAACACGGCGAGCAAGGTATCTTCGTCGAGTTTATGGAGTTGCTCCGATGTCGAGTTACCGAATAGTATATTAGAGGCTTCGACAGCGGCTTCGTAATCGGCTTCGGAGTGTACCATTACGGTAACCTCTTTGGCCAGACGTTTTTGCAACACGCGCAAGTGCGGAGCTTCGTCGTGCTCGGCACTCAGGGCCTCTATTTCTTCTTTGGAGATTGATGTGAAGATTTTGATGTAGCGTTTGGCATCCTCGTCGCTTACGTTCAGCCAGAACTGATAAAATTTGTAAGGGGAGGTGTAACGGGCATCCAACCATACGTTGCCCGATTCGGTTTTCCCGAATTTCGTTCCGTCGGCTTTGGTCACGAGCGGGCAGGTGAGGGCGAATACTTCCCCGCCGTTCGTGCGGCGTATAAGTTCCGCTCCGGTAGTGATATTACCCCATTGATCGGATCCCCCTAATTGCAACTTGCAATTCTTGGTCTCGTAGAGGTGCAGGAAATCATAACCTTGTAGAAGCTGATAAGTAAATTCGGTGAAGGAGAGCCCGTCTCTGGCTTCGCCGTTCAGACGTTTTTGAACCGAATCTTTTGCCATCATGTAATTCACGGTGATGTGTTTACCTACGGTACGGGCAAAATCGAGGAATGAAAAGTCTTTCATCCAATCGTAGTTATTCACCAGTTCGGCATGATTGGGAGCATCCGAGTCGAAGTCGAGAAATTTGCTCAGTTGTTTTTTGATACATTCCTGATTGTGGCGCAAGGTGTTTTCGTCCAAAAGGTTACGTTCTTGCGATTTTCCCGACGGGTCGCCTATCATGCCGGTTGCACCGCCCAACAACGCTATGGGTTTGTGGCCGCACCGTTGGAAATGTCGCAGCATCATAACGCCGCATAAGTGGCCGATGTGAAGCGAATCGGCTGTGGGGTCGATACCTAAATAGGCTGTGACTATTCCTTTTTCAAAAAGTTCTTCGGTTCCCGGCATCATGGTGTGTACCATTCCGCGCCATTTTAATTCTTCTACAAAATTCATCGAATGAAAACTTAATTTAATGTTGATTGTTTCGATGCAAAAGTACGACTCTTTATCGAAAGAAACAATCTTTTGAAATAAACAGGCCATAAAAATACCGATTATTTGTTTTTTCGATTATTCGGTTTATTTTAAATTATAATTGAACGATTTGATTAACTTTGCGCAAACCTATTTTCAGTATTCGTTATGGGGAAAAATGAACCGGAGGCCAAGCAATGGTTTGCCATTCGGGTGACATACAGCCGAGAGATGGCATTGAAGGAATATTTAGACCGCTGCCGCATGGAATCTTTTATACCTATGTCGTATAAGGAGGTAATAAAAGGCGAGCGAAAGGTGAGAAAGTTGGTCCCGGTTATTCATAATCTTGTTTTTGTCCGGTCCACTCGGGAAAAGTTAGATGAGATAAAGCGGGATATCTCTTTGAAAGTCCCCATACGCTATATCATGGATCGGGAAACTCGCAGGCCTTTGGTCGTTCCCGACAGACAGATGCACAGCTTTATAGCGGTGGCAGGTGCTTATGACGAACAGATCGTTTATTTAGCCCCGACGATCGTCTCTCTGCGGGAGGGCGATCGGGTGCGTATCGTCGGGGGAGTCTTTTCGGGGGTCGAGGGTATTTTCATTCGTATTAAGGGCGATCGCCGTGTCGTCGTATCGATAGAAGGGGTCATGGCTGTGGCAACGGCATTTGTACATCCGTCGCTGATAGAACCGGTATTGTGAATACATTTAATGAAGTTGCCCGTCTGTTTTTCGTGCAGAATCGCATCCTATTTCCGTATACTTGGCAAGGGTATGTGGGCTCAGTAGATAATTAGTAAAGATTGTCTTTTTATACTGCTAGCCCCTATATAATCTTTTTAACCTCCTCGCCCTGCGGGTACTCCCCCTATATTTCTTCGGAAACACAGGGGGAGAGGATTGAAAAGTAGCCTTTTCTCCCTATGTTGTTTTGCAACTCCCTGTAATACTACGGGACACGGCAAGGGAGGAGGTGTTAATTAATTAAGAATCAGTCTCTCCTGTGGTTATCGAAAAGAATTTCATTCTCTAAAACTCATCGCTATCCCCACGGATTTTCTACTGAATCGTGATGTGAGTCGAGTCGGTAATACAAGCGAATGATAAGCAGGAGGGAATAGTAGTTTAGTCTTATTGTCAGGATTGCGGGGAAAACGTAAAGATTCGCGAGATGTTTTCCTTTATCGATTTGCGTAATCGGTGAGTCGAGAGATTGCGTATGCGTGCCGCTTTCCTATATAGTTTATCGATAGGCATGTTGCCCTCGTCTGTTTCTAAAAACAAGCGGTCGAGTGGTACGGATTTCAAAGATTCGTGGTTGTAATATTCTCCGAAGGAGAGATATAGCCCTTCTCGAATCAGTTGCCCTGCGGTTTCGGGTTTCCCTCTGAATCCGTGTATAATCCACGGTTGTTTAGGTTTTTCTGCTTTATGGATGCGGATTATGTCGTCGTATGCTTTGACGGCGTGTATGACGAGTGGCTTGTGCCACTTTTCAGAGAGATATATGTGATGTTTGAAGTATTCCGATTGTTCTTCATAGCCGACTCCGCTTTTGAGTCTGTCGAGTCCCGTCTCGCCGATCGCCACGACTTGCTCGTTTCGTACGATCGTTTCCAGCAGAGGGAATGTTTCTTTGGAGTGGGAGGTCAGGCTCCACGGGTGCATCCCGACGGAGTAGAACTTTCCCGGTTCGGGGTGGAACTCTTCGGGGGTCGTGCTGATGATGGCTCCGTAGCGGTCGTGGTGCGTGTGAATATCGGTCGGGGTTTTAATCGGGACGGGGTCGTAACCGCTACCGCCCCACGGGTGACAGCTCAGGATACGTTTGACGGCCAGCCACAAACCTTTTAACGGGCCGTGTATCTGTATGGCTTCGATAGCATATTGCGAACAGGTGGGTACATATCGGCACGATGGAGGTAGCATGGGGGAAATACATGCCTTATAAAAACGGATAGGAAGCAGGAGTATGGCCGATAGCAGTTTTTTCATGACGTCAGGACGGAGTTTGTTGCGATTCTATTTTCCGGGCCAGACGTTCCAGAATTTCAATGACTTTCTTCTCTATAAAATGAAAATCGTTCAAGTTTTTATCGAGGTAAAGAAAGGCTAAATGTGCGGTTCGGCTTTGTCGCGACAGCGGTTCTGTCAGAATCTGCTTGTTAAGCCGATAGGCTTCTCTTATCCGGCGACGCAAATATACCCGTTTGACGGCGCGTTTGAAATTTCGTTTGGGGATATTGATAAAGAAACGTGGCGGAGCACTTTTGCTGTTGTCTATGCGATAAACGACACGAATCGGATAGACGATAAAAGAACTCCCTTCGGCAAACAGTCGGTCGATTGCCGTTCGGCTACACAACTTTTCGTTTTTGGGGAGTTTGTGGTCGTTCATCGGTTTTGAAAATAAAACCTCATAAGCGCCTCCTTCCGGTAAAAGACGATTATGAGGTTCGGGTTTGAGGTAAAAAAGGGTTTATTTCTTTTTACTTTGTTCTTTTAAGAAGAGGTCTAAGGCTGCGGTCATCGACGGAGCTCCGGGTGACGGAGCCTCGATGTCGAGTCTCAGGCCAGCATCCCGTACGGCTTGTGCCGTAGTGGGGCCGAATGTCCCGATTTTTATGTCGTCTTGTTTGAAATCGGGAAAATTCTTGGTCAGCGATTTGATACCCGACGGGCTGAAAAACAAAAGCATATCGTAATCGAACGGTTCATCGGGCCCGAAGTCGTTACTTACGGTACGGTACATAATGGCCTTCGTATAGTTGATTTTATGCTTCTCTAATACAGAAGTTTGCTCTTTATGTACATCGGAAACCGGGAAGAGGAATTTTTCGCCGGAGTGTTTGAGCAACGAAGGTACTAAGTCGTCCAGCTTTCCAGAGTTCCCGAAGAATATTTTGCGTTTGCGATAGATGATGTATTTCTGTAAATAAAGGGCAATGGCCTCTGTCGTACAGAAGTATTTCATCGTTTCCGGTATGGTAACACGCAGTTCTTCGCACAGACGGAAGAAATGGTCGATAGCGGTGCGTGCCGTGAAAATAACGGCAGTGTACTCGGGTATGGATATTTTCTGCTGTCTGAATTCTTTGGAGGTCAGACCTTCTACTTTGATAAAAGGACGAAAAACGATATTTACACCATATTTTTCTGCAATATCGTAGTAGGGAGATTTTTCGGAACTCGGCTTGGGCTGAGAAACAAGAATTTTCTTAATTTTCAAAGCTGCTGTATTTTTAGTTCGACAAAATTATATATCAGTATACTTGATCTATATACCCAAAATAGGGGGGTGATTTCGAGGGCACAAAGGTACACAATAAAATAGAATAAATCTAATATATTGCGGTAAAAAATCTTAAACCCTTTATAAATAAACAAGATACGAGAGATTAGATAGATGAGTACCGCTGTGACGAACATGATTTTTTCCAAAGGAGGAATGAAGGTCATCGCGAGTATCGACAAGGCGAGAGGTATGCCTATCAAAGAATTGATCGATACGAAGCTGTCTATCCATTTACGGGTATGTGTGGCATCGGTAAATAACCGCCCGATTCCGGTATAAATCCATTTTTGAAGGTAATAATAACAAAATGCGATGACTCCTCCGCAACAAATCCCTGTCCCGATCATTTCGGATAGGGAGGGTATATGCCGACTTACAAGTTCGAATAGGCAGAAGCCTTCGGAGATGAAAGTCATGATTAACAATACGGCCCGGAGTTGGGTTTCTCTCACAGTAGTGTCGTCGAACAGGTTTTGTCTCTCCTTTACGTTGAGCGAATTGCGGAGCACTTCACCCAAGTATTTGATTCCTTTTTTGAACGTGAAAGCGAACAGCAAGAAAACAATGAGAACGAGGCCGACGATTACGGGATCGTTCATGGGTGTTTCGGGGATTTTTTCAGACGGGAATCCTTCGGGTATGGCGATTATGGTTTCTTGCAGGTCTTTCAGCGGATCGGTCTCTTTCAAGGGAGTACTTCGCTCGAATCCATGTATGTATCGCGGCACGAAAACCTCGGGAGTACCGGCGGGCGACTGGGCTTGCGCGGTATCGGCAGGAGTGGCGGTATGTGCGGCGGGGACAGGCATGATTATATGGCTGCGATTTTGCGAATGTTTTTATCCCATACGGGCATGTTTTGAATAGCGTCGACAGCTTCTTGGGGGGTCTGTGCGACTTGCCACATGCGGGCGTGCTCCTGCCTCATGAAATTTTCGCCGATGGCGTTATGAAGCATCTCTATCAACGGGTTATAATATCCGTCTATGTTTAATATGACGATGGGGTTGAGAAACAGTCCGAGTTGTTTCCATGTGATTATCTCGAAGAGCTCTTCCATCGTTCCGCAACCGCCCGGTAAAGCGATGACGGCATCGGCTTCTTGCGCCATACGTTCTTTCCGTTCGTGCATGTCGGCGGTTACGATGGTCTCGGTCAAACCCTTATGACACCAACCTTCGTCGATCATAAACCGGGGTATTACACCCAATACTTCGCCTCCGTTTTCGAGAACACTGTCGGCCAGAGTACCCATCAGACCTTGATTGCCGGCGCCGCAAACGCATCGCATTCCGTTTTGTGCGAGAAGCCTGCCTGTTTCGCGGGCGGCTTCGAAGTAACGAGGATTTATTTTAGAGCTGGATGCGCAATAAACGCAAACCGATTTTATCTTTTTCATTGTCACGTATTTGAATCGGTTGCAAAGTTAACGCTTTTTCCCGAAAGAGAACCCTTCGGCACAAGCGACGTTATAACCATTTGTTTTCGCGATACCATTTCACGCATTCGTTCACGCCTCGTTCCAAGCTGTATTGCGGAGAAAAACCGAGCTCGTTTTGAGCGTCCGAAATATCGCAAATCCAGTTGCGTTGTTTCATGATACGGAATTTATCCCGATTTAATGTGCTGGTTTTTCCCAGCACGATAGCTCCTTTTTCGGCAATGACCGATACGACCCAAAGCAACCACACCGGAATTTTGACGGGGACAACCCTGCGCTTTCCCAAAGCGGTCGCTACATATCGGCGAAACTGGGACGAAGTGTATGCTTTTCCTTCCGAGAGGAAGTACCCCCGCCGAACGACTCCCCGGTCTATGGCTTTGAAGATAGCTTGTACCAAATCTTTCACGTAAATGAAGGTGATGAGTTGGGGTTTGAACCCGACGATGAAATCGAACCCGTATTTGATACTTTTCATCATCAGGTAGTAATCTCGCTCATAGGGCCCGTATACTCCGGTGGGACGCATGACCACATAGGGGAATCCTTCCAACGATTCTAAATGTCGCTCGGCTTTCAGCTTGCTTTTTCCGTATCGGGTATTGGGGTGAGGAGTGTCGGTGGGGCGTATGGGGGTGAAGTTCTTTTCGTCACCGACTCCCCATGCTCCGAGGCTGCTCGTCATGATGAATTGTTTAGGAACCATTTCTGTTTCGACGAGGGCTTCGGTGAAATTTTTCACAAAGCCGTAGTTGATTCGATCGAAGTCATCGGGATTTTTACATTTTGTAACTCCCAGATTATAAACGATATAGTCCCATGCTCCGTATTCCCTTTTATGCGATAATAGTTGGTCGGTAAGAATTTTTTTGTTACCGTAATTGAAGTCGATAAAGCGGATTGCGGGGTCGGAAAGATGCTCGCGAGAAGTCGTTTTGCGCACACCCGCCCAAGTTTCGTACCCTCGCGACAGCGCCTCTTCGACGATAAATCCGCCGATGAATCCGCCGGCTCCGGTAATCAAAATTTTCATGCTCATAAACGCTGTTTGTTTGTGCGTGTAAAAGTAATAAGAAACCTTGTAAATGGGATTAGAGATACTGTTATTTTGTGAAATATAGCCGATAAACTATTATAAAAAGTTTATAAAGAGGGGAGATTGACAATCTTTGTTATCTTTGCAATATTTTTGTGGCCGGAATGTGAAAATGAACCGGATTTCGATGATTGACGAAATGGATTTGTTTTTGCCGTCGGGTGTGTTGTCTTTGTTGCGGATTACAAGGACCCGAGGTTCTCGGTCGAGATGAAAGGAAAAAATTATAAATATAACAAATGAAACGGTACAAATTACTGAACAATGTTTTGGGGTGGGTAGTCTTTGTTATCGCGGCGGTTACCTATATCCTTACTTTGGAATCCACGGCCAGTTTTTGGGACTGTGGTGAGTTTATAGCATCGGGTTATAAGTTGGAAGTGGGTCACCCGCCGGGTAATCCCATATTTATGTTGACGGCGCGATTCTTTGCCAATTTTGCCTCTTCTCCTTCCGAGGTCGCCTATATGGTAAACCTTATGTCGGGGTTGTTAAGCGCTGCCACCATACTGTTGTTGTTCTGGACGATCACCCGTTTGGCGCAGAAGATCGTTTTGCGTGAGGGAGAGACAGAGGAGACGATGTCGCTCGGGCAGATGATTGCAATTCTCGGTTGCGGTTTGGTGGGAGCTTTGGCCTATGCGTGGTCCGATACATTTTGGTTCTCGGCGGTGGAAGGCGAGGTTTATGCCTATTCGTCGTTCTGTACCGCATTGGTGTTTTGGCTTATCCTCAAATGGGAAAGCGTGGCCGACCTGCCGCATGCCAACCGTTACATTATTTTGATAGCCTATATCATAGGAGTTTCGATTGCGGTTCACTTGTTGAATCTTTTGTGTATCCCGGCCATCGTATTGGTTTATTATTACCGCAAGTATAAAAATACCGATTTAAAGGGTTCTTTAATTGCCCTGTTGGTATCGTTCGTGTTGATCGTGCTTCTGCTTTACGGTCTGGTTCCGGGTTTTGTCGAGGTCGCCGGTTGGGTCGAATTGTTGTTCGTCAATGTTTTCCATTTGCCGTTCAACAGCGGTGTGGTATTTTATTTCTTTCTCATTGTCGGGGTTATTGCTTGGGCTATTTATGAGACGTATGCTCAGCGTAGCGATAAGCTCATCAAGATTTCGTTTTTGATAAGTATCGTATTGGTGGGTATTCCTTTTATCGGCGACGGGTATATTATCGGTATTGTCCTTACGGCTGCGTTGGCTTATTATTTGTTTACTCGTAAAAAGCTGGCGGTAGTCGCCATGAATACGATATTGTTGTCGTTGTTCGTTATTTTTATCGGTTATTCTTCGTATGCGCTGATTGTGATTCGTTCGACGGCCAATACCCCGATGGATCAAAATTCGCCCGAAGATATATTTAGTTTGGGCGGTTATCTCAACCGCGAACAGTATGGCGACAGGCCTTTGTTCTATGGACAGACTTTCCCGGCCGAAATCGCTCGTGATGCCAACGGGACAGCCATATCGACGAAGGGCAAAGCCATTTGGAAGAAAAAACTGAAAACATCGGAGGACGAGGCAGACCGTTATATAGTCACCGGATATAACGAACATTACGAGTATCAACCCGAGTTGAACATGCTGTTCCCGCGTATGTATAGCGATAAATCGGAACATATATCGGCATATAAAGAGTGGACTGATTTTAAAGGTCGTCCGGTACAGGTGAGAACTTCCGAAGGAACCAAAACGGTCATGAAACCCACTTTTGCCGAGAATCTCGCTTTCTTCCTCGATTATCAGTTGAACTACATGTATTGGCGTTATTTCATGTGGAACTTCGCCGGGCGGCAAAACGATATACAGGGACATGGAGAGGTGCAAAACGGAAATTGGATCAGTGGATTCAATTTTATCGACAAGCATATTGCGGGAGACCAGACCAATCTGCCCGACGATTTGAAGAATAATGCAGGGCGTAACGTCTTTTATATGCTGCCCCTTTTATTGGGTCTGATCGGGTTGTTCTATCAGGCATTTTCCGGTAAGAAAGGTATCGAAAGTTTTTGGGTGACGTTCTTCCTGTTCTTCATGACCGGTATAGCGATTGTGATTTATTTGAATCAAACCCCCTATCAGCCTCGTGAACGGGATTATGCCTACGCCGGTTCGTTCTACGCATTCGCTATCTGGATAGGATTGGGTGTTGCGGCCGTGTGGAGAGGATTGAATTATCTGTTGAAAACGACCGACGAAAAACCCGTGAGTACGATTACCGCTGCTGTGGCTGCGCTATTATGTCTGTGTGTGCCCTTGCAGATGGTAAGCCAGACGTGGGACGACCACGACCGTTCGGGACGATATGTTTGTCGCGATTTCGGTATGAACTATCTGTCGAGTGTCGATGAAAACGGTATCATCTTTACCAATGGCGATAATGATACTTTCCCCTTGTGGTACGTGCAGGAGGTGGAAGGGTATCGCACCGATGTAAGAGTTTGCAATTTGTCTTATTTACAGACCGACTGGTATATCGACCAGATGAAACGTCCGGCCTACGAATCGGCGCCGCTGCCCATTTCGGCCGATGAGTCGAAATACGCTTATGACGTGCGTTCCTATAATTATGTAATCAATCGGTTGGCCGATTCGATTACGGTAAGCGATGGATTGGACTATCTGTATAGCGATGAGGATTGGACGAAAGATGTTCCCGGATACGGAAAGTTGAACCATTTACCCACGAACAAGCTCTATATCCCGGTAAACGCCGATGCGGCCGTCGCTTCGGGTACGGTAGCGCCTGAGTTGAAAGATAGTATCGTTTCTCGCATTGTTCCCGATTTTACCAATAAGCGGGGTTTTACGATGAGCGAAATAGCTTCGTTGGACATTATCAACACCAATGCCATGCAGGGTTGGAAACGTCCGGTTTATTTTGCCGTGACGGTGGGTAGTAGTTACTATCTGGGCTTGGAGGATTATTTCTCCCGTACCGGACTGGCTTATCAGGTCGTCCCTTTGAAAGGCGTTTCCAACAACATCGATACGGATAAGATGTATGACAATATGGTCAATAAATTCCGTTGGGGAGGAATCGATAAAGCAACTCCCGAGCACCCGTTATATCTCGACGAAAATGTACGTCGCATGTGCAACACGCATCGCATGATGTTCGGCGATTTGGTCGTTCAACTCATTGCCGAAGGGAAAAACGATAAGGCATTGACCGCACTGGATTTGATTATGGAGAAGATTCCGGGTTGGCAAGTGACTCACGACCTTACCTCCGTTTCGCTGGCGCAGTCCTATCTCGATTTGGGAGAGAAAGCGAAAGGCGAGGCTTTGTTGACCGAGATACTCGACAATTCGGCCGGATACCTGAATTGGTATAAAGACTTGACTTCCGGTCAGCTTCGTTCCGTAGGAAACGACTATCAGAAACATCTGTATATCGTCCATACGATACACGAAATGAGTGTATCTTATGGGTTACCCGAATTGCAGAAAAAGATAGAAGACCGATTTGCCATTCAAGATCCGATTCTCTCTCGATATTAGTCGTACTTGTTATGTTTATAGAGCGACCCCCGTTTTTTTATCGCATGTTGTTTCCCGAAACGATTTGGCGTATACCGGGAGATAAAAAGACCGTATATCTCACTTTCGATGACGGTCCCATTCCGCAAGTTACTCCGTGGGTTCTCGATGTACTCGATTACTACGAGGTGAAAGCTACGTTTTTTTGTGTCGGTGACAATGTCGCGCGTAATCCCAATCTGTTTCAGGCGATCAGGGACAGAGGGCATCAAGTGGGGAATCATACGATGAATCACGTGAAGGGAATGTCGATGTCTCCCGAAAAATACGTGCGGAATGTCATGAATGCTCACGACCTTATTCAAAGCCGGTTGTTTCGCCCTCCTCATGGTCACATGTTACCCGGACAAGCCAAATTGTTGAAGAAAGATTTCAGCATTATCATGTGGGACGTCGTGACGCGCGATTACAGTAATAAATTGTCGGGTGAGCAGGTGTTCGGCAATGTGAAACGTTATGCCCGCAACGGTTCCATCATCGTGTTTCACGATTCGATTAAGGCAGAGCGAAACTTGCACTATGCGTTGCCGAGGACGATAAATTGGCTTAGAGAGAATGGCTTCTTGTTCAAAACCCTCTGAATGGCGTGAGATCATACGAAACGAAGCCTTGCGTATCGGTTTCGATGCCTGTGGTTTCGCAAGAGTGGAAGAGGTCGATGCCGATATGCGCGATAAATACCGGCAGTGGCTCGCTTCCGGGAAACAGGCGCAAATGGGTTATTTGGACAATTATGTGGAGTTGAGGGATAATCCGGCGTTGTTATATCCCGGAGCCCGCACGATGATTTGTGTGGCACTCAACTACTATCCGGTTCGCTTTCAGTCCGGTGAAAGTCCCCGGTTCGCTTATTATGCCTATGGTCGGGATTATCACGATGTGATGCGGGATAAGCTGAGGCAGTTGGCCGTTTTTGTTTCGTCCTATTCTGGGGATACGGGGAGGGTCTGTTGCGATACGGC
>OGQH01002705.1_pt1 | contig 11540 bp, 10 predicted proteins | sample 1553181 | NCBI WGS metagenome assembly OGQH01 (sample SAMEA2579946, study PRJEB22360) | human gut metagenome | biome: human gut; feature: human-associated habitat; material: faeces | place: Denmark | collected 2008/2010 | reverse complement strand
TAGGTAAAAATTTAGATAGTGGGTTTAGTCATTATTTAAAAAAGAATCATGTCTTTTCAGATAATGAAGTGGTGGAATTGTTTAAAGGCATCGAAACTCCGTGTGAAAAAATTGTATATGATATTCTTGAAATTAAATCGAAAGATAAGTTTTTAATTCTTGATGAAGAGTGCCAGGAGTTATTTAAAGAAGAAATAAAAACAGTTCTTAATAGTAAAGAGTACGATGTCGTTTCTAGATACTATGGTTTAGATGATAAGGATGCTGCCACTTTAGCCAAGATTGCTAAAGAATTTGGTGTGAGTACTTCATACGTTAATCAACTTAGAGGAAAAGCTTTGCGTAGATTACGTAGTAATGCTTGCTTTATTAAATTATTTCCACAGTTTAAGGATTACTTCATTAAGCTTGAAGATACAAATATCGGAGAAAAAATAAGTAGTGTTATACCTAACTTAAAGCGTGATGAGATTGAAAAGCTCGAAGCAATTCAGCGTGGAAAAGCTTTCGTAGAAGGCGGAATTGATGTATCAGTACTTGATTTACCTATTTCTTTGTATTTAACTTTACGTAGAAATCAGATTGACACGGTTGCTGAATTAATATCTAAAACTAAAAATGATATTCTTGCCATTCATGGTATCGGTTCTAAGGGACTTGAAGACATTAAAGGAGCTTTGTTAAAATTCGGACTTCGTTTAAAACCAGTGATTTAGAAAAACTTTTGAAACAGCTTTAGCCAAGCGCAGCTTTGACTAAAGTAATGTTAATAAAATTTAGATAATAACAATAAGAGTCAAAGATGTAAAAGTCTTTGACTCTTTTCTTTCGAAGTACAGTCCTTGCTTTAGCCAAGCAAAAAACAATTCGAAAGAGAAAACAATTCACTTTAGCAAAGGAGGGATTAATTCAGAAAGAGAAAATAAAAAGAAGGAGGTGAAAAATGAAATATTTATTTGTAGCAAACCAAAAACCGCTACAAGGTTACACTGAGTTTTGTAATAATACTTACCTAGCTTTACTTTGTGAAACCAAAAGGAATGAATACTCTAGCTTACCAAATGAATACATTAGAAGTGAACAATTATGCTTTATTGGCAGCACAGTTAAATTAGACAATAGTGACTTTAATATTCTAGTAATATGGGACAGAAACAATTTAGCCAAGATCCTAGATTATCTGGGATTTACACCACGTATTGTAATTCTAAGTGAATTACTAGAACTTTTAACTAGTAATTACATCAATTCTTTTGAATACAATTTATGTATTCATTGTGTTTTACAGAGAAAAAATTACCCGAATAGTTTTACTGCTATGAAGGACTTTATTCCAATCATAACCCATGAAATTGAATTGCCTGAAACAATACTATTAAGCGAAATAGAAAGAGTTTTACCAAACAATTACTTACAAAATAGGGTACAAAGTGGAATAGTATGCACCTTTAACCAAGCTACTATACCTTGGTTGAAAAACTTAATAGAAAATAGTGTTTTAATTGATAAATTCTTTACAAGTACTGTTTACTATTTTTTGCAAGATTTAAAAAGTCTATACTTCATGTCTAAACTACGTATCACAACTTTTCTTTGGGAAAATTGCAGTAAACGCGTTGTAATACAGCGTGATCAAGAAATAATACATTTAATAGAATGCGAAGCTATCCAAAACCAAGAAGAGTTAAGCCCGCGCTCGTCCGCCGGAGGCATTCAACACAATAGCAGCTTTAGTTCAGATGATAGTCCAGGCTTTAGCCAAGTAGTTCCGAAAATAGTATTGATTTACAAAAGCATTATTGCATTGTTTGATGGTTACACATTATGTGAAAAGTGTGCAGAAAAACTAACTGGCATTTATAATAGTGTAACAGAATTCAATTACAATGAAATAATAGTAAAAAACTTTTGTAATAGAAATGAGTATGAGTTTAGTGTAAAACTTAATGGTAATTTTGAAATAATAACAAATGTATCAGAATGGTTTCTTGATGTTACAATAAATTCTAGTAAAGTATCAAATTTATTTCACAAAAATATGTTTGAAGGTGGCGGTTGTAGGAATAAAGGTAAAAAACGAAAAATGTTTCGAAATGGTTTTCACAAGCAACATGTAAACTGCGATGATTTAATTTACATACTAAATTATATTCATATTCATGATGAAGCAAGAGAAAAAGAGAAGATACAATACTCTTTTATCAGTGAAAAATTCATTCAAAAGAATTTTAAAAAGATTAATGATTAAGGCTAGCTTTAGCCACGTAAACAAAACAGGAGGTATTAAAGAGTCAAATGAAAACAAAAGAAAATACTAATGCAAAAGAAAATATTAATGCAGTAGGAAGCAATTCCAAATCTACAGCACCAAATGCAGTATGTTGGTTAGATGTGATTCTATTCGAAGATAATACAATTGCAGTAGAGATTTATTATGTAGATATCGTATATGAGTTTAAAGATGAATTTAACAAACATACTTTCACAACAATAAAAGAACTCGATGATTTTTTCAAAGGAGAAGATGTTATCTATGATTGCGATAAATACATTGACTATGTTAAAGAAAAATACAAAAAACCTTTTAAAGCTTTGCTATTAGATAATGTAGTAGTATCACAAGAGATGCTTGATAAAATAGAAAAGCAATGTGACATTTCTAAATGTGGTGGATTTATCAATGGCATGCAGTATTAGTGAGGAGCTTTAGCTAAGGGCTACTGCCTAGCTCACTAATTACAATAGTAAGATACAATAGTAAGATGAAATGCTACTCAAAACAGGTAAAGTAGGTGAAATGCTATTTAGAGTAGATAAAACAGGTAAAATGCTACTTAAAACAGGTAAAGTAGAGTGAAATGCTATTTAGAATAAAAATAAAGAAAAAAGTACTGATTTATCAACACTTTTTAACAAATAAGTGCTTTAAGCTACTTTATTCACTATTTCAACAATCACCCTAAAATAATTGGTATTTTATTATAATAAATTAGTTAAAGTTGAAAAGAAGTGTAATAATAGGTTTTCCCCAATTAAGTTATTATGCATTTCTTTATTCTCTTTAACCAAGTAATAAAATAAGAAGTGAGGAGGAAATTAATTACAAATGAATGATTTGCAGAAATTCTTAAATGATTTCTTAGACTTTAGTAATCGTACTGTACTGTTCACAACAATGATTATACTGATTGTAATTTTAATTGCATTGGTTTCTTTCATCCGTAAAAAGAAGAAAAAGAAGAAATTAAGTACAGAAAGCAGTGACGGCACAGAACTTAACGAAGACTTTAACAAAGACGACTCTGTTGTTGAAGACCTTACCGAAGAAGACTTTAGTAAAGAAGACTTTAGCAAAGACGACTCTGCTGAGAGCTTTAACAAAAAGAGCAGTGACGACAAAGACTTTAGCAAAGATGAATCAAGCGAAGATGAAATGGAAGCTTTACTTAGTGAAGAAGATAATGATGATTTATACAGCGCAGAGATGATTGAAAATTTCTTTGGAAATTTAGGTAAACAAGAAATTGGAAATGCTAAAGGAGTTGTAGAAGAAATTAAGAAAAAAGCGGAACTACAAGAGAAAGAAGAAGTGGAACTACAGGAGAAGAAAGAAGCTCCTGTAGAATTAATTCTTCATGATCAGATTAGTGTTGATGAAAAGGAACCAGAAGAAGTAAACAAAGAGGAAGAAGAAGAGGAAAAGCATACAGCCATTACATTAATTGATGGAAGTGACCGTGTTATGGTAAGCATTGGGGAAAAGTTTGAAGCCAAACACACAAAAGATTTTACTATCGAAGTTAAAGACGAACCAGAAATTACTATTGCAATGCAAGACGGATTTGTATTTGATGGTAAAATACATTTCTTTGTAAGTCTCTCAGAAGCTTTAGCAAAGCACATAACTCTCAAAGATGTTACAGAAATTACTGGTCCGAAAGGTAGCTATTCTGGCTATGAAATTAAATTAGAAGTTACAGACAAAGGAGATTTAGAATCAATCGACTGTACAAGAAGCTTTAATTACAAGAAAGTAAAAGATGCAGTTTTAATAATTCAGTTAAGTCTTGAGTAAATTTAAGACTAAAATTCCAGTGGTGCTAAGTTTAATCGCTTAGCACCACTTTTAATTTAACCCATTTAATTTAGTTGGCTTTAGCGTAGCGACGCTTTAGCCAAGAAAGGAAATAAGGGGAGACAAAATGAACAAATCAGAAAAGTTTTTAAATGTTTCAGGTGAGATTCCAAATACATCAAAAGAAATCACGCAATGGCGAAAAGATAATAAAATTGAAGGAAGTATAATAAAAGTCTGGGCGTGCAATGGAAAAAATACTTTCGCACAACCAGAAGAGGGCGAATTAGTTTGCATTAATCCGGCAACCCTTAGTGAAGGAAGGGTAACGCAGTTAATGGGAAAACCTGTTTGGAAATACAGAATTAATGAGAATTGCCGAACAATTAATTCTGAATGCCGACGTTACTGTACAAGTGAAAAAGAAAGCTGGAAGATTTACCACAATGAACTTATGATGCAGGAAAAGGAGCTTAGTAAAAAGCAAGAACTTGCTAAACAGCAAATTACAACAGCATTAGAAAAAGTGATGCTAAAGCAGGAAGAAGAGTTTGAAAAAAGAAGTGATAACTAAAACAGGAAGAAGAAGTGATAGCTATGGGTAATAGATGACTAGGAGTAATAAATGGCTTTAGCAAAGTTAGAATTATGCGTAACCTATGGGACAATAAATGGCTTTAGAACAGATCGATTTAGCAAAGACTATCGTTTGACAGTCTTTGCTGGTTTTTTGCGTGTACAAATTATTCTTCAATTTTACCAAACAAAGCAACATAGGTATCTGCGTCTAAACGATCCATTACCCATTTTTTCGCTTCTTCTTCTGTAAACGGAATAAAGATTGTGCTACCACATCTAAAGTCTTCATCAAACTCTGAGTAAGAACTCATTGCTCCACCACATCCAACTAAAAAATATTCTCTAGTGTCTTTTTGATATAAAGTCTCTTCTGCAAAGTAAAGATCATAGTAATTATATCCATTACTCCAATATCCTAATTGTTTTGCAGTTTCTGTGTTATACATGTGGTTATTAATAATCTTTTTCGACACAAGGTATCACTCCTTTTGATTTTACATATGTGACAGGATGTAATTTTATTATTTGTATTATAACATAGAGGTTCTTTAGTATCAATGCTTTAGCTCAGCATCAGCTTTAGCCCAGTACACTTTCAAAGGTACTAATAATTCATAGGCTTCTAGCCAGGCAGAGGTGCTGAGCTTTAGCCCAGTACACATTCAAAGGTCCGAATAAGATTCAAATCAGACCCTATTGGTATAATCACCAGTAGGGTCTTTTACATTTCCATGTATACCTTGTAGTGCATCTACAAAGTAGCACTAGAGATGGCAGTCACGTTAGAGACGAATACCTAGATTTAGCCCAGTACTTCCGGTGCCGCCCACCAATTGTTTGAGCTATCTTTAGGGCCCAAGTGGTAAGCGCCGAAGGCGCTAGTGAGTCAAGCAACCCCAAATGAAGAACACTAAGTAACCAATCAATAAAGAATTAAAATAAGGAAAGAGGGAGTGATAGAAGAGAGTGACCTTTTGTCACTTTCTTTAATTGTTAAGAAAATGTTAATATTATAGGAAGGAGATTGCATTCTAAAACATTAACCGTTAGACTAATACCAAACAATGAATTAAGTAATAGGAGGAGAATAGGTATTAGAAATGTTTTATAAAACGAATGCACATTTACTAGAAATGCTAAAAAATCTAAAATTCATTCCAAGTGATAAAAACACATTGGAAGTAATAATTAACTCTACTAAAACAGCAGGTACATTTAATCGTTATTTTGGAATGTATAGAAAATGGTTTAATAAAGTATATAGTACTGACATAGAAAAAGGAAAGAAAGAGTTATTATCCTTATGCAATAGTAGTTATCTTTATTATGAGTACCTGTATAAGTATATCTTAAACACACAATCATTCAAAGAGGTCTATGCTACTTTAGCCCAGTTAAATAACCGACAGGACTATGCATCACAGATAAATCCTCAGCAATCCACTGATGTATCGAAGTTATTCGATTTACTAGAAAGAGTCTTTGGTTACCGAAGTGATTGCGTAAAACCACTTAAATTAAAAAGTGAAATAACACTTGAAGAAATCGCTACAATTTACAAAAAATACACAAGTCTACTTAGTGAATTATTCTCTGCTATCTGCAGTTTAGAAGATAGAATAATCAAAGACAATTGGACTGATTGGAAATGCGATGTTCTTGGTGACAAAGCTTTAGCCCAGTTATCTCTTAACAACAAATTAGAAATACAAGATCCAAGTATAGTCATTGTTAACTTTTGTAACGACACAAGTAAATACTTTATGCACACACAGAAAATGATTTCATCAATGTTATTTAAAACGGATACAAACTATAGTTTTGATGACAGAGCATTTGGATTCATGTATAACGCTAAGCAAGAAGATTTCATTGCTATGAGTTTTTCTGATATGTATTCTTCAACCATAACAATCGAAAGCTTAGAAGAGTCGTTCCAAACACTTTTCTGTGGTAAACCAATGTTAACCGTAGATAAGATAATTGAAGCAACACCAATAGATTTATTACCTTTGTATGATTTAAATGAATTGCTGAATAGTACCTATGATTATAATGAGCTTTTACTTAAACCAGATGCAAAACCATATGGTATTTTTGTGTGGGAAAAGAGATTAAGCAAGTGCTTTAGCCAAGTCTGTTCTCTAAGTACAGTAATGCACATACCACTTTTTATCTGTAGGCAAGACGGAAGTCTATTGATAATAAACTGGCAGAATGTCTTTGAAGATGTAAAGAAATATTTAGAGAAGATGGCAACTAAACAGCCTTAGCCCAGTACTTAGCATGAAGTGAAGAACATTAAGTGACCAATCAATAAAGAATTAAAATAAGGAAAGAGAGACCTGTGGGGAAATACAGGTCTCTTTTAAGATGATGATGTTGAATAGTGATTTAATCACTACATCTGCATTTAAGTTGAATTGTGTCATACTTTGGGGATAGTATTTGGTGACACCAATTATTATAACACAAATTTAACAAATTCACAATAATAAAAAATAGCAAAGACAGTCCCGCAACCACCTTTGCTATTAAGATATTTGGATGTATAACTAGCACGATAAATGCATATTAGATAGCTAGAAATACAACCTTACTGGAGATTATAGTATAGCATCAGCCAAGTTGACGGTCAAGCCTTTTCCACTTTAGTCAAGAACTAACACTTTTCCACTCTTATTTCAAAATGACAAAACCAAATTAAACAACCACTTTCTGTATAAATTAATAAAACAGAAAGAGGTAATAAGATGTTAGGAAAAACACATGCGGCGGTAGGAACAGCGAGTGCACTTCTAATAATGGGAGGGGCAGTTGCACATCATCCAGTTAGTTTAATAACAGGAGCAACACTTGGTGCAATCGGAGGACTGGTGCCAGACATAGACTTAAACAGTAAGCATGCCAAAGCAGTAGGCTTTAGCTCAGTACTCTTTCTTGCTTTAAGAGGAGCAGACAAAAATCTCACTAGCAGTTTAGCAATGTCTACAACAATAGCAGGATTAATCGCTTTAACTGTTCTAGTGGTTCTTGGTCTTAACTCCAATCATAGAGGTTTTACGCATTCTATTTTAGCACTTGTGCTTTTTAGCACAGCAGCATACGCAGTTGTTGGAAATAGTTCTACTTGGTTTGCAATTGGCTATGCAAGTCACTTAGTGATTGATTTATTCAACAAGAAAGGGGAATCCTTACTTTTTCCAATCAATGTAAAAGTATGTTTTAACTTGTGTGCAGCAGATGGTATCACTAACAAGTTGCTTGGAAGTTTAGCAACAGTAGCTAGTGCTTTGCTATTGTTTGGTCGTATTATCTAAATAGTTTTTAATTAAGAATTAAGAATCGAGAATCACAATAAAAAGAAAAGGAGTGATAAGCTTTAGCAAAGAAAAACAAATCAGCGCAGTAACTAGAAATTGAGGGAAAATTCCCGCCATTTAAAGAATTAAACAAACTAATAAAAATAAAAAGAAAGGGGAATGCAAACATAATACTTCTTTAAAATAAACTCAAATAATTGGATTTCAAATCATTGGATTTCAAACCATAAATTATTTAAATCTTAAAACTCAAATTAGAAGGGATACCTGCAAAATGGTATCCCTTTTTACATTACTACCTACACATTCGATAATAGTATTTGGTAGCATTTAGTGCTGTAATAGTAGCATTTAGTAGCATTTAGTGCTGTAAGAATAGTGTGAGGTAGCATTTAATGCTGTAAAAGTAGTATTAAGTAGTATTTGGTAGCATTTAATGCTGTAAAAATAGTGTAAGGTACTAATTATCATTTTTTCGTTATGAAAGGAGGTCAAATCAGTGAAATCAATGCAATACTTTAAAGAAGGTGTTATGCAATCGGAGCAGCCGGTGCAATCAGTGCAGCCAACATTGAGCAGTACTTTAAATAGAAAAGCGAAACAATACTCAAAAGAGTACTCAAAACATTTCAAAAGGAGTGAGACACCTGATGAACGTTATGAAAAACTTCAAACTAAAGAGTTAGGGTATCCTGTACATAGAAATTTTCAACGTAAAAGATACGGAAGCTCTAGCAAAGGAAGAAATCCTGAATTGGATAATTCAAAGCTAGAACAAATACAACTTAGAAAACGCATGCAAAATGATAAAGTTAAAATCAATTTAGCTAAGAAAAATACTCAGGAAAATCCAATAGTAATTGATGGTGTTCCGTATGAAATAGATTACGATGACAAACGTTTTAGAGATGTTTTACAAAATCTCTTCATACGAAGAAACGGTGTTCAGTATGAATGGTTCAAAGAAGAAAGAGGTTATAAGCATTGGGTGTTATATCGGACTGATCAGTTTGAAGTAAAAACAGTTGAAACTTCTTCTATATTTTACTTAAATACCTGCAAATCAAAATTAGTTCCAACACATTTTAGATACTTACATTATAGAGGTGATAATTCTGAGGATGTGGAATTTCCAGTTAATGTGACAACTTGTTTTCTGATGTTTTCAGGCATACGTTTTAAAAAGAAATCTAACATTAGGATTACACCAGAAGAGGAGCAGAACTTTAGCCAAGATGCTATCAACACTTCTAAACAAATCGACAAAAGCTCTAGCACTTCACTACAAAACGGCAGCACACCACAATTCTACAAAAATAGTAATGCTAAAGTAATAGATTTTGTTGGAACATTTGCAGGTGCTAAGTTTGAAGTACATTCACATTTTCCAAAGGATTTTAGTACAGAAAATGCGGTTAAAATGGATGGTATGTTTTACAATGCGGAACTACTTGGTGATGTTAATTTACCAGAAGACTTTAGCACAGAAAACGTTGTAAGTATGGAATACATGTTTTCCAGAGCGTTCCTCGGAGAAGGCGTAAAATTCTCAAAAGGCTTTAGCACAGAAAATGTATTTACAATGGAGGGAATGTTTTACGCTTGTAGTTTAAGCAGTAATCCATTTAGTGAAGAGTTAGGTAATAATAATTTCTTCAATACTAAAAATGTAATTGATATGAGTGAAATGTTTAATGCAGCACACACAATGACTAAGAATTTTAAATTACCAATTGGTTTTAATTTAAATTCAATTGATTATTCTAAACATATGTTTTATGGAGGAAGCTTAGGTATTCAATTTTATATTAAAGATAAAACAAACACACAAATTGTAGATATTTTAAAGGAGTGTGGAAGTCAAGGTAAACCAGTCGATGAAGCACTTTAGCAAGTGTTTTAACAAAGCACCTTTTAACAAAGCACCACGTAATAATGTACACGCTTTAGCAAAGCAGTTAGGAGATTTAAGATGAATGAAAACAGATGTATAGTAATGTGGAGAGAAATACAATACTTAATAGTGCGTACATCAGTACCACCAACAAATAATACTTTACTAATTCTAGTACCACCAACACCAGAAAATGCATTAGAAATAATTACAATTATGAACCCAGATAAAATGGAAGAAAACGAATGCACTTTTATGCCTGAGTACAACGAAATTGCAGAACAGTTATTAAAAATGGAGGTTATAAAAGAAACAGAAGAAACACTTGAAGGAATGCCTTTAAGAGAATTATTGATGAATGAAGATAATACACAATTAATTCCAATATACAAAATTAATTTAAACAGAGTGGAAAATGTTCCAGAGTTGGTAGAACATTTTCCACAGAATTTACTTAAGAAGTACACTGAATGCTGTAAACTAAATGAAGATTTGAATGAGATAAAATACTTCAGCCAAGACGATGAATTCGCAGAGTCTGACAGCTTTAACCAAGACGATACAAATGCAGAGTCCAATAGCTTTAGCTCAGACACCACTGACACGGAGTCCAATAGCTTTAGCCAAGACACTACCGACACGGAGTCCAATAGCTTTAGCCAAGATACCTCAAATGCAGAGTCTGAGGGCAACAACTCAAGAGAACTTAACCCAACGTTAACCTGGGAAGTTTTAGCAAAGAAAATAGCTAAAACTCAATACTGCTGGTAAATTATTTAATAAAGCACTGTACATTACGAATCTCCAAAGAAAATTCTCTTAATTGTGGGATTTTCTTTTTTATCCATTGTAGATGAAATAACCAAGAAATTTCCAATGTGTTTGCAAAGCAAATCTAATAGAAAGGAGCACCGTAGCAATAGCTAAACGAACACATTGTTTACAATAGATAAAAATAAAAGGAGATGCTAACAATGAAAAAACATTTTAAAGGTGTGGCTAAAGGTATGGCTACGGCACTAGCACTAGCTGTAGTAATTTCTGCTGTGAGCTTTAGTCCAGTAATTACCTACGCAGCTACAACTGGTAATGATACAGTTAAGACTGATAATGCTACAGTTAAGACTGGTAATGGTACAGTTAAAACTGGTAATGCTACAATCACAATTAAATCTGGCATTCCAACAGAACAGTCTAAAAAGTCAATGCAGTTTATTGAAAAGTTAAATGTATATTCCGACTTTATTAAAACTAATGGACAGTATTTCTCACGTAGTAATACTCAAATTTGTAAAACCTTTAGACAAGCTAAAACCACCATTAAAAAGAAGAAAACCACAGGTGCTAATTGCGTTATGCCAGTAAATTGGGCACTCAAGGAAATGGGACTTTTAGCTACAAATGCTAACTTTTACAGTAAACCCAACGGTAATTTTTCAGGAGTTTCTGCCAATATGAAAAAGAACTTAGTTACTTTAAAAAAGGGAGATGTAGTAACAGAAACCGGAGATTTAATTGGTATGAAAGTAGTAGATGCGGCCAAAGCAGGCTTACTTGTTAGAGGGGACATTATTGCTAATCAGTCATTCACACATACATATGTTTTTGACAGCTTTAGCAATGGAAAAATCTACGTGTACGAAGCAGGTGGTAATGCTAATAGATTAGG
>OGQH01002704.1_pt1 | contig 11541 bp, 9 predicted proteins | sample 1553181 | NCBI WGS metagenome assembly OGQH01 (sample SAMEA2579946, study PRJEB22360) | human gut metagenome | biome: human gut; feature: human-associated habitat; material: faeces | place: Denmark | collected 2008/2010 | reverse complement strand
TGGCCCCCGGAGCTGGCCGAAAAGGCCGGCAGCCTGTACCCGGGCGGCCCCGCCCCCGTGAGCCGGGCCGCGCTGGCCGGGGCCATCGCCCGGCAGCTGCTGGCCCTCTGCCCCGCCTTTGACTGTCTGGACGAATACCGCGCCCGCTGCTTTGTGCCCGGGCACTGGGTCACCGTGTGCACCGGCACCGAGACCTACGCCGCAAAGGCCCTTGCCATCGACGAGGAAGGGCGGCTGGTGGTGCAGCGGGAGAACGGCCGCCCGCAGGCATTACGCTGCGGCGAGGTGACCACCCGCCCGGCCCGGACCGAATAAGACGCAAAAAAGCAGCCTTGCCGGAATGGTTCCGGTAAGGCTGCTTTTGCCTTTTGTTTATACTTCGTCCAGTGCCTGGGCTTCCAGCACCGGGATGCCCTCGGCTTCCAGCACACGGCGCAGGATGCCGGGCAGGCCGGCCTTCGGCACCTTGTTCTCGATGCACAGGGTGATGATGCCGTTCAGGGTGGAGGCCTCCACGCACAGGGAGCCGCCCTCCGGCGGCACCCACACCCCAAAATCGGTGGTGTAGGCCTCCAGCTCCGGGGTGGCCGGCATGAGGGGGTTGCCCAGATAGCTGAACCAGAAATCTGCCGGGATGCCGCTGATGTACTCGCCCATCTGGAACACACGCTGCTTGATCCGCAGAGGGGCCTTTTGCTGGTCTACCTTGTAGACCCAGCCCATCTGGTCGGCCATCTTGCGGCGCTTGCGCTCCGGGGTCAGGCTGGCCTTGACGGCGGCGTCCATCTGCTGCACGAGCTCTTCCAGCCGGACGCCCTCATGCAGGGTCACTCCGTCCTGGAAGGAACACACGCAGTTATACCGTGCGTTGGGGGCACCCATGGCGTCCCGCGTGTCGGCGGAATAGGAATACTGGATGGTGTCCTTGCCCAGATACTCTCCCAGCGCGATGCACAGCAGGCCCATGAGGGCGCAGAACGGCTTGACACCGTTCTGCACGCCTTTGGCCACCAGATCCTTTTTGGCGAACCGGATTCGGATGCGGTGCATGGGCTCCTCGCAGGTCTCCACCACCTCCCGCTGCATCGTAGTCTCGTCCATGACCTGCAGCGGGTACTGCTCCACCAGCTTTGTGATGTCGTAGGCCGGGCTGCAGGGGATGGGCGGGTTGGCAAAGGCGGTACCGTAGCGCAGGTTACAGTACAGCTCCAGGATGCGGGTGAGGAAGGGCGATACCCCGTGGCCGTCCGCGATGAAGTGGAACCAGTCGAAGTACACGACGTTCTGTGCGCAGTGCACGGCAAAGAAGTAGCCGTTCGTCTGCTCCGGCATCTCCCGCATCACGCTGTCCGGGTAGACAAGGCAGGGCTCCGAGTTCGGTTCCAGAAAGGCTTTGCGCTTCTCCCACACCAGCCGCACCCGGTAATAGGGTGCAGCTTCCAGCGCGGCGGCCAGCGCTTGTTGCAGCAGGGCCGGATCCACCGGGTCCTTCAGGGTGAACTGATACCGGGGGCACACTTTTTCCCGGCGGAAATAGTACATGATGCCCTGAAAGACATATTCCGCCGAACGCTGTGCTGCTTCCATCGGCTCACCCGGCATTGGCTACCAGATAATCGGCCAGGTCACTGATGGTGACAAAGTTGCGCAGTTCCTTTTCCGGGATGCGCAGGCCGAAAGTCTCTTCCAGGTCGGCCACGATGGTCAGGATCTCCATCGAGGACAGATCCAGATCATCCATCAGGACGCTGTTCTCGTTGACATCTTCCGGCGCGATCTCTGCCACATCCTCCAGGATGGCCAGGATCTGGGACATGATTTCTGCTCGTTCCATAAGAAATGTTCTTCCTTTCCGTGACGGATTTTGGGTGTGCCGATCAGGATCAGCACGGTTCTGCCCTCAGTATAGCACAACCCCTATGGGTTTGCCCAGTTTTTTTGCAGAGTATGCGGCACAAACTGCAAAATCAGGGCTGCAGGCCTCAGCGCATCAGCTTGCCCATGGCGTTGCGGGGCAAGGGCTGGGCGGAGAATTCCACTGCGCTCATGCGCTTGTACAGGGGCAGGGTGCGGTTGGTCTCGGTGATAAAGTCCCGCACCGTCTGCTGGTCGGCTTCCTCGCAGCAGACCACAGCGCAGATCTTCTTGCCCTTTTCCTTCACCAGGCATTCCTTCACGGCAGGGCATTTTTCCAGCAGGCCCTCCAGCTCTTCGGGGCTGACGTTCTCGCCGCTGTCCAGAATGATCACGTTCTTTTTGCGTCCGGTGAGGAAGTAGTAGCCGTCCTCGTCCACCCGGGCCAGGTCTCCGGTGTGGAACCAGCCCTCGGCGTCCACCACCTCGGCGGTACCCTCCGGGTCCTTATAGTAGCCCAGCATCACATCGCCGCCCCGCATGCACAGCTCGCCGTTGTCCAGCTTGATCTCGCAGTGGCCGTCGTCCTTGCCGATGGAGCCGATGTGCTTGGCATCCTCCGCAAAGTTGATGAGGCCGCCGCCGGTGGTCTCGGTGCTGCCGTAGAGCTGGGAGATCACCATGCCGTGGTCGTGGAGGTCCATCAGGGTCTGGGGGTCAAACATCGCAGACATACAGTTCAGAGCCCACAGATCCCCCAGCTTGTCCTGTTTGCCGGTCATCAGGTCGTGGTGGATGGACTGCACCAGCACCGGCACGGCGGCCATGGCCTGGCTGGGCATTCGCTTCAGGTCCTTATAGAAGGACCGCAGGCTGCCCAGGTTCTGGGCCCAGCCCATCCAGGCCCAGGTGAACAGGCAGCCAAAGGCACCCAGGTGGAACATGGGCAGCAGGGTCATGTGGCTGACCAGCAGGTCCGGGTCATTTTTCAGCTGGCAGAATCGCTGCCCCACCCGTACATGGTGGGGCATCACCGCAAAGAAGTTCCGCTCGCAGAGCATGACGCCCTTGCTGCGGCCAGTGGTGCCGGAGGTGAACATCAGCACCATCAGCTCCTCGGGCTGGATGCGGTTCACAAGCTCTGCAGGCTCGTAAGCCTTGTAGGCATCCATGGGGCGCAGCAGGCTGCCGTAAGCCGCCTGCATCTCCTCGTTGCAGCCGTAGTCATCGCCGTCGGTCAGGATGGCGGAAGGCTCCACCAGCTCCAGCTCCCGGTGCAGCTCATCCCAGCTCTTGCGCTGGTTCATGGGCACGATGACGCCGCCCGCCATCATGACACCGTAGCAGTTCACGGCGTAGTGGTAGCTGTTGTTGCTCCACACGCACACCCGCTTGCCCTGAATGTCCGGGATGGTGCTCAGGTAGTAGTTCACCGCGCGGCGGATGTCCTGCGCATACTCCCCGAAGTGCTTTTCCACCACCACATCCTGGTCGGCGTCGTACCAGCGGAAGGCCACCCGGTTCGCAAATCGCTGCTCCATGTTCAGCGTCAGCAGCTCATACAGATTTTTCGGTTTATGTAGTTCCATTATCGTTTCCCTCTCTATTCTTCAAAAGAGCCAGTCTCACGGCCATAACGCCTTGTGGGAACTTTCCCACCATGAGACCGGCTTTTTCCGCTAAGATTTAGGACCGCAGCAGCTTGCCAGCAGCGTTGCGGGGCAGGGGCTGGGCCGAGAACTCCACCACCATGTGCTTGTACAGGGGCAGGGTGCGGTTCACCTTGGTAACAAAATCCCGCACAGCGTCCTGCTGGTCCGCCTCGCAGCAGACCACGGCGCAGATGCGCTGGTTCCGCTCGCAGACCCTGCACTCCCGGATGGCAGCGCAGGGAGCCAGCAGCTTTTCCAGCTCCTCGGGGCTCACATTCTCGCCGCTGCCCAGGATGATCACGTTCTTTTTGCGGCCGGTCAGGTACATATAGCCGTCCGGCTCCACCCGGGCAATGTCGCCGGTGTGGAACCAGCCCTCGGCGTCCAGCACCTCGGCGGTGGCCTCCGGGTCCTTGTAGTAGCCCAGCATCACCGGGTCACCACGCATGCACAGTTCCCCGTCCTCCAGCTTGTACTGGCAGCTGTCGTCCACATGGCCCACGCTGGTCAGGTACTTTTCCTCCTGGGAGGAGTTCCAGGCACCGTCACCGCAGGTCTCGGTAAGGCCGTACATCTGGGCGATGAAGAAGCCCCGGTCCATCAGGTCCTGGAGCATGGCAGGGTCGAACATCGCTGCGCCGCAGGTCAGCATACGCAGGCCGTTCAGACGCTCCCGTTTGCCCTTCATCACATCATGATAAATGCTCTTCAGCAGCACCGGCACCACCGCCATCACGTCACTCCGCATGGCCCCCAGGTCCCGGTAGAAATATTTCAGGTCGTTGCACAGGTTCACGCAGTGGCCGGTGATGCTCCAGGACACCAGGCTGGTCATGGCCGAAATGTGGAACATGGGCAGGCAGGACAGAGAGCTGAACGCGTCGGTGTTCCAGCCGGTCTGGCTCCGCACATCCTCAAAGGGGGTCAGGAAGGCAGGCATGGCGGTGAACAGGTTCTTCTGGGACAGCATAACGCCCTTGCTGCGGCCGGTGGTGCCGGAGGTGAACATGATAAAGGCCAGTGCGCTGAGGTCCGGCACCTCGGTGATGTCCATGGCAGGCTCAAAGGCGGTAAAGGCATCCATGGGCACCAGACGGTCCCCGTACGCCTGGCCCAGGGCCGGCTCCCGGCTCAGGTATTCGCCGTCATGGAGCACGCACACCGGCTCCACCAGATCCAGCTCGTAGCGGATCTCGTCCCAGTTCTTGCCGGTGTTCAGGGGCACTGCCACAGCTCCGGCCAGCACTGCGCCGTACATACACATCACATAGTGGTAGCTGTTGCGGGCCAGGATGGCCACCCGCTGCCCCAGGGGGTTCGGGGTGCGGCTGCGCAAAAATGCCACGAACCGCCGCAGGTCTGCAGCGTACTGCCGGAAGGGCACCTCCACCACGCCGCCCTTGGCCTCATCATAATAGCGGATACCAATCCGGTCTGCGTAGATCGTTTCCAGATTGTTCAGAGACTGATACAGCGAATGAACCATGTTAGCCTCCACGTCACTGTTTTTTACATTCCTGCAGCCGGGCCCACCCGGGGCCGGGCCGCTTTTTCGATTGTGTTCAGTATACAATACCGCCATTGGCAATGCAATACTTTTGCAAGATTTAATTTCCATTTTTGGCAATTAAATCTTGCACATCTTGTTTTTTCCATCCGGCAGCCTGTGCCGTCTGCCCAGAAATCCGGCCCTTCTGCCGGGCTTTTTTATCGGTAAAGACAACAATTGCCACCCGGCAGTGGGCAATTCAAAATTGACAGTGTGCACAAAAAGCATTATACTAGCCTTATATCCTTATAAATGGATCATTTTTTACTGTATGCGCCTGTTGGTCACATGTTTCCGGACGGCGCAAGGAAGGACCCTTTTCATGGAAGGCACCAGACCCAGCACCGTCAACTCCATCGGCATGTTCGACATGCTCAAGGGCGTGGGCATGATCACCATCGTGCTGGCCCACACCGCCGAACTCTACCCCATGCAGATCTCCGGCGGGCTGTCGCTCACGGCGTTTTTCCCGTTCATCTATCGTGAGGCCCTGATGGCGGCCTTTTTCATTGCCAGCGGCTACGGTTTCCGCAAGCGCTCCATCGGCAAGTGCATCCAGCAGCAGCTCAGAGCGCTGCTCAAGCCCTACTGCATCACGGCGGTGTGCACTTCGCTCTTGCATCTGCTGTGCCACTACATGGCGTTCCATTACTTCCCCAGCAGCGTCACCGAGACCCTCAAGGTGGCCGGCGGCTTTCTGCTGGGGCTGCCCCACACCACTACTTATGCCGGGCAGCAGTTCTTTTCCACCGGCCCCATGTGGTATCTGCTCTCGCTGCTGATCGGCTGGGTGCTGCTGGACGCCATCCTGAATATCTTCCCGGAGAAATACACACACTGGGCTGTGCTCGGCATCATGCTGCTGGGCTGGGGCACCACACTGGTGTGGGAGCTGCCCTTCAGCCTTTCGCAGGGGGCCGTGATCGTGCCCTACCTTTACATCGGCTATCTGGCCAAGAAGAACCGCTGGCTGGACAAGCCCCTGCCCCGCCGCACCCTGTACATCCTGCTGGGCGGCACAGCTCTGACCGCTGTGGGAGCTCTGCTTGCCCAGAGCACCGACTGCATCTCCATGGGCGAGTGGACCATGGGCCCGTTGAGCATCCTGCTGGATGCCGCCACCGGCTTTTTGTTCATCCGCCTGTTCATACGGCTCAACCGTTTTACCGGCCCCATCGCACAGGGCCTGCAGGCCATCGGCCGCAACTCGCTGAACATCTTCTGCATCCACACGGTGGAGCTTATCGCCATTCCGTGGTATCTGTTCGCGGCTCACTTTACAGACCACCCGCTGCGGGGTATGCTGCTGCAGAACGTGATCGCGTTTACCTCCATCGGGCTGGTGTGCGCCCTGCTGAACCTGCGGCGCAGCTGGATCGTCAAAGCCTCGGCCGCACGGCGGCAGGCCCAGCGGCGCACCCCCGCGCTTTCGCAGCATTGATTTCCCCGGCTGCTGCGGTGCAGCCGTATCCTATAAAACAAGAGGAGAATCCGGTTATGAACAACGATGCCCCCCAGACCCTGGACGCGGCAGGCAGCCGCGTGGCCGAACTGGAACAGCAGCTCCGGCTGTCGGACGAAGGCGTTTCCCGGCTGGCACAGCGGTGCCTGGAGCTGGAGCAGCAGGTGCTGAAATATGAGGCCGTACTGGCCTCACAGGGTGCCGACACCGAACAGGGCGCTCTGCTTCTGCCCCAGCTGTTCTACGACTCCGGCTCCGGTTTTTCGCCCCATGAGTGCCTGACCGTTGCCCCTGACTCCTACGACGAGCTGACCCACGAAGTGTCGGCTGTGTTCGAGTTGCCCGTGGAGGCCAGGGCCCTGCGGCTGGACCCCGGTGAATTTGCCTGCTGCATCACCGATTTTTCCCTCTCAGACGAGCGGCTCAGCTACCACATCCTCAACGGCAACGCCCTGCAGGAGGGCACCATGCTGTTCATGAACATCGACCCCAACCTGACAGTGGAAAGTGCCGTAGGCTTCCCCGCCGGGCTGCGGTTTGCGGTGAAATATCGCTACTATCCCCTGGGCCGCTACCTGCATGAGCAGCCCGGCAAGGCCCTGCTGCGGGCGCTGACCGTGCTCAAGGAAGAGACCGAGGCCGTGTCCCGTCAGGGCACCGAACAGCTGCTGGAGGCAAACGCTGAGATCCGGCAGCTGCGCAAGCAGCTGGCCGACCAGCAGCAGCATCTGGACGACCTGCAGAACAGCCGGGCCGCCTACGAGGCCTCGCTGGAAAACGTGCTGGCCAGCAGCAGCTGGAAGCTCACGGCACCGCTGCGCAAGCTGCTGGGCCTGTTCCACCGGCATTGAAGGGGGTTCGTACATGTACAGCAGTTACAGCCCCCTGCAGCGCCGCCAGCTGCGGGAACAGACCTATACCGACACCCAGAGCACCTATCTGCTGGTGTACGCCCCGGGCCGCCGCAATGCCCTGACCCTCTCGCTGGCCGAGCAGCTGCACCGCAAGTTCCGGCTGGTGGACCGGCTGGAAGGTGAGCTGACCCCCTCCGTGAACGGTGTGCTGCTGGTGAGCGAGGATGTGGAGTGCACCTCCACCGCCCTCACCTATTTTGCAGCCGCCTTGCAGCAGGGGGCTGACCTTGTGGTGTGCGATGCCGTGTTCGGCTACGACGGCGGCAGTGCCCTGTACCAGACCGACCAGCACCTGCCCGGCCAGCGCTGTGCCCTGCTCTCCCGCGCCCTGCTGGACCGCTGCCGCGCGGCGGCCCGCGGCAAAGACGATGTGCTGGAACTGCTGCGGCTGGCAAACCAGCTGGCGCAGAACTGCCGCTGCGTCCCGCAGGCACTGCTGCACTTCCGCCGGGAGCTGTGCGCCGAGGACGTATTCTCGGCCACCGGCAAACGCGCCGTGGTGCTAAGCCATGAACTCACCATGACCGGTGCGCCCATCGTGCTGGTGAGCGCCATCCCGGTGCTGCGCAGTCTTGGCTATGAAGTGGTGGTGCTGGGCCCCTCGGACGAGGGCTCTCTGCCGCTCTTTCTGGAGGCCGGAGCTGCCGTGGTCACCCGCCGCGACTGCGTGACCTCTTCCACCCTGTGGGAGCTGGCTTCCAGCGCAGACTTTGTGCTGGCCAACACGGTGGTGGAAGCCCCCGCCGTGCGCACCCTGAACGGTGGCTTTGTGCCGGTGCTGTGGTGGCTGCACGACGCCTTTGCAGGCTATCCCTTCATCACCCACAAGATCCCCAAGGAGCTGGCCGACAACGTGCACATTGCCGCTGTGGGCTCCCACGCCACCGCCGCCATGCACTCGGTGCGGCCCAAATTCAAGGTGGAGCAGCTGATCTACGGCCTGCCCGACTACGCCCGCGAGAGCTTCCCTCGCTACGACCTGAGCTATGCCGGCGGGCGGCCCCTGTTTGTCACGGTGGGCTCCATGGAGATGCGCAAGGGGCAGGACATCTACTGCGAAGCCATCCGCCTGCTGCCGCCGGAGGTGCGGGAAAAGGCCTCCTTCCTCTTTGTGGGCAAGGCTTCCGACCGGGACGTCTCCGCCCATGTGCACGCCCTGACCGAGCAGTTCCCTCATAATGTGTTCTACCGCAAGCGGCTGGAACGCCCGGAGATCAAGTCGCTGATGGAGCAGTGCACCTGCATTGTGTGCGCTTCCCGCGATGACCCTATGCCCACCTTTGTGACCGAGGGCCTGATCTTCGGCAAGCCTTCCATCGTGTCGGAGCACACCGGCACCGCCGGGCTCATCACGGAAGGGGTGGACGGCTTTGTGTACCGCAACGACGACCCCGTCCAGCTTTCCAAGGTGCTGGCCCACGCCATCGAGCACCCCGACCAGCTGGCCGCTATGAAGGCCGACTGCCGCAAGCTCTACGAGCGCTACTTCACCAACGAAGCCTATGTCTCCACCCTGGTCCGTCTGATCCGGGAGCTGACCGAGTCCCGCTAAGCCTTTTGTTTTATTCTTGTTAAATTCAACGCCTCGGAAAATCCGTGTGATCTTCCGGGGCGTTTTTGCACGCAGTGTGTCAAAACAATCTGCAATATTTGTCAGTTTCTTTCCGTTCCGGACATCTTTTTTATCATCCGGGCCGGATTGCACAAGAAAATTCGGCTTCCGTTCACAAAGACGGCCTGCGGCTGTGCTATACTTTTAAAAAAGTTTCATCCTGTCTGAAAGGAGTTCTGCCCCCATGAACCAATCTGCCGCCTCTCAGCCTTCCCGCAAAAAGGCCGTATTATCTCTGCTGATCCTGCTGGCGCTCACCTGCGTGATCGTGCTCATCTTCCGGGATCACTGGGCTGAGATCACCGCCGCCCTCACCCAGCTGAACCTGTGGCAGGTGCTGGTGGTACTGGCGCTGGGCATCAGCTACCCGCTGCTGGAGGGCTGCGTCTCCTACGTCATCGTGCGGGGGCGGCTGCCCGGCTTCACCCTGCGGCAGGGCATCGACAACGCCTGGTGCGGCACCTTTGGCAACGTGGTCACCCTGGGCGCGGGTGCCGTGCCGGTGCAGACCTGGTATCTGCATCAGGCCGGGCTGGACATTGGCCCCGGCGTGGGCCTGATGACCCTGCAATATGTGTTCCACAAGACCACGGTGCTGCTGTACGCCACCGTGATGCTGCTGCTCCAGCACAAATGGCTGGCCGCCAACACCACCGGCGTGCTGAAATATCTGCCCATGGCATATGCTGTGGTAGCGCTGGTGATCGTGGCGCTGGTGCTGGTGTGCGTGTCGCCGCTGGTGCAGAATCTGGCCCGCTGGGCACTGGGCTTTCTGCCCAAGACCGAAAAATGGCAGCAGCGCCGGGCCGACTGGCTGGAGCAGCTGGATGTACTGGGCACCGAGAGCCGCCTGCTGCTGGCCGACAAGGCCCGCTGTGTGCAGATCTTTGCCCTGCAGGCGCTCAAGCTGTTTTTGCTGTTCTGCCTGCCGTGGCTGTGCATTCGGTTCATGCAGCTGTCCCCGCTGAGTTTTGCGCGGGTGCAGCTGCTCACCAGCCTGATGCTGTTCGTCTCCAACGCCCTGCCCAACGTGGCAGGCATGGGCTCCATCGAGACCGCTTTTCTGCTGCTGTACAGCAGCTTTTTGCCTTCCGGTGAGGTGATGAGCGTGCTCATGCTCTACCGCATCGCCAGCTATTATTTCGTGTTTGCCGCCAGCGCCGTGGGCTTCTTCCTCGCCCAGCGGCGTCTGACCCGGACACCGCCAAAGGAGGCGTGACTCTTTATGAAGAACAAGAGCATCCTGTACCGTGCAGGCATTGTTCTGCTGATCCTGCTGGTATTGGTGCTGATCCTGCCGTCCGGTAAAATCGACCTTGCATCAAAGATCAGCGCCAGCACACAGGCCAGTGTCCGGGCGGAGCACCAGCAGAATTTTGCCAGCTCCAACGAAATGGAGTTCGAGGTTTATTCCAGTTCGGATGAGATCTATCAGAACATTTCGGAAGTGCTTTCCGGCGTGCGCTGTGTCAGACGGCTCAGCCAGAACTATTCCTCCTACTCCCACGAATTTCCGGTGGATTCCATCACCGTGAGCTATTACGATGACGCAGAGAATCATCAGCTGCTGCTTACCGTCTATTCCGACGGGGTGTGCATCCTGAACAATGCCTTTGTCTCGGTCAAATACCCCGGCGGCGGGGCCGCAGAGCTGTATCAGGCGCTTGTGGAGATCGCGGAATAAATCGTTCCTTTTCTATATAAAACAAAAATCGGGGCGTGCAGGTGGTCAAGCTGCACGTCCCGTTTTTGTTTTCTTTGCACGCGATGCGGTACCAATCACACCGAATGCCGCGCCGGAGGCCGCAGAGCAAACCATGCTGCAGCTTCCTTTTGAAAAAGAGAATGGAATGGAGGAATTGGCGTTTGCGCAGCAATGAAAGCCCCAGTGAGGCTTTTAAGCCACAAGGTGGTCTTGCGCAAGCAAGATGGAGTGGCCTCGCCACGACAAACCTGACGTCCGATATAGCTTAACCGCTATAGCAGACTTGAGTTTTGCGCAGAAGCATTGCAGGTACCTCTGCTGTTCTGGTGCAACGCGTTTCAAGCGGTTAGGTTCATCTAACCTCGTTGCGAGAACAGAATACCATACGCAGTTAGTCTTGTCAACCCTTATTTGAAAATTTTCCGGAACTTTTTTGCAGTAAAGTTTTTTCTGCCCGATTCGTGCACCCTGTACAGACACAGCCGGCTAAGGCTGTGCAAAATCCACCAGTTCCCTCTTGCTTTTGACCGATATCTTTGTTATTATAGTTCATGCAGCACTGCAACTCCACATCTCGCCGCTGCTTTTTGGCAGCAGGGCAGTTCTCAAGGGTGCAGTGTGTCCAAGGAGGCGCTTTGACAAATTTTTGTTCAGAGCTGCTCCGATCAGTCCGCCCCCAGAAAGCCGCCAACAAGGAGCGGCTTTTCAAAGGCTCAATAGTTAGACCATGCTAACCAACGCATGGAATGGAGCAAGGAGGTTCCAATGATCAATTTTGAACAGTGGGAAGGCT
>OGQH01002695.1_pt1 | contig 11570 bp, 10 predicted proteins | sample 1553181 | NCBI WGS metagenome assembly OGQH01 (sample SAMEA2579946, study PRJEB22360) | human gut metagenome | biome: human gut; feature: human-associated habitat; material: faeces | place: Denmark | collected 2008/2010 | reverse complement strand
GTTGATATCTTCCATCGGAACTACCTGTGCATATCCGCCGCCGGCTGCTCCGCCTTTTACACCGAATACAGGTCCAAGTGACGGCTCACGAAGAGCTACCATAACTTTTTTACCAAGTCTTGACATTCCGTCTGCCAGACCTACAGATGTGGTTGTCTTTCCTTCTCCTGCCGGAGTCGGGTTGATTGCGGTAACCAGGATCAGCTTGCCGTCTTCGCCTTCTTTTTCTCTTAACAGATTGTAGTCAATTTTTGCTTTATAATTGCCGTACTGCTCCAGATATTTACGGTCAATACCTGCTTTGTCTGCAATTTCTGTGATTGGAGCCATCGTTGTCTCCTGTGCAATTTCAATGTCTGATTTGAATCCCATGATGTTCATTACTCCTTTCTTTATTAACCGCTTTTTGCGGTAATTAGCTGTTTTTGGGTAAAAAAATGCCGCACAAAAATAAAGGATAAAATATCCTGGTTCTTTGTGCAGTAGCGGAAGCGAGACCGTAACGCGGTATAACCTTCGTTCGTCGGAAGCCTCCCCCTCCAACGACACTTTACGTACGATATCTACTCTACTTATATGTAAAGCTTCTGAAAACTCTAAAAAATCCAAAGCTTTTTTGTATATATTTACTATCAGTTTTTTATAGTTAACTAATTATGTAGAGTTTTTAGAAATTTTGTGACAAATGGAAAAATAGCGATGTGTATTAGATCTATTCACCCCCGTCTATGGGAAATGAAATACTTAAAAGCGTTCTGCAAGGATAGAAGAGGGTAAATGGCGAGCAATACTAATAGAAAGTGCTTACATGCCAGTAGCGGCTTTTATTTAGCAAATGCAATAGATCAGAAGCCGATTCGCGTGGCTCAGGTTGTCGGCAAGATGGTCGGCGGCGGTGTTGAATCCGTAGTGATGAACTACTATCGGCATATCGACCGCAGCAAAGTACAGTTTGATTTCCTGGTTGATGAGGATTCCACGTATGTTCCTGAAGAGGAAATCACTGCTTTGGGTGGTCGCGTGTTTCGTATACCACCGTACCAGCATCCGATTCGCTACCGTCGTGAGCTGATTTGTCTGATGCGCGAACAGCAGTGGCCGATTGTGCACAGTAACATCAACACGCTGAGCGTATTCCCATTGTCGGCAGCGAAGAAAGTTGGAGTGCCTATTCGCATCGCGCATTCTCATTCGACCATGGGCAAAGGTGAGTTTGCAAAGAATGCAATGAAGCTTATGTTGCGTCCGTTCGCCAATGTGTATCCGACAGTCCGTTTTGCGTGTAGCCACTATGCAGGAGAATGGTTGTTCGGGAAAAATGCGGATTTTACTGTAATTCCCAATGGCATTGAATTGGATAAATTCCAGTTTGATCCTGTGATTCGTCAAGAAACTCGCAAAGAACTCGGTATTGCGGATGATACGTTTCTGATTGGTCATGTTGGTCGTTTCATGCCGCAGAAGAACCAGGCATTCCTAGTTGATGTACTTGCGGATTTGCTTCCTAAACGATCTAATACCATGCTTGCCTTCGTCGGTGATGGTCCGGACAGGCTAGCCGTCCAACAACATGCCGTAGAACTCGGTATCGCTGATCATGTGCTGTTCCTCGGTCAACGCTCCGACGTGAACCGCCTGTATCAGGCGTTCGATGTATTCTGCCTCCCCAGCCTTTATGAGGGTTTGGGGATGGTAGCTGTAGAGGCTCAAGTCGCAGGTTTGCCTTGCTTGCTGGGGGACGCTGTTCCTTTGGAAGCAGATGTGACCACTCAATCGCATTTCCTGCAGATTGCCGATGTGAAGCCTTGGTCTGAAGCTTTATCGAATTTGCCTGTCTCGGATTATTCCGACCAAGTTGATGTAACAAGTACATCTAAATTTATACCCATAGACTCGCATGAAGAATGGAGTTCTTCTATATCGGCATTGGGACCGGGGACACGGATCGGTTCTTCCGAGAAAGTGTTCTCTGACTATGATATTTCTGTGAATGCTCGAAAACTGGCTTCAATGTATTTGAAACTTTTTGAGAAGAAATGAAAAGCAAAATGGATCCGCTAGTTTCAGTTGTCATACCTGTATATAACGTTGAGTCTTATCTACATGAATGTGTGAAAAGTGTGGTCGAACAGACTTACACGAATATTGAAATTATTCTTGTGGATGATGGTTCGACTGATAATTCAGGAACGTTATGTGATGAATTTGCTTTGTCGGATTCAAGAATATGTGTTTTCCATAAGAAGAATGGTGGACTGTCTGACGCTCGGAATTACGGCATTCGCCGATCCCGTGGAAGTTTGATTTCCTTTATTGACAGTGACGATTATGTATCATCTGATTACATAATGCACCTGTATCAAGCATTGGTTCGAGGAAAAACGGACATTGCAGCCACTTCCATTTGCATTTTCCATGATGGGGAACTTCCTAAACAGGATAAGCATAATACGGCAGTCTTTCATGTGTATGATGCGTGTGATGCCCTTGAAGATATGCTTTATATGAGGCATTTGGAGCCTAACGCTTTCCCGAAAATTTATAAGAGAGAATTGTTCGACACGATTCAGTATCCTGTCGGGAAATTGTATGAGGATATTGCCACTACTGCCAAGCTTATCGATAAGGCTGGCAAGATCGCATATCTGAATGAGAAAGACTATTACTATAGGATTCGTCCGAATAGTATCCAAACAGCGAGTTTTAATCCCAAGAAGCTTGATTTACTTGATCAGCTTAACGTTGTTAAGTCGATTGTGCAGACAACGTATCCGAGTATCATTAATGCTTATTATTCAAAAGAACAGAGCGCATTATTCAATTTGTATATGAATATAAGTCCTGATGATACAAAAGAAATGCTTGGAATAGCAGATGACTTGTGGCATGGAATCAAAAAAAATCGGATTTCAGTTTTAAAGGATAGAGAAGCAAGGCCTGATGCTAGAATCGCTTCTTTGTTGTCCTTCTTGGGTTCAATTCCTTGTAGATGTGTTTATAAGTTGGTAAGAAAATGAAAATATTCTCTAATATAGACAAACGATCTCAAGACCGTTATGTTTGTATACTTCTAATATTGGTTTTGGTCGGGTCTGCATTTCAGAATGTCAAAGTAGTTGGCCCGTTAAATCCAGGGCATTTACTTGCGTTATGCTTTATTCCTTTTTTGCTACCGAAGCTTAAAGAGACAAAATTCCCGCCTGCTGTAATATGCATTTTTACGGCGTACATCCTCTGTGTGTCCTTGTTCGCAAGTTTCAAATGGGGATTAGACACATCTATTATTAATTATCTGTTTGTCTTTTACATTATCTTTGTCATTGTCAATTTGGGAAGAAATATCTCATTTGAATCATATAAGAAAGTATTCCAATTAGCTGGAATACTTTCTTTTGCAATTGTTATATTAAATGCGATTCACTATAAAGATGCCATATTAAGATATTTTTCATCTGGATATTACGTAAACCATCCGTACTATCCAACAATATATGGAGGTGGTGCCAACCTTGAAGCATCATGGCCCAGCATATATGGTGTTTTTTTCATGGATAATCCTTACGGTATTATATATCTCGTTTTATCTTTCATATTTGCCTCTATTCAGGTTAGTAGAGCTGGTATTATTATCTCGTTAATTTGTTTGGTTATATATGCATATAAACGGTTACGGGAATCAAAAAATCCTTTTTTGATTTTATTTTTGATATTTGTTGTTCTTTCCCTTGGCTCTTTTTATGCGCTAAGACTTGGAATATTCCAACCAATTTTAGATCGTTTCTTTAAGAACCAAGAAGATAGGGGTGCCGCGGGGCGTATCGGTATTTACGACAATGCGCTTCCTTTTCTTTCTAGTCATCCTTTTGGTGTTGGTTTGGGGAATGCAGTTTCTGCAGTGAATAAAGTAGCTGCGAATACAGTGGGGATGGAGCCGATAGTAGATGACAATTTACATAATCTATTCCTCCAGATGACCGTTGAAACTGGTGTGTTTGGCGGGGTGTTTTATGCATGTTTGGTTGCTTTCCTGTGTTTTAATTGTATCTTCAAACATAAATTCGCCAATCCTTTTGAAAACTTCCTGCTTGCTTTCTTTGCTTTATCGTTGATTCAATTTGAAAAAATAGAAATCTTCCCTGCAATATGCCTTGGTATATTGTTAAGCAAAAAATATTATTCAAACAAGGATTTCGATTTATAATGTTATTCTCTATTATTATTCCTGCCTTTAACGCAGAAAGATATTTACATGATTCTTTGAAATCTATCCGGATGCAGACTTTTACGGATTATGAAACTATAATTGTTGATGATGGATCTACCGATAAGACGGGTGAGATAGCAGATTCTTTTGCTAGGGAAACCTCTCGGACTCATGTGATTCACCAAGAAAACGAAGGTCCTTTGCTTGCTAGAAGAACTGGGCTACAAGCAGCAAGTGGCAAATATGTTGTTTTCTTAGACGCGGATGATTCTTTACGTTCCACGGCTTTGCAGGATATTGCCGATGCAATTCATAAATATAATGTTGATATTGTTTCTTTTAGGTATTCTCGGCAGGATAATTTCTTGACGTCTGATTCACCTTCCCCCTTGCCGGTCGGGATATATAATGGCGAACGATTCGAAGAAGCTAAACTTCATCTCTGCAAAGGACGATTTAATGAGATGTGGGGCAAGGCGATAAGGCTTTCATGTTTTGACTGTACTGCTGATTATTCCAACTATGCAGGGTTGATGCACGGCGAAGATCTTTTACAGCTTCTTCCTGTTTTCGACAGTGCTCATTCTCTTTATAGTTCAGATAAGGTTCTCTATTTTTATAGACCTAATGATTCCGCTAGCACGGCTAGATATAAGTCCAGTCAGCTATCTGATATCAGAAAAGTGAATGCTCGTCTTCTGTCTTTTTCGATGAAATGGGGGAAAGCCTGTTATAAGACGGCATGCAGTGGCGAGGTCATGCAGTATATCAATCTTCTTAAGATTGCTGTTTCATGCCTTTCCTATAGCTCTTTTGGTGATGTGTTTCGTTCGATGCATAAGGCAATGGATGATGAAGGATGCTTGGCGCGTGCTCAGAATTGTCAATTGAGGATTGACAATTCTGTTGTCGTTTTTTGTCTTATGCACAATTTCTGTTATCTTTCTTTTCTTGTTTTGAAAGCAATAAATTCCATTAAGAGATGAAGCATAAGGACTTTTGATGATTAGAACAAAAGCTGATTTATTAGAATACATTCAAGAAGACATGCGTATGCAGCCGCGGTCTTCATCTTTTGTGAAGCGTTATTTGGGTACAAGTGGGGCAGTGGTCCGTTGGAAAAAATGTTTAAGGAAATGTGAGTACCATCACAATATTTCCAAGAATATTTATCACAGATTGGCATATTTTGTTTATCTTTTTATGTTGAAAAGGTATGATCGACGTTTCTGTTCAGAAATCCCTATTAATGTTTTCGGCAAGGGATTATTAATTTGGCATCCAGAAAGGATAATTATTAATCCTGAGTCAAAAGTTGGAGATTACTGTGCGCTTTCGAGCGGTGTTGTTATTGCGCAGGCACATGGAGAATGCCCGACAATCGGGAATCATGTAGAGCTTATGATTGATTCGAAGGTGCTGGGAGGAATTACTGTAGCTGACAATGCAAGAATCGGAGCTTCTGCGTTGGTGCTTAAACCGATAAATGAAGCTGACACAACCTGGGCTGGTGTGCCGGCAAAGAAAATTAACAATCAGGGAACTATTGAAACGCCGATTCCTGTTTGCACTTATTAGTGCTACGAAGGTGAGACGGATGGAACAGAGGGAAAATCAGCTGGTCAGCGTCATCTTACCAGCATATAATGTGGCGAATTATTTAGATGACTGTTTGGAAAGTATCATTTCCCAGACATATACCAACATGGAGATCATCATCGTTGATGACGGATCAACTGATGATACCGCAAAGAAGGCGGATGATTGGCTTTCCAAAGATGGGCGTATTCGTGTTATCCATCGACAGAATGGTGGTCTTTCGGCGGCAAGAAATACAGGCCTGCACTATGCACAGGGCGAATTTATTATTTTTATTGATCCCGATGATTGTATTGATAAAAATTTGATTTCCAAATGCATGGAATTGTTGAGCGACGGTTCGGTTTCTTTGGTTCATTATGGGTACCGATTAATTAATGAAAACGGAGTATTGTGCGGAAAGAATTTTCCGGATATGCTCACGAATGCTGAGAAACTATTGCTAACAATTTTAAGTGACAAAATTCCAAGTCATTCTTGGCAATTCTTATGCAGGAAAGAACTATATTCTGATATCCGTTTCCCTGAAGGGCGCAAAGCTGAAGATCTGGCAACGACGTACAAGATTGTAGCTAAGGCAAAAAAGTGCGTTATTTTACCGGATTGTCTGTATGAATACCGTGTTCGCAGCAACTCAATCCTCGGAGAGCTAACGTCAGACCACTCTAAGGCTATAAAGTACTATGAAGATGAGCTTCTTGCGTTCCACGAGATAATTGATTGGGCTATTGCTCAAAAGCGAGAAGATTATCAAAATCTTGCGTGGAATAACGAATTAATGCATTTGTTTAATCATTACAAAGAGCGGATTGTAATCGATGATAATTTAGGAACCAAATGGGTGCACAATAAAATATGCAAAGAGCTTTCTGCTTTTAACGTAGATGGAGTAACTTCCTCTAATCGATTTAAAGCGTTCCTATTCAGGTTTGGGTTTATGCCTTTTTGCTATCGAGTAATGGGAAAGTTGAAAAAAAGAGTCAAATCTATTTTGCGAAAAGAATGATATAATAAAAGAATTCTTTTACATCTAGTTTAGTTTTTGATAATTGAATTTACGTCGTTTAATCAGCTGGTTTAAGATTGTGCCATAAAGATTAAACCAAAAAAGACTTACTATTTTATTTTAATTGAAAGCGGGATGAAATATGAATTTCAAATCATTTATTAAAAAAAAGATGCCTGTTTCTTTTATTGTGAAAAGACAGCGCTGGAAGACTCTTTGCTTGTTGAAGCATGAGGGGAAAAGGGAATTCAGACGTTTTTCACGGGCATATGCTGCTCCTGCATGTTCAGATCAAGTTCAGATGGAAAGCCTCTTGACTTTCTTTGTCCATCAGATTGAAAAGGGCTTTTCGTTTGATACATACCAGTACGGTCGTGGTCGTGGCGCTTTGCGTAATATTGCTGATCTTTCTGCAAGACTTATAGAGGCTGATGCACAATGGCGTGACAAATCAATTTATAAGGACATGGTGCTTGCTTTGGGAGAGTATTGCCGACGCCATGTGGCAGCCAATCAAGATATCGCATTTGTGACAGAATTGTTTGATGAAACCACCAAACTTGATATAGTGGCTGCTTCTAAAAAAGAATATCCTAGTATTCAGCTCTCTTTGAGTTCTAAAGTAGATAATGCCACCGTTCCTTTTAAAGAGTTGGTGGAACGGCGGCACGCGGTCCGGGCGTATTCCAAGAAGCCTGTGGCACGAGTTGAACTTGAAAAGGCAATTGAAATGTCTCTTCGTACGCCATCTGTATGCAACAGGCAACCAGCCCGTGTCCGAATTTTCACGGATCAGCAGTTAATTAGCAAAGCTTTAAAAGTGCAGGGCGGTTTCGGAGGATATGACATCCCGCCAGCATTGTTGCTTGTGACTGCTGACTTGCGCGCATTCATGGGTGCGAATGAGCATAATGAAGGATACGTTGATGGTGGACTGTTTGGCATGTCATTGTTGTATTCGCTGGAAACATGCGGTCTCGCGGCATGTCCTCTAAATACGATGTTCAGTGAAGAGGCTGATGAGCAAACTCGATCTATGCTCGCTGTTCCGGATAACGAGGTGTTCATTATGTATATTGCAGTAGGACACTTCCGCGAAACCTCCAAGATTTGCCGTTCCCAAAGGTTCGGGATTGATCGAGTATTGATGAACTGATTACGGGGGTCTTCTTGGGTAAATACAAGAATCTACTGGTGAATATCGGCTTATTCACATTAAATACGGTATCAACGAAATTGATTACATTTCTGCTGGTACCGCTATATACGTATTTCTTGACTGCGGCGCAGTACGGCGTGACCGACATGTCTCTTACGGTGGCGGGTTTGGTCACGCCTGTCGTTACCCTGTCCATCGGCGATGCCACCACTAGATATATCATCGATGATCCCGATGATAAGGAACGATATATATCTGTTGGGTTTTGGGTGACTTTGTTTGGTTGCCTGATTATGCTCCTTCTGCTTCCGCTATTAGGGCTGTCCATATTCGGCGGCCTCGGGAATTACAAATGGTTCTATCTTGCCTATTTTGCTTCATCCGCTTTCAATGCGTACTTGGCAAATGTGGCAAGAGGTTTGAACCAGATTAAACTCATCACCTGGGCATCTATAGCTTCGTCGCTTGTTTCGGCTCTATCGGCAGGTTTGCTCATCGGTCTGCTTAATTGGAAGGTCGAGGGATATTTTGTTTCGTTGATTTTCGGCGGGCTTGTTGCAATTGTTTTATATCTTATATTTGGTGGCTCATGGAAATACGTACGTATTCCCAAAAAGGAACGCGACCGTCATTTTCTTAAGAAGATGCTGCTGTATTCAGTGCCGCTGATGCCCAATGCTATCTTCTGGTGGGTTGGCACAAGTGTGAACAGATTCTTCATTACCAGTATGCTCGGTATCGGTGCTTCCGGCTTATTTGCTGCGGCCAGCAAGATACCGAACGTAATGAATATGGTCTCTTCCACGTTTTGGCAGGCTTGGAGCTTGTCTGCATTCCAAGAGTTCAAGAAGACTGATACCGGCAAGTTCTATAGCAATGTGTTTGCGGTGTTTCGTACGTTCTGTTTCCTCGCGGCATCAGGACTTATGTTGTTGACACCGTGGCTCGCCTCATTGCTTTTGCAGAAGAAATTCTATGATTCGTGGCCTATCATTCCTGTCTTGATTCTTGCATTTCTGTTTAATGTGTTCGCAGGATTCTATGGAACGGTCTTTACTGCAAGTATGAAAACCAAACATCTAATGACATCGACTGCTGCTGCTGCGATCGTCGTTGTTGTTCTGACTTGGCTGCTCGTCCGTATCATGGGACTGCAAGGAGCTGCGTGGGCTATGGTCGGCAGCAACCTAGTTATGTATGTCATACGCGTGGCTATGGCTCATCCGATTGTCAGGATAGCGGTGAACTGGCCTCTTATGCTGATCAATATCCTGATTGTAGCTGTTCAAGCATGCATAATGGCATGGCATCCATCCAGGTACTTGTTGATCTCTGGTGTGCTCTTCCTTCTTGTATGCATAGTATCTGCGTTGGATGCCTATCCATTCGTAAAATCTTTGGCAACTGCAATCAGCGGAAAGTCACTGCATAAAAATGGCAAACATGTCGGGAAATAGGGATTTAAGGAGATGAATAATGAGGATAGGAACCATTACCTTCCATTGTGCATATAATTTTGGTTCTGCACTGCAGACTTATGCACTCAGAAAATATCTCACGAATTTAGGCCATGATGTACATGTTATCGATTATCGGAGCGCAGATTTCAATGGGTATAAGATTTTTCGTGGAATAGGGGTTAAATCATTTATTGCAGATTTGCTCTTTCTTCCAGGTAATTTACGCAGGCGCAGCAGTTTTCAATCTTTCTGGCATAAATGTTTTGGCCTGACGAGCCGGACTTATGAGGGGGCTGATGCAGAACGTTCTCTAGCTGAGGATTTGAAGGATTATGATGCGCTGATTTGTGGTAGCGATCAGATTTGGAATTTGGATTGCACCTTAGGGCCTGTTCCTCCGTTCTTTCTTTCTTTCGCTTCTGATGGAACAAAGAAAATTGCGTATGCGCCTAGCTTGTCGCATGCCAAGTTTGAAGAAAAGAACTTCACTCTAGAAGATAAGAAGCATGTCTCCGAGTGGTTGAATCGTTTTGATGCACTTTCTGTGCGTGAGCTTTCTGTAGCAGGGCAGTTTCAACAACTGACTAATAAGCATATTGTTGAAACGCTTGATCCGACGCTTTTGTTGAATTTAGAGGATTATCGACATATACAGGCTCCGCGACTTCCAAAGAAGCTGGAAGCAGGCAAATATATATTTGCATATACGTTATGGCCGAATAAAGATATGGTGCATTATATTGATAAATTGGCGGCAAAACGTGGACTAACTATCGTTTATTACTCTCAGAAGCCGATTCGGTATCAATCGCACGCGATCAATGTATGGGGAATTGGCCCAGCTGATTTTCTTACATTGATTGATAAGGCAAACTGTGTGATTTCGAACTCTTTCCATGCAACGGTGTTCTCCATTCTCTATGGCAAGCCATTTCTTACGTTTGGTACGGAAAAGAGTAGTTCTCGCATGAGAACGTTACTTGTCAAACTGGGTTTACCTGAAAAGCATCTTTTGCCTCCTGATTTCGAGGGCGGAAGTAATGTTGAACCATTTGCCTCTGTACTGAATATGGCTCGACTTAATAATCTTCGTGCAGATTCTGAACGGTTCCTTAATGATGCACTGATGTAAAAACTCTCAACTAGTATTTGGCATGGAATTTATTGCATGCTGCTTATTTTTTCAATTTTCATAGCATGTTTGAGTTAAGGAGTGCGGATATTTTCTTGGAGAGATAGTCATACAGCTCCTTATCTGAGATTTTGTGAGGATGTCTTGTTCCCGCCATGAGGGCGACTGGGGTCCACCAGAGTATGGGCGGATCCCAGTCGTTTGTTTTGGGTTATTGTTTGGTCGTCACCACGCAGTTTGGTGTGACGTCGGTCACGGCCTGACCGCCCGAGACGGCCGCGGACTCGCCCTTCACGTCATACAGCTTCCCGCCGTTGTCATCCGTCGTGGAACCATACGAGAACGACAGACCGACCTTCGTGGAGCCCGCGGAAGGCACTGTGGCCTTCCACCAGCCTCCGCACGCCTGCGTCATCTCCATACCGCCGGTCGTGTCCGGACTGCCGTACACGCGCCACTGCACGCGCACGCGCTCCTGCGTGGACGAGGGACGGTACCAGACCGTCGCGGATTTCAGGGACTGTCCGACCGGCTTGAACGACCATTGCTGGTTCGCGCCGCCGTTTGGATTGGCTACAATGTATTAGACAGTCCGATGAGGGACGAATGACATGAGATTGGAGGCCGACGATGGCCGACCCGAAGCATCCCCGCCACTACGAGGAGTCGTTCAAGCGGCAGATCGTGCAGCTTTACGAGAACGGCAAGCCGGCGCGCGAGATCAAGGACGAGTACGACATCTCGCATTCCACGCTGCACCGTTGGGTCCAGGGCATCCGCAACAGCGGCTCCTGAGCAGAACGAGCTGATCGAGCTGCGCAAGCGCAACAGACAGTTGGAGATGGAGGTGGACGTTTTAAAACAGGCGGCGCTGATATTCGCACGAAAGTAGCAGTGATACGGGCCAACGCCTCCCGTTATCCGATATCGGCGCAGTGCAGAATACTGGGCGTTCCCCGCTCCACCTACTACTGGATGATCGAACATCCCGAAGCCGAGCGGGTGGACCC
>OGQH01002692.1_pt1 | contig 11581 bp, 7 predicted proteins | sample 1553181 | NCBI WGS metagenome assembly OGQH01 (sample SAMEA2579946, study PRJEB22360) | human gut metagenome | biome: human gut; feature: human-associated habitat; material: faeces | place: Denmark | collected 2008/2010 | reverse complement strand
AGAGATATAAGAATGGAAGATATAGATGTTTACGATGACGTCAGTACGATGGCAAAAGAGCTATCCGTATCGTAATGAAATGGTGAGACTTTTATTGCATAGTTTTTATGCAATAAAAGTCTCTTTTTTTATACCAAAGCAAAAGCATGTAATACAAGTTGACGGTGGCAGATTCTAGGTATACTTTCGATATATCAAAAATTAAAAAGGGTTATTGGCCAAAGAAAGAAAGGAGAACAAATATGCTGACAACAAAACAAGCAAGGGAGAATCAGGAAAAATATGGTTTCAATGAACTGGTAGAAGGGAAAAAGAAAAGTACCATGCAGATATTTCTGGAACAGTTTAAAGATTTTCTTGTTATCATATTGATCATATCTGCAGTGATTTCCGGTATCTTAGGAGATGCAGAAAGTGCGATTGTTATTTTTGTAGTAATTACGATGAATGCAATACTTGGAACGGTGCAGACCGTAAAGGCAGAACAATCGCTTAACAGTTTAAAACAGTTATCTGCTCCGGAAGCGAAAGTAGCAAGAGATGGAAATATTATTCAGATTCCGTCGAGAGAGGTGACGATTGGCGATGAAGTAATACTGGAGGCAGGGGATTGTATACCTGCAGATGGAAAACTTATAGAATGTGCAAGTCTGAAGGTAGATGAAAGTGCACTGACGGGAGAAAGCATAGCAGTTGAAAAGAATCTGGATGAAGTCGCAGTCGGAACAGCACTTGGCGATCAGACGAACAAAGTATTCTCCGGAAGTTTTGTTACGTATGGAAGAGGAAGATACGAAGTGACTGCAATCGGCATGAATACAGAAGTAGGAAAGATTGCAGATCTTATGAAGAATACATCAGAAAAGCGCACACCACTGCAGGTGAATCTTGATGACTTCGGAAAAAAATTGTCGATATTAATTCTTGTATTTTCAGGCATAATATTTGGGGTAAATGTATTTCAGGGAGAATCTATTGGTTCAGCGTTTATGTTTGCTGTTGCGCTGGCAGTTGCAGCGATACCGGAAGCTCTTAGTTCGATTGTGACGATTGTATTATCTTTTGGAACACAGAAGATGGCAAAAGAACATGCAATTATACGAAAACTGCAGGCGGTAGAAGGTCTTGGCAGTGTATCGATTGTCTGTTCGGATAAAACGGGGACACTGACGCAGAATAAGATGACAGTAGAGGATTATTATGTAAATGAAAAGAGAATACCGGCCGGAAAAATTAATCTGAAAAATGAAAATGAAAAACTGCTTTTGAGATTCAGTATCCTGTGTAATGATTCAACGAATACAGACGGACAGGAGATTGGTGATCCTACGGAAACGGCACTTATTAATCTCGGAAGTAATCTGGGAATCGAGATTATGCAGGTAAGGGAACGATATCCGAGATTGTCTGAGGTTCCATTTGACAGTGAGCGGAAATTGATGTCGACAGCTCATAGGATTCAGGATGATAAGATGTTAACGGCTGATCATATAATGATCGTAAAAGGTGCTGTAGATGTATTACTGGATCGTATGGACAGAATCAGAGTTGGAAATACTGTAAGAAAGATGACAGATTCTGACTGTAAGAATATTTCCATGCAGAATATGCAGTTTTCCAGAGAAGGGTTAAGAGTTCTTGCATTTGCATATAAACATCTGGAAGAGGAAAAAGAAATCGGTACAGAGGATGAAGAGCATCTGATATTTATCGGAATGATCGCAATGATGGATCCGCCGAGAGAAGAGTCGCAGGTTGCGGTAGCAGAGTGCCTGAATGCCGGAATCCGGCCGATTATGATTACGGGAGATCATAAAGTCACGGCTGCGGCAATTGCAAAGAGGATTGGAATATTAAAGGATGAGTCAGAAGCCTGTGAAGGTGCTGATATTGAAAATATGTCAGATGAAGATTTAAAAGACTTTGTAGAGGGAATCTCGGTCTACGCAAGAGTCTCTCCGGAGCATAAGATCAGGATTGTCCGTGCGTGGCAGGAAAAGGAAAATATTGTGGCAATGACAGGAGATGGTGTGAATGATGCGCCGGCTTTAAAACAGGCGGATATCGGTGTTGCAATGGGTGTGACCGGAAGCGAAGTTGCTAAGGATGCGGCGGCGATGGTTCTGACAGATGATAATTTTGCAACGATCGTGAAGGCAGTGGAAAATGGAAGAAATCTGTATCAGCATATTAAAAATGCAATTCAATTTCTATTATCCGGAAATTTCGGAGCAATTCTTGCGGTACTGTATGCAGCGACGGCCGGATTACCGGTGCCTTTTGCCCCGGTACATCTGTTGTTTATTAATCTTTTGACAGACAGCCTGCCGGCAATTGCGCTGGGTATGGAACCGCATTCTAAAGCGGTTATGGATCAGAAACCGAGACCTGTGAATGAGTCAATACTTACGAAAGCATATCTGGTGAATATCGGAACCGAAGGTCTGTGCATCGGGATTATGACAATGGCAGCATTCTTGATCGGATACAGAGGACAGGGTGCAGTTCTGGCAAGTACGATGGCGTTTGGAACATTGTGTATGAGCCGTTTGGTACATGGATTTAACTGCAAAGACGATAAGCCGGTAATATTCTCAAAGAGATTCTTTAATAATAAATATCTGATCGGAGCATTTGTCTTAGGTACTGTTCTGATCACGGGTGTTCTTACAATTCCGGGATTACATGCCATGTTTAAGGTTGTTACGTTAAATATGACGCAGCTGATAACAGTATATGGTCTTGCATTTCTGAATCTTCCTGTGATTCAGGGATTGAAGTATTTGAAGGGAAAGACAAAATGGAATTAAAACAAGAGACAGTGAAGCAGATCAGGGGATTGATCATATTTACGGCAGTACTGATTGTCTGTCTGTGGAAATTTGATGTTGTGATAAGTGCGTTTCAATTTGTATTAAATATAGTATATCCGTTTTTGCTTGGCGGTGCGATTGCATTTGCCTTAAGTGTACCGATGAACTTTGTAGAACGGAAATTATTTACAGAGAGAAAAATTTCTGAAAAATATAAAAGAAAATATGCCAGGGGAATCAGTCTGATGCTTGTAATTGCCGGTGTAACCGGAATTCTGGCAATGATAATATTCGGGCTGCTTCCGCAATTGGCAGGAACATTTGCCAATCTGGGAAAGAGTATTCAGGAGTTTATCCCGCAGGTGCAGGGGTGGGCAGATCACTGGTTCCATAATAATAAAGAAATTATGAATGTCGTGAACAACCTGGAATTTGACTGGAATAAAATTATGGAAGCGGCGGCAGGCTTTCTGAAAAACGGAGCGGGAAGTGTGCTGGAGACTACCATTAATACGGCAAAAAATATTATTGGTGCAGTGGGAACGTTTTTTATTGCATTTGTATTCGCAGTTTATATTTTGCTGCAGAAAGAGAAACTGGGAAGACAGGCGAAAAAAGTATTATTTGCGTTTGTCAGGAAGGGGAGAGCAGAAGCTGTATTGGAAGTGCTGGCTCTGACGTATAAGACATTTTCAGGTTTTTTGACGGGACAGTGCGTGGAGGCTTTGATCCTTGGAGCAATGTTTGTAATCACGATGACACTGTTTAGACTGCCATATGCACTGTTGACCGGAATTGTGATTGCATTTACGGCATTGGTACCGGTTTTTGGAGCATTTATCGGATGTGCGGTCGGGGCGTTTCTGATCTTTATGGTGAGTCCGTTTAAGGCGTTGATGTTCATTGTGTTGTTTCTGGTACTTCAGCAGATTGAGGGAAATCTGATTTATCCACATGTAGTGGGAAATTCGGTTGGACTTCCGTCAATCTGGGTGCTGGCAGCAGTGAGTGTTGGCGGAAGTCTGATGGGAATTGTCGGAATGCTGATATTTATTCCGTTGATGTCGGTGGTATATGCACTGTTCCGTGAAGTTGTCTACATTAAATTACGACAAAAGAATATTTATCCACAGGATATTTTATAAATGGGGATAACTTTGTGAATGTGATCATTTATTGTGGATGAAGAGGATATCAGTTTTGAAAACGTGATCGTTCTTTCAATTTACAGTAGATGACAGCAATGGCGGTACTGATCAGGGTTGATACAATACCGGCTCCGATAATAGAAGCAGGATTAACGCTTCCATACTGACTCCGATAAGCAATAACATTGATCGGAATAAGCTGAAGAGATGAAATGTTGATGATCAGGAATGTACACATTTCATTACTTGCTGTTCCGGCAGGGCGGGAGATACCGGGAGCCAGATGTTTGCGGCGCTGTTCTTCTAATTTCGATAATTCTTCCATTGCTTTTAATCCGGCAGGAGTGGCGGCCCAGCCAAGACCTAAGATATTGGCGATCATATTGGTGGTAATCGGTTCTTCGGCGGGGTGACCGGCGGGAAGATTTGGAAAAAGGAAACGAATGACCGGCCGGATCTTTCTGGAAGCGGCCGGGATAGTTCCGGCTTTGGAAGCAATTTCCATCAGTCCTACCCAAAAAGACATGACACCGATCATGGTAATACAAAGTGAGATGGCTTCTTTGGATGAATCAAGTGCTGCATTGGTAATATCGGGCATCCGGCCTGTGAATGCGGCGTATACGATGCCTGTAAGAATCATAAAAGACCAGAGGTAGTTCAGCATAAGTGAGACTCCTGTATGTGGATATCTGAAGTATAATATGCAAACAGTGTGGAAAATATGACGGTATAAATCGCCATGCGTTTGTAAGGGACTGCCGGAAATTGCACCAATCTCAGTTATATATTAATATATGACAAGCCAATAGAATAAACTGTAAGAGGATAATTTAAAGAAGGAATGTTAATATGCAAATATTGTTATATCTTACAGATTTCATAGTCCCGCTGGTAATCTTCGGGATTGTAGGTTATGGACTGTTAATGAAAGTTCCGGTATACGATACGTTTATTAAAGGTGCAAAGAAGGGGTTTCTGACAGTGATCAAGATTATGCCGACACTTGTCGGATTAATGGTGGCGGTGGGGATATTGAGAGCGTCCGGCTTCCTTGAACTGATTGCAAATGGAATCGGGAGATTTACGGACAGAATCGGTTTTCCGGGAGAGCTGGTTCCGCTTACAGTGGTAAAGATGTTCTCCTCATCGGCGGCGACGGGACTTTTGCTGGACATTTTTAAAGAATATGGAACAGATTCGTATATCGGACGGATTGCATCGATCAGTATGTCGTGTACGGAGACGATCTTTTATACCATGAGTGTATATTATATGACAGCCAGAGTCACGAAGACGCGCTATACATTGACGGGTGCGCTGCTTGCAACTCTGGCTGGTGTGACTGCCAGCGTAGTGCTGGCGGGTATGATGACATGATCGTGTGATGTGGTAAAATGTCACGGGAAAATGTAATTATTCCCAGGGTTTCTTATGATAATCTGAGGAATCTTTTTTGTCTCTGTGGTCTTTTCCGTTCTGGGATTTGCTCCATATGCGGAGAGCAGTGAGAATTCCGACCGTGTAAAGGATCGTGACTAATATTACCGGGTTATCCTTCAGAAAATAAATAACAAGGATAACGGATAACAGACAGATAAAGAGCTGGAATGTGGTCCAGAATCTTTTTTCGCGGACTTCTTTCGCCTGCTGAAGGAGTTCCATACGTTTCTGTTCCATACGGAGATATTCCATCAGATCTTCATCGCTGATGCGGGAAAGGATCTGCTCATCGCGGTTCATCTCGATCTTGCGTTTGGAACGGAAATTAGAGAAGAACTCACGGAACGGATGTTCATCTTTGGAGCGGGATTTTTCCTGTTGTTCGTAAAAGTCTTCTTCCAGGTCTTCGTCTTCTTCCGCATCTTTTTTCGAAAATTCTTTTGTATTTCGGGTGTCACTGAATTTGTCTGCGTTATCGGCAACTTTACCGTCGGTAGTTTTGCTGTCGATAGTTGTTTGATTATCTGTGTTCTGGGGGTCGGTAATTTCCTTAGAAGCAGCCGTTTCAGTGTCTGTAGTTTCCTGCGCAGCAGATATATCAGCAACAGGATAAAGCACAACGTTGTCAGTGGCAGCAGGTGCGCTAGTTTCAGATTCCTTAGTCTTAGGTGATTCTTCTGTCGGTACTGCTTTTTCTATATTTTCGGACATGATTTTACCTCCGTATTCATTCTTATATTGTATGTTGTCTTTTATTTTATCTTTATTATCTTATCATATCAGCTATGAAGATAAAAAACAAATAAAGAGTGTATAAAACGGCGGAAAATAACTTGCAGTAGAAAAAAGCCCTTAAAAATGTTAAAATTGTAAGGAATCATTTGGAGGAAAACAAGATGCAGTTAATGAATGAAATCCCGGATACGTTCTGGAGTCTGTTCCGTTCGGTCAACCGGGATATTTATATTGAAGCACTTTTATGTATTAATGAAGAATACGAATATAATAACTATTTCCTGACGAAAGAGGTGTGCATCCAGATCTTAAGTGATATGAATGCGAAGAAACGGTTTGAGTTACAGCGGGAGGAAAATGATACGGATTTTGATATGCTGGAGACGCCGTCATCAAGGATATTAAACTGGCTTCTGCGGGCAGGATGGCTGAAGCGTATCGAGGATTATAATACACTGGTGACGAATATTGTCATTCCGGATTATGCGGCGGTGATGATCGATGCATTTGAAAAGCTGAATTCGGAAGATGCGTCGGAGACGGATATTTATATCCAGAATGTGTATGCGACGCTGTATGCATTTCGCAATGATCCGAGGGCGAGTATCGGGCTTTTGAGGACGGCACTGGTGAATACGAGGCGGCTGAATAAGGCACTGCAGGACATGCTTCATAACATGAACAAGTTTTTTGCAAAACTTTTACAGCAGGATTCGTACAGCGGGATTTTAAGAGAGCATCTGGACAGCTATGTGGAAGAGATCGTGTGGAAGAAGTATCATATTCTGAAGACGTCGGATAACTTTTACATTTATAAGATGGATATTAAGAAATGTCTGAGAGAGATCCGGGATGATGAGGCATTTATCATGAAGGTACAGGTGCGGTCGAAGATGCTTGGAGATAATCAGGATGATGTACTGGATCTGCTGGATCTGATCGAGCGGGGATTTGATGATATTGAGCACAGAATCGCTAATATGGATAAGGAACATACGAAGTACGTCCGTGCGACGGTAACGAGGATGAATTATCTGTTAAGCGGTGAGACGGATACGAAAGGTCTGGTGGTACAGCTTCTGAATAAAATGTCGGAAGATCCGGATCAGATGGAAGAGATCATCACAGAGACCGGAAAGCGCATGAATCTGTCGCTGCTAGAAATTCTGTCGGAGAAGTCTTTATATAAGAGAAGAAAATCCAGAAAAGACTTCATCAGCCAGCTCCTTCCGGATGAGACGACGGGAGATCTGGATAAGGATGATATCTTAAGACTGAACCGGATCCAGATGCGGTTCAGCAAGAAGCAGATCGAAGAATTCATTGAGAGCAATATGGAAGATGAAGTGATGGATGCATCGAAGATCAATATTGCTGACGAGGAAGAATTTGAAAAATTGATTTTGGCTTATGATTACAGTACACGTAAGAATAGTAAGTATAAAGTGTTGGAAGAGGAACCGGAGATGGTGGAAAATGCCGGATACCGGTATCCGGCATTAAGATTCGTGAAGAGACGGGCGTAATAGTGTGTAATAATTTGTAATGCAAAACAGAAAGAAAAGTGATGAACAATAATATAAAGAAGTTCTGATAAAAGGAGTTCTAAGAATAATGATAGATTACTACGAACAGCTAACCCAGGAAGAAAAAGAAGAGGTCACAGATGTCATCCAGACACTGTACCGTCAGACATTTCTCCTGGAAAGAAAATTTGATAAACGTGCGGGAAGGATGCAGTATACAAAAGAATACCGTACCTGTACGAAGCATCTGGAATTTTTTAAAGCATATTTTGAGGTGGCGGGGATCATACTGCGGGAAAATGTACATATGGGTGTGATCTATATCCAGGGAGAGCAGTTATGGGGTGAGAAGCTGCCGCGTCTGGCGACGATCTATTTACTGGTGCTGAAGCTTATCTATGACGAGCAGATGCAGACTGCATCGTCGAGCAGCCATGTGGTGACAACACTTGGTGCAGTAAACGGAAAAGCGGGAGAATTTCATGTATTGAAGAGTCTTCCGTCAATTACGGAAATGAGACGGACGATCGCACTTCTGAAGAAGTATCAGATCATCGAGCCGCTTGATGTTCTGGAAGAATTAAACGAGTCGACCCGCCTGGTCATCTACCCTTGTATCCATACGGTACTTTTAGGAGACGACATCAGGGAATTATTAGCGACATTCAGTGAGGAGGATCAAATTGGAGACGAAGCAGCCATTCAAAGCACTCTCGAAGATATGCCTGAATAATTGGCATTACATAGATAAAAAGATACTGACGCTTAATGAAGGAATCAACTTCTTCACCGGACATTCCGGAAGCGGTAAATCGACGGTTCTGGATGCGATCCAGATCGTGCTGTATGCTAATACGGACGGCCGTGGATTCTTCAACAAGGCGGCAGCAGATGATTCGGACCGTACACTGATCGAGTACTTAAGAGGTATGGTGAATATCAGTGAAAATAATGAATCACAGTATTTAAGAAATCGTAATTTTTCCAGTACGATCGTGCTGGAGCTGACACAGACGAATACCAGAGATAAACAGTGTGTCGGTGTTGTGTTTGACGTGGATACGTCGAATAATGATGTAAGCCGCCTGTTCTTCTGGCATACGGGAGAATTACTTCCGAATCATTACCGTTCGGAAGGCCGGTGCCTTACCACTGCGGAAATGCGTGAGTACCTGCAGCGTTCCTTTACGCCGGAACAGTTCTACTGCGGTCCGAGCAATGAAAGATTCCGGAGACAGCTATACGATATCTATCTTGGCGGTCTGGACATGGAAAAATTTCCAAAGCTATTCAAACGTGCGATCTCGTTCCGTATGAATATCAAACTGGAAGATTTCGTAAAGGAATATATTTGTATGGAGCAGGATATCCATATTGAGGATCTGCAGGAAAGCGTCATGCAGTATGGACGCATGCGCAGTAAGATCGAGGAGACGATGGAGGAGATCAGAAGACTGAAGCTGATCTGTGAAAAGTATGAGCAGTATGCAGAAAAATCTGATGAGGAGAAGGTGTGCTCTTATCAGATCGACCGTCTGGAGATCATGAACCATGAGGTAAAGAGTCAGGAAGCCAGAGACCGGATCAAGGTAAGACAGGAAGCCATCGAAGATCTGAAGAAGCAGCAACAGGTGCTGGAGCAGGAAGAAAAGGACTTGCAGAAAGAGTATGAAGAGATCATTCTGCGGATCGCAGACAGTGGGTATGCAAGGCTGGAATCCGATCTGGATACATTAAATGAGACGCTGGAGCGCCTGAATAACGGAAAAGTCCGCTGGGAGCAGACTGCAGAGCATCTGAAGGTATGGACGGAGAAAGACACTACGCCAAATCAGGTGATCTGGGATATCGAAAAATTCGCAGACGGAAGCATTTCCGAAGAAGAGCTTGTGCGCCTGCAGGAAGGCTTAAAAGATCTGCAGGAGGAGCTGGAAGACCAGAGACAGGAAGCGGATGCAGACCTTCGCCGGATCAAGAAAGAAGAGAAAGAGGCAAGAGCAGAATTAAAAGAACTGAAGCAGGGAAAGAAGGCTTATCCGAGAGAGTTGGAAGAGGCGAGATTCGAACTGCGTAACCGTCTGCATGAGCGCTGCGGCAAGTTCGTGAATGTGCATATTCTTGCGGATCTTCTGGATGTGAAGGACGAGAGATGGCACAATGCAGCGGAGGGTTATCTTGGAAATAATAAATTGCAGCTGATCGTGGAACCAAAGTATGCCAGGGCTGCGATGGACATTTACCAGGAGATGGATACGAAACGTTTCTTCCGGGCAGCAGTCCTGGATACGGAGAAGCTTACGAAGGACAAGCATCAGGTACAGCCGGGCGCGCTGGCAGAAGTAGTAAAAGCGAAAGAAGCGTATGTGCAGGAATACATTAATTTCTTCCTTGGAAATGTAAAGAAATGCGAATCGCTGGATGAACTGCGTGAGTGCAGGATCGGTGTGACACCGGACTGTATGCTGTACCAGAGCTACAAACTGCAGCACATGAATCCGGAGAATTACACAAGAAGAGCCTACATCGGTGAGACGAGTATGCGCCAGAGAATCCGCAAGCTGGAAGAAAAATGTGAGAAGTTAAATGGCGAGAGAATGCCGGTACAGGAGCTGTTAGAAGATATCCGCCAGGCGATGCAGATGGAGATGTTGAAGCAGCCGGCAGAGGATTATCTCGGATGGCTGGCTGACAGCAAGGCAATCATTTCCAAAGAAGAGAAAAAGGCTCAGCTTCTGGAACAGATGCAGAAGTTAAAGGATGAATCCGTTGCTGCATGGGAAGGCAAGAAGAAAGAAGTGCAGGCGGCACAGGATGCGAAGAAAGAATCCGTATCCAAGGTGCAGGAAGCAATCTGGGAGAACAAGAAAGAAATCGAACGTCTGAATGCAGAAGTTCTCGAATCGGAAGAACAGATGAAGGACGTGAAGAGAAAAGTAGCAGATAAGCGTTACGAGAAGGAGTTCCAGGAATATCTGGCGAGCAGAAAATCCGAGAATTATGAGTATCTGAGACGTCAGATGGTTTCGCGGGTATATACGCTCAGGGAAGAAGAGGAAGATGCTTACCGGAAGCTGGTGGAAGAGAGAAGCAGTTATATCAGAGAATATCCGAACCGTACATTCTCAACTTCTATCCGGGACAACGCGCCGTATGAGAAGCTTTTGAATTCGCTGTCCTGCGATCATCTGGAGACTTACAGGGAGTCGGCGAAGACACAGGCGAAAGCGGCTGTGGAGCATTTCAAAGATGACTTCATCTTCAAGATCCGGAGTGCGATCCTGGAGGCTTATCAGAGAAGGGATGAGCTGAACCGGATCATCAGCAAACTGGACTTCGGTAAGGATAAGTATCAGTTCGTGATCACGAAGAACAAGGGTGCAGATGGAAAATATTATAAGATGTTCATGGATGATTCCCTGCAGATCCGTCCGTCTGACTTAGATGATACGATGGACAACCAGCTTGATATGTTCACGATGGAGCATGAGAACCAGTATGGGGAGATGATGAACGAGCTGATCAACATCTTCATCCCGCCGGAGAATGCGACGAAGGACGAGATGGATGAGGCGAAACGCAACATGGATAAGTATGCGGATTACCGAACCTATTTGTCATTCGATATGCAGCAGATCGTACGTGGCGATAAGGAGATGACGATCGGACTGAGTAAGATGATCAAGAAGAACTCGGGAGGAGAGGGACAGAACCCATTATATGTGGCGCTTCTGGCAAGCTTTGCACAGCTTTATAAGATCAACCTGTCGCCGAAGATGCACCGGTCTCCGACACTGCGTCTGGTTATGCTGGATGAGGCATTTTCCAAGATGGATGCCGAGAAGGTGGCAAGCTGTATCTCGCTGATCCGCGGACTTGGCTTCCAAGCGATCATCAGTGCGACGAACGATAAGATCCA
>OGQH01002686.1_pt1 | contig 11638 bp, 16 predicted proteins | sample 1553181 | NCBI WGS metagenome assembly OGQH01 (sample SAMEA2579946, study PRJEB22360) | human gut metagenome | biome: human gut; feature: human-associated habitat; material: faeces | place: Denmark | collected 2008/2010 | reverse complement strand
TTGCTGTATATATGGGTAGTTTTGCGGTGCTCCGGTAAGCCCGGATATATTTTTTATTGATTCAGCATGCACTTCACTTCTGCCTTGAGCTCAATGAGGCCTGCGAAGTACGCTGCTTCTGTGAGGATTTTCTCTCTCTTGAGTTTCTGATACTTCTCCTCATTCCAGTCCTCTCTGGTATTCGTGCAAAATTCATTGTATTCTTCCTCTTTTCTGCAGTTCGTCTCATCTGCTTTATCTATTTTCTTGAGGATTTCCTCAAGTCTGAGTGATTCTTCCTTTGTCATGGTTTTTCCTTTCTTATTCATTAAATCTCGCTTGCTTTTCTCTCTCATCTAGCCTTATACTCTATTTACAGGATTTGATAATGTCCAAGTATTATGAAAGGAGGTTTGACTAATGAGTAAATTCGAATATTCCCTGTCTGATTCAGATATACAAGCAATTACTTTTGCGCTTGAATTGTTTCCTTCTCTTGAGCTCGAAGGTGATAATGAAATTCAAGCAAATATTAACTATCAACTTTGTTTGTCAGTAGGTCGCAAAATCATTCATCATGAGCCAAATATATCTGCAAACGAATTTAGAGTTGTTTTTTGTGCTCTGCAGGCTGTCCAGCTTATTAATAGCAATGATTTAGATGTTGAAATTGATTCTGACATAAAAAAACAATGTAATACCTATTTTTTTACTGTTAATAAACTTGTTGCCGCTCTTGAGCCGTTTTTGCCTAAGCAATAATTAAACCGAATGTATTGATTACATTCTTCACAATTAGTCTTTACAAGCTGTTGTATTCTTTCAGCAGCTTGTTTCTTAAAATTGTTCATTCACTCTTCTTTCCTTTCCACATTGCTTTTTAATGAGTCCCCAGAGCTTCGTAAACAATTACAAAAGCTGTAAGCGCCACGCACACAAACGCTACCCACGCTGTGTACATCTTATTTCCTGGTGATATTTTGTTCATAATTGCAATGCACGATATTGCAATTATGTAAACCAGGAGTAAAAGTATTACTTCATACATGGTTATTTCTTTTCTCCTCTTATCTCGTCTAATATTTCATGCAGTAATGCGGTCTGGTACATTATTTCCTTTCCTATAACAGAGTCCGGATCCATACATACCGACTTTCTTTTCTTTTTTGCTTTTTCTCTCTTGATTTCGTTTCTTTGCATTTCTGCAAACTTCGAAATTTCTTTATAAATTTGATTTCCCATATGGTTTTTCCTTTCCGCACTCTGTGCTAATGTCTGCCTTACCAGAGGATCTTTAGACATCTTGCCCTTATGTCATCCGGATACAAGGGCCTTTTATATTCAATGTTGTCTCTGCATCTCTCCCATTTCAGTATTTCTTTTATTCGTTCCGGTATTTCTTCCGTTTCCTGCTGTGTCAGTCCCAGCTCCACGGCTTTATCCAGTGCGTACTCTGCAATTTTGTTTACTCTTGCAAAGCTTTTCAATTTCTCGTCTACAAAGCTTTTTCTTGGCATGTGTCTCTCCTTTCATAGCCTGACCTTATTCATTGTCCTCGTGATCTCACCGTCTGCTCCTGTCAGGTACAGTACCGCGAGTACCGTCTCCAGCTTGACGCCATTCCTTAGCTGATGTGACAATGCCTGTGGCGTTACATCAAGAAGGCTTGCTACCTGCTCCAGCTTGATGTTATCGTCGAACATCAGCTGTCTGCACTTACTGGTGAGCTGCTTTCTCACGTCAATGATTCTTCTGTTTGTTGTTAGTTCTCTTACTCTTGGCATGGTTTTCTCCTTTCTGTTAATTATGCAGTATCTTTTTAAGTTACTCATGTGCAAAAAAAATTGCAACAGGGTTATCTATACCAAGCTTGTCTATCATGATTTCTATTTCATCGCTTCCGAAGACGCCTTTATTCATCTTCTCATAAAATGTCTTAGGAGTGATTCCAATCATCTCTGCCACATCCTTTTGTGAGTACCCATTCTTTGCAATTACACCTCGTAACTCGTCTGTCTTTATCACTCTATCACCTCCGTATCTTTTTAAGTTACTTTTACTATAACACTTTTTTGTAACTTGTCAAGTCATTTTTTATTGCATTTATAACATTTTTGTGCTATTATCAAGTTACATAATAAATAGAAGGGAGTGAGTGTATTGACCATAGGTGAAAGAATTAAAGAATTGCGTAGTTCATTTGGTTTTAGTCAAGTAGATTTTGCTGATAAAATTGAAGTATCAAAGCAGACTCTGTACAAGTACGAAAATAATATAATAACAAATATTCCATCTGATAAAATTGAATCTATCGCACATATTTGTAATGTTTCACCTGCTTATGTAATGGGATGGAGTAATAAAATAGAGAAAGATCCGTTTCCAGTCAGTAATAACGATAAGGTTATTCTTGATAAGTACCACCAGCTTAATGACAAAGGCAAGCAACGACTTCTGGAGCGTGCCGATGAACTTATTGAACTTGGTTACGTTGCAAAAGGGGACGTACTGAAAGAGGCGTAAGGTACTCCGTTGTGAAGAATATTATAGAATTTAAGCTATAATTTGCGCCGGCGCAAATTTTTAACCATTTTGTTGACGTCAACAAAATAATATCTTATCAAGCAAAAAACACAAAAAGTACAACTTTTATCACAAAAATGTATTGACAGATAAACTTTTTGCATATATTATAGGTGTGTAAAAAAGTTTACACGTTAATAGTGCTCTAGGTTGTACGTCTCTCAACATATGGGAATGACCGAACCCTAGAGCTTTTTTATTACTATTTAGGAGGTAAACTATATGAAAACTGCAATTCTTGTTGACGGTGGCTTCTACCGTCGTAGAGCTCAGGCAGTGTTTGGTGACCAAACTGCACAGCAACGTGCTATTGAATTATCAGAATACTGCAAGCGACATCTAAGGATGCACGGTGAACATAGTGACCTGTATCGCATATTTTACTATGACTGTGCCCCATCTAATAAAAGGATATTCCACCCATTTAAACAACAACAGGTTGATCTTGGCAAAACAGAGCTTTATGCTTGGACTACTCAATTTTTAAATGAACTAAAAAAGAAACGTAAGTTCGCAATAAGATTAGGAAAACTTGCTGAAGAACAGGCTCATTACATAATTCGCCCTGATATGGTAAAGAAACTCTGCAATGGTCGTCTAAAATTCGAAGATTTAACAGAAGATGATTTTTGTTTAGAAATCGACCAAAAAGGTGTTGATATGAAAATAGGACTTGATATCGCCTCAATGGCTTATAAGCATCAGGTCGACCAAATTGTACTCATATCCGGAGACAGTGATTTTGTTTCGGCTGCCAAACTCGCACGTCGTGAAGGTGTCGACTTTATTCTTGATCCGCTTGGCGCACCAATAAAGCCAGACCTCTTTGAGCATATAGATGGCTTACGTACATGCGACAAGGCATATACCACTCATACCCAAAAATAATATATGTATATTTTTCTTGACGAATTTAATATACCGAGGTTATAATAAATGCACAAAACAAAGCCGTTTACCGGCACTATATGAGACATAGTTCCTGTTTATACAGCGAACAGCATTTAAAAAGACCTCACATTTATGTGGGGTCTTTTACGTTATTTATGTTTTGTTGACTTCGACAAAACATAATAAGCGCCCTGCAGCTACCAACTGCAGAGCGCTCATATATTCATACTCCGAAAAGTATGATCTAGGCACATTCATTATACCTTTCGGAGTGGCATTTGTCGAGAGACAGGTGTTATTTTTATACTCTTTTTTAGAAAGGATGATGATTATGCGTGTTGAAAAACGAGGTAACAGGTACCGGATTCAAAAAATGATTAACGGCAAAAAGTACAGCCTGAGCTTCGACCACAAGCCCGGAAAGAAAGAAATTGAGGAAGCTCTGAGAGGCATTGATACCTCTGTTAAGATTAAGGGCACCTTTAAGAGCTACGCTTCCCAATATATTTCCATCAAGGAGCATGTGCTCTCTCCGACCACAATAAAATCATATCGGGGACTGCTGCGCAATATATCCGATGATTTTAAGAAGACAGCCATCAAGGATATGACTGCTGCCATCGTCCAGTCAGAAATCAATAAGATAAGCATGAGGAAGTCTCCGAAGAGTACCACTAATAACAATGGATTCATCTCTCCAAAGACTGTGGCAGAGTATCACGGCTTTATTTCTGCCGTGCTTGGGATGTACCGCCCCGACCTCATGCTGCACACGACTCTTCCGGCACGTATCAAGTACACTCCGCATGTTCCGTCTGATGATGAAATCAAGGCTATCCTCGACGCATCAAAGGGGACGCGCTACGAGCTGGCTTTCAGACTTGGCATATATGCGCTCAGGCGCTCGGAAGTGTGTGCGGTCACAGCAGCTGATCTGGACGGCAATATGCTCACCATTAACAAATCCCTTATTGAGGGTGAGGATGGCTATGTGACGCGTGAAAAGAATAAGACAGAGGAATCCTCCAGGACCATCTACGTAGATGACTGTGTGGCCGGACTGCTCCGGAAGCAGGGTGTAGGCTTTGCCGGGACTCCTGACACTATCCTTGAAACTCTGCACAAGTACCAGAAGCAGCTTGGCATTGATTCTTTCCGCTTTCATGACCTGCGCCACTATTATGCTTCGATGGCTCACTCACTCGGCATCCCGGACAGCTACATCATGGCCGCCGGTGGCTGGAAGACCGACCATGTGCTCAAGTCTGTATACAGGCATGCTCAAAAAGACAAGGAAGAGGACATGATGAAGTTTGCATCAATATATATATCTGAGATATCCGGGTGAAATCTTGGGGAAATTTTGGGGAAATTTTTAAGAAAAAACAACTTTAAATCGAAAAATCAGTTTTAATAAAAGGCTTTGCACAGTGACGTGTAAAGCCTTTATTTATGCGGTTTTGCAAGTAAAAAGGCGGTTTTATCACAAACCGCCTTTTAGTGGACTAGACGGGAGTCGAACCCGTGTCCGAAATACAATTCCCTGTCCTTCTACGAGTGTAGTTTATTATTTAACATTCCCTCTGCCACACGATAACAAACAACCTTGTGGTTTCAGTAGCTTCATGATACGCCCGATGGCTCAAAGCTTTGCCAACGTCGTTTCTCACATAGTCGAAGCCTGGGTCCTAAAGTGTGAGTGCTCTAGGTCAGACTGCTGCCATTAGGCAGCGTATGCTAAATTATCTTCAGCGTTTAATTTTAATTTGGCCATTTAACGCATCGCCATACGACTCGCTTCTCCAGCTGCATGTACCCCGTCGAAACCTTTACTAGCCCATATTCAATTTTTTTTGCGGGGTACATGCAGCTACGCTCCATGTTCTCCGCTCCGCTTCGGTCCGCCCAAAGCCAAGGTCCACTGGACCTTGTGGGCCCCGTCGAAACCTTTACTAGCCCATATTCATTTTTTGCTAACCAAGATTTCTGATTTTGAAATCTCTCTGCGCCTCTCGCTTTTGATCCTTCTTGGCTATGTCTGCTCTCTTATCATAAAGCTTCTTACCTTTTGCAAGTGCTATCTCTACTTTGACCAGACTTCCCTTAAAGTATACCTCCACCGGCACAATTGTGAAACCCTTTTCCTTCATCTTTGATGAAAGCTTCTCGATTTCCTTCTTGTGGAGCAAAAGCTTTTTAGGTCTGAGTGGATCCTTGTTGAAGATATTTCCCTTCTCATATGGTGTGATATGCATGCCATAAAGAATAATCTCACCGTTCTCAATACGGATAAACGACTCCTTTATGCTGCCCTTTCCCATTCGAAGTGACTTCACCTCAGTTCCTGCAAGTGAAATACCGGCTTCGTATTTCTCAAGCAAAAAGTAATCGTGATAGACCTTTTTGTTGTTGGCTATTAATTTCTTTGGTTCCTTAGCCATGTCGGTATCTCCTTTCCTCAAACTGCTTTACAATACTAACACATTTTTTTACAATTGCCAATATCTAAAACGCAAATTATTGTAAACCGCTGGTTCACATTTCTGTTTATTTACACTATATAATATATTATGACATCTTTTTCAATAAATCTTTCGCACAATAACCGACAAATAACAGCTAATCAAATAAGTATTGTTAAATCATAAAAAATTTCGTCATTATTGTCATATTATTCCGCCGGTTTAAAATCAATTGTACGCATAATTTTGTCAGTACTGTCTACAACAACCTTGATTTTTTGTCCAAGCTTGTATCTCTTATTGGTGGCTGAACCGGCCAGCTCATAGGTATCCTCGTAAAACTCATAGAAATCGTCTGTCAGGTCTGTCACGCGCACAAGTCCCTCAACTGTATTTTGAAGCTCCACGAAAAAGCCCCACTCCGTGACACCTGATATAACTCCTTCAAAGCATTCACCAATATGATTTGACATGTATTCACATTTTTTAAGCTTGACTGTTTCACGCTCTGCCTCTTCTGCACGTCGTTCGGTCTCACTTGCCTGCTTTGCAACAGCATCGAGTATAGACTCATAGTGCTCCCTTCGGTTATCATTCATCCTGCCGCGGATATTTTCCTTGATGATACGGTGTATCTGCAAATCAGGATATCTGCGAATTGGTGATGTAAAGTGACAATAATAATTTGCCGCCAGTCCAAAATGTCCTGTACATGCTGTTGTATATCGTGCCTGTTTCATAGAGCGCAGTGTCAGTCTGCTTATCAGGGATTCTTCATCTGTGCCATCCACCTTCATCAAAAGCTTCTGAAGCTCCTTTGGGTGTACCTCATCAGCTCCAATATGAAGCGTATAGCCAAAATTATTGATAAATGTGGAAAGCTTTGCGATTTTTTCTGAGTCCGGCTTGTCATGTGTTCTGTATACAAAAGGTATTTCCTGCCAGAAATAATCCTCAGCCACAGTTTCATTTGCTATAAGCATAAAATCCTCAATGAGCTTTGTTGCCACATTTCTGTCATACGGCTTTATATCTATCGGATGACCATCTTCATCGAGCACGACTTTAGTCTCCGGAAAGTCAAAGTCTATAGAACCTCGTTTCATTCTCTTTTTGCGTAGAATTGCTGCAAGCTCTGCCATTTTTTCAAACATAGGCACAAGCTCCTTATATTCTTCAATCACAGCGGCAACCTTATCTGCAAGAATCTTTTTTACATTTGTGTATGTCATCCTGCGGTTTGTCTTTATGACTGTCTCTGCAATCTTATGATCGATAACTTCACCCTTTTTATTTATTGTCATAATGCATGAAAGAGCCAGCCTGTCACATCCCTCATTCAAGGAGCATATGCCATTTGAAAGCTCTCTTGGAAGCATCGGAATTACTCTGTCTACAAGATAAACCGATGTTCCTCTCTTAAGTGCCTCCACATCAAGGGCACTGTGCTCCTGCACATAATTCGACACATCTGCTATGTGTACTCCAAGTACATAATTGTCGCCATCCATGTATAAAGACACGGCATCATCAAGATCCTTTGCATCTTCTCCGTCTATCGTGACCATCATCCAGTCGCGTAAATCCATCCTGCCGGCCATATCCGCAGGTGTCACATCCTTTGCCACATTCTGCACCTGATGCATGATTTTCTCCGAAAAATCCACCGGCAGATCATAAGCCTTTACTATAGAAAGAATATCCGTACCTGGGTCATCTATATGTCCGATTATTTCAACAACCTTGCCCTCCGGCTTTTTGCCCTTTTTACCATAGCTTGTGATTTCAACCACTACCTTATGACCCGACATAGCACCCTTTGAGCGTTCCTTTGGTATGAAAATATCTGTGCCAAATCTGGTATTGTCAGGCACTGCAAAGCCAAAGTTATCACTCGCCTCATAGGTGCAGACTACCTGCTTCATGCCTCGCTCTATGACGGAAACAACCTTTCCCTCCTTGCGGCGTCCTGTTGTGACAGGTGAGATTGTAATCTCAACAGTGTCCATGTGCATAGCACCATTTACATACTCTGCAGGGATAAAAATATCATCAGGCTCTCCCTCCACAGTGACAAAGCCAAATCCCCTTTGATGCGCTGTGAATACGCCGACTGTCTTTTTAATTTCCGACTTTGAGTATTTCCCGCGCTTTGAGAGTGTTATCCTTCCCTCTGCCTGCAAATCCAAAAGAATCTGTTCAAGCTGTGGTCTGTCCTCTTTTTTTACTCCGAGTACTATGCACAGTTCCTTGATTTTCATCGGAACATACATGTCATCACACATAAAGTCATAGACCATCTTTTTTCGTGTTTCATATTTATCTATATTACTCATTATCTCTCCTTTTCGTTGCCCCATCTGATTTCAAATGCACAGGCTTTAAATAAAATTTCCTCCATTGACATTTTCATCCTATGAATGTTGATTTTATATCACATCAACCTGCAACGAAAACCTCGAATTTCATCATTTGGATGTTGATGCGATAAAAAAGACTGCCGATTTCTCGACAGTCTAAGTATTTACCATATTCCCATATTTAAAGCAATTGAAATAATAAAGAAAAGAACAACACATACAATTGTTGCTTTAACCAGACGTCCTTCCTTTGAACGTCCCTTGTTCTTGCCCCAATATGTATCAGCAACTCCGGCAATAGTGCCAAGTCCTGCTGACTTACCCTCCTGGAAAAGAATAACTATAGTAATTACTAAACTGACGATTATAAATAATACCGATAAAACAATTTTTAAAGTTGCCACGATAAGACCTCCTAATTTCAATTCTAAATAACAGAACTAATATACTACGTTTTTATTGCACAGTCAAGAGTTTTATACTGTATGCAACAGATTTCACACTTTATGCAATGGATTTTATTAGTTTCACGCAATAAATGTATCGCTATTTTTCACTTTCATCTGCTGTACCAATCATTGATGTACAATTCGGGCATCTTGTTGCCGCAATTGCAATCTTGCTCTTGCAGTATGGACACTCCTTTGTGTCCGGCTCTTTTTCCTCTTTGTGTCCAAATCTCTCTCCTGCTGCATTCATAGCCTTTACAATGCAGAATACGATGAGTGCCATGATAAGGAAATTGACTACAGCAGTAAGAAATTTTCCATAATACAATGTAGCTTCCCCAAAGAGTTTTACCGAGAGCTGGTCAAAATTCATGCCGCCAAACACTCCAAGTATAGGGTTTATAATGTCATTGACCAAAGATGTGACTATGCTGGTAAACGCACCACCTATGATAATACCAACTGCCATATCCATGACATTCCCTCTGCTGATAAACTTTTTGAATTCATTAAAAAAATTTTTCATCACTAGTATCCTTTCTTTTTACTCTCTTCTTTTGATAATCTAAACCATTTTTTAATATTATACATTTTTACATTTTATTTTACAAGAAAATACATTATGATATTATCATGCCTTTTGCTTAGTGCATGCGAAAAGGTATGGGATGAGATATACAGCTTTCGAGGAAAATGATACTTGACGGATATATAAAACCCCAGCATATAAACCTTGAAACAGATTTATATGCCGGGGCTTTTCATTTAGATAAATATGTTAACACAAGCAAATTACCGTTATCTATACTTTCGATATTATACGTTAATCTCTGCCTTTACTCCACTCTCATCCTTATGTGCTTCAAGCACCGGATTAACTACATCACGCAGATATACTTCTACCTGACGAGGTGCACGTCCCACATAAAGCTCAGGCTTAAGGTTCTTTTCGATATCAGCCTTTGTCAGTCCAAATGCAGGATCTGCAGCGATTAAGTCTACGAGGTTATTTTCTTTTCCCTCTTCCTTTACTGTCTTTCCTGCCTGCATTGAGAGCTGTCTGATCTTCTCATGGAGCTCCTGACGATTTCCGCCGTTCTTTACAGCATCCATCATGATGTTCTCTGTTGCCATGAATGGTATCTCTGCCATAAAGTGCTTTTCAATAACCTTTGGATATACTACCAGTCCATCCACCACATTGAGGCATAGGTCAAGTATTCCGTCAATCGCAAGGAAGCCCTCAGGTATTGAAAGACGCTTGTTTGCTGAATCGTCAAGTGTTCTCTCAAACCACTGTGTAGCCGAGGTAATTGCAGGATTCATTACATCTGCAAGAACATATCTTGAAAGAGATGCTATTCTCTCACTTCTCATAGGATTTCTCTTATATGCCATGGCTGATGAACCTATCTGATTCTTCTCAAACGGCTCCTCTACTTCCTTAAGATGCTGGAGCAGTCTGATATCGTTTGACATCTTTGTGGCTGATGCAGCGATGCCTGCGAGCACATTTACTACTCTTGTATCTACCTTACGGGAATATGTCTGGCCAGACACCGGATAACAATCCTTAAAGCCCATCTTCTTTGCGATCATTGGATCTATCTTGTCTATTGTCTCATTGTCTCCGTTGAAGAGCTCAAGGAAGCTGGCCTGTGTTCCTGTAGTGCCCTTTGAGCCAAGGAGCTTTAATGTGCCCTGCACATACTCTAAATCCTCGAGATCCAGCATAAACTCATTCAGCCACAGTGTAGCACGTTTTCCAACTGTTGTCGGCTGTGCCGGCTGGAAATGTGTAAATGCAAGAGTTGGCTGATTCTTATACTTATCAGCAAAGTTTGCAAGCTCTGCAATAACACTTATAAGCTTTTTGTGAACGAGCTTTAATGCTTCATTCATGATGATGATATCTGTATTGTCACCTACATAGCATGAGGTTGCTCCAAGATGTATAATTCCTGCTGCCTTAGGACACTGCTGTCCATATGCATAAACATGGCTCATTACATCGTGACGCACAAGCTTTTCACGCTCCTTTGCCACATCATAATTGATGTCATCCACATGTGCCTTTAATTCATCAATCTGTTCCTGTGTGATAACCGGCTTGCCATCCTGTGAAAGCCCAAGCTCCATCTCAGTCTCTGCAAGAGCAATCCAGAGCTTTCTCCAAGTGGTAAATTTCATATCCTGCGAAAAAATATACTGCATCTCTTTGCTGGCATAGCGCTCAGAAAGAGGACTTGTGTATCTGTCTGTACTCATATTCTCTCCTTTATTAGCGATTAAGCATTTTTCTCTCGAGGTCTATTTCTTTATCAAAATACTCGCCTCTGATATCATCCTTCGGTGGCTCCATCGGATATTTTCCTGTGAAACAGCCCATGCAGATTGGCAGTCCCTCTACCATCTCATGAAGTCTGTCAATTCCAAGGTAGCCTAAAGAATCTGCACCTATAATCTGTCTGATATCCTCAATAGTCCTGTTGTAAGCGATAAGCTGCTCTCTTGCAGGAATATCTGTACCGAAATAGCAAGGCCATAAGAATGGCGGTGAACTGATGCGCACATGCACCTCTGTGGCACCCGCCTCTCTTAACATACGCACTATTCTGTCTGAGGTTGTTCCTCGCACAATTGAATCATCAATCATAACAACTCTCTTGCCTTTAACAGCCTCCTTTAATACATTGAGCTTTATCTGCACGCTTGATTCACGGCTTGACTGCTTAGGCTTGATAAATGTCCTGCCGACATAACCGTTCTTGACAAATGCTGTGCCATATGGAATGCCCGACTCAAGTGAATAACCAAGAGCAGCGGCATTTCCTGACTCTGGTACTCCTGTCACGATATCAGCCTCAACCGGTGAATCCATTGCAAGGAATCTACCAGCCTTGATACGGCTGGC
>OGQH01002675.1_pt1 | contig 11692 bp, 10 predicted proteins | sample 1553181 | NCBI WGS metagenome assembly OGQH01 (sample SAMEA2579946, study PRJEB22360) | human gut metagenome | biome: human gut; feature: human-associated habitat; material: faeces | place: Denmark | collected 2008/2010 | reverse complement strand
CCATCACGTTTAAGGTTCCACAAGTTTCAGTATTGTTCAATTTTCAAGGTCCTGCGCTGTTTGAAACAGCTTGTTTATTTTACTTCATCAAGTCCTGTTTGTCAAGTACTTTTTTGAAATTTTCTTAAACAATCTTTTCAATCAGCTGCTACCTTTCGGACAGCTTTATTAGGATACCACATCAGGTTTGATTTGTCAACAACTTTTTTGAGGTTCTTCCAAATTTTCTGATGCTGCTTTGTCCAGCCAGGTGCCCCTATTGGATATCGCCTGTGCTATTCAAAGTGGTGCTATTTTAGCACATGCAAGTGTCATCGTCAAGGGCAAAACGTGCAGAAGTCATACTTTTGTCGAATCGCACAGTTTTTATGGCTCCGAATTGGAAAAACAGCCATCATTTTGTGTTTTCTTATTCGCTTGTCAGCTCTTTGCGCATCCATTTCAAAATCTTTCGTTCGCGGCGCGATATCTGTACCTGGGTAGTACCAAGGATTTGTGCCGTTTTACTTTGGGTTTTTCCCGCATAAAAGCGCAGGCGGATGAGCTGCCGGTCGGATTCATTCAGTCGTTTCAATATTTCCGCCAAACTGATCCGTTCCGCCAATACTTCTTCCGGTGAATCCACCGGGATATCCCATTCTCTTGTTCCGTCCTCATCATCCGCCGGGGTCAGGGAGACAACCGGCATAGCAGCTTGAATGGATACCGCCACCTGCTCCGGCGTTGCCCCCAGGTTTTGTGCCAGCTGTACCACGGTTGGCTCTGCGCCGGTCAGCTTCATCAGGCGTTCCCGTTCCGCTGTCACTTTTAATCCAAGTTCTTTGATCGAACGGCTGACCTTAACAGTTCCACCGTCCCGGAACAGCTTTTTGATCTCACCCAAGATGACCGGCACCGCATAGGTGGAGAAACAGACCCCGCGGTCCGGGTCAAACCCATCGCACGCTTTGACAAGCCCCAGGCAGCCCGCCGAATACAATTCTTCGTATTCGATGCCGCGGCCTGTAAAGCGGCCAGCACAGGAATGTACAAGGCCAAGGTTTTTCTGGATGAACTCCGTGCGCGGTAATTTGGTAAAAAGTGCGGTGGGATTTGCGGTTGCCATATCAGCTGCCTCCCTGCAATCGGGAACGAACGTTTGCCCTGCCACTAGGCGTTGATTCGTTCCGGTTTCAGCGGGCATATCCGCAACGGTCAACAGATTCCACTCTGCTGTACTGGCTGATTCTGCCCTATGTAGGAGCGCACACGCCAAAACTCACCGGGAATCCAGGTGACGGCTCATGGTAACGCGTGTTCCCCGTCCCGGCGCAGAGGATACATGGACCCGATCCATAAAGCTCTGCATTACCGCAAAACCCAGGCCCGCGCGCTCGTCCGGGTTGCCGGTGGTATACATTGGCTCCATTGCCTTGGCAACGTCCGGGATACCAACGCCTTTATCCGATATGGTAATGCGCACATTGCCGCCCTCATACAAAACAGCCGTCATCGTAATGGGGCCGACGGTATCCGGATAGGCATGGACGATGCAGTTGGTGACAGCTTCTGACACGGCCGTTTTGATATCTGCCAGCTGCGGCACGGTCGGGTCCGCCTGGGCCAGAAACGCCGCAAGTGCCGCACGGGAAAAACTTTCGTTGACGCTGCGACTGGCAAAGGTCATTTTGACCTGATTCAGCATTTTCATGATGTGACCTCCCCCACGATCAAACGTAATGGATATGCGCCAGGTCCAGCATGCGGCGCACGGTATCCGGTGCGTTTTGCACAACAAGCCGCCCACCCAGGCCGGACATCTGGCGCCCGCGGCCCAGAATCAGCCCCACACCGGAGGAATCCATAAAAGTAACGCCGGAAAAATCCATCGTCAGCAATTCCGGCATGCGGGCATCGATCTGCGCATCAATTTCACGCCGTAGGGCCTGCGCGGCATGGTGGTCGATCTCACCGGTCAGGTAAGCCGCCAATGTTCCCTGCGCCGGAACAAAACAAACTTTCGCCAAGGGGGTTGTCCACCTCTTTCATTTTTGGTAATAGCAGCAAAAAGCGCCCTGCTGCTGGGGTATGTTCCCAGTATACAGGGCGCTGTGCGCATATTTTGTTGGAATTGGGGTTACTTTTCCGCTTCTTTGAGCAGCAGCGGACGGGCCTGAGCAGCAAGGTAAAGGCTGCCGCACACCACCACACCAGCCAGGTTGTTTTCATCGGCGTAATCCACCGCAAGGCGGATGGCCTTTGCCACGCTGGGGGCGGCTTCGGCATCCATATGGTACTTGGCTTCCTCCTCCAGTTCTTCTGCCGTCATGGCGCGGGGGCTATCCGGCGTGACGGTAAAGACCTTCTCAAAGCAGGGGGCCAGGTTTTCCAGCATTTTGCTGTGATCCTTATCTTTCAGCAGGCCAAGGACCGCCACAAGGTTGCCGTCATATCCGGCTTCTTTCAGAGTTGCAGCAAGGGCTGCGGTACCATCGGCATTGTGGCAGCCATCCAGCAGCAGCAACGGGTGGCGGCGCATGACCTCGATCCGTGCGGGCATTTTGGCATCCCGCAGACCGGTTTCAATCGCTTCATCGGGGATCTCGTAATGGTATTCCCGCCAGAGGGCCAGGGCAATTTCCACCGCCATAGCGGCATGGTTGGCCTGATGCTTGCCGGGGAATTGCAGCAGAGCACGATAGCCGCCGTAATCAACATAGTTTTCCAGCGGGCGGCACTTGAGCTGCTGCAAATCGGCGGTATCCGGCACCACCAGCGAGGTATGCGCGTTGGCCGCGGCGGTCAGCAGCGGGCCCATGGCCTCCTCCGGCTGCTCGGGGTAGCAGACAACCACGCTACCCTCTTTGATGATACCGGCTTTTTCGGCGGCGATCTCGGCAAGGGTATCGCCCAAAATTTCGGTATGATCCATGCCGATGCGGGTAATGGCCGCAACCAGCGGCGCGGGGATGACATTGGTGGCGTCATAGCGGCCGCCAAGGCCGGTTTCCACCACGGCAAAATCACACTTCTGGCGGGCAAACCAGAGGAAGGCAATGGCGGTAACGGCTTCAAACTCCACCGGGCCTTCCCCGCCCTCAGCGATGATGGCATCGGCAGCATCCAGCACTTTCTGGGTCAGGCTGGCCAGAGTGCGCGGGGACATCATCTGTCCATTGATCTGAAAACGCTCCCGAAAATTGAGAACATACGGACTGATGGTAAGACCCGTTTTGTAGCCCGCATGGGTCAGGATAGAAGATGTCATAGCGGCAAGGGTCCCCTTGCCGTTAGTGCCCGCAATATGGATGCACTTAAACTGCTTTTCCGGGTTTCCAAGGTGGTCCAGCAGTGCCTGCATACGCTCCAGGGATGCGCCGCTGCGAGGCAGGCGCGGCAGGGCGTGCAGGGCTTCAATCGCCTGTTGTTCTGTCATAAATATTCTCTCCTATCTGGGCTTTCGGGACGGTCATCCGCTGTGTTGATCTGGTCGGCACGCTGCTGGCGCAGCAGCTCAGCCCGTTCGGCACGCAGGCGGCGGTTTTCTTTTTTCATGGCATGGAAAGAGGTCAGCCCGCGCACGATGAGCAGCAACAGCAGGGCCACGAACAAACCGGCAATCACACCGCCAAAGTCGATCCACACATCCCGCACGGACGAAGTGCGGCCCGGCACATACAGCTGGATGGTTTCATCCAGCAGCGCGGTCGCCATGCCGCCCAGCATGGGCCAGCTGACATGGCGCACAAAACGGCGGGTATAAACCCGCAGGCAGAGCATAAGCAGGAAGCCTTCCAGCGTGAACTCTGAAAAATGCGCCAGTTTGCGCACAACATGTTCGCTCAGCGGGCCGATATTGAGATGTGCCAGGATGGCATTGATTTTTTGCATGACCTCATGGCTGCGGGCCGACGAGATGGAGCTGGTTTCCAGCGAGTTATGAAAGATAAACAGAATGCACCAGACCAGCGCAATGGTAAAAATGATCCGGAACGCAATCAGCCACGGGCTGGTGTGTTTGTGGGCAAGGGTGGTTTCGTCCATATATTCCATATGTTACCTCCTTTGCAGCAGAATACATTGGGCACAACCGGGCTTGCGGGAATGATTCCCACCCGGCTGTGCGTTTGATTATACCATTCCGTACCGGATATGGCAACAGCCCCCGCCGGGCGGCAGGGGCTGAAACTTGTAAACTTTTTACACCAGATGGATATTACCGCTTACTGGATGAAAGCATCATGGATGGCGGCAACAGCACGGTCAGCATCGGCTTTATCAATGATCACGCTGATCTTGATCTCGCTGGTAGAGATCATATGGATGTTGATGTTCTGGCTGTATAGAGCTTCAAACATGGTGGAAGCCGTGCCAGGGTGGCTCTGCATACCGGCACCGACAATGCTGACCTTGGCGCAGTCATTGTTGACGGTGATCTTATCAGTGCCAAAGCGAGTCTTGTTGGATTCCAGCACTGCACGAGCGGTTTCAGCTTCGCCCTTGGAGCAGGTAAAGATCACATCCTTGCAGCCAGCGCTGCCGGAAGACTGCAGAATGATATCCACGTTGATGTTTTTCTGTGCCAGCAGGCTGAACACCTTGAAGGACATACCCGGCACATCGGGAACTTCCAGGATCGAAACAACAGCGACGTCCTCATCTTTTGCAACGCCTTTGATCAGCATACCTTCCACTTTGGTTTCCTCCTTAACAACGGTGCCGGGCACCGGATTGATGCTGGACAGAACTTCCAGCTCGACGCCATACTTTTTGGCAAGTTCTACACTGCGGTTGTTGAGCACCTGTGCACCCAGGGATGCCAGTTCCAGCATCTCGTCAAAGGTGATCTCCTTCAGGCGGGTAGCCTTGGGAATCTTGCGCGGGTCGGCAGTATACACACCTTCCACATCGGTATAGATCTGGCAGCGGTCTGCATGCAGAGCGGCTGCCAAGGCAACGGCGGAAGTATCGCTGCCGCCGCGGCCCAGGGTGGTGATATCATCCGAACGGTTCAGTCCCTGGAAACCAGCTACAACTACCACGCGGTTGCGGGCCAGCTCACTTTCCACACGCTCGGTGTTCAGGCGCTTAATGCGGGCTTTGGTGTAAGCGCGGTCGGTGTTGAAGCCGGCCTGCCAACCGGTCAGGCTGACGGACGGAACACCGATTTCCTGCAGCGCCATGGCCAGCAGCGAGATGGAAATCTGCTCACCGGTGGCCAGCAGCATATCCATTTCGCGGTGGGACGGATCACTGGTGATCTCGGCCGCTTTGGTAATCAAGTCATCGGTGGTATCCCCCTGGGCAGAAACAACAACAACAACATCGTTGCCCTGGTTGCGGGTGTTGGCCACAATGCGCGCAACATTAAAGATGCGGTCACGATCCTTGACCGAGGTACCGCCGAACTTTTGTACGATAAGACCCATAAAGACCTCTTCCTCCCTGTTCCCTTATTCCACCGTTGTGCCTGTGTTATCGGGCAGCAGGCGGTAAACGGTAAAATGCTTTAGCTTTTCGCTCTGCGGCAGAGCTTCCTGCGCGCGGGCAAAGAATTCCTGATCGTCACGCGGGACAACCGCCATAATGGTGGGACCCGCGCCAGAAATATAAACAGCCAGCGCGCCCAGGTCCTGCGCCAGTTCAAACATTTCGTCCCCGCCGTCGATCAGGGGCAGGCGGTATTTCTGGTGCAGGGAATCCTTGGTTGCCACGCCAAGCAGGCTGTAATCGCCATCGCAGAACGCGGCGGTAGCCAGCGCGGCGCGGGACAGATTATACACGGCGTCCTTATGGCTGACCATATCCGGCAGCGCGGCGCGCGCCTTGGAGGTCAGCAGGCGGAAATCCGGTACAAAAGCGGCAAATGCCAGCTGTTCATCGATGTTCTTTTTTACGCTGTAAACCTGGCCTTCGTCATACACACTGGTAACAAAGCCGCCCAGCATGGCGGGGGCCACGTTATCGGGGTGGCCCTCAATGGCGGTGGCAAGGGTCAGCATCTGGCGGCTGGTCAGCTTGTTGCCCAGCAAAGCGTTGGCACCCAAAATGCCCGCCACAATGCAGGCAGAGCTGGAACCCAGGCCGCGCGCCATGGGAATATCATTGCGCTGGGTAATGCGCAGGCCGCGCAGCGGAATGCCCAGCTGGTCATACACAGCGCGGGCGCTGCGGTAGACCAGGTTGTTTGCCCCGGTCGGCACATGGGTGCCATCCACCGAAGAAATGCGGATGCGGTCACATTCCTCAAAGGTAAACACGTTGTGCATGGAAAGCGCAAGGCCAAGACTGTCAAACCCGGCGCCGACATTGGCGCTGGTTGCCGGTACAGTTACGGTAATCATGTTATGTGCTCCCTTCCCTGCCGGGGCTTATTCCGGCAGCTTTTTCAGCACAAGCGCCAGGCGGCCGCCCAGACCTCCCAGCTGGGCTGCCACAGCCTCCAAGTCCGCAGTCGTGGCAGCTTCGATCAGGTACGCGGCAGAATCGCCATAGTCAAACACCAGCTTGCCGGGACCGGCCACATTGGGCAGCGCGGCGGCGGGCACGCCCGCGGTGCGGATGTAATAAGAATACTTGGCGGTATCCATCAGCTGGTGATCCAGCTTTTCGGCGGGCTTCCAGAACAGACTGTCATGGATCTTGCTGCCGTCCTTCAGGGCGTCGATCACATCGGCCACAACGGCGCTGGCGGTGGGCAGCTTGCCGGCGCCCTTGCCATAGAACACAACATCGCCCAGCATATCACCCTGCATCAGCACAGCGTTAAACACATCGTTCACGCCCGCCAGCTGGTTGGACTCCGGCACCAGCATCGGCTCCACACCGGCGCTGAACGCATCGGCTGCGCCTTCAGGGTTTTCATGGTACCAGGCGATCAGCTTGATGGCGCAGTCCAGCTGCTCGGCAGCTTTTACATCCTCCACGGTCACATCGCGGATGCCGCGGGCGGGAATGTTATCTGGGTAAACATGATGCCCGCAGGCCAGGCTGCTCAGGATGGCGATCTTGCGGCAGGCATCACGGCCATCCACATCGTCACCGGGATCCTTGGTTTCGGCATAGCCCAGCTGCTGGGCAATTTTCAGCGCGGCATCAAAGCCCATGTTTTCGCGCTTCATCTTGGTCAGCATAAAGTTGGTGGTTCCGTTCACAATGCCCTGGATCTGGCTGATCTGGTTTGCGGCAAGGCACTGGTGCATGGGAGTAATGATGGGGGTACCGCCACCCACGCTGGCTTCAAACAGGAACGCTGCTTTATGCTCCCGTGCAAGAGCCAGCAGCTCTGCGCCATAGGTGGCAACCATCTCCTTGTTGGAGGTACACACGCTGCGGCCGCTTTCCAGGCACTGGCGCACATACGGATAAGCAAAGCGGGTGCCGCCGATGGTTTCCACAACGACCTTGACTTCCGGATCGTTCAGGATCACATTGATATCTTTCACAAACAGCGCTGCGTCCGGAGAATCAGAAAAATCACGCACATCCAGGATGTACTTGACCTCCACCGGCTCACCCGCGCGGCGGGCAATGGATGCGGCGTTGCGGCGGCAGACTTCCAGCACACCGCTGCCAACGGTGCCGAATCCCATGATTGCAATCTTAGCCATACTATACTCCCCTTGTTCCTTATGCGGCTGCCCGCATCCGGTATTCCGTTCTGTGCGCCTTGGCGGCGTGTGTTCACTTTCAGGTTCCGCGGTGCACTTCCACCACAAACGACTGACGGGCCAGCCGGGTCAGCATTTCCTCAACGGTCATCTGCATGGTTCCGGTGCGCACGGTAACTTCCACCTGCGCGGTACCATTTTCCGGCCGGGACTGGGTGATGGTAACAACCGATGCACCCGCTGCCGAAATACCGGAAAGCAGGCTTTGCAAAGCGCCGGTTTTGTCCAGCAGGGTAGCGATCACGGTAATGGCCTCGCGGCCGGTTTCGGCGTCAAACACATAGTCCTTGTATTTATAGAACGCACTGCGGGAAATGCCCGCCTGACGCGCTGCCGTGGAAATATTGCTCACGCTGCCGGAAGCCAGAAGCTCCTTGGCCTGCAGTACCTTAAGGAACACATCCGGCAAAGCGGAGCTATCTACCAACAAAAAACGGCGCTCGCCCATGTTGTTTCCCTCCTATGTACATGTGTATTCACAACGGGGATAATCATACCACAAGTGTGCGCGGCTTGCAAGCATTTTAGAAAAAATGTTGTGTATTTGAGCATGATGCACAACTGGCCTGTTGGTGCGGTGGAATCTTCCCGTGCTTTTATCTGTTTTTATGCGGTGGAAGTATGTCTTTCATTCGTGCACGTACATTTGATACGCTTCTGCCCGCCTTATTAAGGCCGCAAAAGGGCAATGCATTTTCTCCTCATCCGCATGGTTCTCGCTGCTGCCATTATAGCATGTCCTCCATTCCAATACAACAAACGGGCACAGCAGCTTTGTAAACTGCTGTGCCCGATCTGGCTTATTGAATTTTCAGACTATTGGAACTTTACGCGATCAGCCTGCCGCCGGGTCCAGCGTGTTCACGCTGGGGTCGGTCAGGGTGGCGTAGCTGTCATCCGGCAGGTTGTCCTCAGTATAGTAGCCGGTCTCACCACCGCCGGATACGATCGCACCGGTGGAGGTGCTGAACTGCTTCTGCACAACGGAGTCATCATAATAGAAGTCCTTGGCAGGCTTATCGGCCTGGGCAGCTTCCATATACCGCTTAAAGGCGCGCTGGGTCGGTTTACCGTTGTTGCCCAGGGTGCCATCCACACCCCACATGCTGTAAGGCTTATCATAGCCCCACCACACAGCGGTGGAATAGTACGGGGAAACACCGGCGAAGGTATAGTCCTTAAAGTCGCTGGTCGTACCTGTCTTGCCGATGGTATCAATGCCCTCGGTTTCCGGCTTCATGCCGTTTGCCGTACCGGGCTTTTTCCACACGTTGCTCAGCAGACGGTTCATGATGGTAGCGGCTGCAGGGTCAATGGCCTGCACGGTGGTAACGCGCTTGCTGTTATCCAGGTACAGGTTGCCGTCCGAGTCATAGATCTCGGTCCAGTAGTGCGGGGTGGTAAACTTGCCGTCATTGAAAATGGAGTAAGCGCCAGCCAGCTCCACAACCGTCAGGCCCTGGCTCTGGGAGCCCAGCACCAGAGGCGCCAGGTCAACGTCATGTTCGGGATCCAGATAGGTGCAGTTGAGGGTATCATGCGCAAAGCTGAACAGCTCTTCCGCACCGACATAGGAACCGATCCAGACCGCAATGGTGTTGTAAGAGCGGCGCAGTGCATCATACACCAGCATGGTGGCACCATCGCCGCCTGCGCCGCCATAGTTGGTGGGCCAGTCGCGCCACACATCATCGCGGGACTGGTTGACTGCATTATACTTGTCAGTAGAAAGGCCAAGCTTCAGGCAGCGGTCGGTATCCAGCACCTGATGGTCGCTCTTGAGGTAATACGGCGTATCCGCCATGGGCGAAGAATAGTTGATGATCTTGCTGTCCACTGCCAGGCAATAAGCAGCAATGGGTTTCATGGTGGAACCGGTCTGGTGGGGCAGCGTGGCGCGGTTGGTGCCGCGGTCTACTTTCTTTTCGCCCAGGCCGCCAACCAAGGCAACGATCTCGCCGCGGTGGCCATCCTCCATGCTGATGGACGCCATAGCCGCCTGGGTGCGCACGCTTTCATAGAAGATCAGGTTGCCGTTGTCATCCTGGCTGGTTTTCAGGGTGGTGTTTTCCTTATCGGCATAGACCGGCACATCATCGTCCGTGAACACAGAAGAGCCGTCCGGGTTCAGCGGCAGGCCGCTCTCGTCATAGGTAATCTCGCTGTCCGCCGGGATACCGGAAGAAACCTCTTCCTCGTGCCACAGGGCTGGGAAGAGCTCGCCGTCGCCGGTGTCCTCGTTCAGCATGACCTGCTCCATGGCAGACTGTGCTTTCTGGTCCAGGGTAGAGTAGATGCGCAGGCCATCGGAGAAGATCTTATCCTGTGCTTCGGCACGGGTGCAGCTTTCCTGCTCCATGATTGCCTGGGTGACATCCGCAAACAAAGCGTCGTCAAAATAAGAGTTGCGGGAAGTACGGGTGACCTTTTCGGTGGCCGATTTGCTCTCGGCCAGGGTGATGGGTTCCGCCTGTGCAGCAGTGCACTCTTCATCGGTAATATATCCCTGGTTGCGCATCAAAGCCAGAACATGGTTGCGGCGCTTGAGCAGATTTTCCGGGTTGGTAGCCGGGTTAAAGCTCTTGGGATTCTTGGTGATGGAAGCCAGCTCGGCGCATTCGGCCAGGCTCAATTCCTCCACGCTCTTGCCAAAATACTCCTGCGCGCCGGCTTCCATGCCATAGATGGTGCCGGTCAGCGGGATGGTATTGAGGTAAGCTTCCAGGATGGTTTCCTTGCTGTAGCGGTTGCAAAGGCCCAACGCGCGGAAAATCTCGCGCACCTTACGCAGAATGTCCTGTTCACTATCACCGGTCAGGTTTTTGACCAGCTGCTGCTCCAGCGTGGAAGCGCCCTGCTTGGAGCCAAGCAGCGCGTTTCCGGTAAACTCGTTCAGGGCAGCGGCAATGGTGCGCTTGACGTTGATGCCGGGCTCGCTGCGAAAATCCTTATCCTCAACGGCGATGACCGCGTTCTGCAGGTTTTCCGGCATGGCCGAAATATCGCGCCAGATGCGGTTATTTTCGCCAGCAAAGGTGTTCACCTCGTTGCCGTCGCGGTCATACACAATGGAGGTCTGTTTGAGCTTCTGCTCATCCAGGTCCAGCTTGCCATCCGGGTCCTCGGTCACCTGCACCACATACAGCGAAAGCAGCACCGCACCGGCGCTGGCCGCCATGACGCAAACGCACAGCAGGCAGCCAATGAACCGCATGATGGTGCCGAATATACTGCGGCGCGGCTTATTTTTTTTCTTTTTTCCGTTTTTCTTTTGGGCGGAAGTTGCGGCTGTTTCCGGGCTTTTTGCACTTTGCATGGAAATGTGCCGTTCCTGTTTGGGGTCTATGGGGACCGCCTCCTTTGGGATAATTGCGGCAGGCGCGAAGCCTGCCTGCGCCTGCACTGATACGCGGCCGCACAGCGCGGTCACGCAGATGGGCATAAAGCCATAGAATGAATTATATCACAAAGTATTGCCAAAAGTACAGTAGCAGGCAGACAATTTTCACTTTTTTACGGTTTGGGTGCCGCCAAACCGGGCATACTGCTTGCAGGAGCGTACTATTTGATTTGTGAAATTTGCGAATACCACAAAATAGAGGGAGGTTTTTGCCCATGCGTTACCAACTGCCGCGGGGCTATCGCCGCTACCTGCTGGGGCTGGCCATGCTGGCGCTGCTGTGCATTGCCGCAGCCGTAACAGTGTTTTTTGTTCCGGTGCAAAAACAACAGCCGCAGGCGCAATACTTGTTAAAAGATAACGCCGGGCGGCTGGCCCTGTATACCCCGGACGGCACCGGTCCCCTGGCGCAGTACGATGTATACACCCGCCTGCTGCCGGAGCCGGACTGCCTGGCATTGCAGCAGGGCGTGAGTATTTATACCGAAGCCGAATTGCAGCAAAAACTGGAAGATTACGGCCTGTAGCCCCCTTTTCCCCTGTCTGCGCTTGTGTTGCCGGGCATTTTATGGTACACTTCTATTTAATAAGGGCAACACCGCACAATTCCCGCCTTGCGGCTTAAGCACCGCTCCGGCAGCTG
>OGQH01002670.1_pt1 | contig 11718 bp, 11 predicted proteins | sample 1553181 | NCBI WGS metagenome assembly OGQH01 (sample SAMEA2579946, study PRJEB22360) | human gut metagenome | biome: human gut; feature: human-associated habitat; material: faeces | place: Denmark | collected 2008/2010 | reverse complement strand
AAGGGAAAAGGAGGAACTATATTTATGAAATTCAGAGTTGAGGGCATTTATGATGCCAAAAAGCTGGGAATCCCACAGATGCTGATTCTGGGGCTCCAGCATATGTTCGCCATGTTTGGCGCTACCATTCTGGTGCCGATCCTGGTAAACAACTATTTTCACGGCGAGGGCTTATCCATTCAGGTAACCCTGTTCTGTGCCGGATTTGGAACACTTCTGTTCCATGTACTGACCAAGCTGAAGGTACCTGCATTCCTGGGATCATCATTTGCATTTCTTGGCGGATTTGCCACCGTTGCAGAGCTTGACACCGGAATTTTTGCCAACATGTCTTATGGAGAGAAGCTTCCATATGCATGCGGTGGTGTGTTTGTAGCAGGACTTCTGTATCTGGTACTTGCAATGATCGTTAAGGTAATTGGCGTAAAGCGCGTTATGCGTTATCTGCCTCCGGTTGTAACTGGTCCGATCATTATCTGTATTGGTCTTAGCCTTGCACCGTCTGCAATCAGCAACGCATCCCAGAACTGGATCCTTGCTTTGATCGCACTTGGAACTGTTATTTTCTTCAACATCTGGGGCGTTGGAATGTTCCGTATTATTCCGATTCTGATGGGTATTGTTGTTTCTTATGTGGTTGCCCTGATCATGAATGCCTTGGGTATGACAAACGCAGATGGAAGTGCTATCCTCAGCTTTGCAGGAGTAGCAAGTGCGCCGATCGTAGGTGTTCCGAAATTCTTCCTCTGCAAATTTAACATTACTGCAATCCTTGCAATGGCACCGATCGCAATTGCTTCCATGATGGAGCACATTGGCGATATTTCTGCTATTTCCGCAACGGTTGACCGCAATTTCATCGAAGACCCGGGGCTTCACCGTACACTTCTGGGTGACGGACTTGCAACCTCTCTGTCAGCACTGATCGGTGGACCTGCAAATACAACTTACGGAGAGAACACCAGTGTTCTTGCTCTGAGCCGTGTTTACGACCCGAAGGTAATCCGTCTGGCTGCTATTTATGCAGTTATCCTCAGCTTTATCCCGAAGATGGCTGAGGTGATTAGTTCCCTTCCGTCTGCGATCATCGGTGGTATCAGTTTTATTCTTTATGGAATGATCTCTGCTGTTGGTGTCCGTAATGTAGTTGAGAACAAAGTAGACCTGACACGTTCTCGTAACCTGGTTATTACAGCGGTTATCCTGGTTTGTGGTCTTGGCATTTCCGATGGACTTACATTTACCATCGCAGGCGCACATATTACTCTTACAGGACTTGCACTTGCTGCAATTGTAGGAATCCTGCTGAACGCCGTTCTTCCGGGAAATGACTATGTGTTTGAGACTGCAAAGAAGAAAGAGGAGATGGAAGACGACTGATCCGGCTGGCTTTCCTATATGGTGATGCTGCCGGAAGGTGAAATGTCTGTTTAGCTGATATATAAAAAGAACTCGATTCAAAGTAAATAAATGCGGGAGTCTTTTTCAAAGAGGCTCTAAGTACATTTATTTGCCATGTATGAATCGAGTTCTTTTTTATGTTGTAATAGGAAATGCTGTTGGAATTTCCTATTACCAGGCAGAATCGCACTGCGGCGGAAGGGGAGGTGTCGTTCGAGGCGACCTGCCGCAGTGCAATTCTGCAAGAAGGAATCTTTTTAGAAGCTTCCGCCTGTACCTCCGTGATCGCTGTCTGAGCCGCCGGAGGAACTGTCGCTGTTTTGGTAACTGTGTGATACAGGAAAATATCGTTTGATCTTGTCAGTGCCATACTTCCCTGGCGCACATAATCCACTGCGCTGTCCTGTGTCCGTACGCTTTTCAGCTGGGCTCTCATGCCCATGGTGCACAGAAACGCAAGCACAAGACCGATTCCCAGGGAAATGAGAATCCATATGGGAGAAAAGGGCTCTGTATAAGGCTCCCCGTTAGCAGCCATTTCCAACAGATCCTGACACAGATCTGCGTAGGTATCGAAAGCGCCGTAGAAGTTTTCATCCTTTAACAGAGGCTCTACATTTTCCTTCAGATAAGCAAGTCCGTCATCGTTAAACGCAGTCATACCATATCCGTGGGTGGTAATGTGCCATTCACGGTCGCCAATGCTGACCATGAACAGGATTCCGTCGTGGTTTTCGCCGGTTCCGTATCCATTCTCATCGAAGAAATGGTCTGTAAAGAAGTTCATCTCATTGCCTTCTTTAGACTCTACTGTGGCAACTGCCACTTCCAGGTTGTATTCCCCGGTGATGGCTTCCAGCTTATCCAGAAGCTGGGATTCTTCCTCATCTGTGAGAAGATCTGCCTCGTCCAGGACAAGGGAAAATTCGGAGGCTGCAAAGTCCTGATAAGAGTCATCTTCCTCGCTGTCGGATCCGCCAAAGCTGTTGGAAGCTGCGGCCTGTACCGTAACAGCTCCCGTACCTGGCAAAGCAGCATTAAAAAGCGCATCTGTGCCTGGAATAACTGCACTGAAAAGGCTTCCTGCTCCCAGCACTGCCGCCAGAATAATTCCAAATGATTGTTTTTTCATGGCATGTTCCTCCTTAACAAAATGTGTGAATCAGCCATGCAATGGCGTAAGCAGCAACGGAAAAACCTGCAGTAAGTCCAAGGAACCATTTAGTGAAAATACCTTTATCTACAGGCAGATTTCCTACAAATTTACCAGTCTGTCCGTTCATGCCGAACAGATAGTGGTTGCCCTTCCAGGTGGTGGAAAGAAGCCATACCGGGAAAAGAGCATAGTGGGTTTTACCGCCTTTTAACTGAATACGGGTATCTTCAGGGGTAACGCTGTCATAACCGATGACCGTATCGCGAAAAGCATCCTCAGCGGCTTTTCTCACACGCTGGTTAGCGCGCTCAGCAGATTCTTCTGCGGATACATCATATTTGTCCGCAACGTATCCTGCCAGGTAAGGAGTGGCAAAGTCCACAGCCTCGGAAATTACATAAGGCTCCAGAGACTCTGTTAAATCATTGTCAATTTTGGAAGAACCGTCTACCGGAATCTGGTCGAACCCGATGTTTCCAGCACGGAAAACAGAGTAATGGCTGGTTTCCGTATAATCATAGTCGCTGTCACTCCAGAAACGGGTCTTGGTGGCATGATAGCGGATATCTGCAGAGGCGTCGGTGTCAAAAAGCCAGAAAGGCACATAAACACCTTTGATCTCGTCAATGTGATTTTCCTTTTTAAATACTTTGGGTAAAAGGATCTTGCCGTGAAGATGTTTGGTCAGACCTTCTTTGGCTGCCTTTTTGTCCAGCTTAAACGGAATGATAAAATCCGGACGCAGGGTACCGGAAAATTTGCTGGACATTACTACCGGATTGCCGCAGAATGGGCAGGAAGAAGCACCTGTGCTTTCATCGGCAACGATTTCTCCGCCGCAGGACTGGCATATGTAAACGGACATTCCGCTGGCTTCATCTTCCTTCCAGGAGTTGTCTGAAGCACTCTCCCAGTTCAATTCATCAGATTGCTGGTTAGCTGCTGCTTCGTTAAATTCTTTGACGGTTTCCATATCAAATTCAGTGTCGCAGTAAGGACATTTCATCTTCTGGAGCGTACTGTTGAATTCGATTGCTCCGCCGCAGCAGGGGCATTTATATTCAAGTAAATCGGACATAGTTCATCTCCTTTTATGCTGCTTTTTTACTGGGTATCGTTTTCATTAAATGGATCGCCACAGTTCGGACAGAATTTTGGTGGATTGGTTGGATCTTCCGGTTCCCAGCCGCACTTGTCACAGCGGTACTTCGGTAAGCCCTCCGGCTTTTTCGCGCCGCAGTTTGCACAGAAATTGCCCTTGTTCACTTTACCGCAGGAGCAGGTCCAGCCGTCGTTATCCGGCTTCTTTGCCCCGCAATTCGGGCAGAAATTTCCGTTGACCACCGTGCCGCACGCGCACTTCCAGCTGTCCGCAGCCTGCGCCGCCTGCTGCTGACCCATGCCGTACAGCGCCTGTGCGTTCATGCCGCCCGCATTCATAGCCATATTTACGCCCATAAAGCCGTTCATAGCACCGGCAGAGTTGCCCGCGGCCGTTTTCATCGCGTCCGACTGTGCGCCGACGAGCGTGGCCGCCGCCATAGTCGGGTCGCGCATCATCGCCGTGCGCTGTGCCTGCTTGATCATCTCGGCGTCCTCGTCCGGCAGTGTCACGGAGCCAAGCGCAATGCTGACGACCGTCAAGCCGCGCAGCTCGCCCCATTTCGCGGAAAGCGCCGTATTCATAGCATCTTCCAGCTCCGTGTTGTGTGCCACAATCTGGTTCGGACGCAAACCGAGGTCGGAAAGCTTGCCGAACGCCGGCTGCAAAGCGCTGATGAACTCGTGCTTCAGCTGGCTGTCCAATTCGTCGCGGGTATATTCCTGCTCCACATTGCCGCACACATTCGTGTAGAACAAAAGCGGGTCCGCAATGCGGTACGAATATACGCCGGAGCAGCGGACGGAAACGTCCACGTCCAGACCGATCTTGTTATCGACCACACGGAACGGAATGGGGTTCGGCGTGCCGAATTTATTGTCGATGAGTTCCTTCGTATTAAAATAATATACGCGCTGATCTTTGCCGGCATCGCCGCCATACGTAAAACGCTTGCCGATCTGCGCAAAGGTGTTTTTAATGCCCGCACTGAGAGAGCCGGAGAAAACAGAAGGCTCGCTCGAAGCGTCATAGGTGAATTCGCCCGGCTCCGCGCAAAGCTCCACCACTCTGCCCTGCTCCACGATCATCATGCACTGGCCGTCTGCCACCGCAATGCCGGAGCCGCTCGTGATGATGTTGTCACTGCCGCGCGTATTGGAGGAACGCCCGCTCGTGCGCTTCACACCCTTTGTGACAAGCACCTCTTTCGGCATCGATTCGCAATAGAAAAATTCTTTCCACTGATCCGCCATAACACCGCCCGCGGCGCCGACAGCTGCCTTAATAAGACCCATAAATAATTGCTCCTTTTCAATGGTTTCCGCACGTTATATTCCGCCCGGTGTTTATGCTCTAAGTTTAGCACAGAATTTTACTGTTTTCAATGAATTTCGACAGCACACTCAACAAATATTTGCGCTTTCCTCTGCATTCAGGGAAGCATCCATGATGGAAACCCATTTTTCAATTTTGAACCTGTGCCCAGAAAACCGGGTGCATATCCGTCTGTGCGGCTCTTTTTTAATCAAATTTGCTTTGCCTCTTCGCCGAGCGTGAATTCATAGTGCATCTCAAGCGCGGCAAACAGCTTTTGCATCACTTCGTTTGCAATGGCACGGATGTCGAGGCTCGCAATCAGTGCCATAACCTCCCGCTGTTTTTCCTCCGGCACGCAATAAATGCGCAGTGTCAGCTGCAAAAAGCGCTCTAACTTGCGTTCCAGCGTAAAATACACGGACGCGCCATATATCCGCGCATAATCGCCGCCGAACCGATGTCCGACTCATAAAAATCGCTCACACTGTACCCGGGCATATACGCGCCGAAAATACGGTGCAGCATCTCGGCCGTCATCCTGTGGATGATTTCCAAATTTTCCGGCAGCGTGTACGCCTCCACGTAAATTTGGCGCAGGTTCTCGTTTAACTCTGCCAGCGTCAGCTGAATCGCCGTCTCCACCGCGTAGAGCTTTACGGGGTCTGTCTCCCCCTGCACAATCTGCCCCGCGATAGTAAACTGATTTTGAAACATGAACTCGGTCAGCTCGGTAAGCACACCGGCTTTCGTGCGGTACAAATTATAGAACGTGCCCGCGGAAACATCCGCTTCCGTCAAAATCTGCTTCGGCGGTGTATGCTTAAACCCCTGCTCCAAAAACAGACGCACACAGGTAGAAAGAATTCGCTTGCGCGAGGCCTCCTTTTCGTTGCGGTTTGCCATTTATACCCCTCTTTTCCCTGTTTTAGAATTGATTCTAATACTTCCAAATGAGTATACCACAACAAAAAGAAAAATCAAGTGTCGGTACACGAAAAAAGGGCAGCTCTTCGCCGCCCTTAACGAATATTTGTCTTTACCGCACGGGTTATATGTTCCGTAAGATCGCTTTTTTCAGCGTTTCGGCATTCAGCGGCTTCGAGAGATGCTCCGTCATACCGGCTTTGCGGCTGCGCTCCACATCTTCCGAGAACGCGTTCGCTGTCATCGCGATGATCGGCACCGTTTTCGCATCCGACCGGTCCAGCGCACGAATGCGCTGCACCGCCTCAAGGCCGTCCATCACCGGCATCATGATGTCCATTAAGATCACGCCGATCTCGCCCGGCGCGGAGTTTCGGAAGACCTCCACGGCTTCTTTGCCGTTCCACGCCTGCATCGTTTCGGCACCCATGTCTTCCAGGAAGAATTCCGCAATCTCCATGTTGAGCTCGTTGTCTTCGGCCAGCAGCACTTTCAGCCCGTGCAGAGCCGTTTCGTCCGCCGCGCCATTCGCCGCCGCCTGCGCAGAGGGATGCTTGTCGATTTCAAACGGCAGCGTCACCGTAAACGCAGAGCCTTCGCCGAGCACGCTTTCCACCGTGATGGTGCCGTTCATCTTCTCGATGAGCTCCTTCACGATAGACATGCCAAGGCCCGTGCCCTGATACTGCGTGCGGGCGTCCTGCTTTTCCTGTGTAAACGGCTCAAAAAGCTCGTTGTTCACAAAACCTTCGCTCATACCGATGCCCGTATCACGTATTGTAAAACGGAATGTCGCCGTGTTTTCGTCACAGGCAATCTCCTCCGCATGCGTTTCAATCGTGCCGTTTTCTTTATTGTATTTCGCCGCGTTGCTGAACAGATTCAATAAGATCTGCCGCAGATGCAGCGGGCTGCCGATGAGCTTTGCGTGCGCAAACGAAATCTTGCTGTAGGTATACACAATACTCGTTTTTGCCACCTGCGCTTCGTTCAGTGCGCGAACGTTCTTCATCAAATCGTCAAGGTCAAACGGCACATGCTCCGGCTCCATATGGCCGGATTCCAGCTTGCTCATATCCAAAACATCGTTGATGAGCGACAGCAGATGCTCGGAGGAAACATGGATCTTTTCAAGGCAGTCGTCCACGCGCTCATGATCTTCACGATTTTTCTTGATAATCTCCAGCATACCCATCACACCGTTAATCGGCGTGCGGATATCGTGGCTCATGCGGGAAAGGAACTCCGTCTTCGCTTTATTCGCCAGCATCGCTTCGTCCACCTCAGCCCGCAAGCGCTCGTGCTCCTTCTGCTCCTGTGCATGGAACTCCGTGGTGTTTTTCAGCAGCACAAGGCTGTGGATCATCGGCTTTTCCTCACCGATCTTCGCATCGTATACGCGTGAAGACATCATCAGCGCCGTTTTCTGTATCCAGCGTGTCTCGCCGTCGGATACGCGCTCACAGTATTCCACCGTCACCTGCTTTTCTCCGCTCGCATAGCGTTCCAAAAGCTTTTCGGACGTGTCGATCAACCGGTAGCTGCCCATCGTTTCGGGCAAAATCAGCATAGAATGACGGTGGCAATATTCGCCGTACGGACACGGTGCTTTCAAATCCTCAATAAAGATGTCTGCGCCGCGTTCACGACGGAAATCGCGCTCCACCAGATCATCCGTCAGATTCACGGAGTATACCGCATCCGCAGTCTCCAGCATCGCATCCACGTAACTGTCGTTTTCCAAAATAGACTGCTTCAGCTGCTCGTAATACTGCGTCAGTTGCTGCTTGGCGTCCGTCTCCGGCTGCACACTGTCGATCGTCTCAAACGCCAGTAAGAAATGGTGCAGCGTGCCGTCCGGGTCTGCATCCACAAAAATCGCCGTTAGTCGCCCATAGTCGGCACTGTTCTCGCCGAAAATCTTGTACTGCAATTTCACCACGCGGTTCTTTTCGGAAAGCGCCTCGCACAGCGCCGTCAGCTGTAATCTGCTGCGCACCGCCTTACGGTCTTCCTGCGCCACGCGTTCTTCTGCAATCTGCTCCACAGCGCCGGAATAACTGCCGTCCGCCGCAAGGAAAAACGCCTCGCTCGCACGAATCACCCGGTAAGCGTCCTGCCTTGCGTCGCAGTACAGGCAATCGGAAAAGTTGCTGCCGTATTTTTTCATGCTTTTCAGCAGCCTGCGATCCAGCTTCTTTTCGGCCAATGCTTCCTCGCGCTTCACGTGGTTTTTGTTGATATACATGTTTTTGTCTGCGAAGATATACAAATCGCGCATTGTGCAGTTTTCGTTCTCGTCGGAAACCGAAATGCCAACCGCGTAGCTCACCGGAAAATCGGGGTTCGCCGCATTGTACGTGTCCACACGGTCGCGGATGAGCTGTAAGCATCGCTGCATTTCTTCCTTGTCCGCGCCGTCCATAATGGCGATGAATTCGTCGCCGCCCGCGCGACCCACAAAGTAATGCGCCGGCACCGCCTCGCGCACCAACTCCGCAAAAATGCGGATGTACGCGTCGCCCTTTTCGTGGCCCATGCTGTTGTTGATGCGTCTCAAATTGTTGAGGTCAAAGCTGCAAACACCCACAGGCATCGTGATGATCTCCGGCGCGCTCAATAGCTCCTCACATTTATTTTTGTTCGGCAGCCCCGTCGCTTCGTCCATGTACACCTTTTTCTGCAAAGCGTGGTTCATGGCGGCGTAGTGCAGCGCCTTGATAAACTCATAACCGATCAGCATCATCAAAACTACGATATCCGCCGTGATGTACCGCTCCAAAACCGCCAAAGAGGACGCGCGCATTTGCGAATATTTCTCCGCAAGGCTCGTCGCTTCATCGCAAATGTCGAAAAACTTTTCGCTTTTGTCGATGATGTCGGTTTTCTCAAAACCCTTTTCGCGCACAAGATAAATCTCCTGCTTCAGGCTTTCAAAGCAAGAAGCCAGCTCTTCCATTTTCGTCTGAAAACTCTTGTCGTCCAATCGCACAAGGGTAAGCTCGTCATCGCCGAAGCGCAGACCGTTGATAAACGATTCCACGCTCTCCATCATCTCGTCCTCCGCTTGACCCGCAATCTCCATTTTGACAAGGCGTTGCGTTTCGCCGCGCACAAGGCCCGCATAGTTCACCACGCGCGCCGTGCCCTGAATGCCCGAGACCAGCACCATCATCCAAACGATCAGCGCCGCCAAAACCACGGCCAGCACGCCGATGGCCGCCTGCACGGCATTCGATATTTTCTTGTTTTCCCTCATATTCTTCACCGTTTCGAATCGTTTGGAGTTATACATTGCCGGACCCTTTCCCAAAATCTTACGGTTCATTATAGCACATTCACGTTCCGTCTTCAACACAAAAAAAGGCCCGACCTTTGTGCATCAAACTGCCAAAGGTCGGACTGCTGTTTACTTTACGCGCCGCACCGGCCGCACGTATTTCCAAAAGCGTTTTTCACCATTTCGGCATACTCCTTTTTCACGTTTTCCGGCTCCGTGATTCGGATTTTCCCACCGTAGCCGAACACCCAGCGGTAAAAGACAGGGCTTGCCGCCGTCTCCGTTTCCACGGTAAACGCGTCGTCGCCAAAGGCCTTTGTTTCCACATCTTCGCCGAATGCGTCCACCACCGCATTCATCATCGCGTTGTCACACAAAAGCGTCACGCGCTCACGACGGCTGTCATACATGCTTGTCATCGTGCGGATATGCCGCATCAACTCCTCTTTTTCGGGCCGCGGCTCCGCGTCCTCATCTAAAATCTCCGGACAACGGTCAATGCGGTCCACGCGGAAGCTCACAAGCTTTTCGTGCTTGTCGGAATACCCCACAACGTAATATTCATCTGTATTCCAAACAAGCTTATATGGGCTGAAAACATACGGCTTCCCGTCGTTTTTCAGTACACGGTTCTTGCCCGGACCGTAATGAAAATAGTAAAACGAAATTTTCTTCCGCTTTGCAATAGCCGCGTTGATCGTGTCCGCAATGTAGTAAATGCTCTCATTGCAGGATTTCCCGTTGTTCGCGCAAAACCCCTCCTGCAAAACCTCGGCCTCATAAACGCTCGTCAGCCGACAAAGCTTTTCAATCAGCTCCTCGCTTTTCTTTGAGCTTCTTTTCAGCTCATATGTCCCGCCGACCGTGCCCTCGCCACCGATCAAGGTAAGGGTATTTCCATCAACGGTAAATTCATATTCGGAATCCCGCACCGACTCGTCTTGTGCGTGTAAATATCAAAGCCGCAGTCCGCAAGCTGCTTGATGTTCTTGCCGACGGTCGTGCGATGCACCGTAACGCCGCATTCCTTTTGGAGCTTATCCATAATGTTTTTTGTAGAAAGCTCGTGGTTTTCGTCGCTGTATGTGTTCAGAATTTTCAAAAGCGAGATCGTCCGCAGCTCGGCGTTGTCCTCCGCCTTCGGTGTCTTATTCGTCTTTGCCATAAAGCAGCACTCCTTTGCGCTCGTTCTGCTTTTATTATAGCGGACGAACTCCCACCGCACAAGTCCGGAAACCGTCAGGTGTCGCTTTTTCGCTCACTGCGGCTTCGTGATAAGCTCTGTCACCGCTTCGCCGTAAGACGGCACAAACGAAAAATTCTGCTGATATTCCTTCGCGTTCCATACAATATTCGGCATGTATATCCCTCACTTTTCCGCTAAAATGCGTTCGATCTCATCTAATGTGTCGGCAAAATAAATGCCCTCTTGCCGCTCCTTGGTCGAAAGCCCCATCTCGATCATATGGCCTAAAAGCGCCTTCAGCCCGTTGTAATATCCATTCAGATTATAAAGAATGCACGGCGCGTCTAAATGCTTCAGCGATACCTTCGACATCACTTCCGCAATTTCCTCCAGCGTGCCCGTGCCGCCCGGGAACGCGATAAACGCGTCGCCGAGCTCAATCATTTTCGTCTTTCTGTCCGTCATGTCCTTTGTCACAATAAGCTCCGTCAGCCCGTCGTGCTGCAGCTCGGAGTCCACAAAAAACTGCGGCTCCACGCCGGTCACTTCGCCGCCCGCGCGCAGCACGCTTTCAGCGAGCGCACCCATCAGGCCGTTTTTCGACCCGCCGTAGACAAGGGCGTTGCCGCTCTTGCCGATGAGACGGCCCAGTGCGCGCACGGACGTCTCAAGCGTCGGATCATTGCCGCTGCTCGCGCCGAGATATACGGTGATATTCATAGAAAGAAGTTCCTTTCTGTCCAAAATCGTTGCCGCTATTCTATCACGGTACGATCTTTCCTGCAAGCGGCGGAAAATCGGCGTTGCGGGTGTAGTCCTGCTGTGGTATGATGTTCTCGCCGCGCACGCGGAAAAAGAGTAATTTTGACTGTTTTTGGAGATATCTTATGATCAAAACGATTTTGTGGGACGTGGACCGCACGCTTTTAGACTTTGATGCCGCCGAGCGCGCCGCCATCCAGAGCCTTTTTGTTGAGTTTGGCCTTGGCGAATGTTCGGATGAGCAGGTCGCGCGCTATTCCGTCCTGAATATGAAATACTGGGAAAAGCTCGAACGCGGCGAGATCACGAAGCCGCAGGTGCTCGTCGGCCGCTTTGAGGAGTTTTTCGCGGAGGAGGGCATCGACGTTTCCCTCGCGCCGCAGTTTAACGATGCCTACCAGCTGCGTCTGGGCGACACCATCGTCTACCGCGACGACAGCTATGAGATCGTCAAGTCGCTGCGCGGCAAGGTGCGCCAGTGCGTCGTCTCGAACGGCACGGTCGTCGCGCAGACGAAGAAGCTGACGCGCTCCGGCCTCGGCGCGCTGATGGACGGCGTGTTCCTCTCCGAGCAGCTTGGCGCGGAGAAG
>OGQH01002650.1_pt1 | contig 11798 bp, 7 predicted proteins | sample 1553181 | NCBI WGS metagenome assembly OGQH01 (sample SAMEA2579946, study PRJEB22360) | human gut metagenome | biome: human gut; feature: human-associated habitat; material: faeces | place: Denmark | collected 2008/2010 | reverse complement strand
GGGCGCCGTCGTATGGCTTGCGGGTGGGCCGTCTGCTGCCTGTCGTCGTGCAGCGCGTGGCGCATGACGATCCGCTCGAACGCCTCCTCGGGCGACAGCAGCCGGATCGAACGGAAAAAGGTGCGTTCGTTCCCGGGTAGCGGGCGGTCGAACCCGCGCCCCAGGTAGTGGTTGTAGACGGCGCGGCTGAGCGAGTCGTCGGGGTTGAGCGACAGGCGCAGCGCCGCGGCGATGAACGAACTGACGGGGGCGTTGCCCACGATCAGCGCTTCCTGTGTCATCACATCGAACCGGTAGCGCGGGTCGTCGTTGCGGCGTTTGAAATCCAGCAGCTCGGCGGCCACCTTGGCGCCGTCGGTCGCCCCGCGCACCAGGATCATGATGTCGCACGGACGGAAACCCTTGTCCAGCACCTCGCAGATGCGCTCCACGACGGGCGGCCGTTCGGCGAAGGTCTCCACCGAAACATAGCCCGGCACCCCGCCCAGGCGGCGGGGTGTCTGCGCATGTTCGCGGTAAGCCTTTTGCAGGGTGTCGCGCAGCCCGGCGGCGGTGCGGGCGTCCATGTCGCCCCGCGCCGCGGCTTCGTCCAGCGTCGCGTTGAGCACCCGGTTGTCGGCTTCGACCACGCGGCCGATGGCCTTGTTATTGAAATCCACCACGGCGGGCAGGCTGCGGTAGTTTTCCGTGAGGTTGACCAGTTCGGTGCTGTCCGCGCCCAGCGCCCGCTGCGCCTGCGAGTGGAGTATTTTCCAGTCGCCGCCCCGCCAGCGGTAGATTGACTGCTTGATGTCGCCCACGATCAGCACCGAGGTCGCCTCGCTCTGCGCCATGGCGTTTTGCAGCAGGGGCAGGAAATTCTCCCACTCCTTCACGGAGGTGTCCTGAAATTCGTCGATCATGAAGTGTTCGAAGCGGTTGCCGACCTTCTCGTAGATGAACGGCGCGTCGTTGTGGCCGATGAATTCCGAGAGGATGTATTTGGTCTCCGAGAGGAGCATCATGTTTTCCTGGTCGCACATCTGCTGCACCTTGGCATAGAGGTCGGAGAGCAGCGCGAAGCTGCGGTAGTTCTCGCGCAGCAGGTCGCAGGTGTTCCACGCGCGGACGTTCTCATCGTAGAGGCCGCACATTTCGCGTAGCAGGGGTTGCAGCCGGGGACGCAGCCCCTGTGCCGTGCTGCCGAGTTTTCCCCACGCCTCGTCCCTGGTGCAGGCCGCCTCCGCGCGGCTTCCGTAGCGCTCGAAACTCCCGCCCGCCACGGGGTAGAAATAGGCCGCGAAGCCCGAGCCTTTGTAGGGAAAGTCGGCGACCGAGGCGCCTGCGTCCCCGATGATCCGCACGGCTTCGGCCGCAGCGTCCTGCATCCGTTTTTTGGTCGCCGCGGCGTGCGCCGTGGCTTCGCCCACGATACGCGCCAGTTCCTCGCGCGGGCGGGCCGCCGAGAGTGCGTCCTTGTTTTTCTCCTTGAACAGCTCGCCTCCCAGCGTGAGGATGCCGTCGCGGATGTCCCATTTCTTGCCTTCGTCGATGCGCTCCTGCACGAAGTCCGTGAGCCAGCGCTGCAGGTCGCGGTCGGTGGTGATCTGCTCGATGAGCGTGTCGGCGCTCTTGGTCAGCACCGAGGCCGTTTCGATCTCGACGTTGTAATTGAGGTCGATGCCCAGCTCCTTGATGAAGGCGCGCAGGATGCGCTGGAAGAAGGTGTCGATCGTCAGCACCGTGAAGCGCGAATAGTCGTGCAGGATCTTCGACCGCACCTCCCGGGCGCGTCGGCGCACCGTGGCGGCATCGAGCGACAATTCGCGGCAGAGGTTGTCGAGGTAGGAGCTCGGCTGTCCCGAGGCCAGCAGGTGGATCTCCTTGAGGATGCGCGATTTCATCTCTTCGGTGGCCTTGTTGGTGAAGGTCACGGCGAGGATGTGGCGGTAAATGCCGGGCTGTTCGACCACGTCGCGCACGTATTTGTACGCCAACTGGTAGGTCTTGCCCGACCCTGCGCTTGCATTCAGAATTCTCGCCCTCACTGTCCGAAATGTCGTTTTAGGTAGTAAAAGTACAAAACAAATCCCGAACGGCAAACCGGGGTTCGCAATATTTTTGTATTTTAGCGACGTATTTAAACCTACAATGTATGAAGAAGATGATTCTGAGCGCCGTGATGCTGGTTTTCGCAGCCTCCGGCCGTGCACAGGAGGCGGGTGCCGCAAGTCCTACGGAACATAACGAGTGGCTGACCACGTTCGAGGCCGTCGCGGTGGATGCCGACCTGGATATCAAATTCGTGAAAGTCCCCGACACCGAGGCCCCCAAGATCGTATACGACACGAAAGGCTCCTATACTTCGAAATTCCGCGCCGAGGTGAAGGACAAAACCCTGCGTATCAGCGAGAAGTATGATTCGCGCCGTCCCGACCGCACCCAGGTGACGGTCTATTACAATACGTTGCAGTCCGTTTCGCTGTCGGGCGCCGCAGCCGTGTTCGAGGGAACGGTGGATGCGGTGCTGCTCGACCTGACCCTGGGGCGCAAGGCGTCGCTCACGGCGGCGTTCGATGTCAAAGATCTCAGGATGGAGCTCACGGGCGGCAGCAGCGCGACGCTCACCGGCAAGGCGGGCTACCTGACGCTGTTCGCCTCGACGGGCAGGGTCGCGGCCTCGGGGCTGGAGGTGATGTCGGCCGAGGTCAATGCACAGAGCAAGGCCGACGTGTCGCTGTGGATCACCGACCGGTTCATCGGCAAGACCACGACCAACGCCCGTATTACCTATAAGGGGCAGCCTGCCGTCGTGCGCGGCGGCGCCAAGTTCATGGGCGGTGAGATCAGCCACGTAGAATAGTCTCATGGAACAATAATGCGAAGGGGGCTTCCGGATTCCGGGCGGACGATACCGCCGGGAAAGTCGCCGGGGCTGTCCGAACTGCTATGAAGGGATTTCTGGAGGAGGTGGCCGCCGACCTGTATGCGCGCTATGGCGAGGGACTGTCCGATCGGGCGGTGCTCTTCCCGTCGCGGCGTGCGCGGCTGTTTTTCGTCGATGCCCTGGGGCGTATCGCCGGGCGTCCGATGTGGCAGCCCGAATGGGTGACGATCGACGACCTGACGGGTGAAATATCGGGGCTGCATACGGGCGACCGCGTGCGGCTCATCACCGAGCTCTACAAAGTCTACTCGGCCTACCACAACGAACCTTTCGACAAGTTCTATTTCTGGGGCGACATGCTCCTCACGGACTTCGATACGATCGACAAATACCTGATCGACGCGCAGATGCTGTTCCGCAACATCTCGGAGATCAAGGAGATCGAAGCCGATATTTCCTACCTCACGCCCGCGCAGCTGCGCATCCTTTCGTTCTGGTCCTCGTTCGGCGAGCAGGCCGATCTTTCGGAGGAGAAACGCCGTTTTCTGGCGATCTGGAAGACCCTCGGCCCCATCTACCGCCGCTTCCGGGAGCGTCTCTCGTCGCTCGGCATCGCCTACAACGGCATGGTGCAGCGCGCCGCCGCCGACCGCATCCGCGGGGGCGGGGTCGCCTTCCCCCAGCCCCGGCGTTATGTCGTGGCGGGGTTCAACGCCCTTTCCGAGTGCGAGAAGCGCCTTTTCGGGTTCCTCGCCACGGCGGCCGAAACCGATTTTTACTGGGACTACGACTCCTATTATAAGGACGACCCCGAACAGGAGGCGGGTATGTTCGTGCGTTCGAACGTGGCGCAGTTCCCGCCCCGCACGGAACTTCGGCACGACAACATGCGGGGGGAGAAGCAGATCGTGTCGGTCGCCGCCGTCTCGAACGCCGTGCAGTGCAAGTATGCCGCGGCGATCCTCGCCGACCTTGCCCGCCGCCGCAGGGAGGAAGACCCCGGTATCGCCGCGGGCGCCAGGCCCGCGCTGGGCAAGGAGACCGCCGTGGTGCTTACCGACGAGAACCTGCTGCTGCCGCTGCTGTACGCCCTGCCCGCCGACATCGGACGGGTGAACGTGACGATGGGCTTCCCCCTGCGGCAGAGCCTGGCCTACACGTTCGACAACTCGCAAGGTCCGCAGTCAGGGGGAAAAGAGCGCGCAGAACCACCGCCGCCGCAAGGGCGACGGCTGCACGTTCTACCATGCCGACGTCGCCGGCATCCTCGCACACCCCTATGTGGCCGAGTGCGACGCCGCACTCACGCGCACGATGCACGAGGAGATCGTCCGCGACCGCCGCATTTCGGTCGATGCCGCGTGGCTGGGCCGCAACGAACTGCTGAAACGGATCTTTACGCCCGCCGCGACGTGGCGCGAGTTGTCCGACTACATGCTGGACGTGGTCGCCGCCGTGGCGCGCCAGCCCTACGAGGGTGACGACGCACGGCAGCGGGTCGAATTCCTGGCGGTCATCGCCGAGCAGGTCACCAAGTTGCGCAACTCGCTCGACGAGTGCGATATCGACCTTACGGCCGAGGTCTACACCTCGCTGCTGCGCCGGCACTTGCAGACGCTGCGCATCCCCTTCGAGGGCGAGCCGCTGGAGGGCATCCAGATCATGGGGATCCTCGAAACCCGCAACCTCGATTTCGAAAACGTCATCATCCTTTCGATGAACGACGACAATTTCCCCGGCAACCATATGGCGCAGGCGTCGTTCATCCCCTACAACCTGCGTGCGGCCTACGAGCTGCCCACGCCCGAGCACCACGAGGGCGTCTATGCCTACTATTTCTACCGCCTGATCCAGCGCGCCAAGACCGTCCACATGCTCTATTGCTCGCACGCCGACGACAAGTCGACGGGCGAGCCGAGCCGCTATATCTACCAGTTGGACTACGAGAGCGGCTTCGACGTGCGCAAGGTCGAAGTGGGGGTGGACGTCAACCTGGCCGAAACGGCGCCGATCGAGGTGCCCAAGGACGAAGGGGTGATGGCCCGGCTGGAGCGTTTCGTCGACGCCCAAAGCCCTGCGACGCTCTCGCCGACGGCTTTTTTCCGCTATGTGGCCTGCCCCTTGCGCTTCTATTTCCATTCCATAGCCCGCTTGGAGGCCGATGACGAAATTTCCGAGGAGGTCGACGCCCCGATGTTCGGTACGATCCTCCATGCCGCCGTGCAGACGCTTTACGCCCGCATCGCGGGGGAGGCGCATCCCGGTGAAACCCTGCGTGCGATGATCCGTACGGGCGAAGTGGCGCAGGCGGTCGAAGCGGCCATCAACGAGAACTATTTGCAGGATAAACATGCCACGGCCGAGGATTATTCGGGCAACCTGTTGCTGGTGAAAGACATCGTGATCCGTTACCTGCGGGGCGGGGTGATGCCCTACGACGCTGCGCACGATGCTTTCGCCGTGTCGGGGCTGGAGGAGCCCGTAGCCTATCCGTTCCGCTTCCGCGCGGGCGGGCGCGACCTGGAGATGAAATTCGCCGGCATCGCCGACCGTATCGACACGCTCGACGACGGGGCGCTGAGGGTGGTGGACTACAAGACCGGGGCGCCGCACCTCGAATTCGACGGCGTGGAGAGCCTGTTCACGGGCACGGGCAAACAACGCCTTTCGAACATCCTGCAAACGCTGCTCTACGCGATGATGCTGCACCGGTCGCGCGGCTGCGACGTCGAACCGGCGCTCTATTACGTCCGCAACATGAACCGCCCCGGCTATTCGCCGCAGCTGGACGACAAGCAAACGGGGGTGAAGGGGGCACGCTATACGCTTTACCGCGAGTGTTTCGAGGAACTGCTGCGCGCGCAGCTCGCCGAACTCTACGACACCTCGGTTCCGTTCCGCCAGTGCGAGGATGCCGATACCTGCAAGTACTGCGATTTCAACGTGATCTGCAAGCGCTGACCGGCTGTGTCGTGACGGGGGCGGACGAGTTCCGCTGCCGGATGGTGATTACGCCCGGAGATTACAGGGCTCGGTTGTGGAAGATCGGCCGGATGGATGCGGTCGGGGACGGCGCGGAGGAATGAGTGCGTCCGGCAGCGGGTGCCGGGTGCCGGGAACGGCCTGGGCGGCGATGGTCAGAGCGTTACCCTGAAATAGGCCGCCCCGCTGCGGCGGGCCGCTTCGAGCCCGATTTCGGAGTCCTCGAAGATCAGCGTTTCCTGCGGCGTGCAGCCCTCGCGGCGCATGGCCTCCAGGAAACAGTCCGGGGCGGGCTTGCTGTGCTCGACGTCGGCGCCCGAGAGTATGCCGTCCACGGAGCCGTTCGGCCCTTCGCCGGGCTCGGGGGTGACTGTTGCGTGTGCCGGCGTACCTGCATCTATCGTTGCCGTGCCGGCTGTCCGGAGCCTTATCCGCACCTGCCAAGTCTCTGCCCGCCGCACCCGAGGTTGCCGCACCCGTGCTCCCCGTCCGCTGTCCCGCGACCGTGATCCCCAGGTGGCGCATGGCATTGTCGATGTTGGCGCGGCTGCCTGTCGATACGATCCATACGCGGCCGCCCTGCGCCCGGAACTGCCTGCAGAACTCCCACAGCGGGCGGTTGAGCCGCACGGTGTCGAAGAACGCGGGGTAGAGCGCGATCTTGCGCAGCCGCAGCCGCTCGCGCTCCCCGGGGTCGGCGATGCCGTAACGGGTCAGGAACTCGTTGCACCGCATACCGAAATACTTTGCCGCATACTCCTCCTCGGTGAGCGTATAGCCCGCCTCGCGCAGTGTGGCCACATAGGCGAGCGTATTGGCGCGCCGCGTGTCGGCCAGCGTGCCGTCGAAGTCGAGCAGGATGAGTCGGATTTGCATGACGGGCTACTTTTTCCCGGCCAGTTCGTAACTGCGGGCGATCAGCGGGGCGATTTCCCCGAAGGGTACGCTGCCGTCCAGCCGTACGGTGAGCCACGTGCGTTTATTCATATGGTAACCGGGGAAATAATGTTCGAAGTCCAGCGACCGCGCCATGGTCTCCGCATCGGCCCGGATGTCGAGAATCTCTGTCCGTCCCTCGTCCGCGAGGCCGAGTTTGCCGGCCTGCACCGTCAATATCACGGCATACCATTTGGCGTTGTCCTGCCGCCGGAAAACGGCGTAGTCCGGGAATTTCTCCCAGAGGAACTCCGGTTCGCCGCCCCATGAGGCACGGATATGGCGGATTGTGCGGAGCGTTTCTTCGCTGCGGAAAATTTCTTCGCGCGCAAAGCCGAAATCCTTTGTCCAGTCGTTTCCCATCTCCTTTGTTTTTAGTCGAACGACTGCATGCCCGACTGCGCGATGCGCATCAGGCGCTGGTATTCGGTGGGGGTGAGTTCCATGAAGAAGTAGTGGATCGGATCGACGCGCATGCCGTTCAGCCGCACTTCGTAGTGGAGGTGGGGCGAGAGCGAAAGGCCCGTGTCGCCCGAGAGGGCGATGATCTCGCCGCGGCTCACGCGCTGGCCCTTGCGGACGTTGATCTTCGAGAGGTGGCTGTACGAAGTCTCGTAGCCGTTGCCGTGGTCGATCACGACCGTCTGCCCCGACGTGGAGTTGCGCAGCGCCACGTCGCGCACCACGCCGTCGGCCGTGGCGAAGACGCGCGACCCCTCGGGGATGGTGTAGTCCACGCCCTGGTGCGATTGCAGGGTCTTGTAGAAGGGGTGTATGCGCATGCCGTACGAGGCCGTGAGCAGCGTCAACTGCTTGTTTATCACGGGCTGGATGGCCGGGATGTTGTTGCAGCCGCTGCCCGCCGAGTCGATGAGCGCCTGCAGGTCGAGGTACGAGGCGTTCAGCTCGTCGAGCCGCTTCTCCATGTCGGCGACCCGTTCGCGCAGTTCGAGCTTGAGCCGCCGCGACGAACGGTTGAAGATGTTTTCGTAGGTGACGGCCTGCCGGCGTTCGTATTCCGAATCGAAGTCGTAGGGATCCGATTCGAAGAGGATGCGGAAGACGTTGCGGTCGCGCGCGGAGAGGTTGTGCATGACGGTCGTGAGCGAGTCGTACCGCTGGGTGAGTGCGGCGTATTCGCGGCGCAGGCGGTCGGTCGAGTGTTTGAGCTCGTACTCCACGGGGGTGTCGAAGAAGAGCGAGAACCCGACGTAGTAGAGCACGGCGACTCCGGCCCACACGAAAAAGTGCACCGTCGCGCGTATGATGTTCTGTTTGCGGCGCTTACGCCTGCGGAGCCGCTCCAGGTCTTTCTTTCCTGCCATGTCAGAGCTTTTCGAAGTTCGTATCGCGCATCTTCTCCATGAGTGCGTCGTATTCCGCGGCGGTCATGTTGCGGTTGAAATAGTTGATCGGATTCACCGGCATGCCCTTGTGGATCACCTCGTAGTGGAGGTGGGGGCCCGAGGAGATGCCCGTGTTGCCCGTTTCGGCGATGACCTGCCCGCGGGCGACCCGTTCGCCCGGCTGCACGAGGATTTTGCTCAGGTGCGCGTAGCGGGTCTTGTAGCCGAATTCGTGGTTCAGCAGCACCATGCGCCCGTATCCGCCGTTGCCCCCCGAGGAGGCGACCTCCACCACGGCATCGCCCGTGGCGTAGACCGGCGTGCCGCGGTCGCAGCCCAGGTCGATGCCCTTGTGGGGGCGGATATACCCCAGCACGGGGTGCATGCGCCGCATGTTGAAGGCGCCGATATGGTCGTTGTGCAGCGCTGAGCGGTCGATGGGCCATATGGCCGGGATCGCCGACGACATTTTCTCCTTGTCGCGGGCGAATGCCTGCAATTCGTCGAACGACACCGATTCGAGGTAGAGTATGCGGGCCAGCGCATCGAGCTGTTTCCAGGTGCCGACCATCAGCGGGGCGAAGTCGTCCCCGGCCATCGCGGCGTATTTGGTGTCGGGATAAGGCTGCCACACGCCGTCGAGGGTCATCGTGTCGGTCGAGAAGAGCGAGCGGTAGACGTAGTTGTCGCGGTGGCGGATTTCGTCCACGCGCCGCTGCGAGGTGCGGATGCGGTCTTGCAGGATGCGGTACTTGATCACCAGGTCGCGGTTGTCGCGGATGATGCGGTACATCTTGGGGGTGTAGAAGAAGTACGAGAAGAGCACGTTGGCGATCGAGACGAGGATGAAGCCGATGAGTATTTTCCGGATCAGGCGGTAGGTGCGCAGGCGGAAAGGTGCCGTGACCACGTCGCGCGTCAGCGCCTGCGCTTCCTGTGTCAGCGCCTGCGTGTCGAATCTCTGCCCTTTTTGCTTCATTGCGGAAAAAACTCCGGTTAATAGGATGCAAATTTAACTTTAATTGTGTAATTTTGCAACCCGAAATCACAAACGTGGAAATCGGATAAAATCTTATATATGGAATCGAATAAAATTCGCCGGGCCTTTCTGGACTTCTTCGAGAGCAAGGGCCATGTGATCGTGCCTTCGGCACCGATGGTCGTCAAGGGGGATCCCACGCTGATGTTCACCAACGCGGGCATGAACCAGTTCAAGGATATTTTCCTGGGCAATGCGCCCCGCAAATATCCGCGTGCGGCCGACACCCAGAAGTGTCTGCGCGTTTCGGGCAAGCACAACGACCTGGAGGAGGTGGGGCATGACACCTACCACCATACGATGTTCGAGATGCTGGGCAACTGGTCTTATGGCGATTACTTCAAGAAAGAGGCGATCGAATGGGCGTGGGAGCTGCTCCACGGCGTCTACAAACTTCCCGCCGACCGCATGTACGCCACGGTTTTCGAAGGCTCCGAGGAGGACGGCGTGCCCTTCGACCAGGAGGCCTACGACTACTGGAAGCAGTTTCTGCCCGAAGACCATATCATCCGCGGCAACAAGCACGACAATTTCTGGGAGATGGGCGAGACCGGCCCCTGCGGCCCCTGCTCGGAGATCCATTTCGACCTGCGCGACGAGGCGGAGATCGCCTCCAAACCGGGACGCGGGATGGTCAATGCGGGCCATCCGCAGGTGATCGAGATCTGGAACCTCGTGTTCATGCAGTTCAACCGCAAGGCCAACGGCTCGCTGGAGGAGCTTCCGGCGCGCAACGTCGATACCGGCATGGGCTTCGAGCGCCTCTGCATGATCCTCCAGGGCAAGAAATCGAACTACGACACCGACGTGTTCCAGCCTACGATCCAGCGTATTTCGCAGCTTTCGGGCAAGACCTACGGCGCCGACGCGAAGTGCGACGTGGCGATGCGCGTCATCGCCGACCACCTGCGTGCCATCGCCTTCTCGATCGCCGACGGGCAGCTGCCGTCGAACGTCAAGGCCGGCTACGTCATCCGCCGCATCCTGCGCCGCGCCGTGCGCTACGGCTATACCTACCTCGGCTTTACGGAGCCTACGATCTGCCGGCTGGTTCCCGGACTGGTGGAGCAGATGGGCGGCCAGTTCCCGGAGCTGAAGGCCCAGCAGGCGCTGATCGAAAAGGTCATCGAGGAGGAGGAGGCCTCGTTCCTGCGTACGCTGGCCACGGGCATCAGCCTGCTGGACGGCGTGGTCGAAAAGACCCGCAGGGAAGGGCGCGAGCTGATCTCGGGCAAGGACGCCTTCGAACTTTACGATACGTTCGGTTTCCCGATCGACCTGACGGAGCTCATCGCCCGCGAACAGGGCGTCGGCGTCGACCTGGCAGCCTTTGAAACCGAGTTGCAGGCACAGAAGGAGCGTTCGCGCAACGCCGCGGCCGTCGATACCGACGACTGGGTGGAGTTGTTCCCCATTCGCGAGAGCGTCTTCACGGGCTACGACACGCTGACCGAGCGGGTGAAGATCGCCCGTTACCGCCGCGTGACCTCCAAAGGCAAGACCTCCTACCAGCTGGTCTTCGACCGCACGCCGTTTTACGGCAATTCGGGCGGCCAGATCGGTGACATCGGCTATATCGAGAATGCCAACGAGCGCATCGCCGTCGTGGCTACCGAAAAGGAAAACGGACTGATTATCCATATCGTCAAGGAGCTTCCCGAAAACCCTGCGGCCGAGTTCACGGCCGTCGTGGACGCTGCCAAACGCCAGGCCGCGGCCAACAACCACACCGCGACGCACCTCATGCACGAGGCGCTGCGCAAGGTGCTGGGATCGCACGTCGAACAAAAGGGTTCGATGGTGACGCCCGAGATCCTGCGCTTCGACTTTTCGCATTTCCAGAAGATGACCCCCGCCGAGCTTCGCCAGGTCGAGATGCTCGTCAACCGCGCCGTCCGCGCCAACTATCCGTTGGAGGAGAACCGCGAGGCCACCAAGGAGGAGGCCGAAAAATGCGGTGCCATGATGCTCTTCGGCGAGAAGTACGGCGACAAGGTGCGCATGGTGCGCTTCGGTACGTCGGTCGAGCTCTGCGGCGGCACGCACACCAGCGCCACGGGTAACATCGGGTTCTTCAAGATATTGACCGAGAGCGCCATCTCGGCCGGCGTGCGCCGCATCGAAGCCGTCACGGGCGAACAGGCCGAGAAGATCATCTACGCCGCCGAGGATACGATGCGCGACATCAGCGAATACCTCCACAACCCGCAGGTGCTGCAGGCCGTAAAGAAGATGTTCGAGAGCAACGAGACGCTTTCGAAGGAGGTCGAGGCCATGCGCCGCGAGCAGGTCGCACAGTGGGCCGAGAAGATCATCTCCTCGACGCCCGAGCGCCACGGGGTGCAGCTCATCGCCACGCAGACCGATCGTACGCCCGAGTTCGTCAAAGACCTGGCCTACAACCTGCGTGCCCGCTCCCCGAAACTGGTGTTCGTGCAGGGGTCGGTCAACGACGGCAAACCCATGCTGACGGTGATGCTCGGCGACGAGATCACGGCCCAGGGCGTGAACGCCGGTGCCGTGGTGCGCGAGGCTGCGAAACTGATGCAGGGCGGCGGCGGCGGACAGGCGTTCTTCGCCACGGCGGGCGGGCAGAAACCCCACCGGGTGCGGGGCGCCATTTGGCCGT